>Ga0316191_10002978_pt1 | contig 12407 bp, 8 predicted proteins | sample Eddworburr2cm_MG_FD_204928 | JGI IMG/M metagenome (GOLD analysis project Ga0316191, IMG submission 204928) | Coastal sediment microbial communities from Maine, United States - Eddy worm burrow 2 cm | ecosystem: Environmental > Aquatic > Marine > Coastal > Sediment | place: USA: Maine | collected...
TTGTTCCTGCCGCAGCTAGGCGCCAAGGCCTTTACGAATCGACTCGGTTTCAGCCGACGGTTTCGTATTCAGCACGATAGACAATATCTCCTGACAACGGCGATAGATATTGATCGCTTCTGCCGGTTCACCCAGTTCGCGGTATACGATCATCAACCTCCGATAGAGCGCCTCGGCGAGATTGTCGAGTTCCAGTGCCCGCAAATACAGAGTCGCGGCCTGCTCAAACTGTTTGCCCGCCTCAAGCGCACTCCCAAGCGAAATCACCGTTCGAACGAACTTGGCACGCAACCTGTCGCGAGCCGCCACAGCCCAGGGTTCCTGTGATTCGCGATCCAGAAAATGTCCCGTGTAAAACTGCATCAACTGCCCGGCGAGCGAGTCGATGTCCGTTGGTTGCGGTTCGCCGTTTTCACGCGTCGTCTCTTCGATACGGGTAACGAGATCCTCCAGCATCCAGGTATCGATCCGGCACAACGATCGATCAAGCGACAGCCGACCTTCTGAAATCGAGAGCAAATCAGGAATGCCGAGCAGTTTGCGCAAGCGGTAAAGCGTACTGTCAAACGACACTTTCGCACTATCGCCTTCCGCGTCCGGCCAGAGCAGGCTGGTCAGGCTGCCAATCTCGACAGATTCACCGCCGAGCGCTATGAGAACACGAAGTAAATCGAGCGGCTTTTTCTGTGCCTTACGGCTGAACGCAAGCGGCTCTCCATGCACTCTGAGGGCGAACTGGCCAAAAGTGCGAACCTGCAACGGCACCGGTGCGGCATCCGGAGCGGCCGCTTCCGTCTTGAGGCCGGTTACGCTGTACGCCGAGACCGGGCGCGCGAAGCCGTCCATGTTCACCTTGGGCGCATCCGCCGCTTCCACCATATTTTCGACCAACGCGAAAACCGGCGCCGTCACCAGGATCTGGCCCGGCAAGGCTTCAGTACACAACCTTGCGGCAAGGTTGGTGACGCGTCCGATCACACCATAGCCCAGCCGCGCTTCATAGCCGATCGCACCGATCGTCGCGTAACCATGCGCTATTCCGATGCCAAGTGATACATCGTGACCTCTCCGGCGCCATTCATTCATCAGGCGCGCAAAACGATCCTGCATATCTGCAGCCATACGCACCGCGCGAGCCGCTGGGTCTTCCACCATGACGGGATCATTAAAGACCACCATCATGGTGTTACCCGTTAGTTGCTCCAGCGTGCCGCCTTGGGACTCGATCGCCTCACCCATTTCCTGATGGTAACCACGCAAAATAACCATCACTTCTTCCGGCTCGGAGGTGTCGGCAAATGCCGTAAAGCCCCGAAGATCGACCAGCGCAACCGTGACTTCACGCCTGCGCGTCGTGAGCGGATCATCGAGTTCGCCATTGACGATCAGTTCAGCGAGTTGCGGCGCGAAGAAGCGCTTGAGCTGTGCGAGCCGCTGCAACTGATCGACCTGTTCCTGCACGCGCTGTTCAAGGCCCGTATTCAGAACAGTCAGTTCTGCCGCTTGCGTCTGCACTGTGTCATACAGACTCTTGATCCGCAGCAACGAACGCACCCGAACAAGCAATTCGGGCCTGTTGATCGGCTTGGTCAGAAAATCATCCGCACCGGCCTCCAGCCCCTTGATCCGCTCTTCGGTTGGATCCAGAGCGGTCACCATAATGACCGGCAACACTCCGCTGGCGGAATCCGCACGAATGCGCTGGCACACCTCATAACCATTGAGACCAGGCATCACTACATCGAGGAGCACCAGATCAGGCTTGTCGGATTCGATGCTGGCAAGTGCCTCTTCACCTGAATTGGCGAGCGTCACTGCATAACCGGCAATCCCGAGCAGATCGGCCAGCAATTTCCGATTTGCCGGCATGTCATCGACCACCAGTATCCGTGCCGGGTCGTTCATACCAGCGGATGTCCGTAGCCGAAGATTTCGTCAGTTCGCTTCGTCACGAACCTTCTCGTCAAGTTTCGCCCGTACCGTCTTGAGAAAGTCGTTAATGTTGATCGGCTTGGGCAAATATCCATCAAAACCTGCGGCTAATATTTCACGCTGATTTTGCTGCATCGCCGAGGCAGTCACGGCAATGACCGGGATCGACCGCGTGACCGGATCATCACGAAGCCTTTTGAGCGCTTCCATGCCACTGATACCGGGCAACTGAATATCCATCAAAACAAGGTTGGGCACTTGCTCGTGCCCCACGCGCACACCATCTTCACCGGTTTCCGCCTCTGTCGTGCGGTAACCCTTTGCCTGCAGCACATCGCGAACCAGCTTGCGGTTCAGCGGCTGGTCTTCGACGATAAGAATCAGTTCTCCGCTCATTGTTCCTGTCCTTTCGTGTGCATCGGCATTTCAGTTCTCTCCGGTTCTGTACCATCCGGCGACGACGCCATCGGCAGGGTGAACGTAAACGTAGCACCCCGACCCACCGCACTTTTCACCCACATTCGGCCGCCATGCAGTTCGACGAACTTGCGCGCCAGGGTCAGCCCCAGCCCTGTCCCTTCCCGCTTGCCATCATGCTCGGCGCCAACTTGCCGAAACTCCTCGAATATTGCCTCGTGATCCACGGGCGCGATACCGATGCCGGTGTCCGAAACGGCAATACGCGCCGCGCCGTTCATTACGTCGGCCACGATCCCGATACGCCCTGCGTCAGGCGTGAATTTGACCGCGTTTGACAAAAGATTGAGCAGTATCTGACGAACCTTTCTTTCGTCCGCTTCGATTTCCCCGAGGCCCTCGTCGATAGACAAACTCATCTCGAGGCCATGGCGCAAAGCGCGCTCGCGAACAAGCGTCAGGGTCCCGTCAATCGTATTCGGCAAATCGAAACGCGTGAGCTCAAGCTCCACCTTGCCGGCCTCGATCTTGGACAAGTCAAGAATATCGTTTATCAACGACAGCAGATGCCGCCCGGAATCATGAATGTCACGCACATACTCGTGTTGCTTGTTGTTGAGATCGCCGAACATTTTTTGTTCAAGCACTTCCGAAAACCCGATCACAGCGTTCAGCGGTGTCCGTAACTCATGCGACATATTGGCGAGGAACTCGGATTTGTGGTGGCTCACAACCTCCAGTTCGCGGCTCTTCTGCTCGATCTCGCGGAAAAGACGCGCATTGTGAATCGCCTGGGTCGATTGCGCCGCGAAGGTTTGCAACACATCGACCAGTTCCTTCGGAAATTCGCCCACGCTGTTGCGAGACACAACGAGGCTTCCGAGAATCCGACCTTCGCGCAACAGCGGAACTGCCAGAACAGCCAGCACGCCTGCCTTCATGGTTGCTGCCTGCAGTGGTCCTTCATAAGCGCCTTCAACACGCATATCCGGAATCTGGACTGGCGCTCGCAACGTTGCCGCCCGACCCGTGGCACCTTCATCGAACGACAATGGTGTTGCCAGGACAGTCTTGACCAATTCGGATGTGAATCCGTGAGTGGCGCGCGGTTGAAACACCTTGTTGCTTTCCTCATATTCGTAAACGACTCCGCCATCCGCTCCGGACAGCTCGACGGCACGAGTGACGATTGTGGGCAATACCTCTTGCAAGTCCAGTGTCGAATTGACTGCCTGGCTCACCTCTGAAAGCGATCGAAGCTGTTTGACCGACTGCGCAAGATCCCAGGTGCGTGACTGCAAATCCTCGAACAGGCGGGCATTCTCGATCGCAATGATTGCCTGATCCGCAAAGGTCTGCAGAAGCGCAATCTGCCTGTCCGTAAACGGCAGCACTTCCGTTCTGCGAATAATAATTGCACCAATTGCCACGCCTTCTCTCAACAGTGGTGAGGCGAGAATGGTGCGATACCCGACGGCATTCTGAAACGGCCGCGCATCCGGATACTCGGAATCCATGACGTCCAGAATATCGGATACGTGCACCACACTCTTCAGCAACACCGCTCGGCCCGTCACCGTAGTTCGCCTGATGGGGATGGGATGCGTTGGCAAATTGCCGGTTGCCGCAACCGGGCGCAAGACCCCCTCATTCACGCGATAAATCGCCGAATCGGTCGCCGCGCAAAGTCTGGCAGTCGTATGTGCAACCATGACCAGCACGGATTCGAGATCGGCAGGAGAACTGCTGATCGCTCTGAGAATGTCTGCGGTTGCCGTCTGCTGTTCCAGCGTTTCGGTTAAATCCCGTGTGCGCTCTTCTACCTTGCGCTCTAGCCCTGCATGCGAGTCGCGTAGACGTTCAGTCATTGCATTGAATTCGTCTGCCAACGACTCGAGTTCGTCACCACTGCGCACAGCGATACGGTGATCGAGCGCTCCTGCACCAATGCGTGCGGCGCCCTCTCGCAGCACCTGAATCGGTGACACCATTCGGCGAACAAGAAACAGGCTTGCTACCGTCGAAACCGCAACACCGGCCAATACCAGCAAAACGGTTCGCAGAATCGACGCATAAAGCGGCGCGAAGGCTTCAGCGATCGGCAAGTCCACGAAAACCGTCCAGTTCAATGGCGCGATGGTGGCGTTCGCGGAAAGCACATCTGTTCCCGCAAGATCATGGCCAACCATTGCCTCGATAGTAGAAGATTCGCCTGGATCTTGCACTGCGACCGCTCGAACCTGCGGCAGCATAGACAGATCCGTTTTCTGCAAAACAACACTGATATCCGGGTGAGCGATCAACCGGCCTTGTTCGTCAACCACATATGCGTTTCCACCTTTTCCGACTTTCAGGTTGGACACCACGTCCCAGATGAACTTGAGGTTAGCCTCTGCGATGACGACGCCCGCGTCTTCTGCTGCTCCGGCCATCGCAATGGTCATGTACGGCTCTGACTCCTTGCGAAAATAGATCGGACTGAAGTAGGTTTCACGCGTCATCGCCCGGACAAATCCCGGGTCGCCGGAAACATCTTCATTGCTGCCGATAGTATCCATTGCGATCCGTGATACCCGCAATTGTTCATGGCCCGAGGGGTCGATGTGGCTGACTTCCGTGATCGCGGGGGCTTGGCGCAGCAATCGGAGTGAGTCAAGACGGCGTTGATCCAATGCCACACCGCTCGAACCCCAAGCCGTTTGAGCAATCCACGACAAGTCATGTTCAAGCGTGCGTACAAATTGTTCAATCCTGATAGCAGCAGCAGCCGCTTTTTCGTGCTGTATTCTGGCAAGTGCGGACTTGTTCTCCTGATAGGAGAAATAAATCTGCACCAGACCACTGATAACCAATGCGACACTGACCAGGACCACAAGAGGTATCGAGTACCTGGCAAAAAGACTGCCACGCAGATTCATCGGATCAACGCGTCCGCTCGTACCAGTATGGATTGAGGCACGACAACTCCGAGCGCCTTTGCGGTTCTCAGATTAACCGTCAGTGCGAGCTTTGAAATCTGCTCTACCGGCAATTCCGCTGTATTTGCGCCCTTGAGCAACCTGTCGACGAAATAGGCTGAACGTTCGAAAGGAAAGTACGTGTCGGATCCGTATGAAAGCAGGCAACCTGCCTCCGTGACAGCATCGAGGTCCGAAATGCTTGGCAACCTCGCGGCCAGCGCAAACTCTGCAATTTTCCGCCTGTTCACGTAAAACAGCGGGGACCACATCATCATGACAGCACCCGCACCATTCTTTCTTGCTTTTCTGAATGCAGACCTGATGCTTTCCAAATCCGCGACTTCGATCATTTGAATACGCACCTGCAGAACGTCACCGGCACGCCGTAAATCCTCTATCTGCCCCTTGCCAAACGAAATATCCCGAAGAACGGCAATCCGCGATACGCGTGGCAGGGTTTCCTTCAGGATTTCCAGTCGCTTGCCCGTGAGTGCCGCATTGACGTTGAAGATCCCGGTGACATTCCCGCCAGGGCGGCGGTAGCTTTCTATCCAACCCAGTTTCACAGGGTCGTCCGTGTAACCGACCATTACGACGGGGATTGCAGAGGTCACCTGATTGACCGCGCGCAATGCCAACTCGTTAACCAGCACGATGACATCGGCGGGCAGGTGCACCAGTTCCTGTGCAAGCGCGGGTATGCGATCCAGTTGACCCAGTGCCGTTCGCACTTCGAGCTTGAAGTTCTTGCCATCTTCGTAGCCGTACTGACGCAAGCCGTCTCGAAGCGCCTGCACCACTTTGTCAGTCACCGGAGGATGCGTAATCAGCATACCAACCACCGGCACCTGCCTGGATCGCTGTGCCGCTACATGTCCCGTAAAGGCGGCAAGATTCAGGGCTGCCAGGACACGAAGAGCCATGCGCCGATTCATACGATACCCTCAAATAACGAAACACATACAGGCATAGCCCGTTCGGCGTCCGCCCGGCGAGCCACTGCAGCTTCATTGTCTGCAAGCATGCGGAAACCTTTCCCGTCGGATGAAGCAATCAACGATACCATCGTTGTGTATCGGGACCCGAATGGTTCCACCGATATCATTCCGCATTGCGCCTCACTACCAGAAGCAGTACAGGCACAGGCCGTAGCCAAAGGCGCACCGGTCACAGATCGGCTCACCGAATCACCTTGTCTGCCCTGAGCAGGATCGATTGCGGAATCGCAATACCAAGCGACCTGGCTGTCTTCAGGTTGACCACAAGACTGATTTTTGAGGGCCGTTCTACCGGAACATCTGCTGCACTTGCCCCGCCAAGGATCTTGCCCACCAGAACCGCGCTGCGTTGAAAGATGGCATTCGTGTCCGGGCCGTAGGCGATCGCGCCACCTGCGTTCGCAAACTCAAGTGCCATCGATGTCGCAGGCAATCGATACTGCCGCGCCAATTTCGCAAGTCGCGGACTCTGCCAATAGTTCATCGGTGAGGGCAGAATCACCACTGCCTGGGTTCGCTCGCTCATTGAAGAAAAAGCCACGTCGATGTCTTCCGGTTTTCGCACCTCAAGCACCTGCAGCTTGATATTCAACGAAGCGGCGACGCTGCGCACAGCCTGCAGGTGAGTGGGCCCGGGCGCGGGATCCCACAACACCGCGACACGTGATAAGGCGGGATCCATCTGTTTCAATAACTCGAACCACTTTCCGGCAAATTCCGGGGCATCGAGAAACACACCAGTAACGTTTTTTCCGGGGTGCGCATAGCTCTCGACATAACCCTCGACGACCGGTTCGGTCGTAAGATCGGCACCGACGATGGAAATGGTATGTGTCGCCGCGAACGCCGCGCGCAGCGCCGGGGCACTTTCGGCCATGATGATATCGACCTTACGTTTGACAAGATCCTCGGCTGCCTTCGAAAGCTGCGACGGGTCACCGTTTGCGTTCGCATACTCGAACATGACGTTTTTCCCCTCGACCCATCCATCGTTGGCGAGGCTGCGACGAAACGGTTGCATCCCGAGACGATCCCACGTCGTGTCATGATCGCTCCCGAAAAAGGAGAGGATGCCAACAACAGGAAGCCTGTCCTGCCCACGAGCTTCGGTCATGCTGAACAGTCCAATCAGCGTTGCACACGCGCTAATAAAGATCACAGCAAGCTGGCGCACTACCGATCTTTCGTCGCAACGGCTACTGGTCAAGGCGATTGGCTCCCCCATCACCTTACGACCTCATCGGCCCTGAGCAGAATCGCTTCGGGCACGGTGACGCCAAGAACCCTGGCCGTACGAAGATTCACCACGAGCTGAATCCTTGCGGGCCGTTCCACCGGCAATTCCGCGGGGTCATGGCCCGTGAGAATCCTGTCGACGAAAACTGCGCTGCGCTCCCACGTCGATGCTCGCTCCGGCCCATACGCAAGCGTGCCTCCGGCAAGGGCGAATTCGCGAGCCATGGAGGTCGCGGGCAACCGGTGTTGCAACGCCAAACTGGCAAGTCGTGCGCTCTGGTTATAGATCATTGGTGACGGCAGAAAAATGATTGCCTGAGTATTGTCCTTCAACGCAGCAAACGCTGCAGGAACTTCGTCCGCCTTGCTCACTTCGATCACCTGAAGCTGTAAAGCGAGCACTTCGGCCGCGTTGCGCACAGCCTGCAAATGCGTGGTGCCGGCTCCCGGGTCCCACAACACTGCCACAAGCGACAGATCGGGAATCATCGCTCTTAACAGCTCGAACCACTTTCCAGCGAATTCGGGCGCATCCAGGAAAATGCCCGTCACATTTCCCCCCGGTCTGGCAGAGCTCTGAATATAGCCTTCGGCTACCGGGTCGGTGGTGAAATCGCCTGCAACAATCGGAATCGAATGCGTTGCCGCGTAGGCCGCACGCAGAGCCGGAGCGCTGGTGGCAAAAATGACGTCTACTTTACGCCTGCTGAGTTGCAACGCCGCTTCGGCAAACCGGAATGGGTCACCCCTTGCGCTCGCATATTCAAATGCAATATTGTCGCCCTCTATCCAGCCACGACTCGCGAGCTTTTGGCGAAACAGGTTGAGCACGACCTGCACATTCGGGTCATCGGCGACCGTGGCGAAAGACAGCACTCCGACGCGCCGCGTGTCTGTCTGCGCCCAGGCCTGCGTTACCCAGACCAGAGTGACGAGCAAGCAAGCCGTCAGAACCAGCTTGTATAAGACACCCTTCTCGAACTCCTTCCGCGTATTCTTGAAGTGTACGGATCGTGTCATCATCATTGAATCACCTCGTCTGCGCGAAGCTGGACGGTTTGCGGAATGGTGACGGCGAGCATTTTCGCGGTCTCGAGATTTACCGTCAACTTTAACCTCGAAAAACGTTCCATTGGCAGGCGCGCCGCGTCCATGCCATTGAGAAGCCGACCGATAAAATACGCCCCGCGCGCCCAGTTACGGATGCTCTCGGCGCCATACGCCAACAAGCGAACGCTGTGCGCCAGCACAGGATCGTCAATGAGAATGGAACGTGTCGCCCGATGCGCCGCGCGTAGCGCGTATTCGTTCACGACCAAGAGAAGATCTACCCCAAGACGGATCAAGTGTTCGATTTGCACCGGCAGTCGTTCAAGCAGTCCAAGGGCTGAGCGCACCTCGAGCCTGTAATTCTTTCCGTCCTCGAATCGAAAGTCGTGCAGCCCCGCCAGGAGCGAGTCGACAACGCCATCGTCAACCGCCCGATGGGTAATCAGCAGCCCTACCACCGGCATGTGCCCGGCCTGCTGCGTCGGAGCAATCACGGGCCACATTACCCCGCGCCCAAGTACTTTCAATCCTTGTCGCCGGTTCATTGGTTCATCTACCCCGCCGCACGGATGTGTACACGCATCGGCAGGCAAATTCTGGCATTCAAAACATTTTGGTCGCGCATGCCCCTCCCGAATAAGCGTTTTCTTGCTAAATTTCCATAGTCATTAGCCCACAACCCATAACAGCAGCGTCAGGACCCCGCAAACATCCTAGTTCAACAAGACTTGCAGATGACTGACGGATTGACAGGGAGTCGCCGGAAGCATCGATCCACTTGCATTGGCCCATCAATTCAGGCTGCGGGCACAACTGGGGAACGAGGCTTTGCGGGCAATCATCGGGCACTATGCCCAGCCGGGGTAATTACGGTCGCTACGATGTGAGCGTATCCGATTCAGGTCCAACCCGACTCCCGTCGACACACGCCAGGCCTGATCGTCGAAAGTGCGACCAAACAAAAAATTGAACAAAAAAAAGGTGGCGGGACCAAGTCCCGCCACCCTTTCATGACTTACTACCGGCTTAGATCAGACTTTGATCTTGTCACCAATTGGCAGCTCATAAATACGCTTGCCAGTGGCTTCATAGATCGCGTTGATCAGTGCAGGTGTATACGGCGGCACGCCAGGCTCACCAACACCACATGGACGCAGGTGGACAAAGTCTTCCACGATATGGACGTTCACGTTCAGCGGTCCGTTGCTGATTCTCGTGATCGGATAATCATGGAAGTTGCTCTGGTCAACTGCACCACGCGTCGTCGTGATCTTTCCGTAACGCGCAATCGTGTTGCCATAGATAGCCGCGCCTTCAATCTGCTTGCGGATACCTTCCGGGTTCACGTACTGGCCGCAGTCAATTGCTGTATCAACCTGCGGAATGCTGTAGGAGCCATCGTCGTGTACGACCACGTGCACTGCCGTTGCAACATAGCTGTGGAAGCTGCGATGAACCGCCAGTCCCAGACCATGCCCCTTGGGCAGCTTCTTGCCATAACCTGCCTTCTTGGCCACGGTGCGAAGCACGTTGGAGAGCCGGTTCGGCATAATCGGCCAGTCTTCGACCGAGTCGCCGTAGTTCCAGTACTCCTTCACGCCGTCTTTCGCCAAATCCATATTGTCGGATTCGCCGGTCATCTCGAGCAGCATTTCGAGCGGATCACGCCCGGCAGCAGCAGCCAGCTCGTAGGCAAAACAGTTCTGCGCATACGCGTGCTGGATGTTGTTCACCGAACGATACCAACCCACGCGGATATGTACATCGGCTTCGCCGTTTTCGATACGGATATTGGGAACATTGTCGTAGCCAACATCGACCATACCCAAGCCATACTCGATTCCAAAACCCGTCTTTTGCGCCGGGTTCCACAAACCAAGAATCGACGGCCACGCACCTGAGTGTTTCCATGCGACAACCTTGCCCTTGGAATCCAGACCCGCTTTCATCGAATGCGCGCTGACGGTGTGGTAATACCCGTTCTGGATCTCGTCCTCGCGGGTCCACTGCACCCGGACCGGTGAGCCAATCATCTTCGACAGAATCGCCGCCTCACATACGAAGTCGGGCTTGGACTTGCGTCCAAAACCACCACCAAGCAGCGTGGTCCAGCACTGAACGTCCGTCTTCTCCAGCCCGAGCGCCTCGCCAACGTACTGGCGCGTCTCGTTCGGTGACTGTGTTGCTGCCCAGACCTTCACCGGCCGTACGTTCGCGTCGACAATTGCCGCCGGCGGTTCCATCGGTGTGTGGATGAAGTACGGGACGAAATAATCCGCTTCGACGACTTTGGCAGCGCCTTTCATTGCGCCATCGAAATCACCACGATTCCGTACGACTGCGCCGCCCTTCTTGGCCGCCTTGCGAATCTTGCTGTCGTAGGTCTTGGTCGAGTGAACGCGGTTCGGGCCCAGATCCCAGTTGATTTTGAGTTTCTTGCGTCCCTCAAGAACCGACCAGGTATTGGTTCCAATGACCGCAATACCACCCAGCGCGCGGAATTCAGGCGCCTTGTCATCTGCCAGCGCCGGAATTTCGACCACTCTCTCAACGCCCTGTACCTTGAGCGCCTCGCGAGCATCGAACGACTTGACTTTGCCACGGAACACCGGGGAACGGGCTACGACCGCAACCTTCATCCCGGGAATACTGATGTCCGCACCGTAGTTGGCACCACCGGTAGTCATGTCGTAATTGTCGTAACCCGGCATATCCTTGCCGATGTAACGCCACTGCGACTTGTCCTTGAATGCAATTTCGGGGGCCGCTTCTCCGCTCGGCAGGTTGATCTTGGATGCTGCTTCAACCAGTTCGCCGTAATCGACCGACTTGCCGGTGCCGCTGTGATAGATGCGGTGGTTCTTGGCGTACACCTCACCGATAGACACCCCCCACTGCTTGGCGGCTGCCAACTCGAGTGTGTACCTTGCCTGCCCGCCCAGTTTACGCATCACGTCAAGGTGATGGCGCGTACTACGTGAGCCGTCGGTGTTCTGCCCATCCTTGCCGGCGGGGTCGTACTTGGTTTCATCACCAGGTGCCTGCCAGATCGAACAACGATCCCAGTCAGCTTCCAGCTCGTCGGCAAGAATCATCGGAATACCGGTACGCACACCCTGTCCCATTTCAATACGGCTACAGGTGATGGTCACGTTACCATCGGTCGCAATGCTCACGAACAGATTGGGTTCCGCTACAGCGCCTTGCGCATGGGCTTCAGAGACAAAGCCGCGCGGAATCAGATGCGCGCCCAGCACGAATGCTGTTGCCGCACCAGTGCCCTTCAGAAAACCTCGTCTACTTACGTTGAGAATATCAGCCATCTCAAACCTCCTTCGCGGCTGTTCGAACCGCCGCAAAAATACGCTGATAGGTCCCGCAACGGCAGATGTTGCCTGCCATACCGTCGATGATCTCCTTGTCAGAAGGATCGGCATTCTGGTTCAGCAATGAAGCAGCGGACATTATCTGCCCCGACTGGCAGTAGCCACACTGCGGGACGTTGTTCGCTCGCCAGGCACGCTGGACCGGATGGTTGCCATTTGGATCCAGACCCTCGATCGTTGTGACTTCCTTGTTGGTCGCCATCTCAACTGAGGTGATGCAACCGCGGACCGCTCCGCCGTCAATGTGCACCGTGCACGCCCCACACAGGCCCGAACCGCAGCCGAATTTGCTGCCGGTCAGTCCAAGTTCGTCCCGCAGATACCATAAGAGCGGCATCTTCGGGTCGCCATTGAACTGGCGGCTAACGCCATTAACTTTCAATGAAATCATATTCCTACCCCCGTTTGAATTTCCGGATTTTTCTGAT
>Ga0316191_10002981_pt1 | contig 12396 bp, 11 predicted proteins | sample Eddworburr2cm_MG_FD_204928 | JGI IMG/M metagenome (GOLD analysis project Ga0316191, IMG submission 204928) | Coastal sediment microbial communities from Maine, United States - Eddy worm burrow 2 cm | ecosystem: Environmental > Aquatic > Marine > Coastal > Sediment | place: USA: Maine...
AGAAGAACCAGCCATAGAAACCGGGTCCGCAAATGAGCCGGCAATCGGTTTTGTAGGGTTGTCTGAAGTTTCACTGCAGCGAGTCGTCGTGAACTACCACGATGCGGCGCTGGATAAATCACTTGTTTTTGGTCTGGACGCGCTTGAAGGTACGGCAACTGCCGACCAGCCAATTACCATGGCACTCAGTGGTCATCTGGAGGAAGGTCGCTATAACCTCGAACTTAACGGTGGCACGCTCGAAGAGCTGCAGAACCAGAAGGCAAGCTGGTCGTTCACGATCACGGGCGACATCTTCAGCAGGCGTATCGAGGCAAGTGGCGAGCTGGGGTTGCGCAATGAAATCCCCGTGGTCAGCCTGGCGCTGACGGTTCATGAGATCAATGTTGGCGCCATCCTGTCCCGGCTGGGGCTGGTAGAGGGAATGGACGCAACGACCCGCGCGGCAGGTATTGACCTTGTTTTAAGAGGAGAGACACTGGAAGAACTGGTTCGCGAATCCAGCATGACCTTTGGTATCAGGGATGGGCATTGGTCAATCAGGGATCGGAACACGCAAGCCACCCTGGATATCGACAATCTTGAGGGTGACATTGTGGTGAAAGGTGGCACTGCCATTACCATGAAACTCAGCGGTGATATCGAGCAGACACCCGTCAAATTCATTATTGTGGGTGCGTCGCTGGAAGAATATATGAGGACGCCAGAGGTGTTACCGCTGTCGATTGATGTTGCACTGCTCGAGTCCCGCTTCACGTTTGACACCAAACTGGCATTACCCATTTCGCAGCATGACCTGAAATTCGCCATGACCTTTTCAGGTAAACGACTCGACAATTTCAATGAACTGCTGGATCTGGACTTGCCGCCGCTGGGGCCGTACTCGCTCGAGGCGCAATTACATGTCTCCAGTGAGGGTTACGATCTGTCAACGCTTGCCATGAAGGTCGGTGAGAGTGACCTCGAGGGCCGCATGCAGTTGATTACGTCACTCGATAAACCGAAACTCGATATTGATTTCTTGTCGAAGCTGATCCGCGTGGATGATTTTTATTTTGGCAAAAAAGGCAAGGACGAAACCGGGGTGCAGGCCGGCGAGGCGGTTCCTGACGATTCGTCGAGCGAGGCTGCGGACCGGAAACAGGATGCCGGGGATGAATACCGCGAACTGCTCTCGTACGAGGTGTTGAACAGTCTTGACGCCGTTATCGCCGTCGAGGCCCGTCAGGTCACATCCGGTAACGACAAACTGGGTTCCGGAGTGCTGAAGGCAACCCTGCTGGACGGTCGCCTGGCGCTGGAACCACTGCGGGTCGATACCTCGGGTGGTGGTGTAGAAGTGGGCTTCAGTCTGCAGCCGCGCGAGCAGGACGTCGTCGTGACCGTTGATGCCGACATCGATCATTTCGATTACGGTGTTCTGGCGCGCCAGGTTGACCCGCAGACTGAAATGAGTGGTGTCATGAGCCTGGATATTGAATTTAAATCCACCGCGCCGGACCGGGAATCCATCATGAAAAATGCCACGGGTCACTTTGACTTTGCCCTGTTTCCAGGTAATTTTTCGGCTGAGGTCTTTGATCTCTGGGCCATCAATCTGCTCAACGCGGTCGCAGATGAGGTCGACAAGGGCAAACAGTCGGCAGTGAATTGCCTCGTGGTTCGTCTCGGACTGGAGTCAGGCAAGATGGAGGAGCGGGTCATCTTTATGGACACCACGCGCATGACCGTGGCCGGAAAAGCTTCAGTGGATTTCACTACCCGTAAAATCGACATTTACGCGGCACCGAAAGCCAAGAAGGCGCAATTTTTCAGTCTTGCTACTCCGATAAAGGTTCAGGGGTCGTTTGAAGACTTTGGCCTGGGTGTTAACCCGCTCAGTCTGACAGGCAGTGTTATTTCGTTTGTCACCAGTCCGGTGCATGTACCGGTACGCCGGATATTCAGGAAAAAGGTTCCAGCGGATGGCAAGGAGGCCTGTGAAATTGCCTGGACGAAAACAGCCGACGAAATCATTCAGGAACAGTCAGAAACGTTTCGCCCTACTATAGGCGCTGATGCCATAAGAGATTATTGAATCGTTTAACAGGCTGATCATGAAAAATTTTATTCAGTTCGTAAAGACCACCGTGATCGGTGGGCTGGTGGTCATTGTCCCCCTGGCCATACTGGCGCTTGTTGTCGGTGACGCGGTTAATACCCTGATTGAAGCCACCAGGCCGCTAACCGTCGACCTGCCCTTTGCCCCGCTGGTGAATGCGCTCATTGCAGTGCTTGTGGTTGCGGCGATCATTGTTGCGATCTGCTTTGCCGCAGGTTTTTTGCTCAGTACCTTCTGGGGGCGCACGGCAAAGGACTGGTTGGAAGAGAAGGTGTTTGCACGCATACCGATGTATACAACCCTGCGTGGCCTGACGCAGCGCTTTGCGGGGATGGAGGACGCTGATTATCCGGTAGTCGAGGTTGACCTGTATGATGCGGGTAGCCGGGTGCTCGGCGTGCGCGTTGATGAACTCCCGGATGGCCGGCATATGGTGTATGTGCCTTCATCGCCGATGGTCACCATCGGGCAGGTGCATATACTGCACGCATCCCGTGTTACCGAAACGGCTCTTTCCATGTCGGAAACCATCGGCTGTCTGTCACAAATGGGGCTGGAAGCACACAAGCTCTACAGCCACGAAAGCGAGCAAACCTGAATATGCTGATGCGCAGCATGGTTTTTATTGTTGTTGCCCTGTTATCCGGTACGGTTTGTACCGCCGCCGAACTGACAGAGGCAGCCGCGATGGAACTGGGTTACAAGATTGCTGCAGTTAACGAAGCCTTGCAAAATCCCGGGGCACCGGGTGCGCTGCAGGCAGTAACGAACCTGGGGCATGACCAGCGTTATTACGTCATGGTGCGTGGCTGGCTCACGTATCAGCTGCAGGGAGATATGAGCATACTGCAAGCCACGCAGGCACAGCAGCAGCCTGCCATCAGTGCGCGGGTTGAATTTATTCAGCAGGCAATCCGGGCGCTGGACCTCGAGTAGCCGGGCATAAAAAAGGCGGGTGAGCCCCGCCTTTTTCAACGCATGAAGTGATTACTTCTTCCAGTTGCCGAAGTTATCCATGTTATGAGCCTTGCCGTCTTCATAACCCGCTGAGTAGGCCTCGTTAACACGCTGTTCTTCACGCTCCGGGTTCAGCAGGTAACCACCTTGCCAGCCCTGGACGTATTCTGCGTCCACGCCCATGTCTTCCATCTTGGTCACTGCATCGTAGTATTCCTGGTTCATTGCTTTCTCCTCAGTACAGTCTGAATTTCAATAGCGGTTAAAAGGGTTGTTCGTGGGCCATTCGTTAATGCCCCGGTGGCCTTGACGCTGATCATCTGTGTGGCCATGGATGTTTGCTAGTCCATTGTTTCGATTAGGGTTACTGCTTTGGGGCGCCAGTATACAGGAGCGCATTTTTAGCCCGAATATCCCTATAGAGAGAGTGATTCCGGTCTGCGATGATGGCTGTATCCATATGAATATCCGGGATATTCTCTCTTTATGGGTATTCGATGCAAGCGCCCGAGTGGGTAGTGTACGCTGCTGTTGTGCAGCTGCAGGACCGGGCTGCCTGATAATTTAACAGTGAGGCCAACTATGAGTGTGAAACTCAATGATCCGGATTATAGCAGTGGTGTCGCGGCCTTCGAGGCGAAGAATTTTATACAGGCGATGCAATTTCTTTACCCGTTGGCTGAGGCCGGTGATGCCGATGCCCAGCACCGTGTCGCAATCATGTGCCAGAACGGACTGGGTGTGGTTCGCAACGATGCGCGTGCCTTCGAAATGATGAAAGCGGCCGCGGAACAGGGCTATGCCATCGCGCAGCACGGCCTGGGCTTCATGTACCTTGAGGGCGAGTGCGTGGATAAGGACAGTGCGGAGGCGGCAAAATGGTTTCGCAAGGCAGGCGACCAGGGACTGGCAGGTTCACTGACGACACTGGCGATGATGTACGAAGAGGGCAATGGTGTGGAAAAAGACCCGGAGGAGGCCAGGCGTCTCTATGCCGAGGCAGGTTTTGATCTCTGAGCGGTGATCTGTATTCCGGTGACGGCTGATTAGTTGCCATGGACCTGACGCCGGAGGATGCGCTGCGGATCAACGTCTTGCTGGCGGGCGAGGTTGAGGCGATCCGCATTGATGAGTCACGAATGACCATCCATGCGCTCTCCGAAAAAGGTGAGGCGAAGGTGCAGCTGAATCCCAACTGTCGCGACGAGTCCTACCTGCGCCATGTGCGTGAAACCCTGTCCAGTCATGTGCTCGGTTCACCCGGCGGATACCCGGTGTACCTGAAGCGCTGGACCCGCATGGGCCAGGCACGGGATGAGACACTGGAATCACTCCTGAAACTGGGTGAGCCGGAAGCCGTGGTGGCCGTGGTAAATGCACCGGGTATCACCGATGAACTGGCGCGGCGTGCCTGGTGGGCATCGCAGACATCAGGCAACGCACGTTGTATGTTACGGCAGGAAGCCGTTGTCCGTGGGAGTATGGGTCCGGTCCTTGCGGAGTTTCTTGTCGAGTTTCTGCCGTTTGAGGAAGAAGCCTGTAATCAGATCACATCCATCAGGCTGGTGCTGCAGGAGGGCCTGATTGATGTCGACGAGCGCATCAGGCTGTGGCAGAAGGCCCGGCATAAAAATGCCTATTTTGTCGGTTTCCTGCAGGCAATTCCGGATGATCTGCCAGATCAGCAGGACGCCAACCCGGTGTGGTCATCAAGCTGTCAGCAACTGGCCGGCTTGCTGGAGGAGGGCAATCCGTTTGCGAGACAGTTGTGCCGATTGTTGAGCCCTGCAGGACAGTCGTATCTGACCTGCGTCGAAGCCGTGCTGAAGAAACCCTTGAATCAGGATGTCATGGTGGAATTGATGCATGCACTTGATCAGCATGCTGCCGCACTGTCGCTTGGCGAGTACAAACTCGATGTCATTGAGGATATAGTGCGCATGGCGGAAGCGATGATGGGAGGTGAAGTGGATGCCGGCGGCGAGGCGAGCCAATCCCTGCAATGCCTGCTTCAGATATGCCCGGATAGCGCACCCCATGTGCGTGCCATGCTGGTTCTTGCCCTGCTGGGCGAAGCCGTGCTGAATCCGGTGTTCTCGAGAACCGATGCTATCGGGACCGTGATGCGCAAGAAACTGAAGCCGCTGACGGAACCGATTCATGAACAGATTAATATTCTGAAATTGCCCTGAATGAAGGATCACCATGGCTCATGTTCGAATGTACTGCACGGCGTTTTGCCCCTACTGTGTACGGGCGGAAATGTTGCTGAAATCAAAGGGTGTGGATGATCTTGACAAGATATCGCTTGATTACGAGCCGCACGGATTCACGGACCTGTTCGAGCTGACCGGTCGCAGAACGGTGCCGCAGATTTTTATCGGTGAGCGCCACATTGGCGGTTTTGATGACCTGGCGGAACTGGATGCCCGTGGTGAGCTGAAACCATTACTCGAGGCTGATTAAGAGACAAGCACATGGATTACCTGCCCATATTCCTGAAAGTTGAAGACCGTAACTGCCTGGTGGTGGGGGGGGGCAAGGTAGCTGCGCGCAAGGTGACGTTGCTGAAGCGGGCGGGTGCACGTATTACGATCGTATCCCCGCAACTGTGTGACGAATTACGTGCGCTGCTGGAGCAGGGCGCCATGACTCATGTGGCACGGGAATTTCAGGATAAAGACCTTGATGATTGTGTGCTGGTGATTGCCGCCACCGATGCGAAAGCGGTCAATCGCAGAATATCGGAGCTGGCCAATGCACAGCGTATTCCGGTGAACGCCGTCGATAGTCCTGATCTGTGCAGTTTTATCATGCCGTCGATGATTGATCGTTCGCCGGTACAGATAGCGGTGTCTACCGGTGGCGCATCCCCGGTGCTGGCGCGCCTGTTACGGTCACGGCTGGAGAGTTTTATTCCTGCTGCCTACGGACGGCTGGCCCAACTGGTCGATGACTACCGTGAGCGAGTCAAGCAGCGTTTCACGGTGCCGGATCAACGACGCTACTTCTGGGAGAATATTCTGCAGGGACGTGTTGCCGAGTTGCTGTTTGCCGGGCACGAGGAAAAGGCACGCACTGCATTGCAGGAGGCCATCGATGATACCGATGCGCACTATAACGATCCGGGCGAAGTCTACCTGGTGGGTGCCGGACCCGGTGATCCTGACCTGATTACCTTCAGGGCGTTGCGCTTGATGCAGCAGGCCGACGTGGTGGTCTATGACCGGCTGGTGTCCGAACCGGTGCTTGACATGGTGCGTCGCGACGCGAAGATGATTTATGCCGGCAAGGCGCGCGACCAGCACACCTTGAGCCAGGAGAGTATTAACCAGCTGCTGGTGCGACTGGCAAAGGAAGGCAAGCGTGTGCTGCGCCTGAAAGGCGGCGATCCTTTCATATTCGGACGCGGTGGCGAAGAGATCGAGACGCTGGCGGAGCAGGGGATACCGTTTCAGGTGGTGCCCGGAATTACTGCCGCCTCCGGTTGCGCCTCCTACGCTGGTATTCCGCTGACGCACCGTGATTATGCGCAGTCCTGTATTTTTGTAACCGCTCATCTCAAGGATGGCAGTGTTGATCTTGACTGGGAAAAACTGGCCAAGCCTGCACAGACGATCGTTTTTTACATGGGGTTGCACAGCATTCCTGCGATTAGCCGGGAGCTGGTGGCGCATGGCCTGCCGAAAACGACCCCCGTGGCGCTGGTGCAGCAGGGTACTACACGCAAGCAGCGCGTCTATATTGAAACACTCGACTCCATGAAAGATCTAAACGAACGCGAAGATTTGAAGCCTCCGACCATCATCATTGTTGGCGAGGTGGTGAGTCTGCATGAAAAACTCAGCTGGTTCGGGATGAAAAAGAGCTAGCCGTTCCTCCCGGATACACGAAGTCCCTATACTATTTTTTCCCGCCTGTCTGTAGGACAAATGCCATTGTCCGGATGTGTATGCGGTGCTAGCCTCTCGTGCGTACAAGAATCGAGCTGTCATTCAGTGAATGGCTAATATAATCCAAGGGGGGCTATATGATTAATGTAATGCTGGTGGATGATCATGATCTGGTGCGCAAGGGTATACGACGGTTGCTGGATGACACCCAGGGTATCAAGGTAGTTGCCGAAGCGACTGATGGCGAGCAGGCAATCAGTCAGGTACGCATGCAGAAACCCGATGTCATCCTGATGGATATCAGTATGCCGGGCATTGGCGGTCTGGAGGCAACCCGCAAGATTACCCAGGGGTCGCCCGGCATGAAGGTCATCGCGGTGACGGTTCACGATGATGATCCGTTCCCGGCGCGCTTGCTGGAAGCCGGTGCTGCCGGTTATATCACCAAGGGTTGTGATATTGACGAAATTATCGTGGCGATCCAGTCAGTTCACTCGGGCAATCAATACATAACCCCGGGTGTGGCACAGAAACTGGCCCTGTCACTGGTCAACAAGCGTGGCAAGTCGTTGCTGGAGGAACTGACGCAGCGTGAAGTCCAGGTCATGCTGATGGTGGTGAAGGGGGAATCCAACCGGGTAATCTCAGAGAAACTATGCCTGAGTCCGAAAACAACCAGTACCTACCGCGGGCGCGTGTTTGACAAGCTGGGTGTCGACAATGATGTCGAGCTGACACGCTTTGCCATCAGGCATGGCATGATCAAGGAGAATATCGTTCACTGATACCCGCATGCCGCCCGTGCCGGGCGGCAGGTGCTGGTTTGTTGGCACGTACCGGCGTTAAGCCATTTTCCAGTGATTTGAGACCTTCATCAGGGTAATATCTGCATGCTGTGGCATGATATTGCCGATGCGCTCCATGTCTTGGAAGCATCTGAATAAAGGTCAATACCGGGAGAATGTAATGTCGGCTACGAAGAGTCGTGCACCAGAGTTTCCAGCAGGACTTGAGTGGTTCAACGTACAGGATCCTGTCAGACTCGCTGATCAGGCCGGGCGGGTGGTGCTGATTGATTTTGGCACCTTTTCGTCCATTCATTGCCAGCATGTGCTCCAGGAGCTCAATTCGTTGCGCAGAAAGTTTCGCAACGAACTGGTTGTCATCAGTGTGCATTCGCCAAAGTTCACGGCCGAGAAAAGACGTTCACATGTACTGAAGGCGATCAACAGGCTGCATATCAACCACCCGGTTGTGCATGACCCCGATCTGAAGCTGTGGAATATGTATGGCACGAAGTTCTGGCCAACGCAGGTGCTGCTGGATACTGAAGGCTGCATCCTGGGTGCGATGACAGGCGACGGGAAAAAGTCGCAACTGGAACTGATTATTCAATATCAACTTAACCGCAACACTGGTCAGACGGGAACCCGGAAACCGTCATTTTCTGTGCACCCTGCACGGGAAGCTCCCAGCGTGCTGTCGTTCCCGGGGAGAATCGTCGCAGCACCGAACAGGTTCTATATCGCCGACAGTGGACACAACCGGATTCTGGTGTTGTCTTCCGGGGGGCAGGTCATACGTCAATATGGTAGTTTAGGTGCAGGTTTTATTGACGGTCACGGGTCGGAGGCAGCGTTTGACAATCCTCAGGGAATGGCGCTGGTGGACGAATTTCTTTATGTGGCGGATACCGGTAACCACGCGATTCGGCGCATCCACACGCGCAGCAATGATGTCGTAACGATAGCGGGTACCGGCAAGGCCGCTACCTCAGCTGCTGTTGACATACCCGGAACGCCGTTAACCGTCAGCATGAGTTCTCCGAGCGACGTCGTCTTTAAAAACGGTAAGCTGTACATCGCCATGACGGGTTCGCATCAGATCTGGCGCTTGTCATTGATTGCCAACACCATCGAGGTGTTCACTGGCAGCGGTTACGAAGATCTTCAGGATGGGCCGCCCGGTAGTGCAGCATTTTCACAGCCCAGTGGCCTGGCGCTGTTGCATAACCGCTTGTACTGCGTTGATGCCGGTGCCTCGGCGGTGCGGGAAATCGATCTGGACAGCGGTATCGTCAGTACCCTTGTAGGCGAAGGCCTGTTTGACTTTGGTGATGAAGATGGCGCCGGCACAACAGCCCGGCTCCAGTATCCGCTGGATGTCGTCGCAGATCCGCTTCACCAGATGCTCTGGGTGACGGATACATATAATAATAAAATCAAGAGAATAGGCGTAAGTACGACGTATGTTTCGAGCACGAGTTGCGACCGCCGCCTGGATGAGCCGGCTGGGCTCGCGTTTCACGAAGACACCCTCTACGTTGCCAATACCAATGTGCATGAAGTACTGTCCCTGAACCCGAACAATGGACACGCTGAAGTGCTGAATGTCTCAGAAGAACTCGTTGAAATTTAATCCCGATTGCAGAGATTGTCCCCGACTTGCCGATTTTCTCGATCAGACCGCGATCAAATATCCCGACTACCATGCACGGCCGGTTGCACCTTTCGGTGATCATGACGCGCAGCTGCTGATTGTCGGACTGGCGCCGGGCATGCATGGCGCCAATGCCACCGGTCGTCCCTTTACCGGTGATTATGCCGGTATACTCCTCTACCAGACGCTCTATGACTTCGGCTTCAGTAACCGTCCGGTGTCTGTTTCCCGAGACGATGGTTTGCAGCTTGGCGGTTGCCGCATAACGAATGCGGTAAAGTGCCTGCCCCCGCAAAACAAGCCGCAACTCGATGAAGTGAAGCACTGCAATCGTTATTTGCGCGCTGAGCTGGACGGCATGCAGAATTCTGCAGTGGTGCTGGCACTGGGCAAGATTGCACATGATGCCGTGGTACGGGCACTGGGCCTGCGCCTGTCGTCCTATCCCTTCGGGCATGCGCATGTGCACCAGGTGACCGATGCCCTTTGCCTGGTCGATTCCTATCATTGCAGTCGTTACAACACCCAGACACGCCGCTTGACACCGGAAATGTTCACTGATGTATTCACGCTTGTGAGACAGATAATGGACGGCAAGGAATATCCGGCGGGTGCCCGTTAAGCTGTGTCGGAAGCGAAGTCTGTGCCCTTTGATTACAGGGCGTTCCTGAAGACCCTGACTACGCGGCCAGGTGTCTACCGGATGCTGGACGATGAAGGCAGCGTGCTCTATGTTGGTAAGGCAGGCAACCTCAAAAAGCGCGTATCAAGCTATTTCCGAAACACCGGTCTGAGTGCCAAGACGCATGTGCTGGTTGATCAGATCGTCAAGGTCGAAGTCACGGTGACCCATACGGAAGTCGAGGCGCTGCTGCTGGAGAGCAACCTGATCAAGCAGATCAGGCCGCGTTATAATGTGCTGCTGCGTGATGATAAAAGCTATCCGTACATCTACCTTTCGTCACAACAGGATTTCCCGCGGCTCTGCATGCACCGTGGCGCGCGCCGCAGGAAGGGGCGCTATTTCGGCCCCTATCCGAGTGCCGGCGCCGTGCGCGAGAGCCTGCATCTGTTACAAAAACTGTTCAGGGTGAGGCAGTGCGAGGACAGCTTTTTCAGCAATCGCAGTCGTCCCTGCCTGCAGTACCAGATAAAGCGCTGTACGGCCCCCTGTGTCGGCCTGATTGACAGGGAACAGTATGCGGCGGATGTCGCACACACGGTCATGTTCCTGGAGGGCCGTAGTAGCCAGGTTGTCGACGGGCTGGTTACGGACATGGAAGCAGCTTCCATTGCACAGGATTACGAACAGGCCGCCGTTTATCGGGACCAGATTGCCAGTCTTCGCCGGGTTCAGGAAAAACAGTATATAAGTAATGAGCGCGGCGACGTCGATATTGTGGCGTGCCTGACTGATAAAGGCAGTGCGTGTGTGCAGGTATTTTATATCCGTGGTGGGCGCAACCTGGGAAATGCCGTATTTTTTCCGAAGGTACCGTTGGAGACCGCGGCACCCGAGGTATTGTCCGCGTTTCTGCCGCAGTACTACCTGGGAAAAACTGTCCCCTCCGAGTTGCTGCTGAGTCATGCGCTGGAGGAGGGTGGGTTGATCGCGGATGGGTTAAGTGCCCATGCCGGTCACCGCGTGACATTGCGCTCGAATGTGCGCGGTGACCGTGCCCAATGGATAAAGATGGCACTGAGCAATGCCGAGCTTGCACTGGCTGCGCATATCAATACGCGCAAGGGCTTCTCGGGACGGTTGCAGTCATTAACGGCAGCGCTGGGTCTGGATGATATACCGGAGCGAATAGAATGTTTTGATATCAGCCACACCAGCGGCGAGTCCACTGTGGCTTCATGTGTCGTCTTTGGGTTGGAAGGTCCTCTGAAATCGGAATATCGTCGCTTTAATATCCGGGATGTTCAGGCGGGTGATGACTATGGTGCTATGGAGCAGGCGTTGACACGACGGTATACTCGGCTGAAGAAAGGCGAAGGCAAGCTGCCGGATATACTGTTTATCGATGGCGGCAAGGGTCAGGTGTCGTCAGCCTGCAGGGCGCTCAATGAATTACAGGTCACCGAAGTACGTATCATCGGGGTTGCCAAGGGGCCGGGAAGAAAGCCTGGGCTGGAAACACTGCACCTTCCTGGCCGTTCGGATGCGGTAATCCTGACGGCTGATTCACCGGCATTACATCTGATACAGCAGATCAGGGATGAGGCGCACCGCTTTGCGATCACCGGTCATCGACAGCGCCGCGCGAAGACCCGGAGTACCTCGCCGCTGGAACAAATACCCGGTGTTGGGCCGAAGCGGCGCCAGCAACTGCTGCAGCAACTGGGGGGACTCAGGGAGGTTGCCAGGGCAGGTGTTGATGATCTGTCGAGCATCAAGGGGATTGATCGCCGCCTTGCACAGCAAATCTATGACGCGTTTCATGGTGAATAGAAACAGGATGAATAACCAATGAGCTGGACGATACCGAATATTCTGACCTTGATCCGTATCATTCTGATACCGGTGCTGGTCATTGTCTTTTATGTGCCGGGGCAGTGGTCGTACCAGATAAGTGCGGCCATATTCGGGATTGCGGCCCTGACAGACCTGCTGGATGGCTACCTTGCCCGACGTTTGAATCAATTATCAGCCTTCGGCGCATTTCTGGATCCGGTTGCCGACAAGCTCATGGTTGCCGTGGCGCTCGTTTTGCTGGTGCAGGACAATCCCTCCCCGCTATTTGCCATTCCGGCGGCAATTATTATCGGCCGGGAGATCGCGATCTCGGCGTTGCGTGAATGGATGTCAGAAATCGGTGCGCGGACAAAAGTGGCTGTGTCGATTATTGGCAAGCTTAAAACCACACTTCAAATGATCGCAATACTGTTATTGCTGTTCAAAATGCCGCTGGCGGGCTTTCCGACCCATGGTGTGGGTTTGGCACTGCTATATATTGCCGCAGTGCTGACTTTGTGGTCCATGATCGTCTACATGCACGCTGC
>Ga0316191_10002985_pt1 | contig 12392 bp, 10 predicted proteins | sample Eddworburr2cm_MG_FD_204928 | JGI IMG/M metagenome (GOLD analysis project Ga0316191, IMG submission 204928) | Coastal sediment microbial communities from Maine, United States - Eddy worm burrow 2 cm | ecosystem: Environmental > Aquatic > Marine > Coastal > Sediment | place: USA: Maine...
CGACAATCTGACCCTTATTCATCACCGCAACGATGTCGGACAGCGACAAGGCCTCGATCCGGTCATGGGTCACATAGATCGCGGTGATCTGAAGTTCGGTCAGAAAGACACGCAGATCTTTTCGCGTCTCTTCCCTGAGTTTTGCATCCAGGTTGGAGAGGGGCTCGTCAAAGAGGATGACCTTGGGTTCAGCCACCAGTGCGCGGGCCAGGGCCACGCGCTGTTGCTGCCCGCCGGAAAGCTTGGTTGCCGGCCGGTCTTCGAAGCCCTCCAGCTGCACGAAGCGCAGTGTCTTTTCGACCTTACTGCGGATGACGTCCTTGGGCACCTTGCGGGTCTGGAGCGGGTAGGCCACGTTGTTGAAAACGTTCATGTGCGGCCAGATGGCGTAGGTCTGAAATACCATTCCAAGGCCCCGGTTCTCCGTGGGAACGAAAATTTTCTTCTCAGTGGACAAAACCACCTCACCGCCGATTTCGATTTCTCCGGTGTCCGGGGCCTCCAGACCAACGATGCAGCGAAGGAGGGTGGTCTTGCCGCAGCCACTCGGGCCGAGAAGAGTGAAAATCCGGTTGGCCGGGATAGACAAGCTCACGTTGTCCAGAGCCTTGATGGTCTTGCCACCGGAATAATAGTACTTGCTGACGTTCTGGATCTTGATTTCCATAAGCAATTCAAAGTGGTAATCAACGCCATAAACCCTCAGCTTTGCTGATGGTCCAAGCTATGCTATTCGGGTAGGCAAATGAATATCAAAATTGCCTCCTTTTAGGGGGCTCATCAAACTACCCTTTTTAGGGGGGTATTTGACTTTGGGATTGTTGTCTAAGGCAGTTCAAATATTTTCTTGAACATGGCGCCATAACTGCTGATTTCCTTGTCGGACAAGGTACGGATGGGGATGACCTTGGCCTTGTCCATGCCGTCGATGGGTGGAAACACGTCGGGCGCCAGAACATATTCACCGACCTCGGTGGACAGCATGGCCATGGCCTGTTTGGTCAGCCAGAAGTCCATGAACAGCTTTGCGGCATTCGGGTTCTTGGCACTGGAAGATATGGCCATGCCGCGAGGGGTTCCCATCAGTGGCTGTTCCACCCTGGCCCAGTCAAGGGGGGCCGGGGCCTTGGTGATGATGTACTTGGGCATGGAGATGGCGATGTGTTTTTCACCGCTCTCAACTGGCGCCGGTGTGGGGCCGAACGATTTGACGAGCATCGGCCGATTGGCTGCCAGCCCCTTGAGGAACTGCATCCATTGGGCTTCGGATTTAAAGACATTTTCCTTCAGTCCGACCAGCCATGAAATGGTCGTCGCATGGGCTGCCGGGTTGGCCATGACGATTTTGTTCTTCCATTTAGGATCGGTCAGATCCTCATAGCGTTTGGGAACATCGGTTGGTTGGACGAGTTCCTTGTTGTAGATCAAACCTACATACTCGATGCCGAAAGTCTGGATCTGGTCGTCTTTTCGGGTCCAGGCGGGGTAGTCAGCAGCGGACGGAGATGTGTAAGGAGCCAGGACACCCTTGGCCTTGAGCATTTGCATAACCGGCAATGGGGCTTGTAATACATCGGCCATGAGCTTACCAGCCTGGAACTCAGTCAGCACCGTGGGCAGGAATTTGGAGGTTGAAATGCGTGTATACTTACCCTTGAGGCCGGTTTGCTCGTTGAACACATCCATGATCGGCTGGATGGCCGTCATGTTCGCGTAAAATGACACCTGTCCTTCAGCCTTAGCCTTCTGGACGAGGTCGGAATCCGCGGCAAACGCCGAGGAAGCCAAAACAAGAGCCGACAATATAATCAATAGTCTTTTCATTGGTAAACCTCCTTTCATTTCGTGTTCTCAAGATGAAAAATCAAATTTGGCAATCGAGGCGGGCGCAGTATGCTGCAAACGTTGCCCTGTGATAATAGCCCGGACTAAAGCAAATACTACTGAAAAAATGATTATTATCCCTTATCATTTTTTAGATCAATCTAGAAAACGTCTCAAGTTTAGATATTCATAACATTAATGTCAAACGGAAGATCGTATTGAACCATAATATCTCAGCCAATAAAATTAGACCTTGAAATAATTTGATGCCTCAAACATACCATGAATTTTGAACGGCTAAATCGATTTGTGATATCCCTATCCCTGCTCGGAAGACAGAGTTACATATTCCTTAAAGCACAGGTCCGCTTATTTTACTGATATCTTTTAAGCATCTCCGCGGCGGTTAAATGAATCTATCCAGACTGCTAAAAATGCTGCATACCATATCTTGCGTGCGGCTTTTTGTTTAATTACTTGAATTAATATTTAATGTAATCAAATTGTTATAAGGATTTGATTTAGGCACGATATGTAAACTTTGCTTAAGCACCATGCAGACACAATATATAGGATTTTCTCAAAATGATTAATAATTTTTGATTTAATCATAAAGTCTTTACAATTACAATTCTGTCATTTTGATCAAACCTATGGCAATCATAGAATATTTCTTCGTTAAGATTTCCGTTTGTAAGTTTGATAATCAATGCTATAGCTATTTTGAAAGTTCTCTAATTTCCTGATCGTGGTAGAAACATGACAATTCCCGAAAATTGGGAGAACGTTCGTTTTTCAGACAATTTGGTGTAAAATAGCCTTCTACGGATGAGGCACAAGCCAGGCAGTCAAGTTCAATGCATCGCCAAGTGGCAAAATGGTGGTTCAGGAGGCTTTAAACAAGGAAATAGCGGTTCTTACCGCATTATTCGAGTTTAGATCGGACAACCGACAGCACAGAAAAATGGCCAAACAGACGATCAGCATCACCGTCAAATTATTTGGCGGTATTGATCTGGACAGCGGCTTCTCCGAATATGATCCTGATAAAGGACTGGGCCTGGCTGCGCCTGAGGGCATCAGGCTGGCCAAAGCGTTGAAGACGGCGGGCGTTAAGGTAAACGCCGACACGGTATATTTTGTCAATGGGGCCAAGATCGGGCCGCGCGTAAAATTGAAAGACGGAGACACCGTCTTTTGCATGAAACCGCTGGCCGGCGGTTAACGTGCCGAATTCCAAACAAACCACATGATACAAGCATAAAAGGAGAAATCATGACCGGCGGATACATGGGAAAATACCTGGTAGTGGACTTGAGCTCTCAGAGCACTGAAACCGTGGAATTGGACGATGCATTCTACAGAAAGTATTTGACCGGGTATGGTCTGGGAGCCGCCGTCATTTCCGAGCGACAGGCCCCGGGAATCGATCCCCTGTCTTCTGAGAGCCACCTCGGTCTTTGTTCCGGGCTCTTAACCGGTACCGGCCTCCCATTTACCGGGCGGTTCATGGCCGTGGGTAAATCCCCGCTTACCGGCGGATGGGGCGATGCCAATGGCGGGGGTTACCTCTCGCGGGAGATCAAGCGGACCGGTTATGACGCCGTTTTCTTTACCGGGAAATCGGAAAATCCTGTCTGGGTGCACATAACGGATGAAGCGGTTGATTTCAAGGATGCTTCCGTCCTGTGGGGCAAAGACGTCCATGAATCCGAAGATGCCGTCAAGGCTGAATTGGGGACGAAAAAAGTTCAGACCGCCATCATCGGGCCGGCCGGAGAAAAACTTTCGCTCATCTCGGGCATTTCCACCGACGGCGCGAGGATTGCGGCCCGTTCCGGGCTGGGAGCCGTCATGGGCAGCAAGAATCTGAAAGTCGTCTCCTTTTTGGGAAGCTGTGATATCCCGGTGGCGGACAAGGAAAAAACCAAGACCCTGGCAAAACAGTTTATAGCCGAGTTTAAAAAAGACGCTCCCCTGCCTGACCGCCTGACCGTTCGATTCATAAAATTTCTCTCCAAATTGATTGCCAAAACGGGCATGAAGACCCCAGCCAGCATCGGCGTTGTGAAAGAGATCTACAGAAAATGGGGCACGCCCGGTCTGACCGTTTACGCCGGATTGACCGGGGACACACCTATAAAAAACTGGGGCGGTGCTGCCGGCGTGGATTTTACATTTGAGCAGGTGGAAAAGCTTTCCGGTGAAAACGTCATCAAACAGCAGAAACGCAAATACGCCTGCCAGAGTTGCCCCTTGGGCTGCGGCGGCATCGTCGACATCAAGGCCGGTCGATTCAAGGGAGAACAAGGCCACAAACCAGAATACGAGACCTTGGGCGTCTTTGGCGGTATGCTGTTAAACGACAACCTCGATTCCATTTTCGAAGTCAACGAGATCTGCAACCGGGCCGGTATCGACACCATTTCCACAGGAACCGCGGTCGCCTTTGCCATTGAATGTTTTGAAAACGGCCTGATCGACAAGGAAGCCGCCGGCGGCCTCGACCTGGGCTGGGGAAAAGCCGATGAAATCATCAAGCTGACCGAAATGATCGTCAACCGTGAAGGCCTTGGCGACATCCTGGCCGACGGCGTCAAAATCGCCGCCGAAAAGCTCGGCCCGGAAACCGCTCAATACGCCATGCACGCCGGCGGCCAGGAAATGGGTATGCACGATTCCAGGCCGGATCACGGTTGGGCGACTTCCTACCAGGTCGACCCGACTCCCGGCCGCCACACCGTGGCCAGTTATGTGGATACGGATCTGAGGAGTGGCAAGGAACAGTTTCCGGAAGTCAAGCGCATGGCCAAAAGCACAAGGGACAAGAACCTGAAGAAGCTGGCCCTGAACACGGGCACCACCATATACGTTCAGTTGATCAACGCCGGCGGCGTCTGCTTGTTTGCTCCTGACATGGCGATCTATCCCATGGTTGATTTCTTGAATGCGGTCACCGGCTGGAATCTTTCCGGCGACGCGTATTTCGAGACCGGAAAACGGATATTGAACTTGAGAAAAGCCTTCAACGTCCGGGAAGGAGTTCGCCCCAAGGACGCAACCCTGCCGCCAAGAGCCCTCGGCCGTCCGCCCCTCACCGCCGGGCCGTTGAAAGGCATCACCGTAGATATTGAAACGCTGGAAAAAGAGCACTACCGGTTGATGGGTTGGGACCTCGAAGTTGGCGGGCCGACGTCGGAAGTGCTTAAGGAGATGGAAATCGATCATTTGGTGGGGTGATTGGCGGATTAAATGTTTTGCTGTGAACCCTGGCGCATAAAACATCCACCGTACTCGGCTCAGAAGGCAGGGAAATGAGTGTCGCAGATATCCAGGAGATTGTTGAAGCGTTCGGCCGGGCTGCCGGACGGGCAAAAGAAGCAGGATTCGACGCGGTCCAAATCCATGGGGCGCACGGATTCCTGCTCAACCAGTTTCTTTTACCGGCATTCAATAAACGCACAGATGCCTACGGCGGACCCATCGAAAATAGGACTAAAGTGATTTTGGAAATCCTGCAGACAATGCGAAGTCATGTTGGCGACGACTTTCCGATTTTGATCAAACTGAACTCCGAGGATATGATTCAGGGAGGGTTGACGATAAACGACGCTATCCAGGCGGGCTTAATGATTCAGGATGCCGGAATCGATGCGATTGAGTCGAGCGGGGGTACCGTTGTCACCGGAGATCATTGCCAAACAGAGATCAGCAGCGAGGAAAAAGAGGCATATTGGCGCAAAGCAGCTAAAGCGTTCAAGGAAAAACTGGCGACACCGCTGATCCTGGTAGGGGGCGTTCGATCATTGCAGCTGGCCGAAAAGCTTTATGACGGAGGCTATGCCGATTATTTCTCCATGAGCAGACCGTTTATTCGGGAGCCCGGCCTGGTGGCGCGCTGGGCGTCGAGCGATTTAGCTAGAGCGACCTGCCTGTCGGATAATCTGTGTCGCGGCCCCTTGCTGGACGGCGGTGGAATTTATTGTGTTGTTGAGGAAATGAAAGAAAAGGAGTAAAATCAGTTTTGACAGGAAGCCTAAGGAGAGGTTCTTTAAAACACGCCTCGGGGAGCGGGCTAAAAGCGGATTTCGCGGAGAGATAAAATGAAGATATTGATATGCGCCGATATGTTTCCGGCCATGATTGAAACCGTGACCAGGCTCCTGCCCGATGACGAGGTGCGGGTGTGTCTGCAAAAAGAGGTGCCTTCCCAGGCGCCCTGGGCCGAAGTGCTGATTCCGGCGATGACACGCCTCACGCCGGAGATCATCCAATCCGTCCCGGATCTGAAACTGATCCAGCAGTTCGGTGTGGGCCTGGAAGGCGTAGACCTGGCGGCCGCGGCAGCCAGGGGTATACCCGTCGCCAACGTGCCCGGGGATCAGGCACCGGTGCATGCCGAGTGTACGGCCGAAGGCGGCGTTTTCTTGATGATGGCCTGTGCCCGGCAGTACAAATCCTGCCAGCAGACCCTGGCCCGGGGTGAGTGGGGCCGCCCGTCCGGCGAAGCCCTCATCAACCGCACGGCCCTGATCATCGGACTGGGTGCGGTGGGGCAGGCTCTGGCTGCGCGTCTGGTGCCTTTGGGAATGCGGGTGATGGCTACGGACGTCTTAGCCCGCTCTGAAACGGCTGAAAAGCTGGGGCTGCACCGCCTGGAAAATCCTTCAAAACTGAACGATTTGCTGCCCGAGGCCGACTTCGTCATTTCCACCGTAACCCTGACGCTCAAGACCCAGGGACTTTTCAACCGCACGGTTTTCGAGTGCATGAAACCGACGGCCTTTGTGGTCAACATCAGTCGTGGCCCTATCGTAGACGAAGAAGATTTGCTTGGGGCCCTCAATGCCGGCCAGATCGCCGGAGCCGGCCTGGACGTGCTGAACCAGGAGCCGCCTGCAAAGGACCACCCCCTGGTCAATCACGCCAAGGTCGTTGTCACGCCCCACACAGCCGGGATCACCAAACAATCCTTTGATGCCTTGGGCCGTGCCGTGGCAGACAACGTCGAGAGGCTCAAAAAAGGGCAACCCCTCCAGAATTTGGCCACGATCTAGTTGAAGTAAAAATTCGGGTTCAGCTTCCAGCCCGTAGGGCACGGATTACAGGCCGGAGGGTAGAGCCTACAGCTTGGAGAGAGGGAAGGCTCGCCTTTGGTCTAAACCCAGAGGGCATGATTTGCTGTCATGGCATTTAGAACCTTACATTTTCCGGGGTATCCCGACTTAGGCCCTTAGTTGAACAAGGCTCTCCTGCGCTGCCTTGGCCAACAAGTCGACGTCGCTGCTGAAAGTTACAAATTGCATTCCTTGCCGGATCCAGCCTTTCAGTGTTTCGAGTTTTGACATGTGAATTCCGGGCACGACATCGTATTTATGACAGATAGCTATAACCTTTTCAATGGCCTCGACTTCCCGGGGATGAGTTATCTGGCCCGGTATTCCCATACCGACGGAAAGATCAGCAGGGCCGACAAATATTGCATCTACGCCGGGCGTCGATGCAATTGATTCCAAATTTTCAATTGCCTGGGGACTTTCGGCCTGGACGGCAATAAATGTTGCCTGGTTCGCCTGGTCTAAATATTCTGCGGCATTTGGTCGGCCATATGAACTATGTGCTCTGCTCAAGGCAACCCCGCGCTCACCCAGCGGCGGATATTTCGCATATGTCATGATCTCCTTGACCTGGTCGGCGGTATTGACCATCGGTACCAGTAGACCGGCAGCACCTGAATCCAGGGGTTTCATTATCGCTTCGCGGCGAATTTCCGGAATTCGCACAACGATTGAGATCCCCGCTCCCCGGGCAGCCGCAATCATATTGGAGATGGTTTCCGGTGAGTGGGCACCGTGTTCATTGTCTATAATGAAGAAGTCAAATCCACATTGCGCCAGCATGTATGCCAAGTTTGGATTTCTGATTTCCGAAATCATGGTACCGATTGCGAGACCGCCGTCTTTTAACTTTGCTTTTAAGTCTAGCATATTGTCACCATATCTAACTTTTAGGATTTATTTTAACATTGAAAATATAGTCCTCATTTTGAATTATACTTTCTTTAGTCGAAGTCATCGTGTTAACCTGCAAAAGACGGTGTCGGTAAACCCGTCACGCCGGGTTTGCAGGAGAACAAGCTGCCCGACAAGGGGTATTTGCGTACATCCGCTTCGTTGAGCATGTGGCGGGCAGTGGTGATGTACAGCGTGTCCAAATCAGCTCCGGCGAAGGTACAACTGGTGATGTTGGGCACCGGCATCGAAATGACATTTAGTATCTTACCTTCCGGCGAATAACGCGTGATGCGGGATCCGGCAAAATGAGCCAGCCAGATGCAATTTTCGCTGTCCACCGTCATGCCATCGGGATAGCCTTCTTCCTCAGCTTTCAACTGTACAAATATGCGTTTATTGCTGATGGCACCATCCGCGCTGAGATCAAAGGCGAAAATCATGCGTTTGGCGGTGTCGGTGTGATACAAGGTTCTGCTGTCTACGCTGAAGGCAGGGCCATTGGTGATGCTGTAGTTCTCGTCCATTTTGTTCAGGGAGAGGTCGCCATCCAACCGATAGAGGCTGCCGGTTGCCAGTTTTTCGCCATCGTCCATGCTGCCGGCCCAGTAGCGGCCTTTTTCATCCACTTTTCCATCGTTAAACCGGTTATCCGCCATCTCCGTCTCCGGCATCACGATCGGTTCAATCGTGCCCGTCTCCAAGTCGATGAAGGCAAATCCATCCCGCACCGTGCCCGCCAAGCCGCCTTGTTGCCGGGCTGCCAGGCTCGTCACTTCCGTTTCAAACGTCCAGGTACGCCGGGCGCCATCCGCCAATGCGCACCGGTGCACCTTCTTGCTGACAATATCAACCCAATAGACCGCATTTTCACGTGCCACCCACAACGGTCCTTCCCCCAAAACAGCCGGTTCTTCCCAAACGCATTTAAGATCGTGCATAGTTTACTCCCTTGAAAACTTCTTAAGCATTTTAAATATTAAAAGTCAACGTATGAATTTTTTCTTTATTATGTTTTAATGGGAGAGCGAAAAGGGAAAAAGCTGCCGGGATTTGATTACGGCAACTCTCCAACTGAAATTCAGGCCATCGATTTTTCGGGGAAAACCGTCATACAGACCACATCCGCCGGTACCCAGGGGTTTGCCGATGCAAAGGAACTGAGATGAATGCTCTGAACACCAAATCGGATCATTTCCAGGCCATTATCTTCGACTTGGACGGGACCCTGCTGGACACCTTGGCCGACATTGCCGAATCGGTGAACCGGACACTGGCAGAATATCATTTTCCGGTCCACGCTTTAGATGCGTATCGTTTCTTTATCGGCGACGGCTGGGAGATGCTCGTCACCCGGGCACTGCCGGAGGCTCACCGTTCTGAGCAATTGATCGCTGAATGCGTGACGCGATCCCGGAAGGTCTACCGGGAAAACTGGAACCGGCAGACCCGGCTCTATGCGGGTATTTCTGAACTGTTGGACAACCTGTCAAAAAAACAAATCCCCTTGGCGGTGCTCTCCAACAAACCCCAGGACTTTATGTTGAAATGCGTCGAATTTTACCTGAAAAAATGGAGGTTCAAATTTCTCATTGGCCAAAGCGCCCACTTTCCTCTCAAGCCTGACCCTGCATCCGCCCTGGAGGTGGCCAGGCAGATTGGACTGTCGCCCTCGGCATTTCTCTTCGTCGGAGACAGTGCCGTGGACATTGAAACGGCAGACGCCGCCGGAATGCATTCGGTGGGGGCCGGTTGGGGTTTTAGGGGGCCGCAAGAACTGGAAGAAAGCGGCTGCCAGACGCTGGTACACCATCCCCAGGATATCCTTTCACTTCTGTAACCGCCGCCATCCTCCTCAAGAGATAAAGAAATACTCACCGCAGAGGCGCAGGGAACGCAGAGGTTTACCACCGGAAAACCAAAATAACCAGTTTTTTAAAGTATATCCCATTGCCAAGGCAACTATCTTTAAAACAAATGTAAAATTTCCTTTAATTTAATACTCCTGTAAATCCTGTCTGATATTCTTTTTTTAATAGAATCCATTCCTCAAGTTTTACGTTACTGTATTTATGAATCTATGTACCCGGTTAAGATTCCAAAAATTGTTCAACTGTATCAGCAATCTGTTCACCTTGCAGCCCCAGATGCGCCAGCAATTCCTCGTAAGGTCCTGCATCGGCATACTGATCGTCCACTCCGATCATTTTCATTGGGGTCGGATTTTCGGTTGCCAGCAGTTCGGCAATACAGCTGCCCAATCCCCCCGCCAGGTAGCCTTCCTCCACCGTAACAATTTTCCCGGTCTCTTCGGCGGCCTTCAACACAAGTTCTTTATCGAGGGGTTTAATGGTATGCATGTTGATCAGGCGGGGTTGAATGCCTTTTTGCTGGAGTGCTTTGGTCGCGACCACGGCTTTGGACAATAGGGTACCGGTTGCGATGATGGTAATGTCGCTGCCTTCCTCCATGACTTCGCCCTTGCCAATTTGAAATGAGTAGTTTTCGTCCATGAGTACCGGCATCTTGGGGCTGCCGATTTTGATGTAGACTGGTCCGATGTGCTCGGCTGCGGCATGGACAGCCTTGACGATATCGACCGGATCCCCCGGATTGATAACGGTCACTCCGGGAATGGTTCTTATGATGGCAATATCGTCCAGTGACTGATGGGTGGCCCCGAGATCGGAATAGGTCAATCCGGCGCACCTGCCAACCACTTTGACATTTTGGCGCATGTAGCCAAGGTCGTTACGAAACATTTCAAAAGGCCGGGCCGTCACAAAGGGAGCGATGGCGGCAAAGAATGGTATTTTACCCGTGGTGGCCAGTCCGGAAGCAAACCCCATGATCCCCTGTTCCATGATGCCAAACTCAAAATGCCGCTCGGGAAATTGTTCCCTAAAAGGCGTCATCCCGGAACCGCCCGAGCTGTCGGCCGATAAGGCCACGATGCGGTTGTTTTTCTGCGCGGCTGCCACCAGCGCTTCACCAAAGGTTTTACGTGGATCCTTTAATTCTTCCATTACTTTATCCCCTCCTCGATCTGTTGCAGGGCATGTTCTGCGACTTTCATTTCTTCATCGGTTACCTTCCAGTAATGGAAACTTGCCTTGTCTTCAGCAAAAGGCAGACCTTTGGACTTGATGGTGTCGGCAATGATCATCGACGGTTTGCCCTTTTCAAAGGGAATATCCGTGGCGTTTTCGAAAATTTGCTGCAGATCATTGCCGTCAATGACGCGTACGCTCCAACCGAAGGCCTCCCATCGTTTGTCAAGGGGTTCATAGCTCATGTAATCCACCGTCCGGCCGCCATGCTGAAATTTATTGCGGTCGACAAAAGCCACCATATTATCCAATTGGTGATGGCTGGCGGCGGCGGCCGCCTCCCAGTTGGAGCCTTCGGCCAGTTCACCGTCGCCCAGTATCACATATACTTTTGAATCAAGGCCATCCATTTTCAAACCCATCGCCATACCGCCGGCGATTGAGAGCCCGTGGCCCAGGGCGCCGGTATTCGATTCAATACCGGGTAATTTATGCATGTCCGGGTGACCTCCCAGCTTTGTGCACAGGGCACCATAGGTATCTAAAAGCGAGCTGTCAAAAAAACCCTTTTCAGCCAGAGTTCCATAAAGCGCCAGACACTTGTGACCGGCTGATAATACAAATCGGTCCCGCTCGGGCCAATCCGGTCTTTGTGGGTCAACCCGCATGATTTTAAAATACAGGACCGTCATGATGTCGGTGCAGGAGAGCGCTCCCCCGATATGCCCCGAACCACCGGCTTTAATCATCCGCAAAACATTTTTGCGAAGTTGTACCGCAATCTTTCTCAGCTTTATTTCTTCTTCTTTGGCTAATTTTTTCACGTATATTCACCTGCGGTTTAAAGGTTATTTTTACAATTTTAGTTGTTATTTTTGTTCGTTTTGTGGCAAAAAATTGTATAAAGATTTCTTCCCATGTACGCTTGGTCTTTGACGATCTGCGCATGACTGAAAACTCATGTGCTGGTGTCTTGCGCGTTCAGAACAAATTTACCGTGATGCTTTAATAAGCACACATTGCGCAATTGAGCTTATCCAATTGTCATCGGTGTTCGTGTTTGTCAATATTTTTTTAATTTCCTGAATTTTTCTAAGATATTCATTTAGCAATTTTTTAATATTCGGCACATGGAAGCTGCTATGTTTGATTTCTTGGAGTTTTATTGTGTGCGGAAATAGGCGCTGAACAATGCGGCCAAGGCGCCGTTCAAAACACCGTTTTTGTAAAAAGAGTAGATCGGGACCGCCGCCTGGTCGGCGCGGGGTCACGAAAGGCGCCGATATTCTCTCAGATCGTCCCACTGAAAGCAGCGATAAGCGCATCTGCACCGCGGCCGATCAACACCGTGGCAGCTCTTTGCAGTTCGCCCGTGTCTACCTGGGACGGACTGAGATTTTTGATGGGAAATTTGCCTTATTTTCATTGATAAAAATGGCTATCTGGACTAACCTGACCGAAAGCGATGGCGGGGAATGAACTGGTTTAAAAAAACAGCCTGAAGATA
>Ga0316191_10002986_pt1 | contig 12391 bp, 8 predicted proteins | sample Eddworburr2cm_MG_FD_204928 | JGI IMG/M metagenome (GOLD analysis project Ga0316191, IMG submission 204928) | Coastal sediment microbial communities from Maine, United States - Eddy worm burrow 2 cm | ecosystem: Environmental > Aquatic > Marine > Coastal > Sediment | place: USA: Maine | collected...
ATTCGAGCCAACCAGCCTGGCCGGCGAGGACGCGGGCGACCTGCTCACGCAATTCGCCGAGCCCGCGAAAACGCGCCAGGCTGGAGCCATGGTTGGGGGTACCGATCATGATAAGTTGTTGGACGTTCGGGATCCGACAATCCGGCCTGTCACAGGCGAACGTGGGGTTGGTCAACATCTCGCGCGAAACCAGGCCGCCCATGCTGTGCGCAACGATACTGATCCACCCGAGGCCGTCGTTCGACGCTGCGCGCAAGGACTCGCGGAACAGGGCCGCGGACTCGCGCACCGGCTGGTCGTTCGGGTAGGTCATCACGCTGACACCATAACCGTCCGCATGCAATGCCGGGGCGAGATTCATCCAGACCTTGCCCGGGTCGTCCAGGCCGTGGATCAGGACGATCTCCGCCCTTCCCTCCTGCGCCTCATGCAGCCGCATCAGCCCGTAGCGCTCGCGCGCCGCTGCGGCCTCGGTCGGAAACGCCTGCTCGGCGGCCTCCTTTAGCCGCGTTCGCACCTGTCGCTCCTGGTCCACCAGGCCGCCGCGGACGAGCTGCCAGACGACCACCGCCGCAAGGGCCCACAAGGTCAATTGCACCCATCTCGGCATCATTCCCGGGGCCTCAGCGTTCGATGCTCACCGCTGCGGTTGCGCGGATCATGCCGGCCCATCTCCAGGCCGCGCCTGGGCCAACATCGTTATCACCGGGCGATCTGCCCGAGGGGCCACACCGTCTGCATGACCGCGAACCGGCCAGCGACGCAGCCGGACTTTCATGCCGCAGATCCAAGCGTCAGGGAGCACAGGCAAAAGGGTCGGCCGCATCCCGATTATCGGCACCAGTGCTGCTGCAGGCACGGCAAGCGGTCTGCAGGGTTCCGGCAGGGCCGCCAGTGGTCACTGGGCCGTGCTGCCCGCCGCGGCCGGTGGAGACAACACCTTCCAGCTTCCGTCGGCCTGGCGACAGAAATCGAACTCACTGCGGGCGGTTTTCCCCCCGGCCTCGTTCGCGATCTGCAGCCGGCGACACCGCATACCGTCCTGTTCCGAGGTCGACAGCGGGGTCAGCGCGCCACCCGCGCCCGTCTCAGGATTCTCCCAAAGCCGCGTGTCACCGTCAGGCGCATTTTCCAGCGCCTCGTCAGCCGCCGAGGACAAGATCTCGATGTCCGCCTCGGTCATCTCAGACATCGGCATATCGTGCGCGAACCAGACGTTGGCGGCAAAGATCGGTGTGGCCAGACAGGCAACACAGATGGCCAGTGCGCTATTCCGTAACAGGGGTTTAGGGGACATGTTCACCTCCGTGGTCGTCGACCGTGCGGTTTTCGCGCGGCCCGATCGACTCGAATGCCCAAACGATTTCACTATAAGGCGTCGCCACGCTGACGAAAACAAAAAAGGCGGCCATTCTGAATGGCCGCCTCTCTATGCCTCGGGACAGTGCCGCGGCTGCCAGCGATCAGCGTGCCGTGTAGCTGAATTTCTGCCCGCCGACGGATGCCTCGTACATCAGGCCACCTTTCGCGACCGTGAAAATAGCCATGCCCTTGTTGTACTTGCCTACGGTCGTGGCATCACGCTTGCCGCCACTCGCCCCGGCCGAGCTGCCGGTCGTGGTCGCCTGCGCCTGCGCACCGGCGGTGATCGCCACCGCGCTGGCCTGGGCGCCGAATTCGAAGTTTCCGGAAGTGAATTCCTTGAGCGCGCGCTCGTCCTCGAAGAAGATGATCTGGCTGTAGGCCTGGCCCCCGAACTGGAAACCCACGGTCACCTGCGTCATCGAGGTATCGCCGATGTGTTTGCCCTTCTCATAGACACGACCCTTGCCATAGGCACCGCCGATACCGACCCCACCCTTTCCGATGGTCGGGAAGACCGCATACCCATAAGCGGAATTCATCAGGGGCTTGCTTTCGATCGCATCGCTGAAGATCTGGATCGTGTCCGTATACTCGTCGGCCCAGGCCTGTACGGCAGGCAACATCAGCAGCGCAAACAGCAGGCCGGTGATTCTTTTCGGCATCATTTTTCTCTCTCCCAATCAGTCGAACATTGCGCCCGCAGGCGCGGAAAACTTGCGTCAGGTCCGATGATAAACCCCGAAGCGATGGCGGTCACGCGGCTTTTCAGCGCAAGGCTGAACCGCCTCACCGGCTGCATGTCCCGGCCGGCCAAGCCTTCAGCATCGCACCAACCCGAAAACCGACCCGGTAGTCGGCACCGAAACCATCGCCCGGCGGACGTGTCCGTCGACCCATCACGCTGACAAACACAGGTGCATAGGCCGGCGCGCTACCGGCGGCCGCCCGGTAAGCGGCCTTGAGTTCGCTCAAGGCCGGCGAACCGCCGGCCAGCCAGAGATCCTGTCCCTCGCCGCAGGGGCGAAAAGTCCGCACCTCGTGACCGATCACCAGCCAACCCTGCAGAAACTGCTCTGCTGCGACCGGTTCGGGCCAGCGCCGCAAGGCCTGCCCTTCCCAGGTGAAGTAGGCCGTGCCTGGCACGGTCGGCCGGGCCGCCATCGGCTGACCCGGCAGACGGTCGGCATAGTCTGCCAACACCACGCCATTGCGAATCCGCAGCGCGCCGGGCGCCAAGCGATCGCCGACGAAGACGGCGCTGCCGCCCAGGTAGCCGTCGCCTTCGCGCATCGTCGCGGCGAGGTAGACAAAACTGCCGCTCCCGCCGGGCGTGTCGACCAACCAAAATAGCGCATCCTGGTCACCGTCACCGTCGAGATCACCCGACACCGGCTTTCCCACCACGCTCGTCCTGGCCAGTGCGGCCGAACCGGGCGCGACGGGCCGCAAACCCTCGCCATCGCGCAGTTCGACAACCCGGTCTTCGATGCGGTAACTCGCATTGAGGGGGTCGGCAGCCGGACCCGCCATGGCCCGCACCGGCTCGGGGCCTTGCCGAAACCCCGGACAGCCACCGAGCAGAAAACACAGACCAATGGCGCCGGCATGGCGCCGCGACTTAATCCATGCCGCCGGATGGCAAAGCCAGCCTGGATGGCTCATTCGCCTGCACAGCTTCAGAAAATTCCCATTGGAGATTGGGCAGGGTTTCAAGGTCCCCGACCCGGCAGCGACGGCAGCCCCTGTCCCTCAACCTCAGCCGGTCTGCTACCCGATGGCTTACCGCTCAACACCCGTCGTAGCGATTCGATGGGCTGGAATACCCCCTTTTTCAGCTGCCCTGACTCGGCGGCCAAGACCTGCCCACAGGGGTCGCCCGCGGTCGAGAGCCGGTCGAGCATGTGCCTCGCCACGATCGACAGCCCGGCGGTCGCGACGGCCACGCCACCATGCAACAGGACCCCGGGCGCGTCCACCATCAGGGTCGGCCTGGCCAGGCTGCCGCCGACCTTGACATACGGGCGCACCAACCCCGCGGCGCTGATGCCGATACCCTGGCGCGGGGCATTGTGGAAGTGGACATCGATCTTCTCCGTCTTCAGATCGATGGTCCCGACCGCGGCAATGTCCATCTTGTCGGTGCGCGTGACGAAGCCTGGATGGAGTTCGACGATGCCGCCGATCACCTGCAGGGCGGCCGCTGTGCACTCGATGTGGGTGGAGGCCTCGCGCTTCCCGAAAGGGTTCACCTCCCGGAGGAGTTCCGCACCGAAGCTACCGAACATCCGATCCAGCCCGGCGTTCGCCGTCTCCCCGCGGCCTCCGGTCAGTCGGAGTTCGCCATTCAGCGAGGACGCGAGGTCCCTGGCGCTGCGACCGTAGGCCGAAAACTGTGCATCGAGATCGTGCTGCGGCAGTGACTGCAGGCTCGCACCGCGGGCCAAGACACCGTAACGCACGCCGCGCGCCTCGAGGGCCAGATTGGCCACCATGCCCTTTGCAGAACGCTTCAGCTCGCCTTTCAGCGTAAACTCACCGCGATCGCCGACGAGATGCAGGTGGTCTACCGCGAGGTTGCCATCGTTCAGCTTCGCGTCCAGCGCCAGTTGCCGCGCCAGCAGCCTGCCGGGAAACACGGGATCCGGATGACTCAGATCCTCACCGGCGACACGAAAATGGCCGTCGAGTGCATCCAGGAATGGCAGTGCCAAGGGGTCATCCGGAATCAACCGCGCGCCTGCGCGCACCTTCTCCGGGGGCTCCGCCCTGCCCGCAGGGGCTGCGACCGGCAACCAGGGCGTGACGTCGATCCGTCGCACGATGACATCCATATCGAGATACGGTCTGGCACGCGGCTTGAAAGTAATCTCGCCATCGATCTCGCCGCCGTTCAGCAGCGCGCGCATGTCGCTGACGCGGTAACCCTTGTCGACGGCCTGCACGTTCGCCGCCAGCGTCAAATTCAGCTTGTCACTGTCAACCTTGAAATCATCGAGCCTCAGCACACCCTTTTCGTTACGCAGCCGTCCGCCCAGACGGTATTCGCCACCGGCCCAACGACTGCCCGAGGCGGCGGGCACGAGCTCGGCCAGGTCCGGCACCCTCGCGGACAGGCGCACATCGCTGCCGGCGAACCTCGGCGGCAGGCCGACCCGGCCAGTGGCCTCCAACGTGGTCCGGCCCAGTCTTGCGCTTACCCTGTCGATCGCCGGGGCGCTCAGTTTGTCCAGCAGGTGCGCCTCGACCGTGAACGGTAGGGCGGGGAGATCGGCGCCGGCGACCCTTCGCAGCGAATCACCACTCAACACCAGGGACAGGTCGGCGCCATCCATTTCCGGCAATCTTCCCACCGAACCGTTCGCTGACACGTTGAACTCGCCGGCCTTGCCCTGGGCCCCTTGCAGTATCAGGCCACCGGAGGCATCGACCAGCAGGCGGCCACCCAAGGTGAAAGAGGCGCCGCGCATCCATGCCTGTGCAAACGCCCCGTGCAGCGCGGAGAAATCGGGTCCGGCGGCCGTAAATTCCAGACGCGAGCCAGAATAATCTGGCGGGTTGCCCAGCGGGCCCTTCAGCGAGAGCCGGTTGTCGCCCAGCCCAAGTTCGGCGTCCAGAAGCACGTCGTTGCGGGCCTTCGAGTTCAGGGCCGCATTGGCCCGCAAGGGGCCCAGCGCCGCCAGGTCGGTAACGATAATTCCCGTTCCGATCAGGCCGGCGAAGGGTTTCGGATCGGGCAGTACCACCTCGATGCGGGCATCGGCGTCGTCGAGTTTCGGGTACGACGGGAGTCTGCCGGAGAGCGTAAGCCGGGAATCACCGCTGAGCAGTTCAACGTCACGCAGTTCCAGGCCGCGGGCATCGCGCAGGACGTCGCCCTTGAGGCTGTAGGCCTGCGACGGCAACGACTCTTCGCCGAACAATTGTCCGAGCAGCGCCAGGTCCTGGCCGCGGACATCCACGGTCATGCGCAGATCGTCCATATCCAGCGGCTTCCCAACCCGGCCCCGGGTATCCAGTTGCATCGGCCCCAGATGGCCGCTCGACTCCCAGGAGAAGCCCGCGTCACGATCGCTGAGCTGCACCCTGAGATCTGCCTCGCCCGACTGAGGGTAGCGGATCCCAAGCGCGCCAAGCAGACCGGCCAGCCCCGAACCCTGGATCGTTGCATCCAGATCGATGTCTTCCAGGGCAGCCGGCTCACCCAGGTGCCCTCGCAGGGTCATCAGCAGCTCGTCCATGCCGGCATGCAGGTCGACATCGATGTTGCGCCCCTCGAGCAGCGAGTGCAGCGGTCCGACACGCCCGCCGAGGCGAAAAGCCAGGGTTTCGAGCCGGCCCGACCCATCCAGGACCAGGGTCGCATCGTCGTTCACCTGACTCAGCCGGTCGATCTGCATGTGCACCGGAGCGTGCGAATCCGCCGCCCGATACAGCATCGAGACGTCCTCGATGGCAGCTCCCTCGACCACGAAGCGCCAACGACCGGACCATCGGGGTGCGGCCGCCTGCTGTCGGTCGCGGCCTGCCAGCACCCAGCTGCGCTCGCCGTCTTTCGAGACCTCCAGGGCAATCGTTGCATCGCGCAGCGTGACAGCCTCGACGTGGACCACCCCCGAAGACAGCGCGAACCAATCGATCCCTGCGGAGAGATGGGCTGCATGCAGCAGATCGCGCGATTCGGCCCAGGTCGGGTTCGCGATTCGGACATCACCCAGCGTGATGCGGGAATGCCGCCCGAGGGACGCTCGGATGTCGCCATCCAGGCGAACCTCGCGCCCGACCAGCGCGCTGAGCCGGGCGGCAAGCGACTCACGGTACGGGGTCAGATCCAGTTTGGGTTCAATCAGCAGGGTCACGGCCGCGACGAGAATCAGCAGCAGCATGACGCCGAGCAGGATACGGACCAGCCATTTGATCATCGCTAAAGGTATCCCTAGGTGTCGCCCTCGACCGACCGCTTGCGCGACGCCGCGCCTACCGGAGTATCACCGGCGCGCAGCCGCCTGTCGATACTCGGTCGGCGACCGGCCGGTCCAGCGCCTGAACGCCCGGGTGAAGTTGGCGGGTTCGGAAAAGCCCAAGACATAGGTCGCCTCTTTCACCGACATCCGGCGTTCACCGATGAAACGCAGCGCAAGTTCGCGCCGCGCCTGGTCCAGCAATTCCGACCAGGTCGTGTCTTCGTCCGCGAGCCGGCGTTGCAGCGTGCGCAGGGACACATTGAGTGCGCGTGCCACGTCCCCGGCCTCGACCCCGCCGGCCGGCAACGTCTCCACCAGCCTGAGCCGCACCCGATCGGAGAAACGCCTGTGGTCGAGCCCTGCCATATAGTCGGCGACGATTTGGTCATTGGCGTTGGCCAACGCGCGATTGGCCGTGGGCAGGGGGCGCTCTACCTCGTCGCGACGGAATATCATCGAATCGCGCTTCGCGCCAAACGTGATCGGCGCCCGGAACAGCGCATAAAAGTCCGCGACACAGGGAGGTTCGGGCCGTTCCAGCTCGACGGCCAGCGGCACGAAGTTGTCTGAGCTGCTGATCCTGCACAGGCTGATCACGGCCGCCCACAGCGCATCGTGCGACTGGTCGTGCGAGCGCCGCCGGTGCAGCACCTTGCCGATCGACAGGCGGCACTCCTGCCCGGCGACGGCGAGTTCGAGTTCGACCGAGTCGGAGATGGCGCGGAAATAGCGGACCAGGCGCGACAAGGCGTCGTACAGGCTGTCGCTGGTCAGCCAGGCGAAGCCGAGCGCGTGCAACGAGGCCGGGCTGAAGCAGCGCGCGACCCTCAGCCCGATGCAGGGATCTCGGGCCAGTTCGGTGGCCAGCATCCAGGCATCGTCGACCCTGTCGTCATCAAATCGCGCACCGGGCTCGTTCCATTTCGCCGGGTCGAGCCCGGCCTGCTCGAACACCGCGGCCGGGTCCAACCCATAAGACTCGATGACGCGCCAGAGCGTCTGCGAGGTGGTTGTGATGGTCGAATAGCCCATGTGCTACCTGGCGCCGAGGGACAACACCCTGGCGTCACCGGATTAACGGCCCTGCTGACCCTGATTCTACGCTGACACCTCACTCGAATCGGCGCCTTACACGCCATCCGCAACGAGGTCGACCCTATTGGACCAGGAACTTCAGCACCTGCGCACGCAGCATACCATCGCTTCGCCCATCGCCTTCGTCGGGATAGGCCTGCACAGCGGTCATGGGGCGACGATGCGCTTACTGCCCGCAGCGGCCAACCATGGAATCACCTTTACCCGACGCGACCTGCCGGCCGGACAGAATATCTTCGTGGCGCGATGGGACCAGGTCGGGGGTACCGAACGCTGCACCACGCTGCTGAACCTGCATGGTCACTGTATCGCCACCGTCGAACACCTGATGTCCGCGTTCAGCGGGCTGGGCATCGACAATGCGAAGGTCATCCTGGACGGCCCCGAGGTGCCGGTCGTGGACGGCAGCGCCCTGCCCTATGTCGTGGCCCTGCGCAATGCCGGGATCATGCCCCTGGACGCACCGCGGGAGCTGTTGATCGTCCGCCGTCCGGTCCGCATCCAGCAGGGCGAGAACTGGGCCGAACTGTTGCCCGACGTGGTGCCGCGGGTCAGTGTGTCCATCGACTTCCGGCAGCACGACATCGGATTGCAATGCCTGAGTCTGCGGGTCTCTCCGCAGAGCTATGTCAGCGAGCTGGCCGGCGCCCGTACCTTCGGCTTCGCCGAAGACCTTTACCAGCTGCGCCAGCGCGGCCTGGCACTGGGCGGTTCGGTCAAGAACGCGATCCTGATCGAGGACGGCAGGGTGGCCAATCGGGAAGGCCTGCGTTTCGCGGACGAGTTCGTGCGTCACAAGGCGCTCGACGTGGTGGGCGACCTGGCGCTGACGGGTCTGTCGGTGGTCGGCCACTATCGGGGACACCGTCCCGGGCACAAACTCAACAATGACCTGCTCCGGCTGTTCATGAACGACCGCCAGAGTTGGCGCCGGGTTGCGGCGGCGGACCTGCTCGACCGGCGGGTCGAGCGCTCAGATTCAACGTTCCCGGCCGCCGAGACGGGCGACCGGGCGATACGTTTGTAAATCGCCCCGGCCGGGCGGCATCAGCTGCCTTGCGGATACAGCGGCGGCAGTGCGGACCTCTGTCGCTGGTCGCGCTGCATCCGCCCCTGCGCGACCAACAAAGGAGACAGTTGATGCCACATAGCCGCACCGTCCCAGGTATGCGCCGCATCGGCGTAGAGCTCTTGGTCGATCTGCTGGAGTAATGCGGCGCTGCCGCCACCGAGTCGTTGTGCCAGCGTATCCAGACGCCGCGGCGGATCATCCGGCCATTGGACCTGCGCCCATTGCAGCAGGGCCCGACGGGCCTCCCTGGCACCATTCGAACGGCACGCCTGCTCGACCCGCCGCAGGGCATTACCGGAATCGCCTTGCGCCACCACCGCGGCCGATGGCGTGCCTGCGGCGGCAGTCTGGCGCTGCCCGGCCGCGCGACGCGCCCGCAGCCAGAGTGCCAACGTGACAACCCAGGCGATGGCCAGCAGCAGCGCCGCCCACAGCCAATACGCACTGCCTGACGAACCGAAGGAACCATCGGACAAGGGCCCGGCATCGGCTGCATCCGGGCTGTCGGAGACGGCCGGGGCCTGCCGGGACGATGGCGACAACAGCGGCCGCCCCGCGGGATCGTCGACCGGCGCGGAAGCACCGGCGGGCGCCGGCAGTACCTCGACCTCGCGCGCCGGAAGACTGGCCACCTTCTGTTGCCCGCTGGCGATATCCCACCACGCAAGCCGGATCTCCGGCAGCGTCAAGCGACCGCTGCGCGCCGGCACCAGCGCCGCCCTGACCACCTTTTGCGCCACCAGGGTGTCACCGTCGACCCTGGCCTGCACCTGTGGCTTGTCGGGGTAGACCTTGATACCGTCCGGTGCCCCCAGTTCGAGCAGCGGCAGCTGCGCGGCACTGAGACCCTGGGCGGTGATCGCCACGGTGCGGGTGACCGGCTCACCGACCCGAAACTGCGGCGGGTCGATGGACCAGGCGTCGTTGAGGGTCACCGACTCGGCAGGCAGCCAGGGCGACGCGGTACCCGCCGGCTGCGGCAACACCTCCAGCGTGATGCTGCGCCCACGCATCTGGATCGGCCGGGTCCGGCCAAACAGGCTGCCGCCGCCCAGGGGGTTGTTGCGACCGAACAGGCGGTCGAGATCGGCGAACGGGTCAGGCCCGGGGAACATCGAGCCGCGGCCGCTGCCGCGGGGTTGCTGTTCCGGGACCTCGGCCGACAGTACCGGCCCATCGATCTGCAGTGATCCGCTGCGCTGCGGGAACACCGCGTAGCGTCGCTCGATTACCCGGTATTGCTGGCCGTCGCGCTGGCTCGCGTACTCGGTCTCACGACCCAGCGGCTCGACGATCGCGTCGCCGATTGTCGGCTCCGAAATGCGCGTCTGGCGCAGCGGCACGCGCGACAGGAGTCGCACCGTGTAGATCACCTTCTGCTGGACCAGGGGCTGCTCGGGTTCGACGTCGATCTCGAGCAGCACCGGCGCCGCCGGACCCAGCTGGGCGGCCTGGGCGGCCGGCAACACCTCGAGGCTCAACGCATTGCTGCTAGCATTACCCACACTGATCGGCGGGATCTCGAGCTTGCCTGTGCGCTTGGGCGCGAGCACGAACTGCCAGCCTCGGCTGCTCGAGCTGCGCCCGTTGATGATGCTCATTTGCATGCTCTGGCTGCTGTCGAGCAGGTCGAAGTCCTGCATCAGCGGTGACATATCCGGCGTGCCGTTGATGTCGCCGGGGACGTTCAGACGCAGCACCAGGGTCTCGCCCTCGGCGACGCGGTTGCGGTCCAGCCGCGCCTCGATGCCGGCGGCCAATGCCGGCATGATGCATCCCAGGGTCAGCAGAAAGATCAGTAGCACACGTGTCTTTGGCGTCGTTGCCATGTTGGCATCCTCAGTGCAGTTGGCCGCTGCGTCGCAGGTGTTGCAGCAGGAAGCGCTGACGCAGCAGACCACCAGGGTCATCATCCACCCGGCGCAGCATCTGCTCAATGGCCTGCCGATCCTCGGGATCGATCCCCGGCGCCTGCCCGTCGCGCATCCCGCCGCCGGACGCCTGTGGCCGTTCTGACAAGAGATCGGACCGCCCGGGCGCATCAGCGCGCGCCTTGCGCGGTTCCGGCAATGCCCCGCCGGACGCGCCCGGGCGCTCATCGCCGGCCGCTTCACGACCATTGTCGGGCGGGGCCGCCTGGCCCCCTGGCGGTGCGGATTCCTGTCCCATCGAGGTGTCTGAGCGGGCGGTGTGTTCCTGATCCTGGCCGGTCTGTTCCGGGCGCTCATCCTCACCCCCCGGACCTTCGCGTTCCGATGGCTGTTCGCCGGTGGTCCCGGCCTGGCCCTCGTCCATCGGATCTCCGTCGGGGCCGTCGGTCGGGCGCGAGGGCTCGCCTGCATCGCCCTGGTCGTCGGCCGTCCCGGCCGTCTGTTCCCCCTGTTCAGCACCCGCCTGGTCGGCCGACTGCTGTGCGTTCTGCCCATCCGGTCGCTGCTCCGGCGCTTCCTGGGCCTGCGCCTGTTGCTGTTCTCCGCCGGCCTGCGCCCCGGCCGTCTGCAACTGCTGCGTGTCGGTACCGGACGACTGCTCCGCCGCCTCCTCGTCCTGCGCCTGCTGCGACTGCCGCTGTTCCTCGCCGGGCGAGTCGCCGGACCGTTGCGGGTCGGCATCCTGCCCGGCGAGCTGATCCTGTTGCTCCGTATCCGGCGCCGCCTGGTCTTGTTGCTGGTCCTGCTGCGGGTCCGCCCGCTCACCGCCCTGGCCGTCCGACCCACCGTGCTGCGTCTGCTCGCTCTGCTGCCCGTCCGTAGCGGCGCTCTGGGCCTGTTCGCCCTGTTGCGCGTCGCCAAGCTGCTCGTCGGTATCTGCTGGTTCATCTTCCGAACGATCCCGCGGCTGCTGTGCCTGCCGCCGCTGATCGAGCAGACCCTGGACCAGGTCGCGGTTGTGTCGGGCATCTGGATCTCCGGGCCGCAGTTCCAACGCCTGCTCATAGGCCTCGACCGCGTCCTCGAGCCGTCCCAACCGGGCCAGGGCATTGCCCCGGTTGTAATCGGCGTCCGGCCCATCCATTGCCTCCAGTGACTGCACTGCCTGCTCGTAGTCGCTCGCCCGATACTGCGCGGCGGCCCGCCAGTCCGGCCGCTTGAACAGCTCGGCGGCCCTGTCGGGTTCACCTTGCTCGAGCCATCGCGAGGCCTGCTGATCGGGCCGCAGCCACAATTGATCCCAGGTCAGCGCATAGGCATCCGATGGCGGCATCAGAAAGACCAGCAGCAACGGCGGCGCCAGCCAGCCGCGGCGAAATGCCAGTGCGGCCAGCGGCAGCAGCACCAGCAGCAGCCAGGGGCCCTCTTCGCGCCACTGTTTGGCCTGCGCCCCGGGTTCTTCGCTATGCCCAAGCGCGCCGCCAGGCGGGTCCGGCGCAAGTGCATGGATATCGGCGTCGCCGGGACTGGCGGTGACATAGCGTCCGCCGCCCGCATCGGCCAGACGTTGCAGCACCGTGACATCCAGTCTGGGCAAGCGTATCGCACCTTTTGCATCCCTCAGAAAGCCGCCATCCGGGCCTGTGATCGGGCTGCCCTTGGCCGTACCGAAACCCATTATCGCGACCTTGTAGCCCTGCGCCCGCAGGCGTGCGGCCGCCTCGCCGGCAGCCACCGGATGGTCCAGACCGTCGGTCAACAGAATCACCTGTCCGTCGGGCGCCCCGGCCTGCCTCAGCAACTCGCCCGCCTTGTCCAGCACCAGGCCTTCACGGCGCGCCCCGGGTAGTGGCAAAAGACTGGTATCCAGGTTCGGCACCTGGGCTGCGATGGTCTCGGTGTCACGGGTCAGGGGCGCGACCACGTAGGGTTCGGCACCGTAGGCGAGCAGCGCAGTCTGACCCTCCGCCGACTGTCGCAGCAGATCAAGCACCTCGAATCGCGCGCGCACCAGGCGCGAGGGAGCC
>Ga0316191_10002991_pt1 | contig 12380 bp, 13 predicted proteins | sample Eddworburr2cm_MG_FD_204928 | JGI IMG/M metagenome (GOLD analysis project Ga0316191, IMG submission 204928) | Coastal sediment microbial communities from Maine, United States - Eddy worm burrow 2 cm | ecosystem: Environmental > Aquatic > Marine > Coastal > Sediment | place: USA: Maine...
CGCTATCCAGACTCTTCGAGATCAGCATCTTACCGAAGTCTGCAACGGCGTCTGTACTTCCCGCGGAAGAACCGTAGGCGACACCAACGCGCCCGGAGCTCAGCAATGGATCATCGAGGAGGCCGGCATTTTCCAGTGCTTTTTCGCTGGCAGCGGTGGCGAGCAGGGCGATACGGCCCATGCTGCGGGTTTTCTTGCGCGTGAAATGCTCCGGTAGTTCGAAATCCATGACTGGCGCGCCGAGGTGGCAGTTTAAGCCTTTGTACGCGTCCCATGCGTCCATGTGCCGAATGCCGCTGATGAGGCTCCGGAAACGCTCTTGTGCTGTGTCCCAATTGTTGCCGACGGGGGAGTAGAATCCCGCTCCGGTCACGACTACACGGTGAGTCAAATCATGCCTCCATTGATCGAAATTACCTGCCGGGTGATATAGCCTGCATCCGGCGAACATAAGAATGCAACCAACGCCGCGACTTCTTCTGCTGTCCCGGCCCGTCGTGCCGGAACCATCTCCCGTATCTGTTCAGCCTGAAAACCCGCCGTCATCCCGGTGTCGATCAGCCCCGGGGCCACGCAGTTAACGGTGATGTTTCGCTTCGCCAGCTCAACAGCCAGTGATTTGCTGGCGCCAATAATACCGGCCTTGGACGCACTGTAGTTGGCCTGTCCCCGATTCCCCGTGATTCCGGAGACCGAAGACAGGGTGACGATACGACCCGGTTTGCGTCGTCGGACCATCGGCATGATGATCGGGTGCAACACGTTGTATAGCCCGTTCAGATTGATGTCGATGACGTTATGCCAGTCATCAGCGCTCATCATTGGGAAGGCGGCGTCTGAAGTAATGCCGGCGTTGCAGACTACACCGTAATACGCACCATTAACGGCGATATCCTCATCAATGGCGGAAGCAGTCTCTTTGTTGTCTCGTTGATTAAAAGATATCAGCCGGCAGGATCCGCCGGTCTCTTTTATTTGGCTGACCGTTTCCTCGGCACCGCTGCGGTTGCTTGAATAATGCACCGCGATCTCGTAACCGTCCGAAGCCAGTTTGGTGGCAATGGCTTGCCCGATCCCGCTGCTGGCCCCGGTGACCAAAATGCTTTCACTTGATGAGGTCAATTTCTTCAACTCCTCTTTCGATTTCCTTGGCAGTCAGGCGGGCCTGTGCAACCATTCGACTGCCGACAAAAACCTGGCACTGGTGTGCGCCCATGCCCTGATCATCCGTGAAAATGGTGTGGCTTTCCACTCGACAGTCCTGACCAGGCACGAAACAGTGGTCTTCAAGCTGCAGAGACATCGTGCCGAGCAGAAGACCTAATGGCAGGAGTTTGTTGGCCCTCAACGCCTTTGCTCCGGCACTGACGGCCACACACTGCGCCATGAACTCGATGGCGGTCCAGGGAGGAATGCCTGTTCCCGAAAGATAAAATGGGTTGTCCTCGCTGGTGATGCAACTGCAGCTGGCCGAATCCGGGCCAATGGATATAACGCGGTCAAGCAGCACCATGGGAGCCTCATGGTAAAGGAAATCTGTCGCTTCCATTCCGCTGAACCGCTCCCAGTTCATTTGATATTACTTGCCATAATGGTTTTGCTTTCGGGCCGCTGAGGCGAGGAACCGTTCCATCCGCGCGTTCAAAACTTGCGGCGTACCAATTTGTAGTTCATAGGTTTCCACATCGAGTGGGACTTGCGTTGTGCTGGCACGGGTATATATCGTCCCCTCAGAATCGTGAATTTGGTAATCGATGACCAATCTGAGTTCCCACTCCATCAGCGCCGCGCCGACCACGATTTCCTGATTGAAGAACACCGGGCGCAAGAAGCGCGCGCTGGTATCAACGATCGGCCATACGTAGCCTGAACGCGCCATCTCGTCGTAGTTATAGTCAATACGCTCGAGCAGTTCGCAGCGTGCCAGTTCGAAATACTTGAAATACCGGCCGTGCCACACTACGCGGGCGGAATCCACGTCGTGGAAAGGCACCTTTACAGAGGTTTCGACGGTTAATTTGAAGGGTGATTGCAGTCTGTTCATCATTCGCGTTGAATTATCCTCCGGTGCGCCGCATTAGTCACTGTCCCCAGAAGTCGAAAAAATTGAACCATTGCATCGGGTCTCGTCTTACCTGCGCCTCCAATGCAGCAGCGTAGCGCCCAGCGTAGGCCTCGAAAGAGGCTTGGCGATTGGCGCGCGACAGACTAAATTCCCGTTCAAACAAATCGAGTTCCATGTGGTAGTGGCCATCCTGCAAATAGCAATGCAGAAGATAGACCGGGCATTTCAGCAACGCGGCCAGCACGTAAGGCCCAATAGGGAAGGGGGCGGGCTCGCCGAGGAACAGCGCATTGCAGACTCGAGAGCCTTCGTTCACCGGGACTCGATCACCTGCGATCACAACCCATTCACCGCGCTCAACTTTTTCCTTCAGGCTGAGGGCCAGAGATGTATCCAAGTCAGTCACCTGGATGAGATTCATACGCGAATCGGGCTCGGATTCCGTCATCAACTGCGCAAACTTCGCCGCGTGCTGATCATAGATCAAGACGTTGATTGCCAGGTCGGGATGGCGCGTGGCGACACCCCTGGAGTACTCGATGTTACCGTAGTGGGAGCCCAGGATCAGGCAGCCCTGTTTGGTATCGATGATATCGAACAGTTGCTCTTGCTGGGCTGTATCCATATCGGGGATTTCAGGCGTTCTCGCCCAGGCAAGGTACTTGTCGAGCAACGACTGGCCGAATTTCAGGAACTGGCCAAACGACAGAAGCCGGGCGGAACGGCGGCCGTAAAGTTCGGGGAAATAATGCTGAACGCGTTGCACATAGTCCATGGAGGCTTTCCTGGCTGCGCCTCGCCTGAGGTAATAGTAAACCATGACGGGAAATAGCAGCACGGTGAATACGGTCCGACCGGACAAGCGGTAAGCAGCAACCATGAAACGCATTCCGGACAGGACCCCTGCTTCCCTGATTTTCACCCAGTGAGTCGGCTTGTGTTTCAAGGTTTCTGCCATATCCTTGTTAACAGAACAGGCAGGCGCAGCAGCAACCCTACGATGAGCCGGGCATGCATCCAGCTAATCAGGATATTGTCCCGCAAGTAACGGAAATGAGATCTGCCGTCTTCCGGGTAGACCACATTCACCGGCACGAATCGCAGTTCAATGCCGCGCCAAGCGGCGCGTACCAGGATCTCCGGATCGAAGTCCATCCTGTTTCCCATGTGGGCTTTCTCGCAAAGCGGTACGATCAATGTAAGCGGGTAGACGCGGAAACCGCACATGGCGTCACGTATCTGGGTGCTGAGACTCTCGACCCAGCTCAGCGCCAGCGTGATGTAACGGGCGTAGTAGCGCAGCGAGGGCGCGGAACGGTCGAACTGAGGCTCCCCGCAGATGATGGCAGCCGGGTACGCTTCCGCTTCGGCCAGCAGACGTTCGACGTCGCCGAGATTGTGCTGGCCGTCGGCATCGACCTGGACGGCGTGAGTATAGCCCGCCTGCAGCGCGGCTTTTAATCCGCTCTGCACAGCTGCGCCCTTGCCACAGTTTTTCGTGTGGCGTATGACGGTGATGTCCAGTCGGACATCCAGCACCTGTTGTTCAAGAATGGCGAGCGCCGGCGCGGGGCTATGATCGTCGACTACAATGACAGGAATGCCCTGCGCCAAAAGACTGGGCAACATTCTTCCGAATTGCCCGGCATGGTCGTAGTGGGGCACTATAAAGCAGCAATTCACGAATCGGGCTCGTTGTAATTTAGCCGGCCCTGGGAATGGCACTGGCCGCAGCTATCGAACCTGAAGTGGACTACATGGCGGGCGACAGAGGTCAGCATAAGTTCCAGCACGGTCGGGGGCACGACCAGGTGCTGAAATTTTAGCCGTGCAATGCGTTCTGGATATTTGTCATAACCAAATAGCTTTTGCGTCAGCAGGCCGGCCCAGTGCAACTGGACTACACCGGCCAGGATGGGCTGTCCCGGAAAGTGGCCTTCGAACCAGCATAAGCCAGGGTCGATTTCAATTAGGAGACGGTGGTTTCCTTCCACCTCCAAGTGCGATAAAACTGCCGGCAGGCGTTCAGACCTTTCCAGCGTTGCGACAGGCCATGGGTTGGATGCTGTAATGAAATGCCACTTGATGCTGACCTCCCTCGCAGCCGAACCAACCTGGGAGCGGAACGCCTGCAAACCTTCCCGTGCTATCAGGCAGTGTCCTGCGCCAGTCAGTCTCGCGGTCGCGGCCAGATCATGCCCTGGCGGCACACGTGGCACCAGTTCAATACTGGAGAAAAAACCGGTAGCGAGAAGTTGTTCCGAGATGGATTCCATGTTCATTAAATCGTCCGCCGTCCTTGGTCGCTAATCGTCCGGTGCCTGCGGTTACACGCCCTTGCGCCGTTTGTAATATCGCCGAAAAATCATTTCGCCAACGATTAGGACTGCAATGACAAGGTAAGATACAAGGCCATTGTATAACGCCCAGAATTCCAGTGATATGAAACCGGACAGGATAGCCACCGTGCCGTTCAGTGCGAAGAACAGCGCCCATAATCCAGTCAGCCGCTTGATGTAGGCAGGGCCGGAATCACTCATCTCCACATTGCGTGAACGTACTAGCCTGAGCAAAATGGATTCTTCTTGCCACAGCGAAAACGCGAAGAGGGCACAGAGCGTAAAATTGACTACCGCGGGGTAAAGCAGCAGCATGCGTTGACTGCCGCTCAGCGCGCATACGATAGAATATCCCAGTAGCCCCAAAAGCAGGGGTAGCATCAAGCGACGTTCTGACGGCAGCATAATACCCCAGCGGACCAACACCAGCGCCAGCAGGAGTAGTCCGAAGAAGCTGATCGGCAGGTGTTTCAGTCCCAGGTAAACGATCAGCGGATACAACGACATGAGAACGAAGAACAGGACTCGGAATATTCCAGCCCTGTTCATAGAGTCATAATCGCCTCAATGACGTCTTCAACCGTCCGAACTTCCTTGAACTGCTCAGGCTGGATTTTTTTGCCGGTGAATTCCTTCAGGTGCACCACGAGATCGACCGCATCAATGCTGTCTATCTCCAAATGTTCGTAAAGGTTCGCGCCCATTGAGATTTTTGATTTTTCAACCTCAAATTTCTCCACGAGTATACCTTCTATAAATTTATATAGTTCGTTTCTGGTCATGGTATCTGCGCCGCCTTGGAGCGTTCATTATAGTATTCTATTCAGCCTGCCGTAACGTCCGAAATGCATAGGTCAAGTATTTTGTAAACGGTGGTTCAGTCCTGCACATGCTCTCTGAAAAATTGTTGCATTGCCCGATTCAGCGCCTTTTCCTTTTCACGCGGTTTCATTGAGGTTCCCACAAGATCGCTGGGATCCATAACTGCAAAAATATCGAATTCGAAGAAGGGCTTGTGTTCCGGAATGTGGTACCACGACTCTCCCTTGGTTAGGGTCATCGGCCTGCAACTGATCAGTACTGGCAACAGCTTGGCGCCAGCGCGTAAGGCAATGGCGGCAGCGCCTGGCTTGAATCTCAACTCGCGGCCCGGTGTACTGCGGGTGCCCTCGGGAAACAGGTTAAGTGTTCCACCGCTCCGGAGTCTTTCGGTGGAGGTTTGCAGCAGACCGGCGCCATCATCGTTTGGAATGTGGTTCGCGGCCGAGACCACGAAGCGAGTAAACGGGTTCCGCCAAAGATTTGATTTGATGACGCAGTCAGCTTCCGGAAACAGGGAGATCAGGAAAACGACATCGATCAGCGTGGGGTGGTTGGCAACAATAATACTGTTGGCAGGGACCGGTAGATTCTCAAGTCCGCGGATGGAGTAAGAGAGTACGCCAAGATTTTTCATAATGGCGATGAAGAGGCTAAATGCTCTGCCGAGCCAGGCCCGGGCGAAGGTTTGTCTGCGCGTTGGGTCCTTGATGAAGAGGAAAAGTGCGGGGAACAGCAACAAACCCATCAAGAGGCCACCGAGGCCGAACAAAAAAAAGCTCAGCGCGGTTCCAAAAAGCCGCCAGATGTGGTTCAGTTTCTGTTTCAAGATTTGATGAATAAAACATAATTAATGGAAAAAGTCGCGGGTAATTTGATTTCGGGCGAGAAAACAGTATGGGAAGCCGGTAGCGGTCAAGCGCCGCTGGCCAGGCTAATGATCGCCCGCATCAACGCTGACTTCGTTGATTACAGCAGACAAAGAAAGGCTTCCAGACAATTGCTTACCGGCTTGCTTGTGGATACCTTCGGCGGGCCCGACGGAAGTTGGCATATTTGCGGCGACCCTTCAGGTGCGCCTTACGTCATGGATGCGGGGGGTGAAATCAGTGTTAGCCTCAGTCACAGTGGCCACTGGGTTGCGGCCGGAATAGCACGGGGGGCGTTGGTCGGTGCTGACATCGAGCAGGCACGCTTTGGGCGAGACACAGGTAAACTGGCAGCTTACCTTGGCTGGAACCTAGAGAAAGGGGACGACGCTGGTTTCTACAAACGATGGACGCTGTGGGAAGCCCTGGTCAAAAGCCGCGGCGGTGTAATACGAGGGCCCGGCCCTGATTCAATCTTAGGAGAACGGGAAGGTGTGTTGCACGGCTTTTGCGAGCAGCCGGTTAAAGGCGTATTTTGCGCGCTGGTGCTACAAACTCCGGCACTTTCGAGCATTACATGGAAGCGACTCAGTCCGGCGGCGCTACGGGCTTGGTGATGGCATCAGAGAGTCCTATACTGGTCACGGGTTCGTCGGAGCAGATCAATGCACCTTGCCATACCGCACTACACAGCGACTTCGGCTGTCGGCGAAGGGTTGCAAGCCCTGGGCGCGTCGATCGTGAACCGTTCTTCGGGCCTGCGCAGAAACGATTTCGAATGCTGTGATATCAACACCTGGATCGGGCGGGCGCCCGGGATTTCCAGCGTGCATTTGCCGCCGGAACTGCGGCACCTGGATAGCCGTAACAACCGGCTGGCCTGGCTGGGGCTGCAACAGGACGGAATGCTGGAATTCGTGCAGCAAATCGTGAGCATGGTTGGTGCCGAACGAATAGGCGTCATCATGGGCACCAGCACTTCCAGCATCGGTGATATTGAGCGCGCCTACCGAAACCTCGATAAAGACGGCCGCATGCGGCCGCAAGATCAGAAACCTGAAGTGCAGAACATGCACGCGGCCGGAATTTTCGTCGCTGCGGCGACCGGCCTGAAGGGGCCCTGCATGACTATTTCGACTGCGTGCTCTTCCAGCGCAAAGGTGTTCGCGTCTGCCGCGCGCTGGATTGACTGCGGTTTCGTCGATGCGACCCTGATTGGAGGCGTCGACAGTTTGTGTTTGAACACACTGTACGGATTCAACTCGCTCGAGTTGGTTTCGCCCGAACCCTGCCGTCCATCGGATCGAGACAGGCGCGGCATTAGTATCGGCGAGGCTGCTGGTTATGCGGTGGTCTGCCGCCCTGATCTGCTCCGAGGAAAGCACCCCCTCCTGTTGGGTTATGGTGAGAGTTCAGATGCCTTCCACATGTCACATCCACACCCGGAGGGCAAAGGCGCGCTGTCTGCAATTGACCAGGCGTTGGCCCGTGCGAAGCTGGACGCCGACGACATCGGCTACGTGAATCTTCACGGCACGGCCAGCAAGGCGAACGATGCGGTGGAGAACAAGGCACTGGCTGCGCGCTTCAACAATGAAACCCTGTGCAGTTCCACCAAGGGCTGGACCGGGCACACGCTGGGTGCAGCAGGCATGCTGGAGGCAGTCATTACACTGGAGGTAATCAGAACCGGAGTGGTTCCGGGCACGCTGAACTGCGAGAACGTTGACCCGGCTTTTGGTTTCCCGGTCCTGCAGGAAAATACGACTGCCAGCTTGCGCTACGCCTTGTCGAACTCCTTTGGCTTTGGAGGCAACAACGCAAGTTTGGTATTCGGAGCTTGCGATGATTGAATTCGCGGTCTGTGGCATTGGCGTCTGGGGCCCTGGTTTTTCCAGTTGGGACGAGCTGCAGTCCGGTCTGAGAGGCGGTACCTGGGTGGAGACTGCCACGCTACAGCCGGACCTGATTCCGGCCCGTGAGCGTCGCCGGGCGCCGCGTTTTGTGAAAATGGCGGTTGAAGTCATGGGGCAGGCATGTGCCGTTGCGCAATTCGATCCGTCCAGCTTGGTTAACGTGTTCGCGACCGCGATGAGCGACATGGACACAACTGACTACATGTGCCGTATTTTGGCCGAATCACCCCGCCTGGTTTCGCCCACGCGCTTCCACAACTCAGTCACCAACGCGCCGTCTGGCTACTGGTCGATCGCCACGAAAAGTCATTCATCGGCTAACGCAGTCTGCGCTTACCAGTATAGCGCCCCGATGGCGCTGTTGGAGGCAGCCTCCCAGCTCGTTGCGGAACAGCAACCCGTGTTGTTGTGCGTTCAGGACGAGTCCTCTCCCCAGGCTCTCAGGCACGTTAGTGCTGCGGTCGAGACGCTGGCAATTGCCATGCTGATCGCCCAGCCTGGTGTTTGCCCTCACGAACTGATGCATTGCCGACTGAACCTGCTTGCCGGTGAAGCAGGCTGGCCGCAACTTCCCCAGGCCCTGCAAGGCCAACTTGCGGGCAACCCCAGCGCTCGCCTGCTTCCTTTGGCACTGGCAGCAGCAGCGTCGGAGCCTGTGAGCATGGAAATGCCGGTGTCACCCGGAATGCGCCTGCAGTTACAAATTCAGCCAAAATGATTTGAGGATACATCGATGAAAGTTGCCGAACATGCCGATGTCGTGATCCTGGGTGGTGGGCTTGCCGGGCTGACTCTGGCCCTGCAATTACGCCGCCAGGATTCCCCCCCGGACATCACCGTGATTGAGCGTAGCGAAATTCCGCCACCGGCCGCGGCGCATAAGGTGGGTGAGTCCACCGTGGAAATCGGGGCCCACTACTTGTCGCAGGAACTCAAACTTGAGGGTTTACTGGAAGACACCCAGCTGCGCAAATTCGGCCTTCGATTCTTTTTCGGTAGCGGGCAGCAGGCAGACCTTTCCGGGGCAGATGAATTGGGTGCGAGTGAGCTGCTGCCAGTGCCCAGCTACCAGTTGGACAGGGGTCTGCTGGAAGGCGACCTTGCCCGCATCGCGGCGGAGCAGGGTATCCGCGTGGTTTCCGGGTCTGTAGTCAAAAGCGTTGAATTGGCAACCGACGGGAAGTCTCACAGGGTTAATTTCCGGAATGGGGCAGAGGCCGGGTCAATTCGTTGCAAGTGGGTCGTCGATGCCGCCTCACGAGCAGCCATATTGAAGCGGCAGATGGGTTTGAAAAAGAACAGTCCGCACAGCATCAACGCAGCCTGGTTCCGGCTTGACCATGCAGAGGATATTGACAGCTGGTCCTCAAACCAGTCGTGGAAAAAGCGTACAGACCCCGGTCGAAGACTGTCGACCAACCACTTGATGGGCAGTGGCTACTGGGTCTGGTTGATCCCCCTGGCCGGGGACCGCACCAGCGTGGGAATCGTCGCTGACCCGGAACGTCATCCGCTGGAAGGATTCCAGGACTTCCAGCGCTGTCTGCAATGGCTGGGCGAACATCAGCCGCACTGCGCTGAGGTTGTTGCCGGACAAGCCGGTGAATTGATGGACTTCCGCTTCCTGAAACATTTTTCGCATGATTCGGTTCGGCTTTGGTCTCCTGATCGCTGGGCGCTGACCGGCGAAGCGGGGGTTTTCGCCGATCCGTTTTATTCGCCGGGTTCAGATTTCATAGCAATCAGCAACACCTTCATTGCACAGCTCATTAAGCAGAACCAGCAGGGGCAGAATATCCGGATCGAGTCGCAGATTTTTGAGCAGTTGTACAAATCGTTTTACGCCAACACCATGTCGATATACCAGGACCTTTATGCGGGTTTCGGCGACACGCGGCTCATGGTGCTCAAGACGACATGGGATTATGCCTATTACTGGGGTGTGCTGGCATTGCTGTATTATCGCCGGGCCATCACCGATGTATGGTTGATGAAGGAACTCGAACCGGTTTTACTGAGACTGCAGCAGGTTAACAGGGCGATTCAGGCCCGGTTCCGGGAGCGCGCCATGAGAGGTAAGGAGGATCTGGGTAGCGGTCGCTTCTTCGACCAGTGCCAGATACCCGTTCTGGTCCAGATGAATGGTGAGCTGTTGGAGTCCGGCCCTTCTGTTCAAAAGGAACTGGACCGCAATGCCCACCGACTGGAAAACCTGTCCGCCCAGTTGCAAACGGAACTGGATGGCGGCACATCCGTTCCCGGTCCCAACTGCGAACTGCTTGGCGATCTCCGTTATCGCCTCAGCGGCGGTTGAAAAGGCGGCTACCGGCAAACGCTAGCAGGAAACTGACCGCTGAACCTGCGGCTACGGTGGTTCCCAGGAACTTCAGCATTGGGATGGAAGACCCCCCCAGGATACCGAACGCCAGGGTGGTGGAGGCGGCGCAGGCGGCAACAGCATGAAGAGACTGCGCCTGTTCGCGACGGTTCTCGCTGCGGCTGAAAAACAGGGCGTAGTCCAGTCCCAGCCCGAACACCAGCAGCAAAGCGATAAGGTGGATAACAGTCAGGTTGGTATGCAGGACAGTGGCTAATGCCAATGTCAGCGCCAGTGAACCGGCCACCGAGACTAAAAGCCATAGAATCCGTTTTGTGCTGAGGCGGTTGAACAACAGCAATACCAACATAAGCACGGCCGCCGCCGAAACGGCCTGGATCGCGCCGCTGCGGAATTCGCGCAGCAGGCCTGAGCTGGATTCGCGCAAGTCGGTCCACTGCGCGCCCGGTAAGGATTTGGTCAGCCGCTCCGGTAGCAGCAGTGTGTCTGGTTCTACGAGGAAAGTCAGGGCGGCCCAGCCGTCGTTCAGTTTTAGCAGATGGGCTCCGAGCCAAGAATCCAGCGGCGTACCTGCGTAACTGTCTGGAGCCAGCATGGGCAAACCCTTACTATCTTGCGCGAGCTCAAGGAAGGGGCCGAAGGCGTCGGCACGGAAAGGCAGCCCTGCATTGGCTTCTGCCAGCGCACGTGCCAACACTTCTGGTTCTGGAATGCGCTGGCGGCGGGCATTCTGGGTTTCATGGCTAGGCAATAGTTGGGTGACTGATTGCCAGCTTTCGAGCAACCCGTCAGCCGCAGCTTTCCGCAATACGTTATCCAAGTGCTCGCAATGAATTAGCAGACTCTGCAGATCGTCGTCATGCAATACAATCTGGTAGCGCATATTCGGCCCGCCGGCCGCGCTGCGCAGCTGGTTGTCCTGGATCAGCCGATCCTGCGACAGCGGACTGAAACTTTCCAGCGTATCCTCCCACAGTCCTTGCCCGCTATTTTGCTGGATCAATACGGCCGATGCTGCCAGAGCCAGGATTGCCGGCACGAAGTTCAGGGCCGGCTTGCAGGAAGCTTCCTCCTGGAGATCAGAAAAGCCTGATTGGTCCGGCAACAGGCCAGGTAACCAGTAGCGGGTCGCGGCAACTGCCGCCATCAAACCGCTGGCCGTGAACAGTCCCAATTGTTCCAGTCCGTTTGACCCGGTCATGGTGATGGCCAGGTATGCGAGCAGCGTACTGGCCGCGCCGATGCGCAAGGTTGGCCAGATCAACGTCATCGTCTCGCCGGGTTCCGCACCGCGACTATGACTAAACAAGTGCAGCGGAAAGTCGATGGCGATGCCGAGCAGAGTGAAGCCGAAGGCCAGCGTAATGCCGTGCACCTGGCCGAATACGGCTGCCACAGTGGCTAGCCCGACCAGGAAGCCCAAACCCAGTGGCAGTCCGGCAAGCAGCAGCAGGCGCGGTCTGCGATAGGCGATAAGAAGCACTGCCAGCAAAGCCGCTACGGCCAGGCTGCTGCGCCACTGCGCTTCAGCACGGATTGTCCGCTGCAACTCCACGCTAAAAGCACCGACGCCGGTGACTTCCAGGCCAATATCTGTGGAGGAGCCGAGATCTTTGAATGCTGCATCAATGGCGGCCAGCGCTTCCTGCTGCGCTTTGATGTCGGTTGCCGGCGCCGCTGTTTCGGCCATGATCACCGCGTGGCCGTCCGTGCTGAACCAAGCGTCTCCCGAAATCTGACCTGGCGCCAGTTTTTCCAACACCGTGATCAGGGAAAGGTAAGGATCCGACGCGATCAATTCCATCAACTCGGGGCCGCTGCCAAATGCAAGATCCTGCAGACGGGCCTTGAGGGCGCTGTGCAGCCCTTCCGCGCTGAAATCGGGATCGCTTAGCAGAAGGCGGTAGCGGGAGACCGTGTCGGAAACTGCGGAAGTGTCTTCCGGCATTTCACCGTTCTGTACCTGTATGAACAACGGTTGCTTTTGCAGTTCCGCTTTCAAGCTGGCACTTGCCTGTTCCAGCACCTCGCGTT
>Ga0316191_10002996_pt1 | contig 12371 bp, 12 predicted proteins | sample Eddworburr2cm_MG_FD_204928 | JGI IMG/M metagenome (GOLD analysis project Ga0316191, IMG submission 204928) | Coastal sediment microbial communities from Maine, United States - Eddy worm burrow 2 cm | ecosystem: Environmental > Aquatic > Marine > Coastal > Sediment | place: USA: Maine...
AGCAGCAGGCATTCTGACCATAACCGGAGGGGCTACCAGTCACGCGGCGGTAGTTGCCCGAGGTATGAACAAGCCTGCTATTGTTGGTGCCACTAACCTTGAGATTAAAGGTGAAATATCTGCAAGCTACCATGGGGCCCACAAGATCGACGTGTGGGACTGGGTAACACTGGACGGTAACACTGGCGAGTTTTGGTTGGGCGAAGCCCTTCCGGTAATCAAAGGTGAGAAGACAGATTCTGCCACACAGTTATGTGCGGTGCTGAGGGCCAACGATCCGTCGTTAAAGATTGCCCTTACCATGGACGACATGGAGCCCACTGGTTGCCTTATAATGGCGGGGTTGGTGCATCCTACTGAATTATTTGACATGGTAGCTTGCATGGAGTCGGGGGTTATAGACCTGAGAAGCCCCTATGCTTTAGATGAGGCTTCGACTCACATCATGGCGATGTTTGGTGGGGTAGCCCGTGAGGAAGGTGCCCGGGTGGCAGCGCTGATGGCCGCTAACTTGAAGCCTAACGCAGAGATTATGGTGATTTTGGGTAGCGCCCCATTGCCACCCTCACTGGAGGCGGATGAGCGCGTTATTGTGATTCCCGAGGCCACTAGCTTTGAGGACTTAGTATTGGCTTCAGGCCCGGTGCTCATGGGGACCTCTTCGGCGTCTTCGTTATCCCCCGCCGGGGTGGCTAAGCTGAATGCCCTCAAGGCGGCAGCGGGAGAGAGTACGGAGGTGATGACCTTAAGTGCATTAGACCCAAACTCGTTTGCTAAGACAGACATGCAGGTCCTGCAGGGTAAGTTGGCATGATTGCAGAACGCGCAGGGGCCTGTTACTCTCCCCAAGCAAGAAGTTTGTTCTCCGGGGCCGCCATTGGCGATTCGATTCGAGTGTCCAAAGTGCGGCCATCGCCAAGCGTGGTTAGAGCACACCCCACCAGATGTAATTCTGCGATGCCTCTGCGGCTTGTGGAAGGTGGTTGAGACTAAATTGGAGAAGGTTACGATAACGCATTTTGAGTCGGCGGAGAGTATCCGCCTACCAAAACGAGATTCAAAGTTATACAAGACATTGGCGGTACTCTACGCCATTGCCCCAGCCTCTACCGCGTACGTAACGGAAATGCTGGAGCTAGGGGCAAGGCACACGGAGGCCCCCTTAGAGTTTACGGTCTCTGATGTAGCATCACAGCTGACTGTGTTAAAATATAGAGGTTTAGTGGAAGTGCTGTCCAACAGGAAAGGAGTAGTGGGCGGCTCAACGTGGCAACTGACAACCGCTGCAAAACAAATGTTTGAGCAAGGTGCATAATGGCTTTAATACTAGGAGTATCGACAGGCAGTGTGATCTATATCGGGGACACCCCGGTAGAGGTGACTGAGGCGGTACCTAACTCCAGCAGTATGGGGTTGGCTGTTCATGGTGGCGGTAAGTTTGTAATCTCGGATAAGGAGTCCACAGAGATTTTACCGAAGGTCTTTTTCTCAGTGGGGAGATCAAGGAATCAAGGCAGAGGTGGGGAAAAGATTATCCCCCGGGTGGTGATCGAAGCCCCCCGTGAAGTTGTTGTCTTGAGGGCGGAGCTTTATGAGCGACAGAACGCATAGAAGTTTTTTAATACCCCTGAAGGTAGTCAACGCTGCAGCGCGGGATGGCATAAAGCTGCCAGAGCTACAGGACATGCTACGACGCTCTGCCCGGGTGACCCATCCTGACGGCAACCGGCGGTACCACGATGTGGTGTTTATGGTGGAAGGCCAACGGGTTGTGTCTTACAGTCTGGCCGTTGATCCAGCGCCCGCTAAGCCTGATTTTGAGTATCAGGAAGAAGAGGACGAGATTTACCACAGCTACGACTGTGAGACCTGCTTCGATAGGAAGAAGGTGCAGGTGTTTAACGAGTGCCCTTATTGTGAGGGAGAAGGGTGCAAGCGGTGTGATGAAGGACTGGTTCCCGCCAGTATCCCCTGCCCCACTTGCACGAAGGCGAAGAAGAAAGCGTCGTTTAATAGACGGCGGAGATAACTACCACTTAACAAAGGAGTGTGTGACATGAACCACTGCGATTTCAAGTTCGGCCTGACTAGGGCCACCGTGTATGGCGGTCCTTACCGGGAGTGCCCTGAGGGCGCGTACGGGGTTAACATGGCTGCGGAACTACGGTACCTGCCCAGCAAGGTGCAAGTGCCCACGGAGGACTTCCAGACGCCTGACCCGGATGATCTTCTGGAGGGCCTGAGGCAAACCATACTGGCGCTGGGGGCCAAGCAGCAGGTGTACGTAGGGTGTATGGGGGGTATCGGCAGAACGGGCCTGTTCCTCGCTGTGCTAGCTAAGGCACTAGGCTACGAGACTCCCGTCACCTATATTCGGGCCAATTACCTGTCCTATGCTGTGGAGACGGAACAACAGCAGAGGTACGTGGATACCTTTGACGTGTCCGGGCTGAAGTCCACAGTGTTTCACGCCAAGCTCATGCGGGCTTTGTTATTTTGGAAGAAGGAGCCCTCATTATCGTGATTTGACAATCGGGGGAGGTTGTGGCACAATCCCCCTACTACTATCGAAGGAGCGAGTATGTACCACGTAAGTAATCAGACTCTGGCCAAAGCCAAAGCCTTCGTAGGCATTAAGCCTATGGACATGGGGCATATCGAGCTGCCTGTAGTCACCCACAGTATCGTAGACTATCGGCGTGCGTTGAAAGAGTACGAAGGAGAGACTGAGTTGATCTCCGTGGAAGTCGAGGCGATTAAATTCTACCTCCACAATCATGCCTTTGCCTTGCTGTGCGCGAAGCGTGACACCCATGAACATCTGACTGTACCAGAACAAACTATTGCCCTTAACTACCCCATTATCTTGTCTGCTATTGGCCGGAGGCTGGTTAGCTATACTTTGCTGGTAATCACTCGGGAGGCTAGGCACTTAAGTTCAACCTCCGCGTTCTCCAGCAAGATAGCCAAACGCTATGGCACTGAGTTTCGCAACTGGCGAATGCACATCCCGTCATCTTCGGAGGGGGCGGTAAAGTATTTGCTGGACACCCCCATCAATATGCCGGTGGGTAAGTATTGTGAGGCCCTGACCTATGTTTTTAACAAGGGCAAGTTCTCAGGCGGGTATGGCGGCAAGCCGTGGGGCAACATTGCTAACACCTTGGAGAAGTACTTCAAGGGGGTTATTTCACTGGAGGCTTTCATCGACACCGCATGGACGCTGGCCCACAACAATGGCCCCATGTTTAACAAGGGGCTGCTATATGATAGCTATGGGCAAGACCTGACTAAGATTTTAGATGTGCAGGCCTCCGGGCAAATCCCCTTTCTGGTGAATGATGTGGTTAATGGCGATTACAAATTGGCTAAGGTCACCAAGGAGGCTGTACATGGGCACCAGCTGGCGGTCCACGCCGCGCTTCCGGAACTGGCTGAAGGATATGTTAACTGGCACATGGTGGAAGAGTTGAGCTGGAACGGGTGCACGTATGCTTCCATGAAGCACCTGCAGCACACTAAGCACGGCCTACCCCCTGCGCATCAGGCGGCAATAGACGCGGAGCAGGCAGCCCTGAAGGCTGAGGAAGAAAGCAAATTTTATGTAGCCCCCGGGGTCTTCGCCAAGAAGTTGAACCGGGCGGCGTAAGGAGAATACTATGGATTATGATCAATACGGATTTGGGTTTGGTATCAGCAACGTGATATCTGGGGGTAAAGGCCAAAGAGCCAAACACTCCCCCAGATGTTATGAAAGCCACGCGCCCTTGGCTATAGGCGACTACAAGATTTATGGAGGTAGTTGCAGCCGCCCCATCGTGAAAGACGCAGACATTTACGTGGGCTTCGATCACAGCATGTCCTTCTCTGGTGGCAACTACCCGTGGACTGAAGGCACAGAATTTCTGTACCACATTACGGACATGGCAGCCCCCAAGGATGCGGACAGTTTCATGAAGCTGATCGAGTACCTGAAGCAGTGCCTGTGCATTGGTAAGAAGGTGCATATCGGCTGTATCGGCGGCCATGGCAGGACCGGCACCGTGCTGGCGGCACTTGTTTCTCACATGACCGGTGAGAAACACGCAACGGACTATGTGAGAAAACACTATTGCAAGAAAGCGGTGGAGTCGAAGTCCCAGATCGCCTTTCTGAAGGACCACTTCGGGATCACCCCGGCCAAGCCGACCAAGGAGTACGCCGCGTCCACGTGGAAGCAGCCCCGCACCTCGGATGACTTTTACACGCCCAAGGCAAAGGGCAGGGTGCTGCAGGCCGACAAGAAGGAATTCATTATCTCGCCCATGGGTGCCAACGATATCTGGGGCACCTTCCTAGACTCGGATATTTGACAAACGTAGGGGTTATGGTATAGTAGACCCCTAAAGTTATCACGCCATTTGAAGGAGCAAGTTACGTGGCTATCACATTTGTTACAAAGGACGGCAATATGCAATTTCTGGAGAAATTGGGTGTGGGCCTGAATCTGCGGGACGCGCTAGACCAGTCCGGTCTACAGGTCCACCTCGGCTTCTCTGACTTCGAGATACGCACCCCCTCAGGCACCAGCCTGCAGAAGATTAAACTGGCTACATCCTCTAACTCGATCATGAAGGGCACAGCCCCCGGGCCGGTAGTGAAGGCGGTCTGTGGCTCAGTCACCGTGGCCATCAACAAGGCCCTCCACACGTACCATGGCGGGCCCACTACTATCCACGCCCCCGTAGAGGACTTCCCCGAGGCCGTAATTGAGCTGCCGGTTATCCCGCTGACTGATGCGGAGTACCTGTATCAGCCGGTGCGAGGCACCAGCAGTGGGTCAAAGTATTTCTTGGTGGCCCGGGCAGGGCACATCAAGGTAGCCGCCCGGGTGCAAGGGTCCACCGTTTCAATACGGGTGGTAGGTACCTCCCCAGAGGCTAAAAATAAATTTCTGAGCGTGGGGCTGGACGAGAAAGGCGACCACCTGAGCGCTCACTTTGAGGCCAACTCGCAGGCTACCCCTCACAAGATTATTGGGGCGGTCCTGATGGGTACCGGCATCCCCTTCGACACCACGTTACCCAGTGTGGACCTTATTGTGGACAAGGGGGCGTAATGAGCTTAAGCAAAGATGTAGTGTCTATCATGGAGTTGGGTGACGTGCTGGAGGTCCCGGGGTTATTCCGGGGCATAGACCCAGACGAGCCCACCCTGCTGGCACTGATAGAAGTTAAGCGTGGCACGTACCGATTCAACGTGTCCTACATGAACATCCGGCTGGGAACTGCTACGCTTAAGTTCAAAAAAGGCGAACCCCGTTTAATACTGGAGTAGACATGGACCACGAATTAATAATTGAACTTGAGGCTGCCATAGCTGCCGCTAAACCTTACTCCGAGGGAGGCGAGGATTTTATCACAGACCTCCATAACATGATGGTGACCGGGTGTTACTTCAAAGGGGCTGCGGTAATGTTTAAGCAGTTTATGCTGTGGAGTACCGAGGAAGATTCGGATAAACGGGACGCCATGATTGATGATATGAATGAGGCTATGGCAACGCTACACCAGCTGTCACAGGAGACAGCTCTTAAATATCTACACCTATACGGCAAGAGAGAGGTGCACTAATGTTTACGTTGCAGGGGCAGGTTTACCCGTTGGCTGATGTGCTGGACACAGAGCTGACCATGATAGTGAAGGGCAATACCAGCCAGCTGGTCACCAAGGGCGAGGTGCGCAAGGTGCCGGTAGGCGATGCCTTCTTGACCCTGATCAATACGGTGAAGGCCAGTTTTGTCTCGGATGAAATAGGCTCAGTTGGCTCAGCGGTGTTGATGAGGGTAGCAGGGGACCTGTATATTTACGGGTGCTATGCCAGCCAGAATAATCGCGCCACGATTTTCATACTGGACGCAGAAAAACAGGCCATCACCCCTCAGGTGGCGGCGAAAATAAACGGGGCAAGCCCTCACTATGCCATGCGCGAGTTACTGCCCGCAGTAGTAGCCCGGTACACCTCTACGGTGACCTCGGATAGTGAGTGGGAGAAGGAGCTAGTACATGCTGATATTGTGGGGTTCGGGAAACTTTCAGGAGAATCAAAAACTAAAGCAGCAAGTTGATTACGAGGGGGCTATTTGGGCCTCAACTGACACTACCAAAATACCTTTTAACTTTGATCGAGGACCGCAACCCCAAGCTGAGGGGGCCCTGATTATAGCCATGGGCAACAAGCCCTTGAAGACCTTGCAGCAGTATGGGCTGGTTCCTAAGGGCCGGACCATTACATGGTGTCGGTACCCCCGGTTGTTCTCGCTACCCAATGGTGCCAAGGTTATGGTGACCTTCAATGCCGGGATCAAGGACTCTGACTACGCCAAGTACGTGGACTTTCGATGGGACATAACACTGGCCGGAAGGTACATGCGGACGGGGAGCTTTGATCCGGTGGTGGGGGACTACGAGTACGTGGAGCACTTCCTCCCCGACATGAAGGGTATCATGGCGCAGTTTGAGGCCACGCAGGAGCCGGTGGACGTTGCGTTGGACCTTGAGACGCTGGGGCTGGACCCGTACCACCCGGACGCCTACATTGTAGCCATCCAGCTGAGTTGGAGAGAGGGACACACCAGTATCGTGCCCTTTTTCAGCCAAGAGGCCGAAGAGCACGGCCTAGCTAAGTCCAACCCCACCGAGCTGTACTACCAGTTACGGTTCTTCCTGACTTCCGAGCAGATTTCCTTGCGGGGGGCTAACCTGAAGTTTGACCTGCACTGGCTGCGTGAACGATGTGACCTTAAGTGCACCAACTTCAAGTTCGATACCATGCTGGTCGGCAGCCTTCTGGATGAGAACCGCCGCAACTCCCTGAACACCCACGCCAAGTGGTACCTGCCTGATCTGGGCGGGTACGATGATCAGTTTGATGCAGACCACGACAAGAGCAGGATGGATAAGGCCTTGTTCGCGGACCCGGAGGGGTTTAAGCAGTACGCCGGGGGGGACACCGATGCCTGTCTGCGGGTCTCCAAACTGATGCGGGAGGAGCTACTGCAGGATGACAAGCTGACCAAGTTCTACATCAATGTGCTACACCCCGCCGCTCGGGCCTATGAGGTGGTGGAGCAGACTGGCCTGCTGCTGGACGTGCCGTACTATCTGGAGTTGGAGTACACCCTAGAGACGGAATTGGAACGTCTACGGAAACTGGGGCTATCCCTATTGCCGTGGCGCATGGTGGAGAAGCACCGCAAGACCGGTAACCTGAATCTGACCAAGGCTTCCCTGATCAATGACTATATGTTCAGCCCCCAAGGCCTGAACCTGAAGCCCAAGATGACCACAAAGACGACCGGGGCCCCCAGTACTGCAGCGGAGCACCTTGCCATGTTTGCCGAGAGTAAGCGGGCGGGCCCCTTCGTTAAGATACTGCAGGAGTACGCAGATATCTCCAAGACCCTGAGCACCTATGTGATCAAGCGAGATGACAATGGCGTAGCCAAGGGCGGGTTCCTGTTCCACATGAAGAACGACTGCCGGTTCCACCCGACCCACTTCCTGCACAACAGCGGGGATGGTACGGGGGGCACCAACACCGGGCGTATCTCTGTGCGGGACCCCGCTATGCAGACCGTACCCAAGCACACCAAGTGGGCCAAGCCCCTGCGCCGTGCGTTCATCGCCCCACCCGGGATGAGGATCATGGCCAACGACTACAGTCAGGGTGAGCTGAAGATTGCAGCCTGTCTGGCCCGTGAGAAGACCATGATTGCAGCGTACCTTGCCGGGGCCGACCTGCACGCGGTGACTGGGGCAAGCATGGTGGATATGACCTTCGAGGAGTTCATTAAGTTGAAGGACACCAACCCGAAGAAGTACGCCACTATACGCCAGAGGGCCAAGGCAGGTAATTTTGGGTTCCTGTACGGCATGGGTGCTGAGGGCTTTGTGGCCTATGCTGCCGCATCCTATGGGGTGCAAGTGTCACTGTTGGAAGCTGAGGAGACCCGGAACGCCTTTTTCAGCACTTACTCAGGGCTGAGTGACTGGCACACGGAGTACAAGGATTACGCCCGGAAGCACCTGCAGGTGCGGTCACCATTGGGCAGAGTGCGCCATCTACCCATGATTGCGTCCAACTTCCAAGATGTGAGGGCCAAGGAGGAGCGCCGAGCCATCAACGCACCGGTCCAGTCCACCCTGTCGGATATGTCCCTGTGGGCTACTGCCGAAATGAAAGATTATCCCCATAGCCAAGTGGTTGCCATGATTCATGATCAGCTGGTGAGCTACGTGGATGAGGTTAAGTGGGAAGACGCGGCCCGGTACACCATCAACACAATGGAGAACCTGCCCTTCGAGAAGGTGGGCTGGGACCCCCAACTGAAATTCACCGTGGACTGCGAGATCGGTGAAAATCTCGCGGATGTTGAGGAAGTTAAGATCGCAGCGTAAAGAGGTACTGATTATGTAGGGGGGCCCTGATTGAACGGTAGCTGTGAGTGGTATACTCTGCCTAAGATTCCAATAGGGTTTCCACTATGACCGTGAAACGGGTTAAAAAAGAGGATATCCCCGAGAGCAAGATCACGTTCGCGGGGATACCTATCAAGAAGCGTGACACCCAGATCGTGGTGCAAGACAACCTGCTGTACGAGGATCAGTACTCAGGGTTGTACTGGAGCCAAGCAAATCCGGGAAATATGCTTATCGAACCGCCCTTTAATCCTACGGTATTGGTAGGGCTGGTCACCAAGAACAATATCCTTGCCCAGTGTATCTCCGCCATGGAGGTCAACATTGATGGCACGGGCTGGTCTATTGAGCCCCGGGACAACACTGAGAACCTTGAGCCCGACAAAGACTATCAGATGCTGGAGGCGTTCTTTAATGAGCCTTACCCCGACGTAGGCTTTATTACCCAGCGCCGACGCCTACGCTATGACCTTGAGTGCACTGGCAACGCCTACCTTGAGGTGCTACGTAACCTGTCGGGGGACATTGTATTTCTGCGGTGGGTAGACTCCACGACCATGCGGCTGGTGAAGTTGGATGAGCCAGTGGAAGTTGAGAAGGAAATCACCCGAAACGGGAAAGTGCTTAAGGCCAAGATGATGGTGCGGGAGCGGCGGTTCGCCCAGCGGGTAGGCGAGAAAATGTTGTATTTCCGTGAGTTTGGGGCTAGCCGCAACCTGAGCAGGTCCACCTGTGTGTGGGAGGGGGCTCCTGTTGAAGAGGGCGGAGCACCCACCACGGTAGAGCCCGATGACATGGCTACCGAGATCATACACCTCACGCTTGAGCCTGATGCGGGCACCGCCTATGGCGTACCGCGTTGGATCAACCAGCTCCCCTCAGTACTGGGTAGCCGCAAGGCTGAGGAGTTCAACCTGACCTTTTTTGACTCCGGTGGCATACCCCCGGTAGCCATCTTTGTGCAGGGTGGGTCACTGGCCGGGGATGTAATGGAGCAACTGAAGGGCTACTTTAACGGTGATGCTCAGAGTAAGCACCGGGCAGCCATCGTGGAGGTGCAGTCCACGTCGGGGTCACTGGACAAAGGTGGGTCTGTACAGGTGAAGACTGAGCGCTTCGGGGAAACCAAGTCGGACTCCATGTTTCAGGAGTACGACAAGAATACTGAAGAGCACATTCGGGTCAGCTTCCGCCTGCCACCCATGTTCCTTGGCCGGTCGCAGGACTATAACTTCGCCACAGCCATGACAGGCTACATGGTGACGGAGGCACAGGTATTCGCCCCGGAGCGGCTGGAGTTCGACGAGAAGATCAACATGCTGATCGTGCGGTCACTGGGGGTAGACAAGTGGGTTATGAAGTCCAAGCCCATGACCATCAAGAACGTAGAGGTGCAGCTGCAGGCCATGGAGCTGGTGTCAGATAAGATTGACCCCGAGGAAATGGTGGGTACGGTCAACGATATTGCCAGCCTCGATCTCAAGTTCGATAAAGAGACCTACGACAAGAATCGGGAAATGCAGCAACCTGCTCAGCAGGACATGGCGGTGGACCCGGAAACAGGCGCAGCCATACCTGCGAAGCCCGCCCCCACCAAGAAACCCACCGGTAAGGTGGTGCCCATTGCCGGGGATAAGGACCAAGGTTCCGCCAAGTTGTTGAGTGGGCCCAAGCCCTCCAGTGCAAAGAAGTCTGAGGACTTGTCCACTGAGCAAGTGGTACGGCTGGTAAACGAATGGTCTGTTGCCATGGGATTGGATACTGGTGAGGTGGACGACCCTGCCCACGTTTTGAAGCTGGCCCGGGACTTGAGCCCGGAACAGAGGGCAGTATTTAATAACGTGCTGGCCACCAAGGCCTTCGTGAATGCAGGCGTAGACGCCGAGGGGCTGGCTGAGATAGCTGAGTGCTGTGCTCACGTAATGGAGTAGCAGGATGACCGTCAAGCTGGAGGCCATCCTCTCCATTGAAGACAGCCTTGCCAATCGTCTGCAGAAGACATGGCGCAAGCTGTCTAAGAAGTACAAGGCTGAAGTTACCAAGGCGCTGAACGCCAATGACCCTATCGCCGCCCAAGAGGTGGCTGATTCCGTGGACATGACTCCGGTATACACCGAAAACGTCGAGTTCATCCGGATGCAAACTTACGCCTCCCTGATGCACGGCGCTACCCGCCTCACCGCCCGACCCCGTGACACCAGTGTCACCACCGGTGCTTACGCCCCGGCTGTTGAGAAGGTGATGGCCCAGTTCAAGGCCCAGATTGTGGGGAGCGTCACTGCCCAAGTGCAGAAAGAGCTAGTGAACTTAATTGCACGGGAGTTCTACGAGGCTCCTGTTGAGGTGCAGGTAAAAAAATACAACCCCTACCATGATCCGAAGACCGGGCGGTTCACTACTGGGCCGGGCGGTCTGGCCATGGACCAAGGGGCCCGGTATGCCAGAGCCAAGGCCATGGGTTTCGATACCAGCACGGTGTACTACCATGGGACTACTAACGATGTAGAGGCCTTTGACGATTCTTTTCTAGGCACCACTACTGAGCACGCACAGGCTCGCATGGGCCACTTTTTTACTCCAGATGTGTACCTAGCCCGACAGCAATCCGAAGTGGTGGGGGACTTCACCTACTCACGTGGAGGGAAGACCGTAATAGGGGCCAACCTTATCCCCGTGTTCCTACGAGGCAAGTTATACGACATGCCTCTTGACAAGTTTTATGAGATCAAGCGTGACACTGCTGAGGCTACAACAACGGCTATTCGCACCAAACTGGAAAACGAAGGGTACGCTGGGATTAAGGTGACCGCACCTAACGAAGATTCCGATGTGGCGCGGTGGGCTATGACTGCTGAGGTGGGCACGATAGCCATATTTGACCCTAAGAATATCCGGTCTATCTACGCTGCCTTCGACCCCAAGGATAAAGACAGCCGGAATATTCTGAAGTACGACCCCCAGCAACCCCGGGATGACAAGGGCCGGTGGACTGACAGCCGTCCTGCCACCGAGCGGATGATGGATGAGCTGTGGCAGATCAGCCAAGGCAACCCCTTCGACCCCCGAATACGGATCATGCCGGTACACCCGGACCACGCCGATGATCTGGTGGGAGTTGAGGCACGCCCCTTCGATGGGCGGGTACACCTGTCTTCCATCATCACCTTCAGCCCCAAGGGCAAGGGCGCAGCCACCCGGGCCTTGCGGCAGCTCACTGATCTGGCCGACAAGTATCAGGTGGAGATTGACGGGTACGTGAAGCCCATTGCTGGGGCGGGAGACGGGGACACTCCCAGCCTGACCAAGCGCCAGCTGCACCAGTGGTACGCCAAGTTCGGGTTCGAGCAGACGGGGGGAGACAACATCCTCCGCAAGCCCAAGTCAGCACTGGTGGCCAAGTACAGCCAAAACCAACCCCGGCACCCCAAGGGACACCCTCAAGGGGGACAGTGGAGCAAGACTGACCAGCGTATGGCTAGAGCAGAGGCCATGGGGTATGACACCAAACAGATTTGGTACCACGGGAGACAGGGGGACTTCGAGGAGTTCGACCCCAGCCGTAGTAAGCACGCGGGGGCGATCTACCTGACACCCAACTCCAACATGGCGGCCAACTTTGCCAACTACAACTGGCGGTGGAACGACAGCCAGCAGGGGGAGAACATCATGCCCCTTGTACTGCCCAAGAATCTCCGCATCTTTGACTACGAAAACCCTAAGGACCTGTTGGGTCTGAAGCAGCACCTTGCAGAGAAGACCGGCAAGGGGTTTGATGAGCCACAAAACATGCAGGCCTCAAACGTGACGGTCATCGAAGGCAGCATAAATTATTTTGTGGACCGGGTGAGTAACGGGGCTTGGCCCTATCTGGAGTCTGACCTCGCCCAAGGTTACATCAAGTCCAAGTACCAT
>Ga0316191_10002998_pt1 | contig 12367 bp, 10 predicted proteins | sample Eddworburr2cm_MG_FD_204928 | JGI IMG/M metagenome (GOLD analysis project Ga0316191, IMG submission 204928) | Coastal sediment microbial communities from Maine, United States - Eddy worm burrow 2 cm | ecosystem: Environmental > Aquatic > Marine > Coastal > Sediment | place: USA: Maine...
CCGCCTGCAGTGCCGGATTAGCTCAGTTGGTAGAGCACATCATTCGTAATGATGGGGTCAGGTGTTCGAGTCACCTATCCGGCACCATTTTCTTGCCGAGTCCGGCGTGCAGCGCTACTCGTTGCCGCGCCGCAGCTGGCCGCTGTCGAGGATCATTTCGAAGCCCTGCATATTCGCCGGAATCACGACGATGCTACCGTCGTTGTCGGCGAATCTGAGCAGGGCTGTATTGACCTCGTGCTGCAGGTATTCCGCAGTGAGGCTCGAGTTGATAATTTTATTAGCTTCGGCGATACCCTTGGCACGTTCAATTTCGATTTCGGCGTCTTTTTTCGCGATCTCGACCTGGACCTGTTTTGCCTCGAGACGTTTCTCGGCTTCCACGGCGTCGCGAATTGCGGCCTCGATACTGGGATCAGTATTTAATGCGCGCACGACAACGCGCGTGATGATCAGGTCGCCCGCATCTGTCTGGTTAAGTCTTCCCTGCAACTCTTCGAGCACTGAGTTCTGCAGGAGTTCGCGCTGCTTGTGCAACTGCAGGCTGTCGATCTCGGAAACCTGTTGATAGATAGCCGCGCGGGCTTCGCGAAAGAGGAGGCCGTAGGCGGGCATGTATACGCCGTCGGCACCACGTGCTGCCGCGGAGGCGTACTTTACGAAGAGTTCCGACACGCGGTCATTTGGTACACGATAGAACACCGACACATCGAGATCCTTCAGCGAAAGGTTGTCGGCTGCTTTGGGGGTAAGATCGTTAATGTCGATCGCGATTTCCTTGGCGCTGAACTCAAGCGAGTTCGTCAGGAAAGGCATCTTGAAGTTCAGGCCCTGGCCTTTTTCTACGTGATCGACTTTGCCGAGTGTGCGTTCAACGGCGACATTGCCCGTCTCTACCGTGTAGGCGCTGAAGAAAGCAACGATGGCAATCAGGGTGGCGGCAATGGCTATTTTGATAGGCATAGTATTTCTTACCTCGATTTCGCGAAGATTGTGTTCGCCCAGGCGGGCCAGGGTTTTTCGTAATGTGCGTCCCATACCGGGCCCTAGAATAGGGTAGGACACCGGCCATGTCACTGCTCGCCGAATCCAATCGTCGTAACCCGCACTTCGACGCCATGGTTAAAAAAATCGGGTTTGCGCGTCGAAGTCGACTAGGGGCTGCTGTTTCCGGTCAGTAACTCACGCAGAGTTTCCGCCAATCGCAGGCGGTCCGCATGTGTGTGCGACAAATCCAGCTGAATTCCCCTGGCCTCAGGCAACCACGCTACGAAATCGGGAGTATTCTGCAGACGTATCGCCGCCTCGACGACTTCGGGAATGTCAGAATCCGGATAGCGCGCGTCTATTACGGTTCTGGGTCCGAACACATAGTAATTATCCTGCACCCAGACATGCTGATCCACGCTTAAAACCTTCGCAGCAAACTCGAAATGTCGAACCTCAGTCATCAATTGCAGACTCTGGTATTGGCGCTGTCCCTCGTCGTAGCGGTAATACTCAAACAGAGCCGCCTTTAGCTCGCCGCTTCTCAACAGGTCGAGGTTCCCGGTCGAACGCAATTCCTCAAAAGTGTCCGAACTCAGGGCCGGTGTATGAGTGAATGCGGCTTGCCGCACTGCTGCCAGGAATTTCTCTGGCTGGTCTCGGACTATTTCCGGGTCTTTGGATGCAGCGATAAGAATGTTGGCGAAGTCCAGGCGAAAAGCGGCGAGGTCTATCGAATAGCTTATCGCTTCGATATCCCGTTCAATATCATCGGCCAACCGGGCGATATACAGCTTTTCGCGTTGCAGATCATCCTGCTGTTCCCACCACCGGTCTGCCTGGATAGCAATGAAAATGCCGACGACAACGATAACGAGCTCGCTGACGAGAGCCGTCCAATCCTGCGTACGAAACCGCTTGATGATTCGCCTGATGACCATGGCTGATTATAGTCAGGATAATGACGGCAAAGTCGAAATAGTCCTTTATTCCTCAATCGTTTCTGTTACAGTCCGCCCCGTCTTGGCGCACCTCGGTCTGCGCCACTCACTCTGACCCCGCAATTCGGCGTGCTCGGAGTCACTTATAAATTCCAGTCTGGACCGGACCGCAAGCCACTTGCTCTAACTCGTTGGCACGTCGGATCAGGCGACCCGGAGACAATCCAATGTTATTTAACGAACTCGGCCTTTCGGCCGACTTGCTTCGTGCTGTCGAAGAGCAGGGCTACGAAACGCCTACGCCTATTCAGCGCCAGGCCATTCCTCACATTCTCGAAGGCCACGATATTCTTGCCGGCGCCCAGACGGGCACAGGCAAGACGGCGGGCTTTACGCTACCGATGCTGCAGATCCTCGGAGATCCTCCCGCAGGCCCACGTCGAGTGCGTGCGCTGATCCTCACGCCCACGCGCGAGCTTGCCGCCCAGGTTAACGAAAGCGTTCATACTTACGGCAAGTATCGCCCGATACGAGCGATGGAAATTTATGGCGGTGTAAGCCCGCGTCCGCAGATCACCAAGATCAACCGTGGAGTTGATGTCGTCATCGCAACACCCGGTCGTTTGCTCGATCATGTCCGGCAGGGAAACATCGATCTCTCGTTCGTCGAGATGTTTGTTCTCGATGAAGCGGACCGCATGCTCGATATGGGCTTCATCCGTGACATCAAGCAGATCATCAAGCACCTGCCTGAACAGCGGCAAAACATGTTGTTCTCGGCGACGTTCTCGAAAGAGATTCGTGATCTCGCGAACAATCTTCTCGATAATCCCGCCGAGATTCAGGTCGCCGCTCGAAATACGACGGCGGATCGCGTCGAGCAGTTGGTGTACCCGGTCGACAAAGCGCGCAAACGCGAGTTGCTGTCCGAGATGATCGGCCGCGGCAACTGGCGCCAGGTTCTCGTGTTTACGCGGACCAAGCACGGCGCAAACCGGCTGGCGAAGCAGCTCAACCAGGATGGTATCGAGTCCGACGCAATTCATGGCAACAAGGGGCAGGGTGCACGTGCTAAAGCACTGCGTGACTTCAAGGCCGGCAAAGTTCGTGTACTCGTCGCGACGGATATTGCGGCACGCGGCCTTGATATTGAAAAGCTGCCACATGTGGTCAACTTTGAATTGCCGCACGTTCCCGAAGACTACGTGCACCGCATCGGGCGCACTGCGCGCGCCGGACAGGACGGGACAGCAGTTTCCCTGGTCTGTATCGACGAGCAAAAACTACTCAAGGAAATTGAGAAGCTCCTGAAGCGTGACCTGAAGAAAGAATTCGTGCCTGGCTACGAAGTCGACAAGCGCATCCGGGCGGAACCGTTGCAGCAAGGCAGGCCCCAGAACGGGAAACCGCGCAATGCCGGCAACCCCAACGCCGGCAAACCCCGTTCGTCAGGTCGCGCACGGCCGGGCAAGAATTCGCGGAACAACCAGCGCAAGCGTTCGGGTGGAGCTGCCCGATCCAGGGCGTCCTGATCTGATTTAAAAGTGGCAGGTGGTTCGGAAAATACGACTTGATATATTAGATGTAGTTAATATAAAATTTAGCATTCCCTAATATATTAGTCAGCGCGCCCGGTTGGGGGCGCGGAGAAAGCCTGATGATCCGATTCACAATCTTCCTGTTGGCCATGGCGTCGGCAGCTCCTGGCGTTGCTGCCGTTCCTTTCGAGACAGTTACCGCGACCCTCGAGGATGCCGCACGCGAGCGCGTCTGGGATGGACGAGTTGAGGCCGTGAATCAGGCGACGGTTTCGGCCCAGACATCCGGACGAATTGCTGAACTACCTTTCGACGTGAATGACTACGTTGAAGCCGGCGCTGTTCTCATGCGCTTTACCGATACCGAGCAAAAAGCTGCCCTGGCCCAGGCTGAGGCGGCGCTGCAGGAAGCGACTGCACGCCTTGCGGAAGCCAACCAGGAGTTCGAGCGCTTCTCGAAGATGATCGAGAACAACAGCGTGTCGCGGGCAGCCTTTGACCAGTCGAGAGCGAATCGTGACGCCACCAGAGCGCGCCTGAACGCAGCGCGTTCTCGCGTTGAGGGGGCGAAGGAGCAGTTGGAATACACGGTTATTCGTGCCCCTTATGCCGGCATAGTATCGAAACGTCACGTGGAACTGGGCGAATTGGTCAGTCCTGGGCAGCCAGTGATCTCCGGCCTCTCACTGCAGTCACTGCGCGTTAATGTCGACGTGCCGCAGAGCATGTTCCATGCGATCCGCACGATTGGTAAAGCATTTGTGTACGTCAATGATGAACGCATTGCCGCGGAAAGCCTGACGTTTTTTCCGGTTGCGGATGCCGAGGCAAATACGTTTCGTGTCCGCGTCAACCTTCCCGACGGAGCAGCGACCCTGTATCCCGGAATGTTCGTTAAGGTTGGTTTTGTGGTTGGCGAAACACGACGTCTCCTGGTGCCTGTCGAGGCCGTTGTCCGTCGCAGCGAGCTCAGTGGCGTCTACGTTACCGACGGTGAGGCCGTCGCGCTGCGGCAGGTACGGCTGGGTCGCCGCTACGGCGATTCAATAGAAGTGCTGTCAGGCCTGAGTGAAGGCGAGGCCGTTGCCACTGATCCTGTTGCTGCAGGCATCTGGCTCAAAGACCAGGTGCAGTAGACGATGAGCGTGGACAACAAGCTGGGTTTCTCCGGGGCGCTTGCGAAGCGTTTCCAGGATTCCAAAATTACGCCACTGCTTGCCCTCACGGGCCTGCTTTTGGGCATGTTCGCTATTGCGACAACACCGCGTGAGGAAGAGCCACAGATCAATGTGACGTTTGCCAACATATTCGTCCCATTCCCGGGTGCGAGTGCCGTCGAAGTCGAAAACCTGGTTGCCATTCCGCTGGAACAGGTCTTGTCGGAAATCGAGGGCGTCAAACACACCTATTCAGTGTCGCGACCCGGCATGGCGACACTCACTATCCAGTTTGAAGTCGGCGAGGATCGAACCGCGGCAATCGTTCGCTTGTACAACGCTATCTACTCGAACCAGGACTGGATGCCAGCTGACAGTGGTGTCATGCAACCGCTGATCAAGCCCAAGGGTATCGACGACGTGCCAACTGTGACGATCACCCTGTGGACGGACGATGAGGCACGCGGTGCACACGAATTGCAGCGTGTTGCACACACACTGGAGGCAGAGATCAAGCGGGTACCGGGAACGCGCGATGTGTACACCATTGGCGGACCTGACGCTGTTGTCCATGTTCAGCTTGACGCGCATCGCCTCGCCGCCTACGGATTGTCGCTCGATGCGCTTCGTTATGCCCTGCAGGCGAGCAATGTCGTAGCCCATGCCGGATCCATTGTGTCTGATAACAGGAGCGTGCCCGTAACAGCTGGTACGTTTCTTGCGAACCGCGACGATGTAGCGGAACTCGTTGTTGGCGTTATCGACGGCAAGGCAATTTATCTTGATGATGTTGCGACCGTCTCCGCGGGTCCTGATCAGCCCGAACAGTATGTGCGTTATGGCGATTCGCCGGCAGTGACGATCGCAATTGCCAAGAAGCCCGGCACGAATGCCGCGCGCATGTCGACGCAGGTCATTGAGCGTATTGAATCGCTGAAGGGAATTGCCATTCCGGAGGGTGTTGAGTACACGGTGACGCGTGACTACGGAAAGACGGCCGACGCGAAAGCGAAGAAACTGATTCAGAAACTGACGTTTGCGACCGCCTCGGTGATCTTCCTGATCCTGGTCACACTGGGGTGGCGCGAAGCCGTGGTGGTTGGCTCCGCCGTCATTATTACACTGACATTGACGTTGTTCGCATCCTGGGCCTGGGGCTTCACTATCAATCGAGTGTCACTGTTCGCGCTGATATTCTCGATCGGTATCCTCGTGGACGATGCGATCGTCGTCGTGGAGAACATTCACCGTCACATGGCGATGGGTGACAGGACTTTGTTTGAGGCCATCCCGCCCGCTGTCGATGAGGTCGGCGGACCGACCATTCTCGCGACGTTCACGGTAATTGCCGCGCTGCTGCCGATGGCCTTTGTGACCGGACTGATGGGCCCATACATGAGTCCGATACCCATCAATGCAAGCATCGGCATGCTGCTGTCGCTCGCGGTGGCATTGGTCATCACGCCCTGGGCCAGCCTCAAGTTGCTCCGGGCGGAGCACGATGAATCGAAAGAAGACAGATCGGCCGCCTGGTTGGACAATCTGTTCCGCCGCACCGTGGGCCCATTCCTGCGTGGCGACGCCGGCAAGCGAAATCGCCGCTGGCTGGGTGGCGCGATTATTGTCGCCATCCTGTTGGCCATGAGCCTCGTGGGCTTCAATGCGGTCATCATGAAAATGCTGCCGTTCGATAACAAATCGGAATTCCAGGTTGTGCTGGATATGCCCGAAGGTACAACCGTTGAACAGACCGGACGCGTACTCGATGAGATGGCGGCGTTCGTCAAGACAGTTCCGGAAGTGACTGACTACCAGGTCTATGTAGGCACAGCAGCGCCAATCAATTTCAATGGTCTCGTGCGCCAGTACTACCTGCGCGAAGGGGCGAATGTCGGTGATATCCAGGTCAACCTCGTCGACAAGTCGGATCGCGACCGGAAGAGTCACGAAATCGCCAGCGATGTGCGGCCTGCGCTGGATGAGATCGGCAGGAAGTACGGTGGGTCGGTCAAGGTTGTCGAAGTACCGCCCGGGCCGCCTGTGCAGTCGCCGCTCGTCGTCGAAGTGTATGGCCCGGACTACGCGGGCCAGCAGAAACTGGCCGGTGAACTGCGTGAGTTGTTTGAGAACACAGACGACATCGTTGATATCGACGATAGTGTCGAAGCGACGGTGCCTCGCATCGTTGTCTCGGTCGATCGCAATAAGGCGGCGTTGCTTGGTGTTTCGCAAGAAAGCGTGACACGAGCGCTGCAGACCGCGCTTAGCGGTGAAGATGTCACCTATGTACGCGACGGATTCCAGAAATACCCTCTCCCCGTGCGGCTGGAACTTCCGGTCGCAGACAAGTCGGAGCTCGACAGCCTGTTGACGCTCCGCGTGGCAGGCCATGGACGTAGTCTTGTCCCCCTTACCGAGCTTGTGACCGTTCATGACAGTGAATGGGAACAGACCATTTATCACAAGGATCTGCTTCCGGTTGTTTTCGTCACGGGCGACATGACCGGCCGTTTTGACTCCCCGCTGTACGGCATGTTCGACATGGTCGGAGACATCGACCTGGAGCAACACTTCATCAGCCAACCTGAAAACCCGTACGACTACAGTATCAAGTGGGACGGCGAGTGGCAGATTACCTACGAGACGTTTCGTGACATGGGTATGGCTTATGCCGTCGGCCTGATACTTATTTATCTTCTGGTTGTCGCGCAGTTCCGATCCTACGCCGTGCCGCTCATCATCATGGCGCCGATCCCGCTGACCATTATCGGTGTAATGCCGGGTCATGCCTTATGGGGCGCACAATTCACGGCCACCTCCATGATCGGCATGATCGCGCTCGCAGGCATCATCGTGCGCAATTCCATACTCCTGGTTGACTTTGTCAATCAGCAGGTGGATGAAGGTATGGACTTTCAGGAAGCGGTTATCAGGGCCGGAGCCGTGCGAGCAAAGCCAATTGCCCTGACAGCCGTTGCCGCCATGCTGGGTGCATTCTTTATACTTGACGATCCGATTTTCAATGGTCTCGCAGTAACGCTGATCTTCGGTATTCTCGTATCAACAATGCTCACCCTTGTTGTTATCCCGGTGCTCTACTATGCTTTCGGCTACTCCAAAGGGCAGCGTATCGATTGAAAGATTCACTGACGGCATTGTCAAAGGACGCGCTGTTTAGCCTGCGCGACCTCGCGCCGATTGTCGTCGTGATCGCTGTTTTTCAGATATTCGTTATCAAGCAGCCGGTTGACGGGATCCTGTCACTGGTTTTTGGTGGCCTCCTCGTCGTGGTGGGCCTCGCATTTTTCATTTTCGGACTGCGCCTTGCGCTGTTCCCCATCGGTGAAAACCTCGCTCACGCACTGGCCCGCAAGGGCAGTGCGGCCTGGCTGTTCACTTTCGCTTTTGTGCTGGGGTTTGGCACGACGATTGCCGAGCCGGCGCTGTTGGCCGTAGCGAATGAGGCGGCGGCGGTGGCTGTTGGTGCCGGCGTTATCGGCAACACCGAGGCCGACATCGAAAACTACGCATTGGGTCTGCGTCTTGTCGTCGCACTTTCGGTTGGCGTCGCACTGATGCTGGGTGTACTCCGTATTCTGACCGACTGGTCGCTGCCGGTGATGATCATTGGCGGGTACGTACTCGTCGTGATCATTACCAGCGTTGCTCCTCCCGACATCGTCGGTATCGCCTACGATTCGGGTGGTGTGACGACGTCAACGGTAACGGTTCCGCTGGTAACCGCGCTTGGCGTGGGGCTTGCCAGCTCGCTCAGGGGCCGCAACCCGATGACGGACGGTTTCGGCCTCATCGCGTTTGCCTCATTGACGCCCATCTTGTTCGTCTTGCTGTACGGGATTGCTCGCCAATGGATCTGATCCGCGACAGCCTGGTATTCGTTCTGGACAGCGCAACTGATGTTGCGCCAATCGTGATTTTCCTTTTTGCCTTCCAGCTGTTTGTTATTCGCGAGCGCATTCCGAACTTTTGGCAAATTGTTGTCGGATTCGTGTTCGTGACAATCGGGTTGGGCCTGTTTCTTGTCGGTCTTGAAAAAACACTGTTCCCGCTCGGCCGCCTGATGGCCCAGCAACTGACTAATCCGGATTTCTTGCATGAGGTCAGTGGGCGTGTTGGTGCGGCGCTTCTCTGGCATGACTTTCATTGGGTCTACCTGTTTGCCGCAGCGATCGGATTTAGCACGACGCTGGCCGAACCAGCACTCATGGCCGTGTCGATCAAGGCTAACGAGGTATCGGCCGGAGCGGTCGGCGTATGGGGCCTCCGTGTGGCCGTAGCGCTAGGTGTTGGCTTTGGTGTATCCCTTGGTTGTTATCGCATTATCACTGGCTTGCCGCTGGAGTATTTCATCGCGGCGGGCTACCTGGTTGTCATCGTGCAGACCGCGGTGGCGCCGAAAATGATCGTACCGCTTGCCTATGATTCTGGTGGCGTTACGACTTCGACTGTGACCGTGCCGTTGATTACGGCGCTGGGTTTGGGGCTGGCAGAGGCCGTCCCCGGCCGCAGCGCATTGCTGGACGGATTTGGACTGGTGGCATTTGCGAGCCTGTTTCCGATAATCTCGGTGCTCGCTTACGGTCAGTTCGCTGTACTGAGAGGGAAAAAATAATGCATTTCAAACTAATACTGGCCTTTGTCGAAGACACGAGTACCGACGCCATTATGAATGCGGCGCGCGAGGCCGGCGCAACGGGCTGCACAGTGATAAGCAATGCGCGCGGCGAGGGACTCGAAGAGGCAAAAACGTTTTTCGGCCTGACGCTCGCAACGCAGCGTGATGTCGTACTTCTGCTTGTCGAGAAACATCTTAGCCGTCACATACTCGAACATATAGGCGAGGTCGGTGAGTTCGATGCGAAACCGGGAACGGGTATCGCAGTCGTCATTGATGTCGAGGATGCCGTCGGTGTTTTGCACCAGGCGCAGGAACTGAGTGAAATTGTGGAGGAGAATCGATGAGTATTCCTGATTGGGGCACGGTGCGCGAATGCATGAGCCAGAAGGTGACCGAGGTCGATGGTCGCATGGATATCCTGACGGCGATGAAAGTCATGAAAGATGTGGGCTCGACGAGCCTGGTAGTGAAGCGCAGGGACGAGAACGACGAGTACGGATTGTTACTGTTTTCCGATATTGCCAAACAGGTTATCGCCAAGAATCGCGCGCCAGAGCGTGTCAATGTCTATGAGATCATGGCCAAACCGGTTCTCATGGTGCGACCGGAAATGAAAGTTCGCTACTGCGCTCGCTTTTTCGAGAAGTTCAGAATCAGTCATGCGCCGGTCGAGGAAGACGGTAAGGTCATCGGCATGGTGAGCTACTATCGACTCATGATTCACGGACTGCCTGACCTGGGATAATTCAGAGTGGCTCGAACCTCGCCTGGAAGAATCTCAGGTACTCGGGCTCATAAACCATCTTCAGGCCTCGAATTTCGTCACGCCGCTCATATACATCGGTGACGGCTTCGGCAACCACATCCATGTGCGCCTGTGTATAGACGCGTCTTGGGATAGTCAGTCGGACGAGCTCCAGTTTCGGATGACGATTTGCCCCGGTAACCGGGTTGCGGCCTGCTGATACATTGCCGCGTTCCATTGTGCGGATACCGGCTTCGATGAACAGCTCAGCCGCAAGGGATTGCGCGGGATACTCATCCTGGCTGATATGTGGCAGGAATCGCCGTGCATCGATGAAAATCGCGTGAGATCCGATTGGTCTCACGATCGGAATTCCCGCAGCCTCGAGTTTCTCGCCCAGGTAACGCACCTGGCCAATGCGTGCGGCCATGTGTTCTTCCCTGACCGCCTCCCTGATGCCCTGCGCCATGGCTTCCATGTCGCGCCCGGCAAGTCCGCCATACGTATGCAGTCCTTCGTAGACGACGACCAGGTTTTGCGCTTTGCGGAATACCTCTTCGTCGTTGCAGCAGAAGAAACCGCCGATGTTGACCAGTGCATCTTTTTTCGCCGACATCGTGCAACCGTCAGTCATGTCGCAGATCTCTCGCAAGATCTCGCGTACTGGCTTGTCGGCATAACCTTCCTCGCGTTCGCGAATAAACCAGGCGTTTTCGATCGTGCGCGTGGCGTCGAGCATGATAGGAATGTTGTGTTTGTCGCAATAGGCGCGCAATTCACGGAGGTTGGCCATCGAGAAAGGCTGCCCACCTGCCATGTTCACATTCCCTTCGAGACTGATATACGGAACTCGGTCAGCGCCGACGTCCTTCACCAGGGCATCCAGCTTGGCAAGATCGACATTGCCCTTGAACGGATGGTCGCTCACGGGGTCGTGGGCCTCATCAATTATGACGTCGACGAATTTGCCTCCGGCCAGTTCCTGATGCAGGCGTGTCGTTGTGAAATACATGTTACCGGGCACATGATCGCCATCCGTGATGAGAATTTGCGACATCAGGTTTTCCGCGCCCCGGCCCTGGTGGGTTGGCACAAGGTATTTGTAACCGTAGTACTCCTGCACAACGGCCTCGAGGTGATAGAAGTTCTCGCTTCCCGAGTACGCCTCGTCGCCGAGCATCATGCCGGCCCATTGTCGGTCGCTCATGGCAGATGTGCCCGAGTCCGTCAGGAGGTCAATATAGACGTCCCGGCTCCGGGTCAGGAATGTGTTATAGCCGGCCTCCTTGATGGCCGCGAGGCGTTCCTCACGCGTCGTCATCCGGAGCAACTCAACCATCTTGATCTTGTAGGGCTCAGCCCACGTATGGTGTTTATTCGTGTCCATGCTGAAAATGTATGCCTCTGACCAGGGAACTTCGATACGTACAATTACGGCGACGGTTCGTGCTGTACAGGCGTGTTTTCCCAAAGACTCTGGCATAATTGCGCGACATTCAGGCACCCCAACAACAAGTAAAAAGGAACATCCTTTGCGCTCTAGATCGGTCCGGGCATCGCGCGCAGCGCTGTCCTTTATCATTCTTTTAAGCTCTGTTTCCGCACAGGAAGCTGCAGCCCAATCCTCAGACGAAGCGATCGAGGAAATTATCGTTACATCGCGATACCGGGCTGAAAAGTTGTCTGATGTTCCGGACTCTATTACGGCCTTCACGGCTGCAGACATCGAGCGGCACCGCATAGAGAGGATCAATCGTGTCGCATCATTGACGCCGAATCTGCGCTTTTCGGACGACCAGGAAGTCGGGGTCAGCACCCTTGTAATTCGTGGTATTCGTCAAAACCGGGGCACGGGACAGCCTCCGGTGTCGTTTCGGGTCGATGGGGTCAGTGCGACGAACAACCTGCTGACGACGCAGGAGCTATTCGATATAGAAAGTGTGGACGTACTTCGCGGGCCCCAGGGCGCCTTGTATGGTCGCAATGCAATCGGAGGCGCCGTCCTGATAGCGTCCCGCCAGCCAACAGAGATTCCCGAGTACGGGTTGCGATTGTCGGCAGCCGAGGGTCAGGACTTCGTGGTCGCGGGAAGCGCGTCGGGACCGATTTCGGACAACGTGCTTTACCGTGCCTCGTTTCGCGTGCAGGACAGGGAAGGGCAGCTTCGTAATGCCTACCTCGACAACCAGTACGTTGACTACAAGGAATCTTTGGCATTTCGCGGCAAGCTACTGTTTACGCCCAGCGACAAGCTGACCGTGGATCTCCGCGCCCAGTATCTCGATCAGGACGGTGGCTCCGGCTACTTCATGCCAGGCAGCGATTTCTATCTGCCATTGCCGCCGCCCAACCCTCCCATC
>Ga0316191_10003000_pt1 | contig 12363 bp, 8 predicted proteins | sample Eddworburr2cm_MG_FD_204928 | JGI IMG/M metagenome (GOLD analysis project Ga0316191, IMG submission 204928) | Coastal sediment microbial communities from Maine, United States - Eddy worm burrow 2 cm | ecosystem: Environmental > Aquatic > Marine > Coastal > Sediment | place: USA: Maine | collected...
CAGCCTGGCCTTCTCATGGCTGCTCGGTCAGCCCATTAAGGACACCCTTTGTGGAACAAAAGTGCTCTGGAAACGCGAGTATGAGCTTATCGCAAGAAATCGCGCATATTTCGGCGATTTTGATCCCTTTGGCGATTTCGATCTTTTATTCGGAGCGGCCAAGCTAAATTTAAAAATTTGCGAGATACCGATCCGTTATCGGTCTCGAGCCTATGGTACCACCAATATTGATCGCTGGCGGCATGGATGGCTGCTTTTAAAAATGGTTGTGTTTGCCGCCCGGAGGTTAAAATTTATCTAAGGCTATGCTGCTGAACACTTTGAAATCATTGGCGGTTCATCCTCTGACGCGGGGGATGAGCCTTGATTCACCTGAAACAACTATCCAACGGTTAAGGATAGTTCAGGAGAAACCTTTTTTAAAGAAGTTTTATCACCACTGCTACCTTGGTTTAGGAAAATCTTTACCGCTTGATGTGGACGGACCGGTACTGGAGCTGGGTTCCGGCGGTGGATTCCTGAAAGAATATATCCCGGGATTAATGACCAGTGAGGTATTACAAATTCCCGGTGTCGATATAATATTAGACGGGCAAAGGCTTCCTTTTAAAAGGGCTGCTTTACGGGGGATCGTTATGTTTGATGTATTCCATCATCTTCCTGACGTAAAAGCATTTTTGACCGAAGCAGCCGATTGTGTCAAACCGGGGGGGACGATCGTCATGATAGAGCCGTGGAACACTGCCTGGTCGCGACTGATATTTCGATTCTTGCATCATGAACCCTTCCGACCGGATTCGCAAGATTGGCATTTTTCAGGTGGCGGACCTTTGTCCATGGCCAACCAGGCGCTACCCTGGATTGTTTTTAAGCGTGATCAAGAAAAATTTAAACAGCAATGTTCCCAATGGCGCCTAGAGGCGATTAAACTGGACTATCCCTTCTGTTATTTGTTGTCCGGGGGGCTTGCTTATCGAAGTTTCATGCCGGGATTCTCCTTCGGATTCTGGCGTAGCGTTGAAAATTGCCTCCAGACCTGGATGGATTTCTGGGCCATGTTTGCCAGAATAGTACTTATTCGGAATAGATAGCCTATTCATGAAATTTAATGACCGGCATCAAAGTGCTTCAAGGTTCTGCATCAAGATCACACTTGTGTTGTTGTTAGTGGCGGTGATCGGTTCGATTGTTGTGCTTTCCTGGGTTCCGCCGGTCAGCCGCGATGCCCTCACCCATCATCTTGCAGTTCCCAAGCTATATTTACAGCAAGGCGGGATTTACGAAATTCCATCGATACCCTTTTCCTATTATCCCATGAACCTGGATCTGCTTTATATGATCCCGCTATATTTCGGAAATGATATTGTTCCTAAATTCATCCATTTTGCCTTTGCGCTGTTGACGACCTGGTTGATATTCACTTATTTGCGCAAAAGATTAGATAGCATCTGGGCGGGTGGCGGGGCGCTCTTTTTCCTGACACTGCCTATAATAGTAAAACTGTCGATTACCGTATATGTCGATCTGGGGCTTGTTTTTTTCTCGACCGCCTCATTGATGGGTTTGTTTAAGTGGATCGAGAGCCGTTTTCAATTAAAATATTTAATTCTGGCTGCATTCTGTTGTGGTCTGGCCTTAGGAACCAAGTACAATGGGCTGATTGTCCTTTTTCTGCTAACCCTATTCGTACCGCTGCTTTATAGACACCATGCCACGCCTGTAGTCGACGACAAAAACGAAATCTCCGTCAAGAGTTCTCTTAACCGCCAGTTGCGGGCGGTCGGATCTGGAATCCTTTTTTGTCTGATTGCATTGATGGTATTTTCACCCTGGATGATCAGAAACTATATCTGGAAGGACAACCCCGTTTATCCACTTTACAACAGTTTTTTCAATCCCCAAAAGGTTGCCACGGCGCCCGGGCCGGGCACAGGCGTGCCGCCTGAAGCCGAGGATATAATACCCCCTGGTAATAAAAAAAAATCATCCAGCTGGGGACCATTTGCCATCAGAAAAGTTATATACGGGGAAGCGTGGTGGGAAATTGCCTTGATTCCCGCAAGAATTTTTTTCCAGGGCCGGGATGATGACCCTCGCTATTTTGACGGCAAACTCAATCCCTTTTTATTTTTGCTGCCCATCTTTGCTTTTTTTCAACTGAAGATGAGTCCTGAAGCAGTTAAGGTCGAAAAAAAGATTTTGTTTTCTTTTGCAATTCTTTTTATTCTGTATGCCTATTTTAAAACGGACATGCGAATTCGATATATAGCGCCGGCCATCCCGCCGCTGGTTATTCTAGCAACGTTCGGGTTTTACCAGATTCATAAATTTATATCCCGGAAATGGCCGCAGGGCAGGGGGCAGGGTGCTCAGATCGTGATGGTCGTTCTGGCAGCTGTGATATTGATCTTCAATGCGCCTTATATCATCCATCAATTCAAGCTGGTTGACCCTTTCAGCTTTATAAGCGGCCGGGTAGAACGCAACGCCTATATTACGAGATATCGTCCCGAATATACCGTCATTCAGTATGCCAACGGGCATCTCGCCGCAGATGCCAGGTTGCTGGTTCTTTTTATGGGTAACCGTCGCTACTATAGTGACCGAGAATTATTTTTTGACAATAACCTGTTTCTCAAAATCGCAAAAAAAGTCGACTCTGATCAAGCTATTCTTAATGATCTGCAACAACGAGGGTTTTCCCACTTACTGATCCGTTATGATCTATTTAATAATTGGACGGATAAACAATTCAATGATAGAGAAAAAAAGATGCTGAAGGAATTTTTTGCCAGAGATGCCAGACACGTTTTCTCTAGCAAGGGCTATGGACTGTTTGAATTGGTAGATAACCTGAAGCCATGATTTATTTGATGAGTAAACGCATAGGGTGGAGATCTCTGGTCCTCGTCGGATTGGTCATCATTATTGCCTTCTATCTCAGAAGCGAATCCTGGATGGAGACAAGCGTAGTGCGTCCCCTGCAGAAAGACGCTGCCGATTATTTTTACTATGCTTACAACTTACGCCATGATCAAACCTATTCCCGCAAAGCGGTTCAGCCCTCAGATCCGAAAGCTCAAATAGCCCCGGATGCGATTCGACCTCCTGGATATCCATTATTTCTCTTGCTTCTGGTCGATGGTCCGCCCAGCAGGCAGCTAATTAAAAAGATTCAGTTCTGGCAAATGATCCTCAGCACGCTTACGGTTGTTGCCGCCTATTTTTTATTCAGATGTTTTTTGCCACCGGTCTCGGGCTACTTTTCTGCCTTACTGGTGGCTCTCAGCCCTCACCTGATTGTATTCAACAGCTACTTACTGACCGAAACCCTGTTTTGCTTTATGCTGGTTTTAATAGGATTGCTGATCTGCAGATATGCCGGGTATCCGTCGATCTGGTTGTCGATCCTGATCGGAGTTGTCATGGCGCTTACCACGCTCATACGGCCAAGCTTACAATTCTTCCCGGTTGTCATGGCCTTTCTTCTATGGCTTGCTTATGGCCGCAAAACGGGTATAAAATTATTTGCCTATATCTGCCTTGGATTTGTGCTGATTATGGCACCATGGTATATTCGCAACCTTGTCACTTTAAATAAGGCATCTGATAAATCGCTTATGATTAATTTTTTGCACCATGGTATGTACCCGGACTTCAAATATAAACAGATGGAGAAAAGCTATCGCCGGCCCTATCAATTCGATCCAAGATCAGAAAAAATCAGAACCGACCTTCCATCTGTTACGGCGGAAATTATAAAGCGTTTCAGGGAAGAACCAGGGAGCCTTCTGAAATGGTATCTGCTGGGTAAACCCGTTAGTTTCTGGTCCTGGGACATGGTTCAAGGACATGGTGACATGTACGTTTACTATGTGTCACAAACCCCATTTAAGTCCCGAACCCTGTTTCAGTGGATTCAAAAACTGATGGAGATTTTCCATGGTCCCCTGGTATTGCTGTCTATTTTGGGAAGCTTAATCGTATGGATTGCGCCACGGGTAGTTGGTGGTGACCCTGCCCACCTTTTTATGGCAAGATATATTTCCGCCTTGTTGATTTACTTCACGGCACTGCACATGGTCGGGGCACCATTTCCACGATATTCAGTGCCGTTGCGCCCCTTCCAGTATGCCATGGCACTGTATGCGCTGCAGGTAATCTTAACAATGAAAATCACGAATGCCGTTTCATCCAAACCGGGTGATTCCTAAACCAGAAAAAAAGGTATCTTTGTGAAACAAGCTGAGCAAAACAAACCGGTGAAATTTTCGATTGTTGTCCCGTGCTACAATGAAGAACGAACCATTAGAAGATGTTTGCAGCGGATTTTGAGTATTCAAAATGAAGATTTGATGCTGGAGATTATCGTAGTTGATGACTGTTCAACGGACAGGAGTCTTTTCCTTGCCAGGGAAATGGCCGAACAGAACACCGAGATTATCGTTTTAAGTCATGACCAAAACAGGGGGAAGGGTGCAGCGCTTCAAACGGGTTTCGAGCATGCGAAGGGACAGATCGTTGCCATTCAAGATGCGGATCTTGAATATGATCCTGGTGACTTAATCCGTATGATCGTGCCGATTTTGAATGATGAAGCCGACGTGGTTTTCGGTACCCGGTTTTCGACCAGCGGTGCGCACAGGGTACTTTATTTCTGGCATTCGGTCGGAAATAAATTTTTAACCCTGTTGTCCAATATGTTCTCTGATTTGAACCTGACAGATATGGAATGCTGCTATAAAGTCTTTCGGCGCGAAATAATTCAGGAGATAAACATCTGCGAATCGCGCTTCGGTGTTGAACCGGAGTTGGTCGCGAAGGTGGCCCAAATGCGGGTAAGAATATTTGAAATGGGAATCTCCTATTCCGGCCGAACCTATGAAGAAGGGAAAAAAATTGGGTTTAAGGACGGCCTCAGGGCACTTTACTGTATATTCCGTTACAATGCCCCTAAAGCACCGGTGCCCGTACAATTTCTTATCTATGTTTTTATAGGGGGTATATCGGCGGCTGTAAATCTGGGCCTATTTCTACTTTTTCAACTTTGGGGGATACGTATCAATCTGTCGATACCCTTCGCTTATGTGCTGGCAGCTTTATTAAACTATTTGCTTTGCATCGCGTTTCTTTTTCGGCATAAAGCGAAATGGAATTCGACTGGAGAACTGATCAGTTACACTATTGTTGTCTGCCTTGTGGGGCTAATGGATTTTGGCGCCACCAAACTAATTCTTTCCATGGGGACATCCGCCTGGTTGGCCAAATCAGTTGGTTGCCTTATTGGTTTGATTTTTAATTTTGCAGGTCGGCGTTACTTTGTGTTTCCGGAACGAGCGGCCGGCCCCTGGCGGTCGCAATTGCCTCTTTAACAGTTCAAGCACAATCTTAGTCTAAATCAGTACCGCCTTGAACCGAAATCCTATTTTTGAGATAGCTTTTACTTCATCGCGCGGATGTGCCGTGCTATTTTTGTTACTTGCGGCAGATTCTTTTCATTGGTCAATTCCTCAGCGTTATCCAGGTGATCTTCCCAACCATCCAGTTGGATTGCACGGGCAAGGCTTGCAGCAGCCAGATGAAGTTCGACCAACCAGGAACCGTAGGGGATTTCTAAGAGTAACCGCTCGATAATGGAATAAGAATCCCGGGCCAGATTGCCTGACTTTTCTTTCAACCGGATGATAGAAAATCCTGTAAACTCCTTACAAATAAGTTTCGGGTCCCGGCAGAGTCCCTGATAGTCAATTGCTTTCATATCCGGTCGGGGAACCGACATGATCGGATAGCGTGATTGCGGCGTTAAAAAGTATTCCCGCCATTGAAATAGAACCACTACCGGCTCAAGGGTTAACTGTGGTATTTTGTGGGCCAGCAGGGGCAAACGTGCCATCGATTCCAGTGGCGAATGCCCCCGATAATAGCGGGGGAAGCCATAGAGCGTCGGCTCCCAATCGCCAAAGTGAGACAGGCTGTCGAAAATGATGAGATGATGGTCGTCAAAGGATTCTGAAAGAAAGCCAGATACTTTGCGCCAATCGGTTTTTTTCGGCATGGATTTATATTCTTTGGCTGCATGAACCGTCTGGAGGAAAAAGATTAGGGCTATCGCCATCAATCCGGCCCGGACCGCACGCATGAATCTAATCTTCGCTGCCAGGGTCCAAAGCCCCTGGAAAGTTATGGCTCCAAGGATAAGAACCAGAGACAGGATATAACTGGCATAGGCTGGACGAAACGGCATGCTTGATTTGGCCTGGAAGATAAACATGTTTAGCAAGCCTGCCAGCGGCAGCAACACAATGGTTATCAGCGCCATTGTCTTTTTGCGGCCAAGACCCAATTGCCATGCAAAAAAGGGGGCCAGACAAGCCAAGAGCAAAAGTGGATAGGTTAACGGTTCGCTTTGCACAACATATGCCTGCCAGATAGGCGACAGGTCGCACTTTATGACCGCTGTCAGGAATTTTTCTAGATTTAATCCCATTGAGGTATCTGAAACATAGCGGCCCGACTTTGTAAGCAACAATTTTAATGAGGGAATAAAGGATATCATCGCAAGAATCAAGGCGACAACCGAAAATAACAAAAGGGATTTGGGAGCTGAAATGGTCATTCCCTCTCGCTTAACAAGAAATAAAAACCAGGTAATAAGAAAAGCAAAAAGGCAAATAGTTATGACCAAGGGGAAAAGAGACCGTGAGTGGAGAAATGCCGTGGAGAATAATAGCAAAACGCTGGCATTGATAAATTTTTTATCCTGCTTACCGGTTAATAAATTAACCAGTGCCCATAGTTGGCAAAGAAATAAAAAAACTGCAATCGCATAGGGTCGGGTTTCCTGTGAGTAATAAAGATTAAAGGGCATCAGGGCTGAAATCAATCCAAATCCCAAAGCTATCTGCCATGAGGTCGCGGAGACAATCAGTACCGTTAGTAAAACGACAGATCCTGCTCCGAATAAAGCCGAAGGCAAACGGACGGCAAAATCACTGGTTGATATCAATTGAACGAGATGACCGATCCAATAGTCAAGGGGCGGCTGGGATTGAGAGGCGGCGGCGTCGATTATTTTGAAGATCGAATGGGGATAATAAGAGACCTGACGCAATTCATCCATCCACAGGCTTTCATTATCCAGATCGTGCAGCCTGATCACCAGAGCAACACCGAAAACGAGCAGAATAAAAAGGACTTTTTGAATATTGCCGGGTTCCCGGGTGAAGGATTCCCATTTAGCTTTTAGATTTTGCATAAGCTTTTGTAATTAAGAAAGTGATATAGGGAAACTGAACCTATCTGGTTTTAACAAGAGGCCAGTTGGAATAGCCCCTGACAATATCCCGTATTCGCCCCTCGGCTGATTTGTCGATCTGAAGCAATGCTAAAGCGTTGTCATAGTCTCCTTTGACTGAATAGGCAATCACCAGATTTCGCAGAGCATCTAAATTTTGAGAATGAGCCGATACTATTTTTTGATTTTGATCAATGGCCTGGTTAAGTTTGTAATAGGTATCGTACATGGATACGAGTTCATGGTAGCCCGACTCGGATGTATTTTCGGCATCGGACTGAAAGCTGCTAAAATCCGGATGAAGTCTCAGGACTTCTGAAAAATGAAAAATAGCTTTGTTAAATTGATTTTGGATCACCAAAATATTTGCCAGGTAAAAATGGGTTGCCGGATTGTGGGGTTTGATTTCAAGGGCTTTTGCAAATTGAATTCTAGCGTCTTTAATATTTCCCCGGCCTGCCAGGCCGCGGCCTAGATCGTTATATAGGGTAACTTTTGTGGGATTTATCTGAACCGCTCTTGAGAAATGAGTGATGGCCGCATCATATTTCCCCTGACCGGCATAGACTTGGCCGAGTCCGTAATGGGCAAAAAAGTTGTTTTCCGTAACCTGCAAGGTATGCTCGAAGAGGGTAAAGCTATTGGTCCACAACCTCACCTGCGAATGTGTGGCCAAAATCAGACCGGCCAGAGCGATAGCGGCGGCCGTTGCCAATACAATTCTTTTCAGGGGTATCTTGGCAAGTATTACGGGAATACCCCAGGCGATGATGATCGCCAAACCGATCAACGGGATGTACATATAGCGGTCGGCCATGGAAAAATCACCTATTTTTATCAAGCCAATCACCGGAAACAGCGTGCCCAAATACCACAACCAGCCAACGATAAAAAACGGATATCGCCTGGCCGATTTCAATGCCAGTATTGTTGTGCATATCAATAGGAAAGCAGCACTTCCGACCTTCCAGATTGGAAAATTATCCGGAAACGGATAAAAGACAGCCAGATTGTGCGTTCTGATCGATTTCCACATATAGCTAATATAAGAAATTATGGCGTTGTAGATCCTATCCGTAAATGAATATTGTTCGGCCGAACTGAGGCCGCCACCCGTTTTTTGAACAAGAAAAGCGGTCAAGCTGAATACGGCCGTTATAAGGAATAGTGGAATTTTTTCCCGGGTCAGAAAAAGAGCTGATGGGATTGAGGCGCCCAGCGGTCTTTCAGGTTTAAATCTACCAAGGGGCCAGTAGTCCAGCAGAAGCAACACGAAGGGCAGGGTGACCAGCATGGGCTTGGCCATTAAACCAAGGGTTAAAAATAGACAAACCGTTAAATATCTTTTATAGCCGGGACGCTCAACATAATAGTAGTAAAAATACAATGTCAGCATCCAGAAAAATGCACTCAGTACGTCTTTGCGCTCGGCAATCCACGCTACGGATTCCACATGTAAGGGGTGCAGCGCAAATAAAGCGGCCAGAAAAGCGCTTTGCCATGCGGCACCCGTTATCCTTCTGAATAAAAGAAACACCAGAGTGGCGTTTAATATATGCAAAAGTAAATTGGTAAACAGATAGCCGGCCGGTCGCGCGCCCAGAATCTGGGTATCCAGCATGTAGGACAGCCAGGTCAGGGGATGCCAGAATTCGGCCCTGGTGGTCGTAAAAGCCCATTTGACGCTTTGGGGGGTAAGCCCGGATTGGACATAGGGATTCTGGGACACATAAACAGGATCATCAAGAATGACGAATTGATGGCTGAATATATTCCAATAGACCAGAACCGTTGATAAGGCTAAAACCAGGCAGATGATCAGATCAAATCTGTGAGGTCGGTTCATATAATTAATTATCATAAAATTAGACGGTTATGTCAAATTAAATAGATTTAGAAATTAATATTTCAAGATATTGGGTGAAATTTGGAAACAATGGACACCAATTGGCAGAATGTTGTAAGTAATTAGAATTATATGGGATAATAATAATTGCCACCAAATACTCTTGACAGACAATTCAATTTTTTCTTATAATTTCAAATATTAACAAAATATTTAGTCTAGCTTGCAGCATACCGCATCTTTATTTTTTAAGGCCGTCTGCCTGGCGGCAATGTATAATATATAGAGGGAAATTTTGAATATGAGTGAAACCACGGTATCAATAATCATACCTGCATATAATGAAGCCGATATTATTGCAGATATCGTCCAGCGAGTCAGGTCCCTCCATCCGGATTTCGACGTGATTGTTGTAAATGACGGGTCTACCGATGATACGGCTCTTGAAGCCCAAAAGGCCGGAGCAGAGGTTTACAGCCACCCCTATAACATTGGAAACGGAGCAGCCATAAAAAGCGGTATTCGAGTGGCCACCGGCGATATCCTGGTTCTCATGGATGGTGATGGTCAACACAACCCGGAAGATATCGCCAAATTACTCGAATATTTTCCCGAATTCGATATGGTTGTCGGCGCACGCTCAATCAGCGACCAGGCTTCACTTGGACGCGCCCTGGGCAACAAGATATACAGCTGGTTTGCCTCATACGTTGCCAAGTTTTCAATTAAAGATCTAACCTCGGGGTTTCGTGCTGTGAAATCCAATGTTGTACGCAATTTCTTATATCTGCTGCCTAACACTTATTCCTATCCCACTACTTTAACACTGGGTACCCTTAGAAGTGGAATGAGTGTCAAATATGTTCCCGTTAAAATCAAGAAAAGGCAAACGGGTACAAGTAATATCAAAATGATGCGGGACGGGGTAAAATTTTTCATGATCATCACCCGGATTTGCACCCTGTATTCACCCATGCGAGTATTTCTTCCCGTAAGCTTTGTGATGTTTTTGCTGGGATTGATCAACTACCTTTATACATTCATCATGCACGGTCGCTTCACCAATATGAGTGTCTTTTTATTCGTGACCGCCGTCCTCATTTTCATGATGAGTCTGATATCCGAGCAGATCTGTCAGATGCGCTTTGAAAGAAGGGGGGCCGATCGACCCATACTAAAACCGGAAGCTTCAGACAAGGATGTATCTTAATCATAAATCCACATTTTGCATAAGCCTGGTTCACCGGAAGTGATTGGCTGCAGTCTGATGTTGGTTGAAGGGAATCCTGCGGGCGCTATAGAGGCATATGATATGTTTAAAGATAAAAGAGTCATCGTCGTCATGCCGGCCTATAATGCCGCTCAGACGCTGCACCGGACCTATGATGAGGTGATGCATCAAGATTATGTCGACCAGGTGATTGTGGTCGACGACCGGAGTCAGGATGATACCGTGCCCATTGCCCAAAAGCTGCCCGGCACACTTGTGTATGCCCATGAAAAAAATATGGGTTACGGGGCCAACCAAAAAACTTGCTACCGGTTGGCCCTGGAAGCAGGCGGTGATATCATCATCATGGTGCATCCAGATTACCAGTATACCCCGAAATTAATTCCGGCCATGGTTTCCATGATAGGAAATGGGCTGTATGAGTGTGTTCTCGGTTCCAGGATCCTTGGGGGGTATGCTTTGAAGGGCGGCATGCCCGCTTGGAAATATGTCGCCAATCGATTTCTGACTTTGGGCGAGAACTTTTTAATGGGTGCGAAATTATCCGAATATCATACGGGGTACCGGGCCTTCTCGCGTGAACTTCTGGAAAAAATACCCTATGACTTAAATTCGAATGATTTTGTGTTCGATAACCAGATGCTGGCTCAAATCCTGTGGTTTGACTATACCATCGCAGAGGTCAGCTGCCCGACCAAGTATTTTTCCGAAGCCTCCTCCATTAATCTTTCCCGAAGCATAACTTACGGATTCGGATGCGTATTGACATCGATTAAATTCCGGCTGGCAAAAATGAACCTTATCTTGTCAAAGCATTTTCCGCCCTTTACCTGTGGCGGTGATCAAGAAGAAAGAGACAATGGGGGATGCCGGTGACCGAAGAGAAAACTGAAAACCCGATACTGTTAAATTCAGACGGGACCTTTGGGCAGAAAATTATTCTTTTTTCAGCTTTTTTTCTTTCCGGTATGAGTGCCCTGGTTTTCCAGATCGTTTGGGTACGAATGCTTACCCGTTACCTTGGATCGACGACATCTGCCACGGCGACCGTCCTATGCGTATTCATGGGAGGGCTAGCTGTGGGAGCCTATGCCAGCGGCAAACTGGCAGATAGAATTAAACGCATTCTGGCAGTCTATGCGGTTATAGAAATCTGTATCGCCCTTGCTGCCCTCCTGGTGTCCTTTGCCTTTATTGCTGCTTTCGGACGCATTTATCTGAGCTTTTATAACCTATTTGGAGATAACGGCCTGTATCTGTCCACTGCGCGGGTTGTTTTTTCTATGCTTTGCCTCTTTCCCCCCACGGTCCTCATGGGCGCAACCCTGCCGCTTCTGGTGGCCTTCGTCACCCGCCGCAATTATCAATTCCAGAACGGTTTGGGCCGACTTTATTCCATCAATACGTTTGGGGCGGTATTGGGCGTCTTTATGACGGGTTTTCTGCTGCTGGGACTTTTCGGAGAAACGGTTTCACTGTTCATTGCCGCTTTTTTAAACCTCATTGCCGCTGCCCTGGCAGGCGTGTTGCATCTGCAATTGAAAAATGCCACTCAATCTGCCCAGGGGCCGCAAACAATAAAAAGTGAACCCTGGGCTCCGCTGACCTACGCTTCCCGAACCAGGAATTGGTCTCGAATTGCCATTTTCGTAAGCGGTTTTACGGCTCTGGCCTATGAAATTCTTTGGAGCCGCTTTCTGATGCTGCCGCTCAGGACCAGCATCTATGCCTTCAGTTTTATGCTGGGCCTATTTTTGATCGGGATTGCTTACGGCAGCTGGCTGTCAACCCGATCCTTAATTTCCAAGAAGCGCCCTGTGTCTACGTTTGCCTTTATTGAAATCCTCATTGGCTTCCTGACAGTTGTTGGTATGGTGGCTTTTGCGATCCTCGGCAAGATATCAAATGGTTTCATATTGAACCTCCCCCTGGGAATAATCACCGCGATCGTGATGGTCTTGCCCGTTGCTGTTGCCTTTGGCTGGCAATTTC
>Ga0316191_10003004_pt1 | contig 12352 bp, 9 predicted proteins | sample Eddworburr2cm_MG_FD_204928 | JGI IMG/M metagenome (GOLD analysis project Ga0316191, IMG submission 204928) | Coastal sediment microbial communities from Maine, United States - Eddy worm burrow 2 cm | ecosystem: Environmental > Aquatic > Marine > Coastal > Sediment | place: USA: Maine | collected...
TGACAGCATTGATGCTCATCAATCCATGCGCGAGATCGGCTTCCAGCTTGTCGAATACCGGCTCCCCGAGCCCGGGTGGAAGCCCTCGGGCGAGAATACTGATCTTCGCCCCGATGGAATCACCCTCGTCGCGCAGGTCACTCATGAACTTGTCGAGTTCGTCGAGCTTGTCAGGGTCCGCGCAGAAGAACGGGTTGTCATTGACAATCGACAGGTCACTGGCCTGCAATTCGATAGGCCCAAGTTGCGCGACGAAACCATGAATATCGATGCCGGCCCGCTCGTTGAGATACTTGCGCGCGATCGCGCCTGCCGCGACACGCATTGCCGTTTCGCGCGCCGAGGACCGCCCGCCACCACGATAATCGCGGATTCCATATTTCTGCTGGTAAGTGTAGTCGGCGTGTCCGGGACGAAACTTGTCCTTGATGTCACCGTAGTCCTTCGACCGCTGGTCCTTATTCTCGATGATCAGACCAATCGGTGTGCCCGTCGTTTTGCCTTCGAATACGCCCGAGAGAATTCGCACCTGATCGGGCTCGTTGCGTTGCGTCGTATGTTTATTGCGGCCTGGCCGACGGCGATCGAGATCACCCTGGATATCGGCTTCAGAAAGCTCCATGCCCGGCGGGCAGCCGTCCACGATACAGCCGAGCGCCAGCCCATGGCTTTCACCAAACGTCGTTACGATGAACGATTTTCCAAAACTGTTGCCCGACACTTCGTTTTTACCTGCCCTGTTGCCCGATTAGCTGTAAGTCATCGCGAGTCAGAAGAAAGACACCGGCGCCACCTTGCTCAAACTCGAGCCAGACGAACGGTAACTCCGGATACGCAGCCTCCAGCGCCGGCTGACTATTTCCGACTTCGCAGACGAGTATTCCATTGTCTGTCAAAAATCGCGAGGCGTCCCGCAAAATCTTGTGTGCGCACTCCAGGCCATCATCGCCCGCCGCGAGTCCAAGTGTCGGTTCGTGCAGGAACTCGGCCGCTCGTGCGTCCATGTCGGCCTTATCCACATACGGTGGGTTACTGAGGATGAGATCGTAGCGCTTGTCACCCAGCGCCTCGAAGAAATCCGACTTGACTGACTGGACGCGGCTACCGAGACCGTGTCGCCGGATGTTGATGTCGGCAACCGCCAGCGCGTCGTCGGAAATGTCGACGGCGTCGACCTGCGCTTCAGGAAAAGCGTACGCGGTCGCGATCGCAATGCACCCGCTACCCGTCCCCAGATCGACGGCGTGCCGGACTTCGCCTGGTGAGATCCACGGTGCGAACCGGTTGTGGATCAACTCGGCGAATGGCGAGCGAGGGACCAGAACGCGCTCGTCGACGTAGAACTCGAGCCCCGCAAACCAGGCCTGGTTGATGAGGTAGGCGACCGGCACCCGCTCATCGATGCGTCTCGCCGCAAGCACTTCGACCGCGGCGATCTCCTCATCCGTCGCGGCCTTCTCATAGACAGCTGGCGCATCCTCGTGCGACAGGCCAAGCACGCAGAATACGAGCCACGCGGCTTCGTCGATCGCGTTGTCCGTGCCGTGCCCATAGGTCAGGTCGGAGGTCTCGAATCGACCTGCGATCCTGCGAATGAGTTGCTCGACGTTCATGCCGCGCGAATCTATCACGCTCATGGTCGTTCTGCCTGTAGAATTGCGGTCTCAATCCGCAAGTTTTCATTATGAACCCAAAACAATTCATCATCGCCATCGTGCTTGGCACGGCCTTGGCCGCTGGCACATTCTTCGCCCTGCGAATGCAGGTGCCGTCCGAACCCGAGTTTGCGCTGGTCTTGCCTGCTCCCAACCCGGTAGCGGAATTCTCTCTATTGAACCAGCACGGCACGCCAATCGACCAAACAGTATTTGAAGGCCAGTGGGATCTTCTGTTCTTCGGGTTCACCCATTGTCCGGATGTCTGCCCGACGACGTTGCAGGTGCTCGCGGCCGCGAAAGCGACACTGCAGGAGAATGGGCAAGTTCCATTACCGCGTATCGTCCTGGTCAGCGTGGATCCGGAGCGCGATACGCCCGAGCTGATGCGGCAGTACGTCGATTATTTCGGCGAGGGCAACCTGGGCATTACCGGTACTCTCGACGAAATCACGAAGCTGACATCCGGGCTGGGCATCTATTTCGAAAAGCACGCCCAGAACGATGATGATAACGGTGCTGATGATGGTGATGATTATGCGGTCGACCACTCAGCCGCAGTCCTGGTCATCAATCCTGATGGTGGCTTCGAGGCCTTATTCAGCGGCCCGCATGTAGTCGACAACTACGTTCACGATCTACCGCTTGTCATGGGAGGCAACTGATGCGCCTGTCAATCCTGCTGTTGGCCCTGTTGCTATCTGCCTGCGGTAACCCGAAGGCACCGCTGGTCATTAGTGAGTTGGAGATCACCAAACCGATGCCTGGCATGCACATGAGTGCCGGTTATTTCGTGATCACCAACCAGACGGACGAGACAGCGCGTATTACGAAAGTCTCCAGCCCCCAGTTCGAAGCCGTCGAAGTTCATGAGACGACGGTTACAGACGGGATCTCACGAATGCGCGAACTCGAGGCCCTCGAGATTCCCGGGCGATCCAGCGTTGTCCTCGAGCGAGGCGGAAAACACCTCATGCTCATGCGCCCACGTGACCTGCAGGATACCGTTACATTGCAATTTTTCAGTGGCGACCTGCCGCTACTCTCCGTCAATTACTCTTTTACGAAGGACGAACGATAATGAAGGCGAGCGCGTTCGTCCTGTTACAGCATATTCTTCCTCGCCACTGGCTCACAGCCATCGTCTGGCGCGTTGCGAGGATCCGACACCCGGGCGTCAAGGATTTCCTGATTACTCAGTTTGCCCGCGCGTTCGACGTTGACCTCGAGGAAGTGAAGCTGGATGTCCCCGGCGACTTCGCGACATTTAATGACTTCTTCATCAGGGAACTCGCGGACGGAGCACGGCCGATTGACGACGACCTGGACGCTGTCGTTTCCCCGGTCGACGGAACGGTTTCGGTGGCTGGAGCAATTCGTGCCGACAGTATCTTCCAGGCCAAAGGGATCGACTATTCCCTGGGCGACTTACTGGCCACTGACCTTGACGACGCGGAGCATTACGTGGACGGCAGCTTCGCGACGATCTACCTTGCGCCGTACAACTACCATCGCGTGCATGCACCCATCGCGGGCGAACTGGTCGCGGCGCGTTATGTGCCGGGCGATCTGTTCAGCGTCAATGAAGCAACGGTTTCGCGCCTCGACGGTCTGTTCCGTCGCAACGAGCGCCTGGTCATGCACTTCCACACGGAGTATGGGCCGGCGACCGTGATATTTGTCGGTGCATTGAACGTTGGCAGCATCAGCACGCCGTGGACGGGCGAGATTCGGCCGCGGAAGGACGGTGTGGTGGATGTGCTCGACATTGCCGGGTACCCGACGAAGGTCGACAAGGGCGACCTGCTGGGCTGGTTCAACATGGGCTCGACAGTGATCCTCCTGTTCCCGAAGGGCGTCTGCGAATGGGACGATGACCTTGAGCCCGGTGAAACCCTGCGCATGGGCGAGGAAATAGGCGAACTGCGGGACCAGGCTGGATGACGAACTGGCGACCGGCATCCGGGCCGGCGGCAGCGGCAAGCCGTGCTGCAATGCTACGCCGCATTCGCGAGTACTTCCTGGCAGAGGATGTGCTCGAGGTCGACACGCCGGCACTAAGTCCGTTTGCTGTCAGTGACACTCAAATTGAGAGTTTGTCTGTGACCGAGAGTGTGGTCGGTGCTGAGCCGCTGTATCTGCACACGTCGCCAGAGTTCTGCATGAAGCGGCTGCTTGCGGCGGGCTACCCCGACATCTTCTCCATTTGCCGAGTGTTTCGTGACGGTGAAGCCGGGCGTCAACACCAACCTGAATTCACGATGGTCGAGTGGTACCGCCTTGGCATGAGCCTCGCGGACATCATCGATGACACCGTGTCACTCATCAGCAATGCGCTTGATGATCACGGCCCCGACCAGGCACCGGTCATCATCGACTACGCCGACGCGATGCAGGATATCTGTGGCGTCGATATGCGGACGGCAGACTGCGAAGCCCTGGCCGATGCCGCCGGTGCTGACGATGCGCTGCGGGCATCGCTGGGAGAGGAGTCCGACGACTGGCTGGATCTGCTACTGGCAACGCGAGTCGTACCTTCTTTTGCGACAGATCGCCTCACCGTGTTGCGGCACTATCCCTCGACCCAGGCGGCGCTCGCGCGACTCTGCCCCGAAAACCCGGAGGTTGCCGATCGCTTCGAGGTGTTTCTCGGGCCAGTGGAATTGGCAAATGGTTACGTAGAACTCGCGGACTCTGCCGAGCTTGCCGCACGAATCGCCCGGGACAACGAGAGCCGCAGGCAGCGCGGCCGCCCTGTCCGACCGGTTGATACCGGCTTGCTGGCGGCGCTGGATGCCGGGCTCCCGGATTGCGCAGGCGTGGCCATGGGCATTGAACGCTTGCAAATGCTACATGACAAGACGGACGATATACGGAACGTCATCACTTTCGCTTTTGAACCCAACAATGATTGAAACCGACTACAAGCTGTTGAACTCACAATTGCAGGCGTTGCTGGGCGAGGAAGCAGACGCGCTTGCTGCGACCGCCAACTTCGTGGGCCTGCTCTATAACGCCATCGACGAGATCAACTGGCTCGGCATCTACGTGTTGCGAGGCGATGAACTGGTGTTGGGACCCTTTCAGGGCAGACCGGCCTGTGTGCACATAGCGCTCGACGAAGGTGTCTGCGGTGCCGCTGCATCAACACTGCAGACTCAGCGTGTCGCCGACGTGCACGCGTTTCCAGGACACATCGTCTGCGATCCGGATTCGCGTTCAGAACTCGTCGTGCCACTCGTGTCGCACGGAAATCTGATTGGCGTTCTGGATATCGACAGTCCGGTCACCCGCCGTTTTTCGGAGGCAGACCAGATCGGTGTTGAATTGCTGTGTGAGTCGTTCTGTACGCTGCAGGAAGCGCGCAAGTACTTTATTTGACGCGTGACACGTATTCGCGCGAGCGAGTATCAACCCTGATCACTTCGTTCTGATCAACAAACAACGGTACCCGGACAACGGCTCCTGTCGACAATGTCGCCGGTTTGACGCCGCCGCTTGCGGTATCGCCCTTCACACCCGGATCGGTTGCCGTAATTTCAAGTTCGACGAAATTCGGTGCGGTCACTATCAAAGGCGTATTGTTCCAGAGCGTAATCAAGCAAATATCGCCATCGCTAATCCAGTCCTTTGCATCGCCGACCGCACTCGCGTCGGCCGCATACTGCTCAAACGTATCCTGGACCATGAAATGCCAGAACTCGCCGTCTGCGTAGAGGTACTGCATATCGGTATCGACGACGTCCGCGGCTTCAACCGACTCACCGGATTTGAACGTCTTGTCGACCGTCTTGCCGGTCTTGAGATTCTTGATGCGGACCCGGTTAAACGCCTGGCCTTTGCCGGGCTTGACGAATTCGTTTTCGACGATGATGCAGGGATGGCCATCGATAATGATCCGGAGGCCGGATTTGAACTCGCTGGTGCTGTAATTTGCCATGTTTTCGCTCTTGGAGGTCGATCCACCGATTGGCGGCGAGGCGCTATGATACCGGAGTCGCGGATCGGTTCCAGTCGTATTTTCGGCCCTTTTCCACGCCAATCCGCCCCGAAACTTGATTCATGTCACGGTTTTGACGTCCGGGTCGCGACACTCCCGCCTGCAGTGTCTAGACTCCGAGGTTCTTAACAGAATACGGACATTCACGGGAAACACCCGGATTACCAGGGAATTGGATTTGGACGGGCGCCAGAGCATCTCAATTGCAGTCCTGACTGAAAATCGGGACGACGTAGAGCTGATCAACAGTGCACTACGCGACGCGGGTCACGCGGCGCACTGCCATTGGTCAGCCAGCCCCGTTCGGCTTGCCGATACGCTGGCCGCCGAGAATGTCGAATTACTGATTCTCAACTGTGACAGCTACCCCGACTCGATTCGCCAGGTCGTCAAACAGAAGGATCGCTACAACCCCGAAGTGCCCGTTATCGCCATGCAGGAAACGGCGGGCGAAGCGGAGATCGAAGCCGCAATGCGCTCCGGGGCCTGCGACCTCGTATCGGTGGGCCTCAAGACCCGGCTTCAATCGGTTGTCTCGCGCGAATTGCGAGCCCTGAGAGTCGAGCGAGCGCTGAACTCCACGTTGCAGAACGCGACCGAGTACAAGCGACAGCTCAAGGATCACATGGAGGTGTCGGCCAGTTCCTACGCACTGGTACAGGAAGGGATTTTCACCGATGTCAACGACGCCTGGTTGGCCCAGTTCAAGATCAAAGAGAAAGACGAGTTGCTCGGACTGCCGGTCATGGACAACTTCGAACCCGAAAGCCAGGCCGCACTAAAAGGTGCGCTGGTGGCAACAATCGCTGGCAAATGGCAGAAGGGCGAGAAACTCATCGTCAAAGCACATATCGACTCCGGCGATGCTGAAGAATTGCACCTGGAGTTTCGCCGAATCGACATCGAAGACGGTCCGTGTGTGCAGATTCGGATAGCGCCTCAACTCAAGGTGGCCGAAGAACCAACCAAGCTGGTTCACGATGCGCTCAAACGCGATCCGACCATGCTGTTCTTCCATCGCGCACAGTTTCTCGAACGCATTGAGAAACGACTGAGGCGCAAACCGGCGCAAGGTACCCACTGTCTCGTGTATATCAAGCCGGACAATTTCGGTGAGATTCGCGACAAGGTCGGCATCATCAAGTCTGAAGAAATACTCGCCCAGTTTGCTGAAGTCGTTCGCAAGCGCATGCATCCACGGGACGTCGCCGGACGCTTCGAGGGCACGTCAATCATGGTACTGCTCGAACGCGGCAGTGCGAACGACGCCCAGGTTTGGGGCAAACAACTCATCGACCATCTCAAGAACGTCACGTTTGATGTTGGCGATATATCGACCCATTTGACATGTACCGTTGGCGCCTGCGGCGTCAGTGAGGTGTTCAGCAGTCTCGAGGAGTTTGTTGCCGCCACAGTTAACGCGTACAAGCTGGGCAAACAGGCGGGCGGCAGCACGTCTTTCCTCGACGAGAGCGCTGACGAGGACACCAAGCAACGCGAATTTGACGCGATCTGGGTCAAGCACCTGAAAGCCGCGCTCATGGAGGACCGTTTCCGCCTCGCGCAGCTGCCGATCGCCGGCCTGCGAAGCGACTCGATTCAGATGTTCGACCTGCTCGTTCGCATGATCGATGAGCAGGGCAATTCGGTCCTGCCATCCGAGTTCATCCCGGCGGCACAACGCAATAACATGATGAAGAACATCGACCGTTGGATGTTGACGGCAGCCGTGGACTTCTGCAGCAAGAATGAGGCGGATCGTGTATTTGTGCGCTTGTCGAGGCAGTCCATTACAGACGCGACTACACCTGAATGGATGCAACAGAAATTCGATGAAGATGGCTTCGACTGCTCGCGTCTCGTCGTCCAGATACCTGAACGCGATGCGGCCAAACACATCAAGCAGACCAAAGCACTCGTGAAACAAACGCGGAAGCTCGGTATTGGCTTCGCCATCGAGCACTATGGCGTCGATCAGGAACGGTTCCAGATTCTCGATCTTCTGAAACCTGACTACATCAAAATCGACGGTGAGCTCATGCACACCCTGATGACGGATGAGACAATGCAATCCGCCGTCAGCAAGATTGTCAGGGCTGCGCAGGAACGAAACATCAAAACAATTGCGGAGCGAGTTGAGAACGCGAACTCGATGGCCGTGCTGTTTCAGCTGGGCCTCGATTTCATGCAGGGACATTATGTTCATGAGCCCGAGGTTGTACTGCAGGACACGAGCAGCGGCGTGACCAATACGCTTGACGAACTCGCAGCAGCTCAAGGAAGCTAGACGCCCGAAAAGTGTGACGCCTGTCACACTCTGTTTGCGGAACCACCCGCTAACAGGGCACTCAACCCAAAAACTAGAATAGCTTCGTAGCTACAAATACGCGTCAATACCAGTTTGCGTATTGCAGGGAAACGGGGTGCCATTCAGTGAAGAAAGCAGCTAGGAAATCTCATGCCAGGGACGGCGCAGTGACCCGTACCCTATTGCCTCTCGTCGCCATCGGCGGCGGCCTCGCAGTAACACCGGCCGTCGCGCTTGAACTGGGCGAACTGACGGTTCAGTCCAGTCTTGGCCAACCGCTTCGCGCGAGTATCGCCTATGCTCTGGCACCCAACGAAATGCTCAGCAGCACATGCGTGTCCATCGGCGGTGGCCGTTCCACGAGCGGGCTACCCGGAATCGGCAATAGCAGCGTCAGCATCACCGAGCGCGCCATCCTGATCACGGGTGAATCCGTAGTCCGCGAACCGATGCTCGGCACACGCGTGACAATCAATTGCGCCTACACTCCGAATCTGAGCCGCGAATACATGCTCTTCGTAGATCCGGCGAGCCCGGCGCAAGCCAGTCAGACCGCACAAGCCAGCCAGGCGACGAGTCCGGCGACCGCGGTTGCTACTCCTCGAGCAACGGCGACACCGGTGGCTGGTCGCGTTGCGCGTCCTGCGGTGGCCCAGGCACCGATCGAACAGTCATCACGTGTCCAGGTCCAGCCGGGTGAGAGCGTGAGCGAAATCGCGACTCGCATACGCAATCGTCCGATCGGCCTCTGGCCGGCCGTCGATGCTATTTTCGCTGCGAACCCTGACGCGTTCATCGATAACGACCCGAACAAGCTCAAGGCGGGCAGCTGGTTGACGATTCCGGATTTCAATGGCGTCGCGGCCACAACCCCGGCGGTTACAGCGCCGATCCAAACCACTATCGAAAGCGAAAGCGAGAGCGAGAGCGCAGTGAACACCGTGGCCGGTGGTGTGTATGAACCCCCTGTGCTTGCTGACATCGCAGAGCCTGTAGTCGAAACGGCCGCGGCAGCCGAGTCGACAACCGAGCTACGTGCGAATGCTTACGTTGAACCGACCGCGGCACCAACTGCTGTACCAACCGCTGCGCCAACCGAAACGGTCGTCATTCCTGACACGCAGCTACCGGGTCCCGAAACTGCATCGACGTCGCCAAACGTGGCAACCGCGATTGTCAGCACGGGATCTCGCAGTGAGTCGACATCCTTGTACACATGGCTGATTGGCGGAGGTCTCGCATTGATCGCGGCACTGATCCTGTTCGGTCGCCGCGTCCGGGATCGTTTCGATACGACGCCCGTTCGCGCGGTAGAAAATGCAACATTCGCACAGGATGACGCCGACACCATCGAGGACGTCGAGGACGTCTATGAGATCGACGACGATTCACCCACCGAGGAAAACCTGGCGCTCGATGCGGACCTGATTCTCGGCACTGGCCTCACAGAAGGCACAGACATGGACGTCGCCCAGGACTTCGGCTTCGCGTCGACAACGGCGCTCGACGTCGAACTCCCGTTCGAACCGGAAGAGCCCATTGCCGAGCACGAAACAGACATCCTTCCGGCGCCGAGTACTGAAAGAATTGAGTCTATTCTCGAAAGCGAGGTCCTGCCGGAGGATGACGACTACGACATGTCGGTCATTATCGACGCGACCCAGATGCCGCAACACGAAGATGTCACCGAACGTGACCTGATGGCTGTTCCGGTTGGCTCGGTCGACGAAACGCTGATCAGCGACAATTACACGATCAGCAAGGAAGTCGACTACGACATTCTTGAGCAGGACTACGAAGACGAGATGACGGCGACACAAGCGCTCAACGAGGAAATCGCCCGCGCTGCTGCCGAACTCTCCAACAACCTCGACGAAACGGTGAATGACGACGAGACTTCCGCTATGCCGCTCGCCACGGTGACTGAACTGGATGTGACATCACAGCTGCCCGTACAAGAAGAAAAAACGGCCGAGATGGAACAACGGGTTGACCCGAACGACACCGCTGCTCTGACCGTCAACCTTTCCTCTGACGACGAAACGGCCGAGATGCCCGTCGCGAACGACGATGACACGGCTGAAATGGATATCTCAGGCGGCAGAGTCGATACCAGCAAAGGGTAGCGCGTCACCAAGCTCGCAGTAGCGACCGACATATTGCATGGCGGACTGTCTCGCTGCGCTCGCTTGATGTCTCGCCATGCAATATCTCGCCCGCTTTTCCATACTGTGGCATGGTACCTGTCTGGTGCCGATGCTTGGCTGTGAAATGTCGGAGTCGGATATCCCAACAGGCGTCGTGCGGAACGTAGCGAAGCATGGACGCCCGAGCAAGTGGAGCCCGATTCGAGCGAGGCAGGAAGCCGAGCGAGATTAAGCCTGTTGGGATATCCGAATTCGACTAAGCAAGGTTGGCTACTCTACACCAACCAGTCGTTCCACTTTTCTCCAACCCTGCGGCAACAGGGATCCGCGGAGCGCGCGGTCGCCGTAGTAGTCGTCAAGATCATTCCATTTGATCGTCATCTTGCGAGCTCCGGAGTAGACCTCGAGGTGCCCGTCTTCGGGCACCACGGCAGCTGCGATCATTTTCTCGTCGCCGCTCTTGTATTTCGGACCGGGAATATTGATGAGCTTGTTGCCTTTGCCCTTGGCCAGCTCGGGCAGTTCTTCCATTTCGAACAACAACAACCGTCCTATTGAACTGACCGCGGCGATCAGGCACTCCTTGTCCCGTGGCACCGGCGCCGGTACGACAGCCTTGCCGCCGGCGGGCACTCGGAGTATCGCCTTGCCCGCCTTGTTGCGCGACACAAGGTCAGTGAGCTTCGCGACGAAGCCATACCCGGCATCGCTCGCGAGCAGGTATTTTTGTTCGTTATCGCCGATCATCGCGCCACAGAATCCAGCACCATCGGGCGGCTTGAATCGACTTGAGAGTGGTTCGCCCTGCCCTCGCGCCGACGGCAACGTTCCGGCCATCACGCTGTAAACACGGCCTGTGCTGTCGATAAACATCGCCAGCTGGTTACTACGGCCCTGCGCCGCCGCCAGGTACGTGTCACCCGAACGATAATTCAGCGTCGCGGGGTCGATCTCGTGACCCTTTGCTGCGCGCGCGTAGCCCGCCTGCGACAAGACGACAGTGACAGGCTCGCTCGCCACGAGTTGGGTCTCGTCCATTGCCTGGGCAGCGTCGCGCTCGACAATGACAGTGCGTCGGTCGTCGCCGTAGGCTTCGGCATCCTCGAGGATCTCTTTCTTGATGAGTGTCTTCAGCCGGGCGGCACTTTTCAGCGTCTTATCCAGCAGGTCGCGTTCTTCCTGCAGCTCCTCCTGCTCGCCCTTGATCTTGAACTCTTCGAGTTTGGCGAGATTGCGCAGTCGCAGATTGAGGATCGCTTCGGCCTGGATATCAGACAGCTTGAAACGCTTCATCAACACCGGCTTGGGTTCATCTTCTTCGCGGATGATCGCGATGACCTCGTCGATATTCAGGTACGCAACCAGCAGTCCGTCGAGAATGTGCAGGCGATCGTTAACAATCTGGAGGCGATGACCGAGGCGATTCTTAACCGTCTCTTTGCGGAACTTGAGCCACTCCTTGAGCATCTCGACGAGATTGAACATGCGTGGCCGGCCGTCGAGGCCGATGATATTCATGTTCACGCGAAGCGTGCGCTCCAGGGAGGTTGTCGAGAACAGGTGTGACATGAGTTGTTCGACATCCACACCACGCTTCCTGCTGATCACGAGACGCGTTGGATCTTCGTGATCCGACTCGTCCCGAAGATCGTCTACCTGGGGCAATTTCTTGGCGCGCATCTGGGCCGCAATCTGTTCCTGTATTTTGGCGCCTGAAATCTGATGCGGCAGCGACGTTACAACAATATCGGTACCTTCCATCTTGTACGCGGCCCGCAAACGAAGCGTGCCGCTGCCGGTCGCGTATATTTCATTAATCTCTTCGGCGGACGACACGAGTTCGCCCCCGGTCGGAAAATCCGGGCCCTTCACGTGCTTCTTCAGTTGCGCAACCGTCGCTTTCGGGTTGTCGATCAGGTGGACGAGTGCACTGGCGACTTCATTGAGGTTGTGCGGCGGCACGTCGGTCGACATACCTACTGCGATACCCGTCGTGCCGTTTAGCAGCAGATTCGGCAGGCGCGCAGGAAGTACAACCGGCTCCTTCAGCGTGCCGTCGAAATTCGGTGTCCAGTCCACGGTGCCCTGCCCGAGTTCCTGCAACAGGCTCTTGGCGTACGGCGCCAGTCGCGATTCCGTGTAGCGCATCGCGGCGAAGGATTTCGGATCGTCTGTCGAACCCCAGTTACCCTGCCCGATGACAATCGGGTAGCGGTACGAGAATGGCTGCGCCATCAACACC
>Ga0316191_10003006_pt1 | contig 12348 bp, 12 predicted proteins | sample Eddworburr2cm_MG_FD_204928 | JGI IMG/M metagenome (GOLD analysis project Ga0316191, IMG submission 204928) | Coastal sediment microbial communities from Maine, United States - Eddy worm burrow 2 cm | ecosystem: Environmental > Aquatic > Marine > Coastal > Sediment | place: USA: Maine...
CATCGCCAGGGCGATGCCGCGGCCGATGCCACGGCCACCGCCTGTGACCACCGCTACCTTGCCGTCCAGTCGAAACTGCTCGTGCATGCCCATGTTGGGCTTCCTCCCCTCGTGAAGCCCGGGGTGCCGGGCCTGTCAGAACCCTTCTGGCCTACTTGCCACCCAGTCGCGGGCCGCCAAGACCGGCGAATTCCGGGTCGGGCTCTTTGCCGAACAGAATGCCGCCCAGGGTCTCGTACAGCGGCGCCGACACCCAGCGATGCGACGCGGCGCCGTGTGAATCGCGGAGCTTCCGCTCCAGCGGGTTGGCCATGTAGCTGGCGCTGGTTCCCGCGGCTGCATGCACCGCGTCCACCACAGCCATGCAGGATTGCGCACCATGGGTGCAGGCCAGTCGGGCATTGATGGTGGTCTCCGCCGAGGGCATCTCGGCGCCTGCTTCGAGTTCCCGCTCGACCGCGCCCATGGCTTCGAAGACATAGGCCCGCGCTGCCCGGTAGGTGGCGCTGAGCTCGCCCATTCGATACTGCGCGATTGGGCGATCCATCAGCTTGGACGCGGACAGCATGGGCACCTTGTTGTTGGCGAGGTCTGCGAAACCATCCAGGGCGCCCTTGGCGATGCCGAGCGCGATGGCGACCTTGTTGTAGGAAAGCCGCAGCGGCACTGGAATGCGGAACACCGGGTTGTCATACAGCGCCGGTGTGATCATCAGATCCACGGGCAGCCACTTTTCTTCCACCACGGCGCCGTCTGCCTTGACGTTATGGCTTCCCGAACCGCGCAGGCCCGCGCAGTCCCAGGTGTCCAGAATTTCCCACTGCGAGCGGTGCAGGAACCACATCTTGAAAACGAAATTGCCGTCCGCGTCTTTGCGCGGCTCGCCATCGTCGATGATCGGCGCGCCCATGAAGCACCAGGTGGAGTTGTGGCAGCCGCTGATGAAGCTGGTTTCGCCCCATACCTTGTAGCTGCCGTCAGGCTGCTCCATGGCGTATGAGGGGCTGGAGCCCGGCCCGCCGCCGCCGCACATGACCACGCGGGGATTGTCGAGGTAGACCTCTTTGGCCAGGTCCTTCGGCATGCCGCCGGCGGCCATGGCATTGATTTCCGAGCCCAGCATCACGTTCCAACCGACAGAGGCGTCGATGGCGGATATGGCTTCGAGCACTTCGATGGTTTCCAGGCTCGAAGCATTCTCACCGCCGAGTTCCGGCGGCAGGGTGAAACGGAACATGCCTTCATCGATCAGGGTGTCGACCACGTCGTCGGGCAGCCGTCTCAGCTGCTGGGCCTCATCGCCGCCGCGTATGATCACGTCTCTGAGGCTTTCCACCCGTTGCAGTGGTGTGCCATTAAGGGTTGGGAGTTGAGTTGCTGCTTCAGACATCGGTGTTTCCTGTTTGCTTACTGCGTGTTCTTGCCGCGTTTCAACCGGAGGGCAATGCCACGGTCGCGGTGCCTTCGAGCGGCGGTTCTGTGCCTTCCCGGTGCAGCCAGATCCGGCAATCCGCCAGTCGTTCGTCGCCTTCCTCACGTACTGCCGTGACCTCGCCCCGGGCGATGACCTTGTCGCCATCCAGGATCACCTGCGGAAAGCGCATGACAATCCGGCGGATGCTGGTGGGCCCCGTCCACTCATGGAGCATGTTGATCATGTAGCTGAGGCCCAGCGGCCCCTGATTGATGGTGCGCTCACCGAAGCCCAGCTGAGCCACCAGCTTCGGATCCCAGTGCACGGGATTCGGATCCCGGAGCACGGCGGCCATGGTGCGCATGCGCGCCGCGCTGACGTGTTCCATCACCCATTGTGGAATCTGATCGCCGACAGAGACCTTCATGACAGATTTCTCCGGTAGTGCCAGGTGATGGTGGTGCGCGCCACGTGGCTGCCGTCCGGATCGGTCAGGTCGAATTGAAACTGGATTCGGTCGAAGGTGCGCTCGGGCGTCTCTTTGCGATCCGCTTCGGTGATCTTTCCGCTGATCTTATAGCGGACCTCTTCCTTCAGCGGCCCGAATATCTCCCAGTCGTAGCTCTCGATACCGATTGAGAAGTCGGATTCGGCCTCCCCGAGCGCAAACATCTCGCCGATGCTGGTGCCTGCGCCGAGTATCGGCATGTGGAACAGCGCGACCGGATGGGCCAGCCCATCGGGCAGCGGCTCGCCACCCGTGCACTCGGTGAGCAGGAAATTCTCCCAGTGGGCGATGGTGTATTCGCCGCCGGGAAATTCGTGGCCGACGAGACGCTGAATTGCCTCTCTGGTTGGCGGTGACTTTGACGCCAAGATCTGACTCCCCTGATAGCCTCCCGGAGTCACGCCAAATAACCGTCAGGCGTGACTGTTTTAGAGCATACCGGAAGTGTTTTCCGATGCAACCAGCGGTCGCCAGCGGCGCAAAGCGCCCCTCAGGTGTCCAGACCGCGCTTGCCGGCCTCGGCGATGAACGGCGCATACTCTTCGAACGCGCCGCTGTTGCTGCCGGCACCGACGGTGACGCCGGCGTCTGTAGTGAGCGTCATTCCCGTAGTGTGCCCCGATTCGTCGCTGGCGAGCCACAGGGCCGCATTGGCCACGTCTTCGGCAACCCCTGGTCGGCCTTTCAGGGGCGACATCTTGGCCAGTCGTTCCTTGGTTTCGTCGATGGCGTTCGGATCGCCGGCCACCAGCTGAGCCACCATGGTGGTGGCCATGCTGCCGGGCGCGATGCAGTTTGCGCGGATGCCGTACTGGCAGAGCTCCACCGCGACGTTTTTGGTCAGGCCGATCAGGCCATGTTTGCAGGTGGCATAGGCATGTGGACCCTGGCCACCGAGCAGGCCGGCGGTGCTGGCCATGTTGATGATGCTGCCCGACTCGCGGGACATCATCACCCGGGCGGCGTGCTTGCAACCGAGAAAGCTGCCGTTCAGGTGAATGTCGAGCGTACGCTGCCACTCTTCGAGCGGCGTCTCGGCGATCGGACCGACCGCGCCGACCACGCCGGCATTGTTGTACATCACGTCCAGCCCGCCGAACGAGGACATCGCAGCGTCGACCAGCGCGGCGACGTCGTCTTCCTGCGTGACGTTGCATTTGAGGAACACAGCGCCATCGCCAAGCTCCTCGGCGACGGCCTGGCCCTCGGCTTCCTGGATGTCGCCGAGGACAACCTTCGCCCCTTCGGCAACGAATCTGCGTGCTGCAGCCCGGCCGAAGCCGCTGGCTGCGCCGGTGATGACGGCAATTTTTCCTTCCAGTCTCATGCTGTTCTCCCGCTTCGATCGGCGGCGAGCGTATCACGTGATCCGCCGCCCTGGCATCTGTGACAGACGTGACGTCCTCGAATAGGATCTGTCGGACGAGGTATGTGAGGAATTGGGGGAGTTCTGATGTCCGATGCTGCGAAGACCAACTACGACGATGTGTCCATCTATCCGTTAGATCCGGAGAAGATCGAGCGGCTCTGCCAGCTGCAGTCTGAATGCGCCGTGCTGTGGTCGACCAAAGATGGCTGGCCCATGGGCGTCATGCATCGATTCGTCTATCAGGATGGCAGATTCTGGGTCACCTGCGCGGAGCAGAGAAAACGCGTTCCGGCGCTGAAGAAACGCGACAAGAGCGCCGTGATCATCACCAGCGAAGGCACGCCGTTGGGGCGCGATCAGACGATGACGGTCAAATGCCGGGCGACCGTCCACGAAGATAATCCGGATGTTAAGGCCTGGTTCTACCCGGCGCTGGCCATGAAGCTGAACCAGGGCAATGAGGAGGGCGCTGCCGTCTTTCAGAAGTTCCTGGATACGCCTAAGCGGGTGATCATCGAGCTGGAGCCGGTGAAGTGGATCACCTACGACGGCGTTAAGCTGGCCGCGCATGTGGCCGGTCAGTGGTCGCCCGACCAGCCCTGGGAAGAGGAGTTGCCGCCTGCGCCTGCCTGGTTGGAGTCATAGTCATTCGCCGCTGGCTGATCAATGCGCTCGGTGGGCTGCTCAGCGTTTTCGCCGGTGCTGCGGCCGGCGCTGCACCGAACTTCCTGCTCATCGTCGTCGATGACCTTGGTTTCACGGATCTTGGTGCCTTCGGCAGCGAGATTGCCACGCCCAATCTGGATGCGCTCGCCGCGGGCGGCATACGCCTGACCAACTTTCATGCCGGTGTGACCTGCGCACCCAGCCGGGCCATGCTGCTGACGGGTACCGATAACCACGTCGCCGGAATGGGCGGTCAGGGATCGTTGCGCACCGAGCGCCAGACCGAGAGTCCGGCCTATCAGAACAAGCTGCGGGCGGGACTGCCGACCCTTGCCGAACTGCTGGGCGCTCAGGGTTACTTCAACGTTGCAGCTGCCAAGTGGCACCTGGGCGATGACGATGCGCTGCCAAACCGTCGTGGCTTCGACCGGTCGCTGGTGCTCATGCACGGTGGCGCGGGGCACTTCGACGATACCCCGCTGTTCGAGAGTTACGGTCGGGCAGACTGGCGGGAAGACGGCGAGCCTTATCAGCTGCCCGATCGCTTCTACAGCACCGATCTGCTGACGGATAAGCTGATCGACTATCTGGATGAGCGGCCGGCAGATGCGCCGTTCTTTGCTTACCTCGGTTACACCGCCCCGCACTGGCCCCTGCAGGCGCCCGCGGAATCCATTGATCGCTACGCGGAGGCCTATCACCAGGGCTGGGATGTGCTCCGGCAGACACGGCTGGCGGGCGCAAAGCGCGCCGGCGTCGTGCCGGAAAGCGCCGTCCAGGTTACGAAGGAGGAAGGCTACCGACCCTGGCAGTCGCTCACCGACGATGAACGGGCGCTGCAGGTGAAGCGCATGCAGGTTTACGCGGCAATGGTGGATCGTGTGGATGAAAACGTCGGCCGCCTGCTGGCGCATCTGGCGGAAAGCGGGCTCAGGGAGAACACGGTCATTCTCTTTATCTCCGACAACGGTGCCGAGGGTCACGACATGGGGCGCTACAGAAGCAATGCCCGCTGGGTTCCCGCCACTTTCGACAATTCGCTCGGGTCGATCGGCTCGAAGCGGTCCTATGTGGCTCTGGGCGCATCCTGGGCGCGGGCGATCAACGCGCCGCTCAGGGGCTCGAAAGGACGACTGGCGGAGGGTGGCACCCGGGTGCCGGCCTTCGTGAACATGGCGGGTGTCGAGGGCAGGATCGATGAGGCTTATCTGCGGATTATGGACGTCGCGCCCACGTTTCTGGAACTCGCCGGCATGGAGCCACCGGCAACGATGATGGGACGTTCGTTCGTCACACGGCTGCAGGGCGGCGCGCCGCCCTATCTCGCATCGGACATCATCGCCGCCGAGACCTTCGGCCGGAGAATGGCGCAGCGGGGCAGCTGGAAGATCCTCTGGCAGGAGCCGCCGCACGGGACTGGCGACTGGCAGCTATACAATCTGGCGGAAGATCTGGGCGAGCAGCACGATCTGAGCGCCGCGCATCCAGAACTCCGCGCCGAGCTGGTTGCAGCCTGGGAGGCCTACGCGGCGGAGGTGGGTGTGATGCTGCCGGAAACGCCCATTCACTATTGAGTAAAACGGAAGAGGGGACGGTCATGCGCCAGTCTGTTGCAGAGAATCTGATCCGTGCGCTCGCCGCGTTGCTGTTTTTCGGCATTGGGCTGCCGGTGATCGCCGCAGAAGGCGAACGCATTCAGGTCGTGCATGCCGGTACCCTGCTTGCGGTGCCGGGTGAACGTCCGGCGGAACGAATGACCGTCGTTCTCGAGGGTAATCGTGTCACGCGAGTGGCGGAAGGTTTTCTGGACCCGGAAGCAGTAGCGCCAGGCGCCCAACTCATCGATCTCTCCGATCAGTTCGTGCTGCCGGGGCTGATGGACATGCACGTTCATCTGCTTGTTGAAATCGGCCCTGATGCACGTGGCCGGGCGCTCAGGGACTCGACCAGCTTCACAGCCATGCGCGGGGTGCGCAACGCGCACCGGACCCTGCAGGCCGGATTCACCACGGTTCGCGATCTGGGCGGCAACCCGGAAGCCATCTATGCGATCCGGGATGCGGTGGCGCGTGGCTATATTCACGGACCGCGTATCCACGCCGCGGGCTCTCCCCTGGCAGCGACCGGTGGCCATGGCGACGTCGACGGCATGAAGAGCGAGCTGCTGGATCTCTGGACGCCGAAGACCATCTGCGATGGTGCACTAGCCTGTCGCCGGGCCGTTCGTTATGCAATCAAACATGGCGCGGACTGGATCAAGATCACGGCCACCGGCGGCGTACTCTCGGATACCGGGACGGGCCTTGGCCAGCAGATGACGGATGACGAGCTCGAAGAGATCGTGGCGACGGCCCACAACCTCGGCGTCAAGGTGGCGGCGCATGCGCACGGCACCCAGGGCGTGAATGCGGCCCTGCGGGCGGGCGTCGATACGATCGAACACGGCAGCTTTCTCGATCGGGACTCCGTCCGCCTGTTCAAGCAGAACGACGCCCATTTCGTGCCGACCCTGATGCCCGGTCATTTCATTCCCGCGCAGATGGTGGGGAACCCGTTTTTCACCCCGGAGATCGTCGCGAAGGCCAATCGGGCATCGCTGGCGGCGAAGCAGAGCTTTCGTATGGCGCTGGACGGGGGTGTGAAGATCGCCTTCGGCACCGACACGGGCGTGACGCCGCATGGCGACAATGCCATGGAATTCGAGCTGATGGTTGCAGAGGGGATGTCGGAGATGGATGCCCTACGCTCCGCCACCGTCACCACAGCGGCGCTCCTCGGTGTCGAGAAAAAGCTCGGCACCATCGAGCCGGGCAAGCTGGCCGATCTCATAGCGGTGGCTGGCGACCCGTTGATGGATATCACTGAGTTGCAACGGGTTCAGACCGTGATCGCCAATGGCGCGGTGGTCAAACGCCCGTGAACGCCCGCCTCCTGAGCCTCGGCGTCGGCGAAGGTGACCCACTGGCGTCGTTGCGATACCACCGCGTTTGCCGGGAACGCTTCGTCCGGGAAGCCCATGGCGGTTGAACCAGTTGAAAGAGCCCACTGTAGCTTGGGTCTCAGCGCCGGGGCCGATCCTGGTCAGATCCGGTTGTGGCAGTGCTCATGGCCGCGAACGGCCTCGATCAGGTAGGCCGCGGCGTTGACGCCGAACAGCCAGATTGCCGTGCCGAAGACCAGGGCCACATAGGCATTGCCGGATTCGATGCTGATCGTGCCGACCAGCAGGTAGCCGACATAGATCATTACTTTGGCCAGCAGGTGATCGGCGCTGTAGTGGGCTGAAGTACTCATGATCCTTTCCCCTGGGGTTGCCGCTTGTCTGTTCGTAGGTCACGGCCTGCAAGGGAAAGGTTCAGATCGTCTTAAGCTAAAGAGCGTAGAGTGCCTTCACGTTCTCGTAGACCACCTTCTGCTTCGCTTCGTTCGGGAAGTTCTCGAACATCTCGTCCAGCACCGCGGCCGAGCAGGGCCAGGTAGAGTCCGTGTGCGGGTAATCAGACCCCCACATCAGCGTGTTCTCGCCGATCATGTCCCGCGTGCGCAGGGCCGCCTGATCGTCCTCGATGGTGGCGTAGAACTGTCGCTGCCAGATCTCGTGTACGGGTTGCGGCTTAGCCGAGCCCGGGTTTCGCCCGTACTCCCGCTTCCAGGCCTGATCAACGCGATCGAGCCAGTAGGCGATCCAGCCGGCATTGAACTCCGCCACCACGATCTTCAGGTCCGGATGCCGCTCGCAGATGCCGTGGCACATGAACTCGATCAGAGTGCCCTGAATCAGAGAGGCGGTGTTGCCGTACATGGCGATCGGATCGATGGTGGCGTACTCCTTCACCCAGCTGGGATTGTGGGAGGCGCAACCGACGTGAAAAGAAACGGGCACACCGGCTTCTTCGGCGCGGGCCCAGATGGGTTCGTAGGCTTCGTCGCAGTAGCGGGTGCCTTTGGGCGCGTTGCTCGGAACGATCACGCCTTTGTAGCCCATGGCGATGACCCGCTCGAGCTCCGCCAACGCGGCCGCCGGGTCCTGCACGGGCAGTGCGGCGAGCCCGTAGAGGCGGCCGTTCGAGGCGCCGCAGAAGTCGTGCAGCCAGTCGTTGTAGTTTTTCTGCAGGGCGATCATGAGCTCGACATTGCGCATGCTGAACATGGAAAAGTAGCCGGGGTAGAGAAACTCGACCTGCACACCGTCGATGTCCTGATCCTCACCCCGGCGGGCGCCATCGGTCAGGCCCGGGCGCATCGCCGAGTAGCCGCCGGTGAAGTAGGCCTGGATTTCCGGATCGTCGATGCTGCCGACACCGGGCTTGTGTCCCTTTTTCCGCGCGAGCGGCTTGTCGGTATCCAGACGGGTCGCCGCGAGCGCCATCACGGCCACGTTGACGGCACCGGCTTTGCCCCGCGCGGGAATGACGATGCTGTCGCCTCTGCCGTCGGTGCTCACCACTCTCGGCGCTTCGTCGCCGAACCTGTCAGCCAGGCCGGCGAAAACGCCGGGGCCTTCGACCACGTGTGAATCGGCGGAAATAATGGGCATGCGGGTCTCTCCCCTGGCACGTACTAGGTGAACGGGTTCAATTTACAGCTGGCGAATCTCCAGTCGCTGTTCGTCCGTCAGCGCTGGCCTAGGCATCAGCGGTTTTGGGCGCCTTCAAGCCGTTGCTGCGCGAGGATCCTGCTGGCTGCCGCGAACGAGCTTGCCAGGCAGCGCACCGGTCGCTTCGCCTTTCTCGTAGATCACCTCGCCGGCGACGATGGTCGCGTCGAAGCCTTCCGCATTCTGCAGGAATCGCAATCCGCCAGCGGGCAGATCGTGCACCACGTGCGGCGTCTTCAGCTGCAGCGCGTCGAAGTCGATCACGTTGATGTCCGCCTTCAGGCCCGGCTGCAGCAGGCCGCGGTCGAGCAGGGAATAGAGCTCGGCCGGTTGCCGCGTGAGCATGTTGATCGCCTGCGCCAGTTCGAACTCGCCCCGATCCTTGACCCACTTGGTAAGCACGTAGACGTTGGCGCTGGTATCGCAGATCGAGCCGACGTGAGCGCCACCATCGCCGAGGGCGGCCACCGTGTTGGGGTGACCGAGCAACTCGGGGATGTGGTCGCTCATGTTGGCGGCGGCAAAATAGATCAGGTTGGAGCCGTCGCCGGCGAACAAGTAGTCGTAGAGCCAGGACTCCGGCTCCTGGCCAGCTGCGGCGGCGCGGGCTGCAATGGTGTTTTCCTTTGACGGCAGGTAGTCGATCGGATCCTCGAGCACGAACACCCGATCGTAGTTGTTCTGAATGATACGGACGAAGATATGCGGGCTGACGTTCTGCTCGGAGAGAATCTTTGCTTTGATCTCCGGATCCCCCAGCTTTTCGAGCTTCTCCGGCAGCGGCAGATCGGCCAGGCTCAGGAAGGTCGGTCGTTGGTAGAAAGGCTGCATGGAAGACTGCAGGCCCATCATCATGCCGACGGGCCGGGACAGCACCTGGCCACGGATATCCAGTCCGGCCTGCTGGGCGGCTTCCACCCGATCGAGCTGGGCCCGCCAGAGATCCGGCTGGCTGTCGAGGTATAGCAGGGTAAACGTTCCCTTGGCCCCCGTTGCATCGCTTGTGTGTTCGAGGATGCTGAATTCGTCGTCCACGTCCTCCCAGTCCGAGATGAGCTGGAAGACATGCCCCCGTTCGCCGGACAGGGTCTCGCCCAGTGACTTGAGCTCTTCAGTGGCGGCCTTGTAGGTGGGAATGAAGCTGCCGGTGCTGGATCGATGCACCAGAGTTCGCGACGTCGAGAAGCCGACGGCGCCGGCATCCATCCCTTCCTGCAGGATCTGCTTCATCGCCTCGATGTCGTCGGCGGTGGCCGGCTCCCGATTCACGCCGCGTTCGCCCATCACGTATACCCGCAACGGGCCATGGGGGAAGAGGGCGGCCACATCGATGTCTCTTGCCCGACCGTCGAGCGTGTCGAGAAAGTCCGGGAAGGATTCCCAGGTCCAGGGCAGGCCCTCATCGAGGGCGCTGCCGGGGATCTCCTCAACGCCTTCCATCAGCTGCACGAGCACCTCGTGATCGTCGGGACGGCAGGGGGCGAAGCCGACACCACAATTGCCCATCACCACGGTGGTGGTGCCCAGGTTCGAGGAGGGGTTCAGGTGACTGTCCCAGGTGGCCTGGCCGTCGTAGTGGGTGTGCACGTCGACGAAACCCGGGGTGACTACCTTGCCGCTGGCGTCGATCTCCCTGGCCGCACTGCCGTCAATGTCTGCGCCGATGGCGGCGATGATGCCGTCTTTGATGGCGACGTCGCCATTAACCGGTGCGGCACCGCTGCCGTCGTAGATCGAGCCGTTTCTGATGATGAGATCGAAGTCCGCCATGGCCTGTCTGCCCCCTGTTGAATCTGTCAGATTCTGAGGAAACCGGACGCCTTAATCCAGAGCGGCGACTGATGACGCAGCTAGCTTGCCTTTGGCGTCGTCATCAGGCAGCTGCCCGCTCAGCGGCGACCCGCCGATCTGTGACAAAGATCCCGTCCTGGCGTGGATCCTCGCTGGAGTGTGCAATCGTCCCTGTCTGACTGGCCGGGCTCAGGCGACAATGGTTAACATCCTGATATAGATAAGGATTTCTGATCATGTACGAACGACCCACTGAGCCGCAGAGCATTGGCGGCGTACTCGATTCGGGCTTCAAGCTGTTCCGCGCTTCGTTCAGTCAGGTCGTCGGCCTGGCCATCGTTGCTGGTTTCATGAGCCAGCTGCCGAGTGTCATGGTGACCCTCATGATGGGTGAGGGCGGCGCACCGGACAGTAGTTCTCTGCTCTCCGTGATGCTCATATCGCTCCTGATCGTGATGCTGGTATCCATGGTGTTCTTTGCCGCCATCGTCAGCCGTATGCACGGCGCCCATGCCGGCCGGGAAGTGAGCATGGGGGATGCCTTCAACATGGGCTTCTCCTGCATGTTGCCGCTGCTCGGCTGCATGTTGCTCTATGGTCTGGCTATCGGTGTCGGTTCGATACTTCTGCTCATCCCCGGAATTATCCTGTCGCTGTCGCTCATGTTCGGCCCCTACATACTGATTATCGAACGGGGCGGTGTGCTCGAAAGTCTGAAGCGCAGCCATAACCTGGTCTGGGGTTACTGGTGGCGGACCAGCGGAATCATCCTGATCGCTTTCTTCATTGTGATGGTCGCCTACGTGCTGATCGGCATTGTTGCCGCTGCCGCCATCATCATGGAGCCTGAATCGGTGACCTCGCCCGGATATACGCTGGTGGAGGCTCTGGTCGCTGCGCTGCTCAGCGGTCTGATCACACCGCTGTTCTATGCGATGACCCTCGCCGCGTATTACGATCTCAGGCTCCGTAGACAGGGCGAAGACCTTGCCGAGCGAATCGACGCCGCGCCGCAGACTGCATGACTGAAGGGCCCACCCCATCGTGGTGGGCGGTTTCTCTTGCCATCCTCCTCTGGGCCGCGCCGCTGCCTCTGGCTGCCGATCGTACGGAAGACCCTCCCGAGACGATCACCGCATCCGAGGCGCTGCTGCCTGGGCCGGACCTCGACACCAGCCTGCTGAAATCACATAGGAAGTTGGGTGCCTGGCGCCAGTCGGGGCACTACGCTGAGCCGGCGTCCGGGCCGCTGCTCGAAGAGACGCTGCTCGAATCCGTTCTGACCGGGCTCACCTTGCCGGAAGCCTCGGCTGAGCTGAGCCTCTGGGAAGAGCTCGAGCGCTGGCTGTCGAAATATCTGGACGACCAGTCCGGTCCCGTTCTGCCCGAGTGGTTGAGAAGCCTCCGATTGCCTGAAGAGACTGCACTCTGGGTCTTCTACATCAGCTGCGCGTTGATCGTGCTGCTCGCGCTGGCCATCGTCGGTAACGAGATACGCCTCGCCCGGGGACGCAGAAAGGGCCCTGTGGCGAAGACGGGGGCTGAAATAGAGGCTGCCCGTTTCGCTGAATCGCCCGATTCCGAGCCCAAATCGCTGTTGGAGCTGCCAGCCTGGTTGCTGAGCCGATTGATTGCGCGCCTCGGTCTCCGTCTCAGCGGCGCCAGGGGAGACAGCCTGACTCACAGAGAACTGGTTCAGGCGGGCCAGAGCCTGCCCGAGGAGGTGACAGAACCGCTCGGCGCACTTGCCCGGACAGCGGAACGCATCCGCTATGGGGATGCAGTGCCCGATGATCTGGAAGTCGCAACGGCAGTGGAGCGGGGCACGGCGCTGCTCGACGCTCTGGAGCCGAGGCGATGAACGACCGGCTCATCACCGCCCTGGGCGCCATCGTCGCGCTCGTGCTCATCGTTGGCATGTTCGTGCAGACCCCGACTGAGCCTCCGATTGCCCGACCCACATCCGCCGAGGAAGGTGCCAATGGCTATCTGGGCATGTCGGA
>Ga0316191_10003007_pt1 | contig 12345 bp, 10 predicted proteins | sample Eddworburr2cm_MG_FD_204928 | JGI IMG/M metagenome (GOLD analysis project Ga0316191, IMG submission 204928) | Coastal sediment microbial communities from Maine, United States - Eddy worm burrow 2 cm | ecosystem: Environmental > Aquatic > Marine > Coastal > Sediment | place: USA: Maine...
CGCTCTTTTTCCTCACCCTCAAGCTCTTCAATTGCTTCGTCGGGTTCGGATTCAGCTCCAGGTTCCGCGGAGCGTTCGGCGCCGTTCTCCGGGGGCTCGACCTCAGCAGCTTCCGCTGTAGATGAATTCGCCAGGGACCATGCCAACAGAAACGCTCCGAAGACGAGGGTCTTTGGGGCCGTCCTGATCACCGATCACTCCTGCTTCTCGTGGGTCCCGTACTGCTTGTTGATCTCGTCGTAGACTGGTTTAAGCACCTTCTTCATGTCGAGCTTGCCGCCGGAGATCTCGGGCGAGTAGGGAATCCTCTGAGTCGCATCTGGCGCCTGTGGCTTCTCGGTGGCGGGCGGGGGCCATACATCCTCGTCCACGATCGCCATCCGCACGCGGATCTCATCCCTGGTGATGTTCCAGACCATGTAGTCGATGGAGAGACTCAAGGGACCGTCGTAGGTGCTGCGAATGCGATCGTTGATCGACGCCGTCGTATCGAAATCCTTGAAGAAGTGATAGGCGACCGCCATCCGCGGCTTGATAATCGACATCACCTTCCCAAACGCCTCAGGCGCGGTGTGGATCTGGGTGCCCACCGCCAGAGCGCTCTGCGGCGTGAACTTGAACTTCTCGATCATGTCTGGAACGGCGATGAAGCACTCGTGAATCGCCAGATCGGCGCCCTTCGCGTACTTCGCGTACCACTTGTTCGGGTAGGTATCGCCTCCAAACACGAACTTGAAACCGTTCCATTCGACGACGAAGCTCACGGGGCCGTCGAGGGAGTGGATGGCGGGGAAAGACCGAATCGTCACGCCATTCTCCTGATAGATGACGGCGTTCATGCCCATGTAGTCGAACTCGGTGACGTCCAAGTGGTATCCCCGTGGGTCGGTCAGCCCTTGGCGGCCGTCGAGGTCCCAGGTCAGCGCTTTTCGCAAGTGATCGAGCGCGTACTTCGTGCCTCTCTCGGGCGTTTCGGCGCTCGGTCCCCACACCCGTAGCGGCTTCTGGCGGCCGGCCAGCGCGCCGCCGACGAACAGCGCATCGAGGTCACCGAAGTGGTCGGTGTGCAGGTGGCTCAAGAAGACCTTGTCGAGGTAGTTGTAGGGGATCTGAAGGGCCGCGATGCGCTCTGCCGACCCGGTCCCGATGTCGAAGATGAACTTGTCCCCGTTGCCGAGCTCTAGGAGCCAGCACGACGCCGCTTGTTTCGGACGCGCCGTGGGCATGCCCGTGCCGCATGCGATCAACCGCATCTCATCCGGCCCGAGGTCCTCGGTGTTCGGCGCGTAGAAATCACGAGCGCGCGCCTTGACCGGAGAATAAGGCCCCGCCGCTTCGGCGTCTCCAGGCGCCTCATCGGTCTGCGCAGCCACTTGGTCGTCTTGCCCCGTCTGCGCTTGCTGCGCTTTCGGTTCGTCAGGCTCCTGCGAGGCGGGCTTGCGCTCGACCTGCGTGCAGCCGAGAATGGCGCCGCTGATCGCCGCGACGATCCCGAACATCAACACGTTTGCGGCGGCTCGTTTGATTCTTTCCATGGATCTATTCCTCGTTGCGGATTGCCGAAGCATGCCGCAGGTTTGCCTTTCGCGCGCTAGCATACCATGCTAGACGGTGCCGTCTACAACTAACTTATTGCCCTTTGTCTTGCACCCCGAGATGGAGGAACGATGCGATCGTCCTTGGTAATCTTAATCGCTTTGGGAGCTCCCGCCGGCGCGTTCGCGCAGCAGGACGCCAGTGAAGTCCGATCGACGGAGGAAATCCCCGAAGACATGCCGGATCCGCCGGACAGCGCGCCGCCTGCGGAGGCGCCTGCGGTCGAGGGCACCGATGAACGGCCGCCTCATCCTCAATCACCCGAGCCGCTCGAAGAGCAGCAACCGACCCAAGAAACGCTTGCGCAGACTTCGTACCACTGGCTTCCCGGTCACTGGGTGTGGACGGGAGAACTATTCGAGTGGAAGGGCGGTCAGTGGGTCTACGAGGTCAAAGACATGATCCTCGTGCCCCCGCGGTGGGAGTGGGACGGGAAGCAGTGGGTGTTCCACGATGCGGGTTGGGCCAAGCCTGGTACGAAGAAGGTGGCGTATCGAACGACCGCGGCGCCGGGAGGCGCGCAGGTAACCACGAACGCCGAAGCACCTCCAGACAAATCCGATGAGACCGTGGAGGCCGAGCCCGCGACGACGACAGTGTACGTCTGGACGGGGGTCTATGTGGCGCTAGTAGCTATGTGAGATGCGCATCGATGGGCGTCTACCGGGATAGCAGTAGCTTGTATCGCAGCCGAAGTAGTGCACGCCGTTCCTTTTTCGTGAGGTCATGGAAGGTGAAGTCCTCCCAGGTTTGGTAGACGAGGAACAGGCGGGTGCGCATCTCCAGCTGCTGGCCTCGAAATCCAATCGCGCGAAACAAGGACCTGGCGAAGTCGAGTCGCATTCGGTTTACGTATCGTACGGCTTTGGCAGCCACGGGATCGTGCACTGCCCAGCTTCGAATTGGGGGGTCATACTTCGCCAGGTTGTGATCGAAAATCAGCGCCATCGTCTTGTACAACCGCTCCTCGGGATCCTCTTCCTGTAGCTGCAGGTTCTCCGTGAGTACGGCCGTGTACTCGTGCGCCCAGTAGTCCAGCATGCTCTGCAGTAAGTCCGCTCGATCGCGAAAATGCCAATAGAAGCCAGCCTTTGCAACAGCCAGGTCGCGTGCGAGCCGCTCGACGCGAACGCCCTGAACGCCCTCCGCTTCGAGAACTTCGAGCGCACGATCGAGCCACTGGGCCTTGGAGACCCGTTTCTTCTGGGGAGGTTTGGTCATGATCGGTTTTCTTCTAGACGCCAACGTCTAGTTTGGTAGAATCCGTACGGTCCTGGCAGACCACATTCTGAAACCATTGCACAGCTTGGAGTCCGAAATGACAAGAATCACGATACACGAGGCTCGATGGGAGGCCTTGCCGGGGATCAAAAAGCTGGCGCTCGCCACCCTCGTGCTCGGGCTCTGGGTGCCCCCGGGTCTCGCGTCCGCTCAGTGGGATCCATCGACTCAACAGGGTACATCCACCACGGCAACGACAGCCCCGCCTCCGCCGCAAGCTCCCCCCGATCAAATGGTGTCGGCCCCCGCGGCGCAGCAGCCCGCGCAAGAGAAGAAGGTGGGCTTCACCTGGGCACTTGGCATGGGCGTGCCGATCATCTTGGACGTGCCGCGAGACGTTGTTCGTCCAGGCGCCAATCTCTTCTTCTTTGGTGGGGCCGATTTCGGCTTCTTCGTCATCGGCGGCGACTTCGGTCTTCAGTGGAATCCCATCGACCTCAACAGCCTTCCAGGCTTCTCTGGTCGCAGGCCGCTCAGTCGCATCTACTTCTCCGTTCCGGAAGTCCGCTTCCAGGTTCCCGACTTGAAGGTCGTACTGCCCTACATCACGGGCGCGTTCGACATGAACTTCTGGAACTTCGCAGAGACCGGCGTCTCTTGCGGATACTGGTACTGCAGTACGGTCTCGGTCTATCGGTTCACCCCCGGATTCACGGGTAAGGCCGGCCTCGCCTTCAACGTCAAAGAAAGCGGCGTGTACATCGACGTCGCCTTTCAGTACTCCTTCACGGGCAAAGGCAGCTTCTTCGCCCAGTCGGGATGGTGGTTGTCGCCAGTCTTCGGGGTTCTGGTTCGACGGAGGTAGCGCTTGCAAGGCTCAGCAGTGTAGCCGTCAGTCCGCCGAATCTGCGTTCCCTTATGAGTTAGGAGAGATTCAACGTGTCATTCCATCGATTCTTCTGCGTGTTTCTCGTACTGGCGTGCGCTTGCGCGTCGCGGGGGCCCGGCGCGGACGAGCCCTGCTCGACGTATTCGGTCGACGACAGAGGCTTCAAGTTCAAGCCGCAGTTGGCCCACGTCGAGGTGAAGTGGTTCGAAGAGTGGACCTCGCGCTTTGGAGAGACGTTGCCAGAACCGCTGCCACCGCAGGAGAACTGGCAGCACCCGATCCTCTCCAAGCGATACGCGGGCACGATGCACGAGGACAGCTTTGCGAGCGACGTGAGCCACTTTCCTGGTCCGGTGCCTGCGAACACCCAAGTCGGATACTTCCACGTGCTCGAGAAGGGCAAACGCCTTTCGGGGATGGCCCCGCTGTTCACGTTCCTCGACGACCAAACCGTCGTGACGATTTCGTTCGGGCGTGATGCGGCGACCCTGCTGGTGATCGACATCTCCGGTCCACCGCCCCGAATCATCGACACCGTCGACATTCCCGGACGCGGTTACAAGATGCGCCAAGTGGCCGGCACGAAGGGAAGGCTCTCCGTTTTTCGCGACACCTCAGGCGGCGCTTACTCGTATCTGGACAGCACGGGTGACGTGTACGTGCCAGGTGCCAACGACACGATCCTTCGCATCCCGATTCGCGAGCGCCGCGTCGTTCGAGAGGAGATGCAGTATCTGAACTTGGGCATCGCAGTACAGAAGGGCACCATCGTCGAAGAGATCCTCGACAAGAAACCCAAGGACAACAAGCTCACCGCCATCATGCCCGATGCAGAGGGTCGCGTTTGGTTCACGTCAAAGTACGGCGTGGTCGGCGTGATCGATACGCTGGGTGAGAAGACTGAGGATGGGTGTCCTCGCATTTACGCCACGGCGATTCAATTGTTCGCCGCGGAAGACAAGATCCGGCAGCTCTTCGCACCGCTCCCGGACGGCGCCGAAGAGTTCTTTGCCGACGCAAAGCAGGCCCTAGCGGAACAGGACATCGATGAGTTTCCCGAGATTCGCAAACGCTTTCGGGAGCTGTTTCTCGTGGAGAAATCGGGTTTTGCCGAGCAGATCCAGAACTCGTTTTCCGTCGGGCCGGACGGCGTCTACATCGTCTCGAACATGGCGCTTTACAAGCTTCACTTCGACGCCGAGACGAAGAAGATCGAGCTCGATGCCAATTGGAAAGAAAGGTACCCGCAGGGCGATCTCGTCTACGACAACGACCGCAAGATCAAACCCGGCCACCTCAACGACGGGAGCGGCACGACGCCGACTCTTATCGGAGATCGGTTCGTAGCGATCGTCGACAACGGCCCCGAGTACGTCCACCTGAACGTGTTTCGTCAGAGCGACGGTAGCCTGGTGAGCAAGCTGCCTCTATTCGAGCCGGGGAAAGGCGCGGTGGAGAACTCTGTCGTGGCTTACAGAGATCAACTCATCGTTGGCAACACCTACGGCTACGTCGATCCCTTCAAAGAGAATGCCACGGCCGGCGGGCTCATGCGCTTCGACTACGACGAGGCAGCGGATACCTATATCAAGCGCGAGGGCTGGCCCGCAGCGGGTCACATCGACGGGAAGACCGCGACGCCAAAGCTTTCGACACCGCGTGGCCTGATTTACGTCTACCAGCGCGAGGAGGAGCTCACGAACGGCCACCACGATTGGGTGCTCACCGCGATCGACTTTCGCACCGGCTGGCGCGTCTTTAGCATCAAAGGCTACTTCAACAAAGGCGAGTTCGACGACAACGTCACGCGGATCGTCGAGCGCGCTGCCCTCGGAAAAGGCAACTACGACCGCAAAGTCTTCAACAACATCTGGGGCACGTTCACCTTCGGCCCCGACAACACGGTCTACCTCGGCGCCTATCGCGGGTTCTTGCGATTCTGGTCCGACGACGAAATGCAGTAGACTTCCTGACACTGCTATGCACGCCATGCTTCGCGCTTCCGGGGTCCTCGCCATCGCGCTTCTCTTCGCCCCGGCTGCGGCGAAGGCGGGGAACACCGATGACGTGACCGCGGGGAACGACGTCGCGCTAACCGGCGGGGCAGTCGTCGCCAACGTGCATACCGGCGGGGCGATGTGGTTCAATCCGGCGGGCGTGGCGCGGCTCGACAGCCGGGCGGTCGATCTCACGGGCGCAGTTCTCTCGTACAGCATCGTGAGTGCACCGGGCTCGCTTTCCGTCCAAAGCGGTGAGCAGAGCGCGGGCGACTACTCCGCGCTTCAGGCGATCCCGCGTGCGCTCACGTTCGTGGCGTCCCCCCGACCGGAGCTCCGCTGGGGGATTGGCTTCTTCTACTCGCGCTCGCTCTCTCGGTTCTTGCAAGATACCGTCTCGGCACCAGCCGATTCCACCGAGCCCTCGGAGTTCTATGCGACCTCGGACGAGACAAACTCACTCTACCATCTGAGCTCCGCGGTTGCCTGGAAGAAGAGCGAGCGGTTTCTCCTGGGCGGGGGGCTCGACATCGTCATCGCCTCGCGGCGGTTCACCGAGATCGTGTCCGGCGCCTACGGCGGAGGCGCGGGCGGCACGTTCAACCGTAATTTCAACCAGAGCATTGCGGGTGGCGGCCTGCAGATGAAGGCAGGGCTCCAGTTCGCTCCGATCGAACAAGTCCGGATCGGCTGGATGGCCGCAACGCCGAGCTATCTGGTTTACCTCGACAATGAGACGACAGTGACGGAGAGCCTGTCCCCGCCCGCGGGTCCGCCGCAATTCTCTGGCAGCCAAATCGATGACGTCAGCGGATCCTGGGCCGGCGTCGAGCCGGGGCTCACGGGTTTCGGAGTGGCCTACGTGCGTCCGTGGGGCTGGGTCGAGGGTGACGTCATCGTGAGGTTCCCGCTCCGAACCCCCGAGCTCGGCATCGACTGGAACACCAGGGCGAACGTCCGTGTAGGCGGTATCTTCAGAATCACGGAACGCCTCAAGCTCGGTGGTGGCTTCTTTACCGACTTCAGTCCCGAGAGCGATCCAAGTCAGTTCGGGGACAGCAAGATCAACTTCTACGGCTTCACGCTCGGCGTCGATTTCGCAAACCGCCCGGAGCCTCCGGAAAGAGGTCAGGACGGCTTCTACATCGCGTTCGCAGTGGCGTTTCGATACGCGCACGGCAAGGGCACCTTAGCTGGGCTCAGCTTTCCATCGGCGTTCCCGACGCCCTCAAGTCAACCGGGCCAGCTGGACATGGTCGGCATTACGCTCAACGAGCTCGGCATCAACCTCGCCGTCAAAGCAGCCTTCTGATGAGTGACTGGTTCGCATTGGCGCAGTTCTCCCTTTGCGCGTGCAAATAAGCCGAAGGCGTTGAGCACGTCGATCAAGTGCAGCGGCGCGAACGTCAACGACGTCGCTCGTAGCGCTTGCAGTTTTGTTAAACAAAACTCTTCCTTGCCCGAACAGAGTCCGGTTCCTTTTGACGCACGATGAATCAGTTTGAATTTCTTTGCGCAAATCTGAGTCGCAGTGACTCGCATTGCTTCGCAATGACGCAAAACTTCGTCAGTCGGAGTCAAAGCAAAGCAGTTTTGTTCAAAACGATTCAGTCCTCGTCAGACAAGAGCAGAACGCGTCACCGTGCATCAAAACGAGTCACGAAAAGAGTTTCCCGATCCGCGCAACTTTTCGGGGGGCAAAACCGATAACAGGGGATGAAATGAGTGGCGCCACCGAGGCCCACTGACACCTGGAACAGCAATGTGGAACGAACGATGATTGGGAACGTGACAAGCGAGACACCTTGGCTAACTCCGGAGGAGTCCTGCAACCGCCTCAAGGTCTCTCAAAAAACGTTCAAGCGGCATGTCGCTCCGCGCTTGAAACGAACGAAGAAAATCGGCAGCCTATGGCGGTATCACGTCGAGGAGATTGATCAATGGGGAGAAGACGACAGGCCTACAAGCTCGAGAAGCGAGGCAATGGAATCTGGTACGTCGTCGGGACGACTCCCGACGGGCATCGTGTCCATCGGTCCACTCGAACGCGCTCTCGCAAAGCGGCTGCTCAAAGGCTCCCGCTAATCGTCGAGCAAGTCGAGGTTGGTGCTCGCGCTACATTCTCCGAGGTCACGAAGACTCCGCTCGAGGAGCTGCTCGCGGTATGGCTGACGTCGGCGGCTACCGAGGTTGCATCTGCTCAGGGGGACGGTTCCCTGTTTGAGACCTATGCTCGACACTTCCTGCGTTTCTTTCACACGACCGAGCGGATCTGCGACGAGGTGGCCATCGAGCAATACAAAGAGCATCGGCTGGGGCAGGTCCAGGCAACGACGCTCCGGGGCGAGCTCAGTGCCTTGCGGCGCTTACACCGTTGGATGAAGAAACGAAAGCTGCTGTCCGCGCTGCCGGAAGTGCCGAAGGTCCCGAAGCGCGCGATAGGCACGCCGCACAAATCAGGGAAGCGTAAGATCATCAAGCTGTCACCCGCTGAGATGGACGCGATCATTGCGGCTCTCCCCGAGTGCACGCGCAAAGGCTATCCGGTCCGCGAGTTCGTGACCTTCGTTCGCGAGACGAGCCTGCGGCCATCCACCGTGTTCGGCTTGCGCGCGCCTCACGACTACGAACCGGGGGCGCGTCTGCTCCGCATCCGAGGGGAAAACGACAAAGCTAGATTTGGTCGCGACGTTCCGATAACCGACCGCGCCCGGAAAGCGATCGACTCGAGGTTCCCCTGCGACGGGACGATCTTCCCCGAGTTCGATTGTCGAGACGCGCTACGGGAGGCAGCGCTTGCCGCAGGCATCAGCGCGCACCGCGCCAGCAAGGTCAGCATCTATGACTTCCGCCATGGTCGCGGCACGGAGTGGGGCAGGACCGGCAACCTCATAGGCATCGCATACCTGATGGGACACAAGCATGTGACGACCACCAAGGAGTATCTGCATTCCAACCTCGAGGAAGCGCAGGCGGTGTTATTTCCCACCAGTTTCTTCACCAGTCCCGGTGAGGCCGCCCCCACGACGGCGGAGCTGATCGCGCAAGCTACCGAAATGATTGGGTGCGGAAGAGAGGACTCGAACCTCCACGAGTGTTACCTCACTAGATCCTTAGTCTAGCGCGTCTGCCAGTTCCGCCACTTCCGCAGGAATGCAGGAGGCGGAAACTAGTAGCGAAGAGCGTTCTGTCAAGTGGGGCGGGGGGAACGCCTAGTTGCTCCGTGCCTCTGCGCGGAGCACCGAGCGTCTATCGCCGAATTCCATACGAAAGAAGGGGCTGTCCCTTCTTGATGATCAGTTGAAGTCCGTGGGGACCCTGCTCGCGCTCGCCACGACGATTCGCGCGGGCTCGACGAAGCGAATGATCGTTGGCAGGTGGCCTCGGACGAGTTTGAGCTTGCCCTCCATCATGCCTCTGATCGGATCGAGCTTGTGTTCGATGACGTCCTTCCATCGGGCGTACGATGCGACGATCACGAACTCGGCTTCTAGCGAGTCATCGACTCCTTCAATGAATCTCGCGCCGTCGCACTCCCCCTGATGAACGTCGAGGATCATCCCAGCGTCCCTCTCGATGCCGTTTGCGGGGTCGGATTGCACGATCATGGCGACCGATCCGAACGTCCAAGCCTTCCCCGCTTCGCGGTACGCCGGGTCGTTCGTGAGCGCGACTCTCCACGCCTCTGTCCACTCTTCGGAAGGAAATCGATGCACAGCCAACTCCCTGCCCGGGCTTGGGGAATGCCTCCTTAGCGTGGAGCGGCGGCCCGCGCAATCGCGCCATGCTAGAGAGCACACTGTGTGTGCTTTCCATTCCACCCTTCTGGATCGGCATGGCTTTCGTCACGCATTTGCAACGCGATCGGGCGGAGTGAGCGCGGCGCCGTACGACACCCTCAACCTCGGTTTCCACCTGGGCGACGACGACGAATCGGTTTTCGAAAATCGAGCGCGCTTCGCCAAGAGCCTCGGGCTCGGTCGCGATCGGTTCTTTGAGCAGCGGCAAGTGCATGGGACTCAGGTGCGCGAAATCTCCGCGCGCGATATCGCCGAAACCGTTGCCGACATGGAGGGCGACGCACTCATTGCGCGCTCCGAAGGTTTTGCGGTTGCAGCGCGCACGGCTGATTGCGTGCCGGTCTTGATCGCGCACCCGTCGAGCGGCGACGTTGGCGCCGTGCATGCTGGGTGGCGCGGCGCCGTCGCCGGTATCGTCTCGCAAGCCGTGCAAACGCTGTCGCACGATCCGTCCGATCTGGTGGTCGCGATCGGTCCCCACATTCGCGTCGACGCGTTCGAGATCGGCGAAGAAGTCGCTCGCGAAATGGAGCGTGCTGCCAATGGTCGTTCTGTTGTCCGACGCGATGCCGAAAAGCCTCATGGCGACCTCGCGGCACTGATCCGACTTCAACTTCGAGACGCTGGGGTCCCGGGCGACGCGATCGACGATGTGGGTGGGTGCACACACAGCGATGCCGCGCACTTCTTTTCGCACCGGCGCGAGCATGGGAGCACCGGGCGGCACCTCTCCGCGATCGTCGCGAGAGCGCCCCGCTGAGAGCCGCGGGCATGCGCCCACGGGTCGCTCCGGTTTCCCCTTCATGCTAGCCACCGTCGGTGGTCGAGTTCGCGAAAACCAAAGCGGGAGTCGATGCCCACGAGAAGAAAACCCTCGGCGAAGGGCTCTTCCGCAAGTGCGACGCGTGCGGCGATGCGGTGAAGAAGGACGACTTCGAGCGCAACCTCGACGTGTGTCCCGCCTGCGGTTTCCACTTCCATTTGTCGGCGGAGCAGTGGATCGACCTCCTCGCCGACGAGGGGACCTGGACGGCGCTCGACACCGAGCTGAGCGCCGGGGATCCGCTCGAGTTCATCGATTCAAAGGCCTATCCTGACCGCGTCGAGGCGGCTCGCAAATCGACAGGCGTGAACGATGCCATCCTTGCGGGCACGGCGCGCATCGATGGCCGCCCCGTGCAGCTTGGGGTGTTCGTCTTTCGCTTCATGGGCGGCTCGATGGGCTCCGTCGTCGGTGAGCTCATCACGCGGATGATGGAGCGGGGCGCCGAGCACAAGCAGCCTGTGGTGCTGTTGTCCTGCTCGGGCGGCGCCCGCATGCAAGAAGGCGCGCTGTCGTTGATGCAGATGGCGAAGACGGTCGCCGCACGCGGGAAGCTGCGCGCGGCTGGTGCACCGTTCATCAGCGTGTTGCTCCATCCGACGACCGGCGGGGTGGCGGCGAGCTTTGCGCTCCAGGGCGACGTCAACATCGCGGAGCCTGGTGCGTTGATTGGCTTTGCGGGGCCACGCGTCATCGAGGACACCATTCGGCAGAAGCTCCCGGCCGGCTTTCAGCGAGCCGAGTTTCTTCTCGAGCACGGTATGATCGACATGATCTCCACCCGTCAAGACATGCGAGCCAACGTCGCTCGCCTGATCGAGTATCTGTCCGGGTGATGCGATACGCCGAAGCGCTTCGCTGGCTCTACGGCCTGGAGTCGCGCGGCATCAAGCTCGGGCTCGATCGGATTGCCGCGGCGGCCGAAGTTCGCGGACACCCGGAACACGGGTTGCGCTTCGTCCACGTCGCGGGGACGAACGGGAAGGGCAGCGTTGCAACGATGGTCGAGTCCGTGCTGCGGGCGGCAGGCTACCGGACCGGGCAGTTCGCCTCGCCGCACTTGCAGAGATACGTCGAGCGTGTGCGCATCGCGGGTCGGCCAATTTCGGAGGGAGAAGCCGCGAAGCGCATCGAGGAGCTGCGCGCCGATACCCGTTTGCCCCCGCTTTCGTTCTTCGAATACACGACGCTCCTCGCGCTTGAAGCGTACAGGGACGCTCGCTGCGACATTGTAGTCCTCGAAGTCGGGCTTGGGGGCCGGCTCGATTCCACCAATATCGTCAACCCTGAGGCTTCGGTGATCACCAACATCAGCTTCGAGCACGAGCGTATTCTCGGCGATACGCTCGTCAAGATCGCACGCGAGAAAGCCGGCGTGCTCAAGCCCGGCGTCCCGTGCATCGTGGGCGCGCGAGGAAAGGCGGTGAGGCGTGCGATCAGTGCACGTGCCAGCGCCGTCGGTGCTCCGCTTCGTTGGATTGATCGCGACTTCGAAGGCACATGGCACGACGGTTCTCTCTCGGTGCGTGTGGGCGCCCGGGAATGGACGGGCCTTCGCCTCGGGCTCCACGGAGCCTACCAGGGCGACAATGCAGCCTGCGCGATTGCGACCTTGGTCGAGCTCGGCGAATCTGGCTTCGAAGTCTCCGACGCGCACATCCGCGCGGGCCTGAAGCGCGCAAAATGGCCTGGGCGTCTCGAATGGCACCGCGCGAATCCAGCGTTTCTCTTTGACGCCGCGCACAACGCCAGCGGCTGCGAGACGCTCGCTCGCTACCTCGACGACCTGGAGTTCCCCGGCCCAGTGGTGCTCTTGTTTGGCGCGATGCGAGACAAAGACCACCGCAGGATGCTCGCGGCGTTCGACGGGCGAGTGGACCGCCGCGTCTACGCGGCCCCCGCGGTCGACCGCTCCGAGCACCCCGGGCGCCTCGCCAAGCTCCGCGAAGGAACCGTCGCCCGAAGCGTTCGCGACGCGATCGCCAGAGCCAAACGAGCAGCCGGCCCGAACGGCCTCGT
>Ga0316191_10003011_pt1 | contig 12343 bp, 8 predicted proteins | sample Eddworburr2cm_MG_FD_204928 | JGI IMG/M metagenome (GOLD analysis project Ga0316191, IMG submission 204928) | Coastal sediment microbial communities from Maine, United States - Eddy worm burrow 2 cm | ecosystem: Environmental > Aquatic > Marine > Coastal > Sediment | place: USA: Maine | collected...
TAACGCGAAGTTTAGATCTGTCCGATCTTTATCCGGCAAATTCTTGCGTTCAAGCAACCGCAGCATTCGCTCAACTTCAGGATCACCGTTCCGAAACGTTTTAACGGCGCTCAGAAAACGGTAAGCGCTGGCAAATGCCGGATCGATTTGCAGAGCTCTGCAATGGCTCTCGATAGCTTTGTCAGGTTCGCCAAGGCTGGTGAGGGTTGCGCCGAGGTTGTTATGTGCTTCGGCGAAGTTTGGGTTGATCTGCAGCGCCCTGGTGAGACTCGATATTGCCTCTTCAGGCCTGCCCAGGTCATTGAGGGCCATACCAAGATTATTGTGTGCCTCGGCAAGGTCCGGTTCGATCTCCACCGCTTTTCTCAGGCTCGCCAGGGCAGCCTCCGGATTGCCCAATTGAATGAGGGCCGCACCGAGATTTGTCTGCGCTACGACTAATTCGGGCTTGAGGTGGATGGCCTTTTGATAACTCGCCGCGGCCTCTTTAGTTTTTCCGAGGCCAAGGAGTGCATCGCCCAGGTTGCTGTGCGCTTCCGCAAAGTCAGGCCATGATTGCAGTGCCCTGGTATAGCTGGCGATGGCCTCGTCCATTTGCCCTAATGCTGCGTATGTGGCCCCGAGTAAATTCGCGGTACCGGGTTCATTTGGAAACCGCTTCGCCAGCGCTTCGCACTGAGCTCGACACTCCTGGAACTTCCCCTGTTTGAATAAAGTCGTCATTGCGACGAGTTTTTCGCGGAACTGGGCTAGATCAACTGAACGGGTCATATGCTTATTCGGGCGGGAGATTCGGCAAAGCCACTCCCGGTTTCACACTCTCTTGCTCACGGGTTTGATTGTAGCGGTATCTTGCGCGTCACCCGTTCGATCAAAACCGGGGCTTCAAGAATCTGGCCTTTGAAGTAGTCGTCGTCGACTGGCGTATCCGATGGTGAGTTGTGAATGGCTTTGACAACATCCATGCCGTCGACCACGCGTCCGAATGCGGCAAAACCCAGTTGGTCGGTGTTCCGGCTCGCGCCGAAATCGAGCGCCGGCTGGTCACCAATGCAAATGAAGAACTCGGTCGATGCGGTGCCTGGTCCGCCGCGCGCCATCGAGACAGTTCCGTCTTTATGAAGGATTCCTGTTTTGTCAGTCGTCTCGTGCGCGACAGTCTCAAACGCCTCGGACGCCTCGCCGAGACCACCCTGAATTACCGATATTGGTGGGGTGCCATTATCATTTTCGGGATAGACCGTGCGGTAAAACGTGGCGCCGTCCAGGTGCCCTCCGTCCACCAGGGAAAGAAAATTGGATGCGGTGATTGGTGCGTCTCGCATTTCGAGCTCAATGACGATGTCACCCTCCGTGGTCGACATGATGATTTCTACTTTTGCGTCGTCCGCAAACGCGCAGGCCGCTACAAGCGATAACAATAAGGCGACTGATTTACGCACTGTTGCGTTTCCTCTCATGGACCGAATGTCAATCTAAGGTCGTCTAAATCGGGGTGAAGGTCAATGCGCGCGTCACTTAATGGCCGTAGCCCGGCTGACAGGCGAAAGGCGAGTCGCTTTGATGGTAGGATTCGACCCAGCAAGATGAAAATAGCGGAGAAAGCCGAAATGAAAAGTATTCTGACAACAAGCGTATTCCTGGTGATGTTGCTCGCATTTACATCTACTCAGGCGTGGGACCCCAAGGGGCTCGATGAAGATGTAGCAAAGGGCCAGGAGGCAATCGATGCTTTGCTCGAGAGTAATCCCTCAATGCAACGCTACTTCGATGCGGCCGCGGGCTATGTCGTTATTCCAACCGTCGGCAAGGCAGGCATCGGAATTGGCGGGGCCCGGGGAAAAGGCTTGCTTTATGAAAACGGTGAGCCGACTGCCGAGGTGACGATGACGCAGTTATCCATTGGTTTCCAGTGGGGTGGCCAGGCATACAGCGAGTTTGTCTTCTTCGAAGATACCGGGGCGCTTGAGCATTTCAAAAAAGGCAACTATGAACTTGGCGCGCAGGCGTCTGCGGTCGCGGTAACGGCGGGCGCATCAATTGATGCCGGTTATGAAAGCGGCGTAGCAATCTTCACGCAGGTAAAAGGCGGGCTGATGTACGAGGCTTCCGTTGGCGGTCAGAAGTTCAAGGTTAAAGCTCTGAAATAGAAAACCGCGGCGGACGCTACTTTGTGAAAAGATAAAAAGGCCCCTGCGTGGGGCCTTTTTTCGTCTCGTAACCAAAATCTCCAGTTGAGGATGGATATGCCGGACAGTGCATTCATTCGAGTCATCAATCGACGCCAGGTGCTGGCACTCGCGTTCGGCGCGATGGTGGGCTGGTCGTGGGTGGCGCTGACGGGTGTGTGGATTGCCGGCGCCGGCGCACTTGGCGCGATGCTCGCATTCGCGATCGGCGGCGGTATCGTCATATTCGTTGGCCTGACCTACGCGGAACTGGCTGCTGCGATGCCATTGGTTGGCGGCGAACACGTTTACTCGTACCGGGCGCTGGGAAGGACTGCGTCGTTTGTATGCACCTGGGCGATCCTGCTGGGTTACGCGTCCGTTGTGGCATTCGAGGCGGTTGCGCTGCCGACCGTACTTGAATACCTGCTACCCGGGTTCAGCCGGGGATACCTGTGGACGATCGCTGGCTGGGACGTCAACGTCACGTGGGTGCTGACGGGCGCTCTCGCAGCAATAGTCATGACCGTCATCAATATTCTCGGCATTCGAACGGCCGCCAGGTTGCAGGCGCTGGTCGTTGTAATCGTACTTCTCAGCGGACTGGGGCTGTTCTCCGGCGCCATCGTTGCCGGTGATGTCGGCAATGCTACGCCGTTGTTCAGTGGGGGATTGGCCGGGATGCTGTCGATCCTGGTCATGGTGCCGTTCATGTTTGTCGGCTTCGATGTAATTCCGCAATCGGCGGAAGAAATCGACCTGCCATTTGCCGCCATAGGCCAGTTGCTCGTCGTTTCAATTTTTCTCGCGATCCTCTGGTACGCGTTGGTTATTGGCGCGGTGGCGATCGCCTTGCCCGAGTCCGAACGCGCGTTGTCGGCGTTACCGACCGCGGACGCGGCGGCAGCATTATTTGACGGTAGCTGGGCCGGAAAGGTGCTGGTCATCGGTGGCGTCGCGGGCATCCTGACGAGCTGGAACGCCTTCCTGATCGGGGGTAGTCGGGCTTTGTACGCGTTGGCCAAAGCGGGGCAGGTACCGCGCACGTTCGCGGCGCTGCACCCCCGCTACCGCACTCCCCATTACGCCATACTGCTGGTCGGTGGACTGGCGGTCTTTGCTCCGCTGTTCGGCAGGCCCGCCATGGTCTGGCTCGTTGATGCTGGCGGGCTCGGCATTGTTACGGCCTACGCCATGGTCGCCTTGTCGTTCCTCGTGCTGCGTGCAAAAGAACCGGATATGGACCGGCCGTACCGCGTAAGACACGGAAAACTCGTCGGCTACCTCGCCTTTCTGCTTTCGCTTGCACTTGCATCACTGTATTTGCCCTGGAGCCCTGCCGCGCTCATATGGCCGCACGAGTGGCTAATCGTTATCGGTTGGTGCGTGCTGGGCGCCCTGTTCCAGCGGTTCTCGTCTGCCGAATGAGAATTGCTGGCGGGACCAGAGCGGAATAGACTAAAACCAACCATCCAAACATGGCAGTGAGTGCCCCGTGAACTTTGATGACAACTTTCGTCGGATCGGCAGTGCAAATGTCGAACCGATCAAAAACAAGATCGACGAGCTTCAAGGCGGGCGCTGGGACAATGCCAGGAATCGACGGCATTATGAGGCTCACCGCGGTGCACAATCGATTCCGCTGGTACACGATAGTGATTACCGCCATGTGGACGGTACGCGGCGCGCTGCTCTTGCCGAATTCGAGCCCGTCATTCGCCCGGTCCTTGGCATCACCGCGGATTTTTTTGATCAGTCACCGAAGGGCATGGAACTGGGGCCGAAGTTTGGACTCGGCTACTTCATCAGGGCTAAGTTCGCTCGGTTGCTACCTGGCGATTCGATCGCCGAACATCGCGATTTGAATTTCTCGCTGGCACACGCCCATCGAGTGCACGTGCCGATCATCACGAACGACCAGGTCTGGTTCACGGTGGGTGGCGAAACACTCAATATTCCCGAGGGTGAGATATACGAAATTAACAATCGTCGTCCTCACTCGGTCCATAACGACGGTGACTGTCCGAGGGTGCACCTGGTTCTGGACTATGTGCTAACAGGCGAGATGTGCTGTTGTGCCGAGAAACGGCGCGCAGATAAACCCTGCACGCCCGAAGCCTGTCTTGATACGGTATCGGCTCGAGTGCCCTGCAACTGCTTCGACGCCTGACGAGCAACGCCCCAGCGCTGTACGCATAATTCCGAATTGATTGCAGCGTTCTGATCATGATTGACTAGCGCGGCTCTGGTCCTGTGGTGATTTTCCAACACTTAAAGGAACCGGACAGATTAGCGACTCCAAATCTGCCCTTTGCAAACCACAAGGTGTGGTTATTTTGCTACAGATCAGGCGGAACATACGATTTTCGTATTTTGCCAAGTGATAGTTGGAGGATTCCTAATCATGGAAAGAACACCACTAGCGTTAGCGATCAGTATCGCGCTTGCAAACGGATCCCTGATGATGAGCACGCCAGTGCTTGCACAGGATGAAGGGGCCGCAGATACCGAGGCGATCGAAGAAATCATTACAACGGGCTCACGCATTCGCAAGGATGTATTCACAAGCTCGGCTCCAATGGACGTTATCGACGTCGGGCAGGCATCCATACAGGGCATTGCGAATGTCGGCGAGCTACTGCAACGCAACACCGCCGCAGCGGGTTCGCCGCAGGTAACCTCAGCAATTTCATCGGAATTCGTGAGTAACGGTGGACTCGGTACCAGTACACTTTCACTGCGTGGTCTTGGCGCAAATCGAACACTGGTTCTGATCAACGGTCGCAGGCCTGGCCCCGCCGGAACACGCGGTGCGGTCTCGTCTTTTGATTTGAATATTCTGCCTCTCTCGACCATCGAAAGAGTTGAGATTCTCAAAGATGGTGCATCGTCGATTTACGGTTCTGATGCCGTCGCCGGCGTCGTTAATATCATCACGCGCAAAGACGATGGCGGTATTGTTGACGGGTTTATCTCGCAGCCGTCCGATAGTGGTGGCGAAGAGATGCGCCTGAGCGCGACGTGGGGCAAGACCTACGATCGCGGCAGCTTCCGTTTCACAGCCGATTACCACAAGCGGGAAGAGCTGGCACGTGGTGATCGCGACTACTTTAATTGCGGCAATCAGTATATTTTCGATCAGGAAACGGGTGAGCGCGCCGACTCGATCGATCCGCGTACCGGGCAATTTGCCTGCCGCGACCTGATCTGGGGCCACATCTGGCTCTATAACTACGGCGCCACAAACCTCCCGTCCGGCCCGACGTTCGAGAATTACCTCGCGCAATACGACTATGACGGCGACCTGGCCCAGTACGTCGATCCATACGGCCCGGCGGAAAGCCCCAGCGACCTGGTGACACCGCCGGGATGGTTCCCTGTCGGCTATGACCGGGCATCCGATGGTGTTACCAACAGGGATCATCCCTTCCAGGATCAACAGTCACTGGTTCCGGAAGACGAGAACATTACCTTCTACGCTGAAGGCGAGTATGAAATAAATGACAGCATGGAAGCGTATGGCGAGTTCCTGATGAATCGTCGCACGACATATCAGAATAGTTACCGCCAGTTCTGGGCATTTGCCTTGTACAGCGGCAACTGGGATTACTACTACTACACCGGCAGCCAGGTGACTGCCGATGCAGGATGGTTTGGCGACTTCTTCTTCAGCCCGACCCCGATTACAGACCATAGCGATACCGAAGTCGAAGTTGACTACCAGCGCATCGTCGGTGGCCTGCGCGGTGATTTTGGTGACACCAGCTGGACTTGGGACACGACGTACTCTTACAGTAAGTCCGAAGGCAGTTACACCGAAGACCAGATCTATCAGGACTCTATATTCGATAATGAGTGGACGATAGGTGACGATTCCTGTGTTGGCACGGTGTCTTCCGTGCGCGGTGCTCCCTGCGTCGATATTCCATGGTTCGACCCGGACTTCCTGAACGGCGTCTATACTCCGGACGTGCGGGAGTTCCTGTTCGGGCGAGAAACAGGCAATACCGAATACACGCAATGGGCGGTCGATGGATCGGCCACTGGTGAAGTATTTGACTTGCCGGCGGGACCGATGGGTGCCGCTGTCGGCTTCCACTATCGAAAGGACGAGATCGACGACATACCGGGCGAGATCACCGCGGCCGGTAATACCTGGGGCACGACAGCTGCGGGCCGCACCAAGGGTGATGATACTACGAAGGCATTGTTCGTCGAGGTCGATGTCCCGTTGCTTGCCGATATGAAGATGGCGGAGAACGTGACATTGAATGCGTCAGCACGCTATACGGACGTCTCTTCCTACGGCGACGATACGACATGGAAGATCGGTATCAACTGGCAGATCATTGACTCCCTGAGACTCAGGGCCAACCAGGGCACGTCTTTCAGGACACCGGCGCTGTATGAATTGTACCTGGCCGACCAGACGAGCTTCGCATCACAGCGCATTGATCCGTGCCGGGACTGGGGTCAGGCGTTGGATAACGGCACTATCTCGCAGACAATTGCCGACAACTGTGCAGCAGACCAGTCCGCGATCGGTGGTCCGGCCGCGGGGCTAGATCCGGATTACACCGGTGGCACAATTACTCCGACTGTCTTCACGGGCGGCGGTGCAGGCCTGCTCGATGCTGAGACGTCCAAGTCGAAGACCATCGGACTGATCTGGCAACCGGAATTCGCTGATCTGAGCGCCTCGATTGACTACTTCGAGATCACGGTACGTGACGAAGTCGATCAGCTCGGTGCGGATACCATCCTGTACGAGTGCTATGCGTCGAATTTCGGTTTTGCCTTCGGCAATACAGAGCCGTTGTGTCAGCTGTTCGATCGGACCAGCGCTAATTTCGGCGTCGATAACGTTCGCGATAGCTACCTGAACATCGCCGAACAGACCAACCGCGGTTTCGACTACGCGGTGCGCTACGACACAGAAGCCGGATCGCTGGGTGCCCTTTCAGTTGAGTTACAGGCCACCCGCCAGCTCGAGGATACGCGGGCGTATTTTGCCGAGACTGCCGAGGACCTTAATGGTCTTGTTGGAGATCCGGAATGGGTTGGTGAATTCAACATCTCGCTGATTCGCGATCCCTGGTCGTTCTACTATGCCGGTAACTACATTGGTTCGTCAGATAGCACGGACGACATGGGTCAGACTTTCGTGGCCTATTTCGGCGTGGATTATGACGCGGTATTGTCGACCGACAGCGTCATCTACCATAACTTCTCGGTGTCCTATAATTGGGAAGAGAAGGGGATCAAGTTGCTGGCTGGCATCGCGAATATCGCCGATGAGGAACCGCCACAGGTAACGGCACAAGGAACCGGTGGAGTGTTGAATATCGTTGGCAATTCGGCGTTTTATTCGCAGTATGACTGGTATGGGCGTCGATTCTTCGCCAATGCCACGTTTAGCTTCGACTAGATCGCATTTGGTTGCCTGATAAGATGTGCCGGCGAAAGCCGGCACATCGTTATTGAGGAGAGACAATGCCAAGGATCGTTACCAAGGCCGATAATCTGAATGAGCGCAACCGTGAGTTTGCACAGGTACCACTCAAGGAACCTGTATTCCTGAACAGCGTGCCGAAGAGTGGCACACACCTCATCCGCAATATCATGCGCATGTTCGTGCCTGTTGAGCAGCAATACCACAAGGCGTTCGTTCAATACGCCGTATTACGTGAGCACCAGGCTGCGTTTGCACGCGCAAAGCCCTGTTTGAGCTGGGGGCACATGCTCTACGGTGATGCGTCCGCGGTCGCACTTCGGCAGGTTAGGCATCTCGTGCTCGTTCGCGATCCCTATGACTGGGTGCTCGCAAGAGCCCGGTTCTTCCTGTCGGATACGTATCAAGGCTCGCTGGATATCATCAAGGGCGGCAACCTCAGTGTCGAGGAAGTGCTCAACATGATGATATTCGGCATTCCCGACAAAGCGCCCGCTTTGTGCGACGTGTTTACCCACAATGCCGTGGCCTGGCTGGGTACTAATGCCAGAATCCTCCAGTTTGAGGAATTGCTGCAGCACGTGAAGTCACTCGAAACTGATGTCGCAGAAAAGTTCTTTGCGGAATTGCTGGACGGACTCGGCATGGGCGAGCTGCCGGGCGACTGGCGCGAACGGATCCGAATCGGTTCAGCTCGCGACCAGAGCAGTACAGCCCGCGAGAATCTCGAGCGCCCGGTTACTGGTGTTCCCGACACGCTTCCGGACATACAAAAACAGCTGGTCAACTATATTGCGCCGGGTCTGCGTGGCGTTCTCGGCTATGCGTAGCCCGGCGGAGTCCTGACTGGGTTCCAGTTTGACACATGTTGAGGGCGACGCCTTTGTGATGCAGGATGGAGGGTCAGCTCTTCCAGAGGCAAAGAGAATGTCGCATCTCAACGATCAAATCCGAATCATGTGTGTGATAGCGCTGGCGGTGACGCTGGCGGCTTGCTCTAACGCTACAAATGAGGATATCGAAATCAGGGCGGCCTGGATCGAAATGCCGGATGGTGTCCGGCTGGCCGCGGATATATTCGTGCCGCCCGGAGCAGGGGCCGGCGATCGCTTCCCGATACTTCTCGAGTACCTGCCTTATCGCAAAGACGAGTCTCGACCTAGAAACTACTCCCTCTATTCCTATTTCCTGGATCACGGCTACATCGTTGCACGCGTGGATATGCGTGGCACGGGCAACAGTGAAGGCACAACCATTCCTTACGAGTATTCGGATATCGAACTGGACGATGGCGAAGAGGTAATTGACTGGTTAGCCCGGCAGGAGTGGTCCACCGGCAAAGTAGGGATGTTTGGCATCTCCTGGGGCGGGTTCAATTCGATCCAGATGGCCATGCGCAATCCGCCGGCTTTGAGCGCTTTCGTGGCCCTGATGGCGACCGAACACCTGTACCAGGAAGATGTTCATTATATCGACGGGATCATGCATACCGACTCCTGGATGATGAGTCACGACTTGTATAACGCCATGCCGGGCGCACCGGATTTCATACTGGATGAGAATTGGCTGAAACAACGCTTTAACGTCACGCCAAGCGTTTACACCTACATGCAGCAGCAGCGCGATGGCGCATTCTGGGACAGGGCGTCGGCGCGTGGCCAATATGAAAAGATAAAAGTACCGGGCTATCACATCGGTGGCTGGTATGACGGCTATCGCAACAGCCTGCCACGTATGCTCGAAAATGTTGATGCGCCCGTGAAGGCGATGATCGGGCCATGGGACCATTATTTTCCCCATAACGCCTGGCCGGAACCGCAGGTTGAGTGGCGCCACGAGGCGGTACGGTGGTTCGATCATTGGTTGAAAGGTAAAGACACGGGCATCCTGGAGGAACCTAAGTTTGCCGTCTTCGTCCGCGACTACTATCCGCCGGACCCGGCAATCGAACGCGTCCCGGGGCAATGGCGGTGGGAGGATGGCTGGCCCATCGAGCGCACTGACTACCAGGAGTGGTTTGCCAATGGCGACCACGGCCTGTCCGCCGAACCGGCCGAAGAAGCAACGCACCGCATGGAGTACAAGCCCTCGGTTGGACTGGAGGGCGGCGGACCTACGATGTGGTGGGGCAGTGTGACGCCCGACCAGCAGCCCATGGACGATCACAGCCTGGTGTACGACAGTGATCCGCTGGATGAGCCCCTTGAGATTCTCGGCAGGCCAGTTGCGAAGCTCAGTGTCTCCGCCGACGCAGCACGAGCGAATTGGGTTGTCCGGATTTCTGATGTGGCACCGGACGGGCAGGTGACCCAGGTGGCAGGTGCCGCCTTCAATGGCACACACCGGAATTCCGCTCGCGAGCCTGAGGATGTCGTCCCGGGTGAGGTGTTTCCGCTGGAATTCAAACTGCACCTTACGTCATGGGTATTTCCAAAAGGCCACCGCGTGCGCGTTGCCATCAGCAATGCGCAATGGCCCATGTTGTGGCCCACGCCGATACCGATGTCATCGACGCTGGAAATGGGCGGGGAAGGTGGAACCCGGGTGGTATTACCTGTGATAACGCCCGGTGCGAACAAGGCGCCTGAGTTCGTGCTTCCCGAGGCAAGCCCCGTGCTGGCCGGCTATGAGACCCTGGACACAGGCAATATCAGTGGTTACGCGGCGATAACCGCCATTGAACATGATCCGGAAACGGGAGAGGCGTACGGTCTCGCAACGAATACCGGTGCAACTCGTTATCCGTGGGGAGTCGAGCGGTTCGAAGAAGAGATCGAACACCGAACATCCGACACGAATCCGGCGCACACATCGGTGGTGGGCCGCTACAAGCTGACACAGGAGCTGACTGACCGGACGCTCGAATTCGAGCAGACCGTCGAGTTCGACAGCGACGAAGAGAATTTCAATCTGAAATTCCATCGCTGGGTGAAGGTCAATGGCGAGTTGTTCGCGGAAAAAACCTGGGACGAGAGTATTCCCAGGGATTTTCAGTAGGCGCATGCCCCAAAGACCGGCAAACCATCTATCATTCGCACAAGCTTCGACAACGAAGGGACGACTTAGTTGAGAACACGCATCACGGAAATGCTGGGTATCCGGCATCCTATAATCCAAGGTGGCATGCACTATGTCGGTTTTGCTGAACTGGCGGCAGCGGTATCAAATGCCGGGGGCCTCGGCATCATCACCGGGCTTACGCAGAAGACACCCGCGGACCTGGCGAACGAAATTGCGCGTTGCAAAGACATGACGGACAAACCCTTTGGTGTCAACGTGACGTTCTTGCCAACGGTTAACGCGCCCGATTACCCGGCGATCATTACAGCGATAATCGAGGGCGGCGTTCCGGTTGTTGAAACAGCAGGTAACAACCCGTCGCCGGTATTGCCGTACCTGAAGGATGCCGGGATCAAGGTCATTCACAAATGCACATCCGTCCGCCATGCGCTGAAAGCGCAGGAAATCGGTTGCGATGCTGTCAGTGTCGATGGATTCGAGTGTGGTGGACACCCTGGCGAGGACGACATACCGAATATGATCCTGTTGCCGCGCGCTGCTGATGAACTCGATATTCCCTTCGTGTCCTCGGGCGGCCAGGCGGATGGGCGGTCGCTGGTGGCATCACTGGCGATGGGTGCAGAGGGCATGAACATGGGCACGCGTTTCATCGCGACCAAAGAGGCACCCGTGCACGAGAATGTGAAACAGGCCATCGTCAATGCTTCTGAGCTGGACACACGACTGGTCATGCGCCCGTTACGGAATACCGAACGCGTTATGAACAATGCGGCAGTCGAAAGCTTGCTCGAAAAGGAAAAGCGACTCGGTGACAAACTTAAATTTGAGGACATCATCGATGAAGTGGCGGGCGTCTACCCGCGCATCATGATGGAGGGTGACATGGACGCCGGTGCGTGGTCTTGTGGCATGGTAGCCGGCCTCATCAATGACATTCCGACAGTCAAGGAACTTATCGACCGGATCATGGACCAGGCGAACACAATCATTGAGGAACGCCTCGCCGGTATGCTGCGATGAACAGTTCGCACCTGGTTTACCGACAATTCGGTCTCTATTCATGACACTGGTCGCCCACTCTGATCTTCCGACTTTCGCTTACCTCGGTGAGCAAGGTCATGAGGTACTGTCGCTCGAGCGCGCGGGGCACCAGGACATACGTGAGTTACACATCGGATTCCTGAACATGATGCCGGACGCGGCCTTGCAGGCGACCGAGCGACAGTTCATACGGCTTGTTGGCAGTTGTAATCGCATCGCACAGTTCTTTGTCTATCCGTTCTCGTTACCGTCACTGGCACGCAGCGCGGAAACGTGTGACTACATCGATCGGTACTACTCCCGCTTCGAGGATCTGCAGGAACAGGGGCTGGATGCACTGGTAATTACCGGCGCGAATGTTGCGAATCCGCACCTCGACCAGGAACCGTTTTGGGAGCCATTGCTCGATGTCGCGAGTTGGGCGGAAGACAATGTGGCGTCGACACTTTGCTCCTGCCTTGCGACGCACGCGTTACTCAAACGTCTGCACGGTATTGACCGGCAACCGCTGCCGAACAAGCGCTGGGGTATCTACAGCCACAAGATCTGTGCGTCCGAGCATCCACTGACGTACGACATCAATACGCGTTTCGATGTACCGCACTCCAGACACAATGATATTTCGCGTGCACAGCTGGAGTCTGCAGGATTGCGCGTATTG
>Ga0316191_10003012_pt1 | contig 12340 bp, 11 predicted proteins | sample Eddworburr2cm_MG_FD_204928 | JGI IMG/M metagenome (GOLD analysis project Ga0316191, IMG submission 204928) | Coastal sediment microbial communities from Maine, United States - Eddy worm burrow 2 cm | ecosystem: Environmental > Aquatic > Marine > Coastal > Sediment | place: USA: Maine...
TTTGATCGGGGATCCTGGGTATTAAAAGGAAAAACTTCCATCTATATCCGGGTGCTGGATGAGATTCCCCCTGAAGAAGTGAAGAAGCTGGATATTAAAATGCTGATCAAAATCGTTAGGCAGAAGATGGTGGATGGAATTGAAGATCTGGAACATGAGCATCTGGTGTAATGAATGACCACGCAAAGATCATCAGGCGGATGGGATTCGTGAAGGACCAGGAGGGAATTATGAACCGATATATCGGTGAATCTGCACAATGGCAACACCACCTTGAGAAAACACGAAGCTTTATTGCCGCATCTTTCACCGGCTCCCAGGCCAAAAGTGTAGCGGTGCTGGGCAGCGGATGGCTGCTCGATGTTCCCCTGGAAGAACTCAGACTCAGGTTTGAGCAGATCTACCTGGTGGATATTCATCATCCGCCCCAGATCAGAAAAAAAATTGCAGGCATGGAAGGGGTGGAACTGGTGGAAGAGGACCTGAGCGGAGGGGCCGTTGAACAGGTGTGGAAGCTCCTGTGGAAAAACAAAACTAAGATCCCTGCCGCACGCCTTGTAAACGAGATCTCCCTGGTCCCCCCTCTCACCGGAATTCAGCCGGATGCACTCATTTCGGTCAATTTGCTCAATCAGCTGGATATTCTTCTCTGCGATCACATAAGACGGAAACTTCCTTATCAACAGGAGCTAAGTCTGACCTTCCGGGCTGCCATTCAGGCTTTTCACCTGGATTGGATCACTAAAAAAGCTGGTTGCCTGGTCACCGATACCACCGAGCACAGAATTCCTCAAAAGGGCGCAGCGTCTTCCAAGCCTTTGCTTTACACTGACTTACCCGAAGGCATTCGGGGTGACAGCTGGCAATGGGATTTTGACACGCGGGGAACCTACCACCCTGGATCCCTTACCCGCATGGAGGTTCAGGCCGTCGAGTGGTCTTGATTCAAGTCTTTTTTCAACGGCTTTTAAAGAGTTTTGTGTTGAAAAGTGAGTGGTGCTTCAGCCATACTTTTACCTATATTTGTGCTGCTATTGAGGAGACTGATATGACGGCGAATTATTCTGAAGATACCATACGCACACTTGACTGGAAGGAACACATCCGAAAGCGACCCGGCATGTACATCGGGAAGCTGGGAGACGGATCCTCACCTGATGATGGAATTTATATATTATTGAAAGAAGTCATCGACAATTCCATCGACGAATACATGATGGGATTCGGGAAAACCATCGAAGTTCGCATTGACGAACACCGGGTCTCCATCCGGGACTATGGTCGTGGAGTGCCCCTGGGGAAAGTGGTGGATGTGGTTTCCAAGATGAATACAGGAGCCAAGTACGATTCCAAGGTATTTAAAAAATCTGTGGGTTTGAACGGAGTGGGGATTAAGGCAGTGAATGCCCTATCCTCAAGCTTCACCATCCAGTCGATCCGGGAAGGAAAGGCTAAGGCTGTGGACTTCAGCGAGGGGGAACTTGTCAAGAATCATCAACAGTGCAATTCTTCAGAGAAAAACGGAACGGAAATCATCTTTGAACCCGACCACACCCTGTTTGGGAAATTCAACTTCATCGATGAGTACATCGAGGCCATGCTCCGGAACTACACCTACCTCAACACCGGATTAACCATCGATTTCAATGGGGAAAAGTTTCAATCTAAAAACGGACTCCTTGACCTGCTCCAGGAGAACATGAGCGGGGAGGGCCTCTACCCCATTATGCACCTGAAGAATGGGGACATTGAAGTGGCCATTACCCATGGGAACCAGTACGGCGAAGAGTATTACGGCTTTGTAAACGGTCAGCATACCACCCAGGGGGGAACCCACCAGGTGGCCTTTAAGGAGGCCCTGGTAAAAACCGTACGTGATTTTTATAAGAAGGATTTTGATGCCTCCGATATACGCACCTCCATCATTGCTGCCATTAGCATCAAGGTGGAAGAGCCAGTGTTTGAATCCCAGACCAAAACCAAACTGGGATCTAAAGACATTGGACCCAAGGGTCCCTCGGTCCGGAATTTCATCATGAACTTCCTGACCACCAAAATGGATGATTATCTCCACAAACATGGGGAGACGGCCCATGCCCTTCTGAAGAAGATTCAGGAATCTGAAAAGGAGCGCAAAGCCATTTCGGGGATAAAAAAGCTGGCAAGGGAAAGAGCCAAAAAGTCCAACCTGCATAACAAGAAGTTGCGCGACTGTCGCATCCACTATAATGGTAAGGACAACCTGAAAAATGAATCCACCCTCTTCATCACAGAAGGAGATTCTGCCTCCGGATCCATTACCAAGTCAAGAAATGTAAATACCCAGGCAGTCTTCAGCCTGCGGGGAAAACCCCTGAATTCTTTTGGCCTGACCAAGAAAGTAGTATATGAGAACGAAGAATTCAACCTTCTCCAGGCAGCCCTGAATATCGAAGACGGTCTCGATGGATTGAGGTACAAGAATGTGGTGATCGCCACGGATGCTGATGTGGATGGAATGCATATCCGGCTCTTGCTGCTCACCTTCTTCCTCCAGTTTTTCCCCAACCTGGTGCGGAATGGCCACCTTCTGATCCTCCAGACTCCCCTGTTCAGGGTCAGGAACAAAAAAGAGACCCACTATTGCTATTCGGATGAGGAGAAAAAACAGGCCATTGAAAAGGTGGGCAGGAATCCCGAAATCACCCGTTTCAAAGGGCTGGGTGAAATTTCGCCCGATGAATTCAAACATTTCATTGGTCCCGATATCAGGCTGCAGCCTGTTCGGCTGAAAAAAGAAGACGACCTGCAGGAAATCCTCAGTTTTTACATGGGAAAGAACACACCCGAACGACAGGACTTTATCATTGAGAGGCTCAGGGTGGAGGAAGACCCTGTAGAGGTGGCCTGAAGCCATTCAGGACCGCTGGGATAAGAATAGAAGTGAATCAGTAAAGATAAATGACAGAATTCGACGATACATCATTGGATGCACCACAGGAAGAGGGACATTCCGGGGAAGAGGTGAAGATTACCCGCCTAACAGGAATGTACGAGGACTATTTCATCGACTACGCTTCCTACGTGATCCTGGAAAGGGCCGTGCCTCATATTATCGACGGATTGAAGCCGGTGCAGAGACGAATTATGCATGCCATGAAACGGATTGATGACGGCCGTTTCAACAAGGTGGCCAACATTATCGGAAACACCATGCAGTACCATCCCCATGGGGATGCCTCCATCGGCGATGCCCTGGTATCCATTGGACAGAAAGAGCTGCTGGTCGATACCCAGGGTAACTGGGGGAATATCTTTACGGGCGATGGGGCCGCAGCCTCAAGGTACATTGAATCCAGGCTATCTCCATTTGCCAACGAAGTGCTTTTCAATGCCAAGACCACCGAATGGAAGCTAAGCTATGACGGGCGCAACAAAGAGCCTGTCACCCTACCGGTGAAATTCCCTCTCTTACTGGCTCTTGGCGCAGAAGGAATCGCAGTGGGGCTTTCCTCCAAGATCCTGCCACATAACTTTATTGAGCTCATCGATGCTTCCATCAAATACCTGCAGGGAAAGGCATTTGAACTCTATCCCGATTTTCCCACCGGGGGACTGGCAGAAGTATCGCGTTACAATGATGGGCTGCGAGGCGGTGCCATCCGGGTCAGGGCAAAGATCGAGAAGCTGGATAATAAAACCCTGGTAATCAAGGATCTCCCCTATGGGAAAAATACGGGGAGCCTGATAGATACCATCATCAAGGCCAGCGAAAAAGGGAAGATCAAGATTAAGCGGATCGATGACAATACGGCCGAAAACGTAGAGATCCTGGTGCACCTGGGCTCCAACGTTTCATCCGATAAAACCATTGATGCACTCTATGCATTTACCGATTGTGAAATCTCCATCTCCCCCAACTGCTGCGTAATCGAGGACGATAAACCCCGTTTCGTAGGTGTCAGCGAGATCCTGAAGGTAAATGCCGACCACACCAAGGAACTGCTCAGGCAGGAACTGGAAATAAGGCTCAGGGAGTTGCAGGAAGACTGGCACCTCTCCTCGCTGGAAAAGATCTTTATCGAAAAGCGGATCTACCGCGATATTGAGGAATCCGAGACCTGGGAAGCGGTCATAGAAGCCATCGACAAAGGCCTGGAGCCCTACAAGAAGTTGTTTATGCGGGAAGTGACCCGCGAGGACATTATCAAGCTTACCGAGATCAAGATCAAACGCATTTCCAAGTATGATGTGAAACGGGCTGACGAGCACATCAAGAGCCTGGAAGAGGAAATGGAAGTGGTGAAAAATCACCTCAATAACCTGGTGAGCTACACCATCGATTACTTCAAACAGATCAAAAAGAAGTACAGCAAGGGAAGGGAACGACGCACCGAACTCAGGAACTTTGCAAGCATTGAGGCCTCCAAGGTGGTGGTGGCAAACCAGAAGCTCTACATGAATGCCAAAGATGGTTTCATTGGAACTGGACTAAAGAAGGATGATTATGTCTGCGATTGTTCAGACATAGACGACATCATAGTTTTCCTGAAAAACGGGACCTACACCATATCCAAAGTGGCCGACAAGCAATTCGTGGGCAAAGACATTATCCATGCTGCTGTTTTCAAGAGAAATGACCAGAGAACCATCTTCAATGTGGTCTACTTCGACGGCAATTCGGGCAATGTGATGGTGAAACGGGCTCCTGTGACCGGGATTACCCGCGACAAGCAGTACAATATTGGCAAGGAACATACACACACCAAGGTGCTCTACTTCAGCGCAAACCCAAATGGCGAGGGAGAGGTAATCAAGGTGTACCTGCGTCCGAGGCCCCGTTTGAAGAATCCCATTTTCGAATTTGACTTTGCCCAACTGGCTATCAAGGGCCGAGGGACCCTGGGAAATATCCTGACCAAGTTTTCGGTACAGAAGATTGTAATGAAAGAAAAGGGAGTTTCCACCCTGGGAGGAAGGAAAATCTGGTTCGACGAGGATGTAATGCGTCTGAATGTCGATGCCAGGGGCACTTTCCTGGGAGAATTCTCAGGCGAAGACAAGCTCCTGGTCATTACAAAATCAGGAAATTTCCGCACCAGCAATTTTGACCTGAGCAATCATTTCGAAGATGATTTGAGTATCATTGAAAAGTACCGGGAGGGCAAGATATGGTCGGCCGCCTATTACGATGCCGAACAAGAATATTACTATCTGAAGCGCTTTCTTATTGAGCCAGGTGCCAAAGAAACCCGCTTTATCGGAGAGCATCCCGAATCTCGCCTCATCCGGATTACCGAAGTGGAATACCCACGCCTGGAACTGAAATTCGGAGGAAAAAACAAGGATAGAAATTCGGAAATCATTGAAGTAGCCGATTTCATTGGTATCAAAAGCCATAAAGCCCGGGGCAAGCGCTTATCCAATTATGAGGTGAAGGTCATCGAGGAGCTCCTGCCCGAAAATCTACCTGTTGAAGACGAATCAAAGCTCAAAGATGGTCCGGTCCCGGCCCCTGGCCCGGTCAGCGCCCCCAAAGTGAAAAAGAAAAAAACCGGGAAAGCTCCTCCTGTAAAAGCTGATCCTGGCAAGGCAGCCTCTAAAGGGGAAAAAGCCGCGAAGAGCAAATCAGGTTCCCAAAAGGAAAAGGCTGATACTGCCAAGCCTGCCATTAAAGAAAAGAAACAGGATCCTGACGAAGTTCCCCTTGAAATTGTCAAGCCTAAAGAGGATACAAAGGAGGACGATGATGACTCAAAGCCAAACGGACAGTTTACTCTTGAGTGGTAAGATGAACTCCAGGATATTTCTAATCGGATTTATGGGATCGGGAAAATCCACTCACGGCAAAATACTGGCCCGAAAGATCGGGTACAATTATGTGGACATGGACCATACGATCGAGGAGACCGCTGAGATGAGCATCCCTGCCATTTTCCAGGAACACGGCGAAGAGGTTTTTCGCAAATGGGAACACGATATTCTGCTTGAACTGTGCAAACGCGATCGCCTGGTGGTCTCGACCGGGGGTGGAGCTCCCTGCCATGGTGAGATGATGCAAATAATGAACTCCCATGGAAGCACCGTTTATATACATCTCCCACCGGAAGCTCTAAAGGATCGTTTGCTCCATTCACCTACCGAACGCCCCCTGATTAAAGGAAAATCTGAGTCCGAACTCCTTGAGTTTATCTCCGACCTGCTTGCCAAACGAGAACACTATTACAATCAGGCCGTTCATACCATCAATGGCATCAACCTGCAGATAGAGGACCTGGTTTCCATGCTCGGGCAAAGCTGAGCAAAAATAATTGTACATTTATAGTGTGAAAACCTACCTGCGGCTTTTGTTTTTAGCCTCCGTGGCACTCCTTGTACTGGGACTCCTTAATGGTCAGCCCAGCAAAACTGCTGTAGAAATTTCCGAAGTGGATAAACTGGAACAGGTCGCTGTTCATTCGGGAAAGCTCCCCTATGATCCTGTCCATGCTTCCCACCGGATATTATCAAAGCCTTACCTTCGCCATGGCTTTCTGGAGAACATGCGGCTGGGCCAGGAGACTCACCAGTCCAGGCTGCTAACAAGTGAAATTCAGGTTTCCAAACGAATTAGGGGAGAAATATCACCCGAACTTCTTCAAAGAACGGGTTACTTCATCTATATCCACTCCGGATCGGAGATTCCATCTTGATTGCCAGAGTATACTCATCAATTGTAATTAAATCAAGACAGTCTATTTAACATAATAATTCATATCGTTATGAAATCATTAAAATATATTATACTCGGAGTTATGCTTATATCTCTCATAGGGAGTAGTTTTCCATATATCGCCAATGGATTTGCCTCCCAACGAACAGGTCTGTATCTGGAAACATCGGACCAGCATGTGCCCTTTGGTTTTTTCGAAACTTACACCTTGACCGAAGTACTAAGCGCTCTGGATCCGGCAGACAGATTCTTCCTGCTGGTAGATACTGAAGGCAGGGACAAAGGCGGTTGCATGCTAGGCAGCTGCCAGGAATCCCAAGCATCTGAATTATGGGCCTATATACACAGTGAGCCATTTCAAAAGCAGCTACCTGCAGACATCCGTTTTGCCTGGGGAGCCAGTCAGGAGCAGCAGGTCAAGATGCTTTTCGCATTAAAGCAGCCTGCAGAAGCATTGAAGGGGCCTTTGCAGTCCCATATCAAGGAAGCAAAGGCAAAGAAAAGTGAACATAATGCTTCCTATGAGCTGCTCATCTCTTTTACTGAAGAGGGCACTAAGCTCTGGGCTGAACTAACCGGGGCAAATGTAGGAAGAAGTATTGCCATTGTCTCCAATGACTTGGTCTATGCAGCTCCCATGGTTCGGGAAGCCATCGCGCATGGAGAATGCTCTATAAGTGGAAATTATACGGAGAGCGATCTGACTCCGATCATAAATATACTGGAACAATAAACATCTTCAATGATGAGGCTGTCTCCCCGGAGGCAGCCTTTTTAAAACATCCCTGACAAGAGGAGTTCATTTTCCAGGCCCGCGATATAATCACTTACCTTAAGGCCCGCAAGACGTAAACGAAGAGACTCGGGATCGTGAATGCTGCCAGTCAGTTTCTTCTCCAGTGCATGGATGTCTTTGCCCGAAATAAAATCTCCATCAATCTTCAATTCCCGGATGATCCCTTTTTCCACGTTCATGTGAAAATCAACATGACCTTCGCCAAGGGGAAGACTTTTGTTAAACTGATACCTGGGTGAATATCCGAAGTTCCACTCCCAGGTAGAAAACTTGGAATCTTGTAACTCCCCTATCTTCGCCAGGTCCTTTTTTCCATACTGGTACTTTTCCGCACCCTCCATGGTTTGAAGTACATGCTCAAATAGCTTGTCCTGAAACTCCTCCACATTCACAGCTTTTTTCAGGTGATCCCTGATGTTGGTGACCCGGGAGCGAACAGATTTTACCGCCCGGTCGGTGAAGCTTTCCTGCCCGGTGAGCAGTGCTGCACTAAGATCATCCATTTCTGAAGAAAATAAGAGCGTGCCATGGTGTAAAACCCTATGCTTATATACGTGACTGGCCGTTCCGGAAATCTTCAGTCCCTTAATGAGCAACTCATTGCGTTTGCCAAGGCTGACTTTCAATCCCATCTTACCCATAGCTTCAATCACCGGCTTTGTTGCTTTCCTGTAATTGACCAGCTCCCCTTCTTTTTCATTGGTGAAAAAAGCGAAGTTCAGGTTTCCCAGATCGTGAAAAACCGTGCCTCCGCCTGAAATCCTCCTGACTACCGGAATATCCCGTTCCTGCACAAAGGGCAGATTGATCTCAGCCAGGGTATTCTGATGTTTTCCCACCACAATGGAAGGAATGTTCCGGTATAGAAGGAAGATTTCCTTGTCGAAGCATTTCAAAAGGTATTCCTCTGATGCCAGGTTAAAATAGGGATTGGTATTTGAGCTAATAATGCAGAGCATATTCTAATGATTAGCCTCCTGGATCAGGAACTGACTGTGAAATCCACCATTTTGAGGGCAACACAGAAAGGACCCGCCGAAATATTAAGAATGTCAGCCAGCCGCATCCGGCTCCCCAGAGGGCCCCGGCCAGAACATCGCCGGGATAATGAACTCCCAGGTAGATGCGACTGTAAGACACCAGCAAGGCCCAGCCAAGCATTAGTACTGTGAACCATGGCTTCCTGATCCATAAAAGCATCAGGAGTGCCAGTCCAAAAGTGTTGGCAGCATGGGAAGAGATGAAACCGAACTGCCCTCCACACTTATTATTTACCAGGTGGACCATTCCCTGCAGAGCTGGTTCATGACAGGGTCTTAATCGCTGAAACACATTTTTAAACAGATGTACTGAAGTCTGGTCTGCAAGAGTAATCACCAGAATAATGAAAAGCAGCATGGCTGCAAGCTGCCATCTCTTCTTCCATCCCAAAAAAAGGAGCAATAGCAGATAAAAAGGCCACCAGGTGATTTTCCCGCTGATCCACCACATGATCCCATCCCAGGATTCACTGTGCGTGCCATTAATGGCCAGGAAAATACGTGTGTCAAGTTGCAGAAGCCAATCCATAGTCTTGCTTAGGAATTTAACATCTTCCAAACAGTATCGTTGAGACTTACCAGTCCAGTGTTTGCCACAGCCGAAATAAAATGGTAAGTGACCGAAGGCAGCTCCTTCCGGATCTCCTCAGTAAGCTCTTCATCCAGCAGGTCGCACTTGGTAATTACCAGCAGTCTTTGCTTGTCCAGCAATTCGGGATTGTATTTCTCAAGTTCGCTCATAAGAATCCCGTACTCCTCAGCTATGTCCTTGCTGTCGGCCGGGATCATGAACATGAGCATTGAATTGCGCTCAATGTGCCTCAGAAAACGGTGCCCAAGCCCCTTCCCCTCACTGGCTCCCTCAATAATCCCGGGAATATCGGCCATCACAAAAGAGCGTTCATCCCTGTATCTTACAATGCCCAGGTTGGGTACCAGGGTGGTAAAAGGATAATCAGCAATTTTTGGTTTGGCTGCTGAGATGGCTGAAAGCAGCGTGGACTTGCCTGCATTGGGGAAGCCTACCAAACCTACATCGGCGAGCAATTTTAACTCAAGAATGTACTTCCCTTCAAGACCCTCTTCTCCCGGTTGTGCATAGCGCGGAGTCCGGTTGGTGGGGGACTTAAAATGATCGTTGCCCTGTCCTCCCCTGCCACCCTTAATCAGGACTTTCTCCTCATTATGGGCAGTGATCTCAAAAAGGACTTCATTGCTATCTGCATCCCTTGCTACGGTACCCAGAGGAACTTCAATATAGGCGTCTTCCCCATCAGCCCCTGTTTTCAGGGATGAGGACCCACCAACACCGTTGGTGGCAAAAACGTGTCTCTTGTACTTCAAATGTAAGAGGGTCCAGAGCTGTTCATTGCCCTTGAGAATCACATGTCCGCCTCGTCCGCCATCGCCACCATCAGGCCCCCCCTTCCTCGTAAGTTTATCACGGAGCAGGTGGGCCGATCCGCTGCCCCCTTTTCCTGAACGGCAGAAGACCTTTACGTAGTCAACAAAGTTGGTGTTCGACATAGGCAGACATGCTGGAGGTTGGCTAGTGCTTTACCTTAGCAATGACCTCAACAATACGCTCAAAAATATTATCCACAGAGCCTGTACCGTCCACGGCTGCATGCTTGTGCATTTTATCATAATAGTAGGTTACAGGAATGGTCTGGCGATTGTATACATCAATCCTGTTGTTGATGGTCTCAAGGTTATCATCGCTGCGTCCGGTCTCTTTTCCTCGGTTCAAGAGCCTTTTCACCAGCTCTTCTCGCGCCACTTCCAGCGAAATCATAACACCCACACGCTCGTCATAATCAGTGAGGGCCTTACGTAGCTCTCTTGCCTGTTCCACTGTTCTGGGGAATCCGTCAAAAATGAATCCCGGTCCGTCCTGTTGCGCCTCAAGCTTCTTTCTGATCATTCCAATGACAATCTTATCCGAAACAAGTTCCCCCTTGTCCATAATCTCTTTGGCCTTCACACCCAAATCAGTTTTTGCAGCCACTTCTTCCCTTAGCAGGTCTCCGGTCGAGATATGCACCAATCCATACTTCTCAATGACCTTTTCCGATTGAGTACCTTTTCCAGAGCCCGGAGGGCCAAATAATACAATATTCAACATTATTTTTCAGATTTATTAAACGCCTCCAAAATTAGCAAAGATTTGCTGCTTTAGTCCACCAAACGGTATATTTCCTTGAAATTTCTGCCATAGCCGTCATAATCCAATCCATAGCCCAGAATGAAGTCGTTTGGGATCTCCATTCCCACATAATCCAGGTTCACCTTTCTGATGGTAGCATCGGGTTTGTGAAGAAAAGTGGCAACCTTGATATCGGCAGGCTGATAGCCCGATAACTGGCGGATGATTGTCTCCAGTGTGACTCCGGTATCTACAATATCCTCCAGGACCACAACCACCCGGTCTTTTAAATCCCGATTGATCCCGATCAATTGCTTGACCGTGCCAGTGGAATGGGTTCCACTGTAAGATGCCAGCTTCAGGAAGGTAATCTGACAGGGAAATGTCAGTTGCTTGTATAGATCACTTGCGAACATAAAGGCTCCGTTCAGAATGCCCAGGAATATGGGGTCCTTGTTTGCCAGGTCTCTATTCATCTCCTCTGCGATCCGGCTAACCTCTTTAAGAATTTCATTTTCGGGGATGAAAGGTTCAAAATGTTTATCATGAACCTTGATTATCGGGCGCTCCATAAGCCATATTTTACATTAAAGTAATCATCAGAACCAAGGAATAAAAATAATTGTAATTTCGTTAGCTGATAATCCATTTAAAACAACATTAAGATATGAATCCAAAAGTCAGTATTATCATGGGAAGCACCTCCGATCTTCCTATTATGGAGCAAGCGGCTAAACTACTGGATGAGTTTGAGATCCCCTTTGAAATTAATGCCCTTTCGGCCCACAGGACCCCGGATCAAGCCATGGAATTTGGCAGGGGTGCAGCAAAGAGGGGCATCAAGGTAATTATTGCAGGAGCCGGAGGAGCGGCACATCTGCCAGGTGTGATCGCAGCACTTACACCCCTGCCAGTGATTGGGGTACCGATCAAAGCTTCCATCTCCATTGACGGATGGGATTCAATACTGAGTATTCTCCAGATGCCTCCGGGGATTCCCGTTGCCACCGTGGGATTGGATGGTGCCAGAAATGCAGGAATCCTGGCCGCACAGATTGTAGGTACTGGTGATCCTGCCATCATGGAAAAGATGGTAAGTTTTAAAGAAAGCCTGGCCTCCAAGATTGTGAAAGCCAACGAGGAGTTAAAAGAGGTAAAATTTAAGTTTAAAACCAACTGACAATGCAATGATATCTCCACTTATGTGGATGTTGAAAAGACCGGGATTGCTGATCCCGGTCTTTTTTTTGCTTCATAGTCCCAGCCGTGTTTCCGGTCAGTATACCTGGACGGAGACTTCCTCGGCAGCTCTGGGCGGAGCATATGTGACCAGAGCTGGCTACTCCTGCGCGGGTTTGAACCAGGCCGGCCTTGGTGCCCTGGAAAAAAATACGATTACCGTGCAGCACAGCAGACCTTATTTGTTAAGGGATCTTGGCCAGTCTTCCCTCTCAGGACAATTTCTTACAGGAAACGGGGCAATGGGAGTGCTCCTTTCCACCCAGGGCATCAAAGGGCTCCGTCAATCTTCCCTCTGGTTCTCCTATGGCCTGAAGCTCCATCCGGATGTGGCCGCCGGGATGGGTATCCACCTCTGGAACACAAGCATGGCCGAGCAAGTATTATATGCTACCGGTCTTAGTTTTGCTCTGGGCATCAGGGCCCGA
>Ga0316191_10003013_pt1 | contig 12340 bp, 5 predicted proteins | sample Eddworburr2cm_MG_FD_204928 | JGI IMG/M metagenome (GOLD analysis project Ga0316191, IMG submission 204928) | Coastal sediment microbial communities from Maine, United States - Eddy worm burrow 2 cm | ecosystem: Environmental > Aquatic > Marine > Coastal > Sediment | place: USA: Maine | collected...
AGATGTCTGGAAAATTTTCCCTGAAGATAATGGATTAGTTTGGTTTGGTACGACAGATGGATTATATCAATATAACTCAACAAGACAGAAAAATTTCAATTATAAATATCCAGCCTTGATAAACCGGGTTGTAGTAAATCAGGATTCCCTGATTTATCATTATCCCCCTCGAAACAGCTCAAACGATTTAATTGATGAGGCACATTTAATATTGCCGTATGTGGATAATGGAATTAGTTTTCAATATGATGCAAATTCCTTCCACGTAAATGAGAACCTGTATTTTTCTTACAGGTTAATTGGATTCGATGAGAAATGGTCTAATTGGACCAGGGAAACCTTCAAAGAATATACGAACTTGCCCCCTGACCAATATACGTTTACTGTAAAAGCCAGGAATTCTTATGCTATTGAATCTGAACAGGCCATGTTTACTTTCATTATTCTACCTCCCTGGTATCTGACCTGGTGGGCATATGGGGGATACTTTGTAGGTTTTGTGGGTTTGATCTTCGGGATCAATAGATATCAGCGCAAAAGAATCCATAAGAAACAGGAGGCCAGGATCCGGATGCAGGAAAAGGAACTGGAAAGGGAAAAAGAAATCTCTCAGAAATTACGGAATGTTGACCGCCTGAAAGACGAATTCCTTGCCCATACCTCTCATGACCTCCGAACCCCACTTCATGGCATCATTGGCATTTCAGAATCTATTATGGATCAGGTTGAAGGTATGCAAACTAATGAGATCAAAAATAACCTGGCTATGGTAACAGCCTCTGGGAAAAGACTCGCCAGCATGGTGGACAGCATCCTTGATTATTCCAGGATAAAAGCCAAAGACCTTGACCTTAAGATCAAAAATGTGGATCTGTATGCGATTGTGGACCTTGTGCTTAATATGAGCCAGCCGATGATCTCAAAGAAAAAGGTACAATTAATTAATAGTATTCCAGAAAACCTCCCATATGTCCGGGCGGATGAAAACAGACTGCAACAAATACTTTTCAACCTTGTCGGAAATGCAATAAAATTCACTGAATCCGGGTCAATTACTATAAAAGCCGAGACATTAGATTCAATGATTCAAATAAGTGTAATTGATACGGGTATCGGGATCCCTGAAGATAAGATAAAAGTAATATTTGAATCGTTTGAGCAACTGGACCTGGTCGTAGACCGTGAATACATCGGGACAGGACTCGGACTAACCATCACAAAAAAGCTTGTAGAACTTCATAATGGGAAAATATGGGTTGAGTCAGAATTTAATAAGGGATCAACTTTCTATTTTACCCTTCCCGTTAGTGATCTGAAAACGAAAAATGTATCTTTTGATAAGGATAAAATCATTCTTGATACCAAAGAACCGGAATTTGAAAGAGTATACGATGACGCCGATTATTCAATCCTGGTTGTAGATGATGAACCAGTTAATCAGCAGGTCCTTGTAAATCACCTGCATCATGAAAAATACAATGTTGAAGTGGCGGCTAATGGTCCTGATGCGTTAAGCCTTATAGATAACCAGAAATTTGACCTGGTATTGCTTGATGTTATGATGCCCGGGATGTCAGGTTTTGAAGTGAGTAAACAGATCCGTGAAAAATATCCCTTAAATGAACTGCCGATAATTTTTGTTACATCAAAAGACCAGATTGGTGATCTTGTAGAAGGATTGTCTTATGGCGGCAATGATTATATCGCAAAGCCTTTTTCTAAACAGGAATTGATTGCAAGGGTAAAGACGCATCTGAACCTGTATAAGATCAATGACTCCTATGCGCGATTCATACCGCATGAATTCTTGGAGTCACTGGGACGTGATACAATAATGGATGTCCATTTAGGTGACCAGACAGAAAAAGAAGTTACTATATTTTTTACAGATATTAGAGGTTATACGGCATTGGCCGAAGGAATGTCCCCCACAGAAAATTTCAATTTTCTGAACGATTTTTTAGGCATTATCGGACCTGTAATTCGAAAAAATCGCGGATTTATCCTTCATTATCTGGGAGATGGTTTGATGGCCCTGTTTTTACATTCTCCTGCTGATGCAATAAAGGCAGCGATGCAGATGCAGAAAAAGCTGAACAAATTTAATAAAACAAGGGCCATGGAAGCCAAAGAAGAGATCCGAATTGGAACTGGCATGCATACAGGTAAACTGATCCTGGGTGTATTGGGAGATAAAAAGAGAATGGACGCCAATGTGGTTTCTGATGCCGTAAATACTGCTTCCAGGATGGAAGGATTAACTAAGATTTATGGTGCATCGATCATCGTTAGCGATGATACCATTGTAAAGATAAAAAAACCAGATTTTAATTATCGGATCCTTGGTATCGTTCTGGCCAAAGGGAAGGTTCATCCTATAAAGATATTTGAACTACTAAACAGTAAGCTTTCTGCCTCAGATAAACTTAAAATTGAAACCCGGACGGAGTTTGAGAAAGGATTAGAGTATTATTATAATAAAGAATTTGTTGAGGCCGCATCTTGTTTTAAAGGTGTAATGCAAAAGAATGAAGGTGATAAGGCAGCTGCATTATATCTTAAATTGTCTGCACAATATATGGTCAGTGGAGTGCCAGAAAACTGGGATGGTACAGAATCACTTGTGTCTTAAATTTACAATCAATACTATTTAAAGGGATTACAATTTCCTCACAGATCCATCCGGCGGATGCTGTAGAAGTATCAGCAAATTCAAGATTAAGAAATTTTTTACCATTTTCTTCCCCAATACTTTAAAGCCGAGTATTTTTATATAATGTAAATAACATTTTGTCTGGGAACCTTGAATCAATGTTTAGATTCAGAACAAAATGTTGTATATTAGAAAATTGATGAAAGAGCAGAATGAACATATTTTTGATTCAGCGGTCATGTTGGAATCCATGGCTGAAAGTGTATTGATTACTGATACTGAGCTGAATCAACCTGGACCTTATATTATTTATGTAAATGCTGCCTTTGAGAAGATGACTGGCTGGAACAGAATAGAGATTATTGGGAAAAGTCCCAGAATTTTACAAGGACCAAATACCGATCATACGATATTCAATGATATGAAAGATACTCTGGAAGCTGGTAGGGTCTGGAGTGGAAAAACCTTAAACTATCGAAAAGACGGTTCGGAGTTTCACATGCAATGGTCAATTGTACCTGTTAAAGATGATCACGGAAAAATAATACAATATCTGGCTGTTCAAAAGGATGTTACTCAGTTTGTGCTTACCGAAAAAAGGCTATATGAATCAATGGAGGCTGAAAAGCGAAGACTGATAGAAATTGAAAAGACGAACAATAAGCTTAGCAAATTAATAGCCAAGCAGAATAAAACGCTGGATCTCTTCAAAAAATATGTACCGGAACCTATAGTGAACAAGATACTTAAACAAAAAGATGAAGAGATCAGGCAAGGTGAAATGTTGGAGGCAGCGTTACTCTTTTGTGATATCAGAAGTTTTACACCAATTGCGGAGCAACTAGCACCTAATCAGGTGGTTCATATGCTGAACGTCTATTATTCTATGATGTCAGAGGTGATCAAAAAGCATAATGGAGAAATCAATCAATTTGTTGGAGATGAGATCTTTGTCTCATTTGGTGCTCCTTTGCCTATTCCTCAACCGGAGGTATGTGCAGTAAAATGTGCTCTGGGAATGATTAATAAGCTTGATGAAATCAGTAAGGAATTAAATAGCATAATCAAAGGCAGCCTTAAGGTAGGTATCGGGATCCATTATGGACCAATTGTCGCTGGCAATCTGGGTTCGGTCGACAGACTGTCTTACTCTATTACAGGGGATGCTGTGAATACGGCTAAACGTATTGAATCCTTGAGCAGGAAATTGCCCAATGCAATTTTGATCAGCCAACCGATCTACGATAAAACAAGTGATATTGTCTCTACAAATCCCTGGGATGAGGTTGCGATCAAGGGTAAAAATGAAAAGATTAAGATTTATCAGGTTATGGGAATAAGCAATCCTGAACTTTAATGCAAACATTCTAGAAATTCAATTTATTATCAAGTTTAATTGTTAGAAAAGTAGACAGTCTTATATTACAATTTATCTGCCCTTTTGCTTAACTTAGATATATATGACTGATCAAGGCCATCTCAAGTCATCCTCATCGCGCAAACTTGCTGCAATTATGTTTACGGATATCGTCGGATATACCCGGTTAATGGGGCAAGATGAAGATAAGGCTTTAAAGGTCCTTGAAAATAACAGGGCAATACACAAAGATCTTTTAATATTATATGAGGGAAAGCTATTAAAAGAAATAGGTGACGGCATGTTATGCAGTTTTGATTCCGCCTCAAAAGCTGTAAAATGTGCTATTGAGCTGGTCAGAAAATCTAATGAATACAAAGGGCTTAAACTCAGAATTGGGATTCATATTGGGGAGGTCGTATTTTCCAGTAATGATGTATTTGGTGACGGTGTAAATATTGCCTCAAGGATCGAGGGTATGGCTACAGCTGACAGTGTTTTAATCTCTGGCAAAGTTTACGATGAAATAAAGAACAAACACAATATAAAAGTTAAATTCCTGGGTTCCTATCAGCTTAAAAACGACACGGGTCCCCGGGAAATTTATGCTATTGCAAATGCCAGGCTTAAAGTACCCTCCGATCGGGAGCTTGCCCTTAACAAAGATAGATTAACAGATCTGCGTGAATTGCCCAATACGTCTAAGCCAGAAATAAAGAGACCGGTTCGCAGAAAATGGATCAATATGTCCAATCCCAGAATTGGATTAACTGTAATTTTTTCCATGATGGCCATCGCATTTGGTAGTTTTCTCTTTATCAACTTTAGAAATGATACTAAAGTAAAATGGGCGCGGGAGGAAGCCATTATTCAAATTGAAAAACATATTGAAAAGGAGGAGTTTAAGCAAGCATTCAATCTTGCAAAAGAAGCTGAAAAATATATTCCAAAGGATCCGCTGCTAACTCGATTATGGCCCAAGATGTCGTTTGACCTCTCAATGGATACCGATCCTTCCGGAGCCAGTGTATATCGAAAATTAGTAGGTGAACCTGACAGTGGATATGAGTTGGTTGGCATAACACCGCTTGATAGTGTCCGAACCTATGACCGTTTCTCTGTATGGAAGATTGAAAAGGATGGATATGAACCTTTGGAATTCATGAATGTGATCTGGGTAATGCGAGGTAAAACATACCGCTTATTCAAATCTGGAGAACTACCAGAAGGTATGGTTTTTGTCGATTTCGATCACTGGGATTATTGGCCTACCGGATGGATATCAGGTCTTGGGAATGTACCAAAACCCGAAATGGAAGATTACTACATCGATCGATATGAGGTGTCCAACGAGTCATACAAAGCGTTTATAGATAACGGAGCTTACACAAATAAAGATTATTGGAAGGAACCATTTATTAGAGACGGGCAGGAAATAAGCTGGCAGGAAGCGATGGAGCTTTTCTTTGACAAAACAGGGCAACCCGGACCTTCCAACTGGGAAATCGGAGATTATCCTAAAGAGCGGGACGATTATCCTGTAAACGGGATCAGCTGGTACGAGGCCATGGCATATGCTGAGTATGCAGGGAAAAGCCTTCCTTCCATATTTCACTGGATCTTTGCCGCCGCACCAGGTAGAGGAGACCTGATCAATCCTCAAAGCAATTTTCTTGGTGAAGGCCCTGAACCTCAGGGGGCAAATAAAGGGATCAGTGTATATGGAACTTATGATATGGCAGGAAATGTTAGGGAATGGTGCTATAATAATGCAACTGGGAAGAATGACCGGTATATCCTCGGAGGGGCCTGGGATGAGCTGCCTTATAACTTCTCCAATTCCCGTGCTTTGGATCCATTCGACAGGGCAGCTATGAACGGTTTTCGTTGTATTCTATACATAGAGGAAGATGAAAACAAGGAAGCTATACTGAGTTCTGTACCTTTAAACTTCAGGGATTTTACAAAAGAAACTCCAGTGGACGATAAAACCTTTCAAATGTTTCTTCACGATTTTACGTATGAAAAAATTCCATTTGAGGAAGAAATTCAGGAAGTTGATTTTGGTGATCCTGACTTTACGTGTCAGAAAGTTCTCATAAATTCATCTTATAATGATGAGCGGCTATGTTTTTATCTTTTCCTTCCAGCTAAAACCAAAGCGCCATATCAAACCGTATATTACTATCCTTCTTCCTGGGCACAGCAACTGGATGACTTCGAATCCAATTTTGACCTGGTCAGGTTTGAATTTGACTTTTTTATAAAAAGTGGACACGCGGTTGTTTATCCGATACTGCCTGGTATGTATGGGAGGAAATCTATAGGTGATCAAATGCCTTTCGGCCCGGCGAAAATAAAGTCAAATATAATCGCTATGATGAAAGATGTCCAAAGACAACTTGATTATCTGGAATCCCGGGATGATTTTGATACAGAGAAAATCGGATATTACGGCTTTAGTTTTGGGGCTTTTTTGGGCCCTATAGCATGTGCCGTTGAAGATCGGTTCAACGCAGCTGTATTAACAGTAGGCGGGCTGAGCTTTATGAAGCCTTTCCCGGAAACGGATCCTTTTAATTATCTATCCAGGGTAAAAATTCCTGTTTTAATGCTAAACGGCCGTCATGATCATGTATTCCCTTTGGAAACTTCACAGGAACCTATGTTTGAATATTTAGGTACTTCTCCTGAACATAAACGGATGATTTTGTATGAGGCTGGCCATTCTGGCCCGCCGCGTTATGAATTGATTAAAGAGACCTTGAATTGGTTCGATACATATCTCGGAGAGGTTGGGCCGGGTATTTGAGCATAATTTCTTTAATCCTTAATTATTTCAAATTTATAATCCCTGTAGATTTTGCGACCACATTATAAAAACCATTTCCTGCTATTCCACCACCAACATTTTCGCCTGGATTTAGAAACTCTGTTAAATTGAAAGTAAGGTATTTTATACTTTATTCGTACTGTATAAAAGCTGGATGCAGAACAAGATCTCCTATTCTTGCACCATTCAGTTATAGTTCAGGCTGTAATATATAGATCGTTCGGCAATAAAATAAGTATAACAAAAAAATCCCACTTTATAATAGCGGGATTTTCGCATTTCATTTTTTAAACCAGTCATGTTAGACCTGTGCATCAACCCGTTGGCAGATATTAAAATCTTCTTGTGTAACCTATAAAAATCAGGTAATCAGCCAACCCACCGCTGGTTACCCAGCCAAGACTGGCATCGTAATTACTTGTTTTTATGTTCCTGTATAAAGCCACCGGAACGGACAAATTCACTGTATTCATTATGTCGCTCCAGATAATCCCCGGTTCCAGGTAAACAATAGTCCCCGGTCTGCGGAATCCATCACTTTCCCCTATAAGATCATTAATGGGCATTCCATCGATCCTCATACCTAAACTGAATGTAAACTGCGTTACAGAGGCATTTAAACCAAACCGGAAATTATACTGGTCGGCGACCGAGGCATACGTTAAATTATTTACTTGCGGCGGGAACTGGAAAAATGGTTGGACGGATTCATTCATGTTTCGGGGATTGATCAAATAGAAACCAGACATGTAAAGACTTAATATATCATTAAAGCCTTGTATCCAATAGGCCTCGAGCATGATACCCCATCCGCCATCACCCGGGAGTAGTGCCATGTCAAGATCTCTTAATTCTGTTCCATTAGCTGTATACCAGGTATCCTGGAGATCTACTTTGCCTGTTGGAAATTTGATCCCGACTCCAAGCGCTATGTTCCCTTTTGTATCCTTTATTGGATCGATGAGCCAGTAATTGGCTGAAAGGCGGATATCTCCCAATCGGATCCCGCCTGTTGAGATAGTATGCCTTATACCGTCGGCGTGTGGAAAGCTTTCTTTTATATAGAGTATTGGCACATTCAGGACTAAACTCCATCGATGGGTAATACTATATCTACCAAAGAAGTCGATTGTATGTCCATTCATTATGGGTTCAGCCCCCATATTCATAACTTCTACCCATTCTTCCGATCCCTTAAAATAACGATCCGAATGAAGATACCGGTAGGATAAGCCAACTTCCCATTGTCCATCGACAAGGTAGGATAGATTTTGGGTGCCAAGGTTTGGTGGAATATGTTTCGCTGGCAGGCATCCCTGTGCAATTAAGTTACCTGTGAAACCAGCAGAAAGCACAATAATTATCAGAATTCTGGCTGAAAGAAAGAATGAAATGAATTTTCCCATAATTTTCATTTTTGCAGTTTTGACCAAATTGAAAAGTAATAAATTATTTATAAAACACAAAATTTCGTTATTTTGACTAATGCTAATATTTTAAGAGCAAACAGCTACGTTCTGCCAAATATTATGAGGGAAACAGTTTCAATTTTTGTGAAAGAGAAAAGATGATTGGATTTCAATAATGGATTGTTTTTCGATTCTTATTTCGTCCAGTCACGTACATTTATAATATTGCTTTGTAAGTAAAGATTGATATAAATCTTTTAATTATATTTATCTTGAGAAGTATTTTGTTTTATCATTTGTCATCATTTTGGACTCATGCAGCAACGTCGATTAGCGGCTATAATGTTTACAGATATTGTCGGGTATACCCAGCTGATGGGTGATGATGAAGAAAAGGGATTTTCCGTTTTAAATGAGAATCGAAAAATTCAACGCCCCCTAATTCAAAAGTTCAATGGGATATTACACAAGGAATTGGGAGATGGCGTATTGGCATCTTTTGATACCGCAACAAACGCTGTATTGTGCAGTAAAGAAATACAGAATGTCTGTAGTAAGCACAGTGATTTTAATTTAAGAATAGGTATTCACCTCAGTGAAGTAGTCTTTGAAGACAATGATGTATTCGGTAATGGAGTTAATATCGCGTCAAGAATACAGGAAAAGGCACCGCCAGGCGGAATCTATATCACAGAATCGGTATATAGAAACATTCAAAACAGGATATCGATTGAGACTGAATTTGTGAAGGAAGAAAACTTGAAGAATGTTAAATTTCCAGTCAAGATCTATGCAATAAAAACAGGTATTAAGCCAACGTCACTACCTGATTCAATAAAGAGATCGATAGCCGTCTTACCTTTTGTCAATATGAGCGGTGATCCGGAACAGGAATATTTCTGTGATGGTATTTCGGAAGAAATCATAAATACCATTGTTCAATTTCCTGATATAAAGGTAGCTGCCCGTACCTCATCTTTTAGTTTTAAGGGGAAAAGAGAAGACTTACGATTGATCGGTCAGAAACTTGGTGTGAATAATGTATTGGAAGGAAGTGTTCGGAAGTCCAGTAATCGTATTCGCATAAATGCACAATTATTGGAAGCGTCCACAGGTTTTCATCTGTGGTCTAAAAAATATGATCGGGAATTGAATGATATTTTTGAAATTCAGGATGAAATAGCGCTGGAGATTGCAGATCAATTGATGATCACATTATCTGATTCAAACGAATTACCTGTAAAACGGAATCAGACTCAAAATATAGAAGCCTATCAATTATATCTAAAAGGAAAGTCATTATATTATCAAAGAGGGCCTTCCATTCAGCAGGCCATTGATTGTTTCAATAAAGCACTTGATATTGATCCAAATTATGCCCTGGCGTATTCAGGACTTGCGGATACATATGTCATGTTTGGATTCTGGGGACTCATGGCACCAGAGGATTGTTGGCCAAGAGCTATTGATGCCTCCAAAAAAGCCTCTCAAATTGAAGAAAATTTGAGTGAAACGTGTAATTCACGAGCGATTAAAGCATTGTTATACGATCGTGATTTTGATACTGCGGAGAGGGAGTTTAAAAAGGCTATAAAATTGAATCCAACCAATACTCAGGCACGTGTATGGTACGGACTTTTTTATCTTCAACCAATTCGTAATGAGGCAGAAAAAGGCCTGGAACAGTGTAAATTGGCTACTGAATTCGATCCTTTATCTTCCTATGCATACCTGTCGTATGCCTGGACATTGATTTATGCAGGAAGAATTGAGGAGGCCAAGGCAGTCGCTGAATATGGAATAAAACTAGGTGCAGATGATGTTTTTGTTCATAACACACTGGGGTACATTTATTTGCTAGCCGGTAATCTTGAAGAAAGCTTACGCGAATTTATGAGCTGTTACAAGATTTCAAAAGGTAGTACTCAAACTTTATGTCAGCTGATTTCAGTATACCTGAGAATGGATGAAAAACAGTTGGCGGCAAAGGTCTATGCGGATTTGGAATCCCAGTATCAACAACGAAGAATACAACCCATTTCAGTAGCGATGGCCGCAGCTATGATGGGAAAAAATGAATTTGCCCTTAAGATGGCACAAGCTGCTGTTGATGTTCATGATGCTGCATTTCCTTTTACTTTTCTCGGATTCTCCGAGTTTTCAAAACCTCTTATCCAATTACCGGGATTTAAGAAAATACTGGAAAAATCCGGAATCCCATTACATGATAAATGGTATAGAATTGGCTTGGTTTAATTTCTGCCTAGTTTTCCTGTGATAAGCAATTTGCATTTTCTGAGTATAATGCTTACCTTGAAAAATTGCATAAAGAGAAAGACTACCCTGATTCATGCAATTCGTTCATTTCAATCTGATATTTTGAAACCACAAATAAATTATTACATAAAAACCAAATTACAACCATGAAAAACTACGAAGCAACAACTGAGATTGATCAATTAAATGGTCAATCTCTTGAAAATTACGAAGCCGTATTCGGCGGCGCCCTTGTTAGTGGCAATGACTCAAATTTTGATGAGGTTCGTCAATTATGGAACAGGATGATCGACAAAAAACCCGGATTGATCGCTCAATGTAGTGGTGTTCACGATGTAATACAGTCTGTTATATTCGCCAGGGAAAACAATCTCAAAGTGGCTGTCCGGGGGGCTGGGCATAATGTTGCAGGGAATGCCTCAATAGACGATGGGCTTATGATCGATTTATCCAATATGCGCACGGTGATGGTCGATCCTAAAAAAAAGACAGCAATAGTTCAGGGAGGTGCCAACTGGGGAGATGTTGACCGTGAAACTCAGGCATTTGGATTGGCATGTGCCGGCGGTGTGGTATCAGATACTGGTGTAGGGGGACTTACCCTTGGTGGTGGATTAAGCTGGTTCAGAAGAAAAGCAGGTATGAGTATAGATAATCTTATTGGGGCAGATATGGTCCTTGCTGATGGCTCATATCTTCATGCTTCGAATTTTGAGAACCAGGATCTGTTTTGGGCCTTAAAGGGTGGTGGAGGAAATTTTGGCATTGTCACCTCCTTCCATTTCAAATTATATGAACTGGGCCCTGAGGTAATGATGGCTGCCTGCTTGTATCCCCGTTCTGAGGCTGAGAAAGCCATGAAGTTCTGGATTGAATTTACAAAAGATCTACCCGATGAAGTATCCAGCGACTGTATACACTGGTCCATCCCGGAGCATCCCGCATTTCCTCCTGAACTTCAAGGACAACGTGTCACAGGATTGGCTGCAATGTATTTTGGATCTCCCCAGGAAGGCGAAAAATTGCTACAGCCATTGAGAGAGGTAGCCAATCCACTGCTGGATCTGAGCGGGATCATTCCTTATACGGCAGTAAATAAAATGTTTGATCCATTCCTTGTTAAGGGTACATTAAATAGCTATTGGAAATCACTATATGTCCAGGATATTGATGATGATCTGATGCATTTGCTTATCAATAAGGCGAATCAGGCCCCAACATCGCAATGCCTCTTATCAATTCGAAATTTGCAGGGAGCTATTTCAAGGGTATCTGAGGATGCGACTGCTTTTGGGGACAGGAGTGCCAGATTCCTGGTTAGCATTGATACCATGTGGGCTGAGGATTCAGATAATGAAAGATGTATTGATTATACAAAGAACTTCTTCACTGAACTCCAGAATTATTCAAACGGGCAGGTGTATTTCAATTTTAACAGCGATATGAGCGGTTCAGATGACCTGGCCGGAGATTCATATGGGGGAAACTATCAACGGCTCATTGATATTAAAACTAAGTATGATCCGGATAATTTCTTCAGAATCAATGCGAATATTAAACCCAAAAGCTAGTTTTTAGCCTATTTAAGATTAAATAATCTATGTATCAGGAAAAAGATCTATCGAAATTTCATGAACCGGTTGGGGACTTGTTCAAAGGCCTTGGTTCTATCAATTGGGAAGATTACAGTCTAACTTCCGCACAAATCCAGCACTTTAATGAGCAGGGATATATATCTGATATAAAGCTTCTTGAGAATGAGCAGATAGACCAATTAAGAGAAGAGTTAAAGGAAATTATGGATCCTGACC
>Ga0316191_10003014_pt1 | contig 12334 bp, 15 predicted proteins | sample Eddworburr2cm_MG_FD_204928 | JGI IMG/M metagenome (GOLD analysis project Ga0316191, IMG submission 204928) | Coastal sediment microbial communities from Maine, United States - Eddy worm burrow 2 cm | ecosystem: Environmental > Aquatic > Marine > Coastal > Sediment | place: USA: Maine...
CGCTTGAATTGAATTTCAAAGCGGTCGCCCTCCAGACGATTGTACACATCATAGCGTGCATCGAACTCCCACTTTGTCCCCGGAATACGATAGCCCCCTTCAACATAGTACCCGTTGGCCTTGGCGAAGGCTCCGTTGCCTGGCGCGTTGGGATTTCCTTGCCCCGGGCCAATGCCGAACGAAGGATTATTGGGGGCTTGCCAGATCATTCCTTCGCCTTTCATGTATTCGGCCGTGATCCTCCATCCGTTGCGCAGGTATTTGCCGCCAAAACCCCAACGTTCGCGATCATAATCTTCGGGATTAAACACGCCGTCATTGGTCAGGTCAGCGGTTCGCTTGCCGTCCTGATACCAGCCAAAAAACTTGAGTCCCTGGCGCCGTGGGCCTGTTCCGCCAAACACTTTTTCCACTGCTGTATAGAGGTAATAGTTTTTGTTGTCATTGTTATCGCTGAAATTAAGACCGTTGCCGTTACCGACCATGCCTGCATAGGACCACTCCCAGTCTTCACCCACTTTGAACGTGTCGAACACTTGGATACCCACGTCGCGAAATGCGCCAACGCCGTCTTCAAAACCATTCAGGCTGACTTCCGGGGGTAACGGTTGTGCTGGAACATTGGGGGTATAGTTCCGGTTAGGAAAACGCTCAAGCATCATCTGGCCGGTTACCCAGGTGAAGTTGATATAGTCAAATACGTGAATGGCCTGCAGTCCTTCTTCCGAACCCGGATACTTGAACAAGCCGGCCCTGATTCGCGCCCCCTTAAAGTGATTAAAAGTCAGGCTCGCATCGGTTGCTTTGGCAAAAGACCCACCAGGCTGGGTGATCCCGTTATTTCCCATTTCCAGCAACAGGAAATAGTTGATCTTGCTGTCCAGCGGCATTGCGACTCCGCGTACGCCGATTCGGGCCCGGTTAACATTAAACGCAGACTGCGAGTCCAGATCAGGCCCGATCAATTTGGGTGGTATGTAACCTCCAGCCGGATTGGGGTCGCTTTGGTCATTCTGGTATTGCACTTGTACGAATCCCCAGACGCGCACCGGATCTGCTGAACCTTCAGGTTCCGTCCCCTGCACCATCAACCAGTCGGCGGCGCTCAAAGCTCCGGAAGCCAGAGTGACCACCAACCAGACTGTGGTGAACATTAATATCTTTCTGAATTTACTTGTATTCATGATTGCTACTCCCTCATTTATGTTTTTATGCCTCAAGGTTTAACCAGGAGGAATCCCTGGTCGGCGAGTTCCTTTATTCGAACGATGCCGCCCGGCACTACTGTCGCCTCCGGATTAAGCGCCGGCGCGTGGCCAAGTGTCTTCGTCATATTGGTGATCGTGTTGTTACATGCCGCAAACCGGACGCCGCTTTGAGTGAGTCCTTCAATACGACCGGCATTGGAATTTTCTGCGAATAGCAATCGCAGTCCCGGGCCGAATGCAACGATTTCCACGTCTGCTTTATCCGGTCCGTAAAACTTCATGATGTTGCTTGCGACATTGAGAACCAGAGTTTGCTTGTCCGGGTCCATGTCACTGATTTGCAGTACGAACTTTTGTTCTGCAAACGGTTTCTCCTCCTGCGCCACTGAAGTCTGTGCGACCAGTGTGGCCAGCAAAAATACCAGGCTGTACGCAAGGCAAAGTCTGACTCTGATTTTCATGTTGCTCTCCTGTTCTCAAGCGGTCGAAAACGACTTTCTCCTGGCCACTGCCGCATGATTGCCGCATGGCCTCAATAGAAAAGGACGGTGGAAAGCATCAAAATAATCCGTCAAGATGAAAAAAAATTGATTGGATGGAATAAAAAATGATTGCAAGACGTCTTTAATAATAGTTTTTTCGGCTTTTCGGGATGATGGTGAGAGTCAATGGGCATACTGCGCGGAATTAATCAAAAACGAATATTTCGCAATATCCTGTCGAACAGCCGCGACCGGTTGTACCGAATGGCTTACGCCTGGACCCATGATCCCGCGCTCGCTGACGACCTGGTGCAGCAAACTTATTTCAAGGCGTTGCGCAACCAGCGGCAGTTGAGAGAAATCGAGGCGGCGGATGCCTGGTTATTCCGTATCCTGGCGAATTGCCTGGCGGATCATCACCGCACCCGCAGGGAATTGCTCTCGGGTGATGAAATAATCTGCATCGAAAATCGGACCCCGGAACATGAAACCCGGGATGAGCAGATCGTGCAGCGTGTGCGGCATGCTGTTCGCTCACTTCCGCTGGCGCAATGCCAGGTGATCACGCTGGTTGATCTCGAAGGATTTGCCTACGCTGCCGTCTCCCAGATTTTAGATATTCCGGTCGGCACTGTGATGAGCCGGCTGAGCCGAGGGCGCCTCGCGTTGCGTGAGCGTTTACTGGATTTGAGAACCCAGGAGGTGGCGGAGTCATCTCCCGTGATGAGAAGAGTGAAATGAAAAAGGACGATTTAATTTCTGAAGAGCAATTGAATGCATTCGCTGATGGCGAGCTGGACACAGAGGAAGAAAGCCGGATATTCGAACTTGCTGAGAATTCCCCTGAATTGGATGCCCGGCTGTGTCAGCAACGCAAGCTTAAGGAAATGGTGCAACATGCTTTTCGAAATATTCCCCAAGGTAATAAGCGCAGTTTGCAAAGGCGTTCCAACAAGCGCCGGCTTGGGTTTACCATTGCAGCAATGTTGCTGCTTGCGACCGGCGCGACGGTTGGCTGGCTGACGGCGCAAACAATGGGCACGGGACAGCCTGGGATGCCTTTCGCAGTCGCTGCTCAGCAAGAACAGTCTGAAGCCTGGCTGCTCCATGTATCTTCATCCGACCCGGAGCGAATGAAACTGGCCTTGCGCCGGGCTGACGAGTTAGTGAACGGCCCTGGAGCAACGGAAGCTCGGCGTGTGGAAATCGTGGCGAATGAAGGGGGACTCGACTTGCTGAGAAGCGACACCACCCCGTTTTCGCAGGAAATCAGGGAGCTCGCCAGGAATGACGTCCTGTTTTTCGCCTGCTCACGGGCCATTGAGCGCCTGGAGCGAGAGGGTGTCGACGTTCAATTGTTACCTGAAGCGAATACCGAATATTCTGCACTCGACCGCGTCGTGTTGAGGCTGCAGCAGGGTTGGGAGTACGTAAAGATTTGATCTGAACAATGGCAGGTCTGTTGGCTGCCTGGAACTGGACCGAGGAGTTCGAAACTATGAAACGGATTGCCGCTCAATTTTTTTTACTTACATGGATGGCCTTAGCCGGCGCTGCGTTGGCTGAATCAGAAGACGCCGGTCATGGCGCTGATTACCGGACGTTCCATGCGGAAGGAAGTATCGATTATGGTCAGATCGGCGATTCTTATACCGCTGACCTGGTGATGTACCTTGCCGGCAATCAATTCATGGTGATGGAAGAGCTGATCACAGACTTCCAGGAGCAAAATCCGGATATCAAGACAATCTACGTGGAGACCATTCCGCCAGGACAGATTCTGAAAGGGCAGTTACTCAAACAGGGTGAAATCGATGGTCAGAAAACGGCGATGAATCCCGATATTTTCGCCAGTGTGAATATCAATCACCTGAAGAAGATGAAATCAGAAGGAAAAATGAACGAATACGCCATCTACATCCACAACAAGCTGGAGTTGATGGTCGCCGCAGGCAATCCCAGGGAGATCAAGAGCGTTCAGGACCTGGGCCGTGATGACCTGGTCCAGTCCCATCCGAATCCATTGACCGAAGGTATTTTTAAATTCTACGGGAGTGAAATGCTCAAGGATTTGGGTTTATATGAAAAAGTGACTGGAGGTCAGGAGTGCAAAAGCTGCTGGGCGGTCGAGGGAAAAACCTGGTTCACTTCTCGCCATCACCGCGAAACTCCCGACCGTATCGAAAAAGGAGAGGCAGACGTTGGTATCGTATGGACGACCGAGGTGGTGCACGCCAAGGCACAAGGGCGTCCCATCGATGGAGTAGCAATTCCCGCACCGCTCAATAAGCAGGAAAAGGTCAATTACGCCATTGGAATCGTAAATACCGGCCGCAATCCAGGACATGCCGAACGCTTCCTGCAATACCTGGCGACTGACCAGGCGCAGGCGATTTATGAGAGTTATGGCTTTCTGCGGGCCACCCCGGAAGAACTCGAATTAAAACCTCTGTAATGAATATTCTGACAGCTCTGCAGATTAAACCCCGGGCGGCGGCCCGGTTCATGCTGATAGCTGCGTTTATGGCACCGGCGTCAGTTTTTCCCCAGGAACCGCTGGTGCCCATGAATCAGCTCAGTCCCGATGCAGCGCTGGAGCTGGCTCAGGCGTCACTGGCCAGTTGCAGGTCATCCGGATTTCAGGTTGCGGTTGCCGTGGTTGACCGGATGGGCGTTACACAAGTCCTGTTGAGAGACCGTTACGCCGGACCGCACACGCCTGATACCGCAGTAAGAAAGGCATGGACAGCCGTCAGTTTCCGCAGTGACACGCTTTCCCTGTCGCGAAATACGAAAGCCGGGTCCGATCAGTCCGGCGCCAGGATGATTGAGAATGCGCTGATGATTGGCGGCGGCGTGCCGGTGGAAGCTGCTGGAAAGATCGTTGGGGGTATCGGCATTTCGGGCGCTCCTTCTGGTGTCGAGGACGATCGTTGTGCCAGGTCGGGTATTGATTCCATCCGCGAGAAGCTGGAACTGGGTAACTGAAAACCCGCCCCCGGGTTCAGGCTATGGTTTGACGATGACGTATCCCTGTCCCGCGCGCTTCACCAGGTGCGCAACGCCCGTTTGCACCGGGATTGTCAGCGAATTCAATTCAGGCCTCGTTCCCGTAGTACGTTCAATGGTCTCGACGGTGTTCATGCATCCCATGAAACGCACTCCGCTGGTTGCGAGGCTGGAAATACGATCCTGATTTTTATTGTCTGCATAAAGTAATTCAATCCCGGGTCCGAAAGCGACAACCTCGATATCTATGAAGTCCGGACCGCCATAATGCTTAATGAGGTTATTTGCGATATTCAAAACGCGAGACTGAAGGTCTGAATCCCCATCGCTGAGCTGTAAAATGACCCGGGCTTCGGCGAATGGTTTTTCGCTGAGTGGGTCATTGAGCGCTTCGTCTCCGACGAGATGCGTGGCATGCAGGCCCACCAGCAAGATCAGGGCCAGCAGGGTGCCCAAATTGAAGAGGTTGATTTTTGAGCCGGTCATTTTAAGACCCCACGGTAGTCAGAAAGGCCCGGATTACCGGTAACGCCGCGCAGTACCGGCGTATTAAATTTTCTTATCTGAGCAACACCGGAGTCACGGAGGTATTCAGCCACAACATCCCAAATGGGTGGTCCGGGCGACTGTGAGCCCACGGTGGCCCATCCGGCCACCTTGTAGTTCCTGTCTGGATCGATGGTTGTTCCATCATCGAGAGTCATGTCTGATATCCGGCTGCCCGCCTTTGACCTGGGGTCGCAAACGTAGTCCATACCCCCAACCCGTACCATGTCGCCGCCCTGCTGGTAGAAAGGGTCCGGGTTGAAGAGATTGTCACAAACGTCTTCGAGAATAAGTTTGATCTGGCTGCCGGGCATCTCTCTTACATAAGTTTCAGGATAGGTGATGCATGTCTGGTCCAGCACATGTTCCATGGTGACCGTTTGGCCGGGCAGTACGGTCGTTCCCCACCGAAATCCGGGTGACAGGGCGATCTGTGCATCTCCAACTGCTCGCTGTGCATCGCAGATCAACTGATCGAAAGTACCGTTGAAGTTACCGCGCCTGTAAAGCAATGTCTGCGCTTCCGCCAGGGGCTCCCGCAACGTTTCCAGGTAAGGCGCACGCACCTGGCTGATGTAATTCTCCATTTCCGGATCTGGGGCCAGCAGATTGGAAAATACCGGCAGCAGACGGTAGCGGAAGTCGCGGATACCGGAGTCGGTAATGTCCAGGTCCAGGACAGCGATGAATTTTCCATTGGAACCTGCGTTGGTAACGATGGTCTGGCCGCTGGCGTTCCGCACGAGTATCGGTACGGGCATGCCGTCATGAGTATGTCCGCCCAGTATTGCGTCGATGCCTGTAACCTTCTCGGCCAGCTTGATATCGACATCCATGCCATTATGGGACAAAAGTACGACCGCGTCCGGGGATTCGTTGGCGCGTATGCTGTCAACCAGCTTCTGCAGATCAGCGGCCCGGATTCCAAACGTCCAGTCCGGCATGAACCGCGAAGGATTGGCGATGGGCGTGTAGGGGAAAGCCTGACCAATGACGGCAATCTGCCGCCCGCCGACCTCTTTCAATGTGTAGGGCTTGAAGGCATGGCCTGAATCTTCATCAAAAGCGGACGCACCCCCGAACAGCGCATCTTCAGTAACCCGCACATTTTGCGCGACGAATTCGCCATTGAATGCATTGATGTTGGCCAGGACCTCTTTGTCCTGGTAGGTGAACTCCCAGTGCCCGGTCATGACATCAACGCCCAGCAGATTACATGCACCCACCATGTCCTTTCCACGGGTCCAGAAGGCCGTGCCCGATCCTTGCCAGGTGTCGCCGCCGTCGAGAAGAAGGGAGTTGCCGTCGCCCGATTCTGCGCGGAGCCGTCTTACCAGTGTTGAGAGGTGCGAAAATCCGCCAACCTTTCCATAACGCAGCGCAGCGTCTTCAAAATCCAGATAGGAAAACGCATGGGCAGACCGGGTGTTTTGTCCGATCCCGGTCTCTTTCAGCAAGGCTGCCCCAACCAGGTGAGGAAGACGTCCCCGTGAGTCTCCCAGGCCGATATTGACGTTTGGTTCCCGGAAGTAGACCGGTAAAAGCTGGGCATGTGTATCGGTCATGTGCAGCAGCCGGACATTTCCGAGAGGCCGCGACTGATACAGGTCTTCAGAGGCGGGTAAATGTTTAGCCGCGCAGGAAGTGAGCGAGGATGCCCCTCCCGCTACGGCAAGCAATTGCAGAAATTCTCTTCTATCCATTGCACTCTCTCCCGCAGCAGCCCCGCTCTCAGCGAACGACTCTCTCGCGCCAGGCGGTGGATTCGCGTTCTGCCTGTTCGATCGCCAGCTCACTTTGCCGCGTGGCATGCTGGGCCCGTTCCAACGCACGTTGCCATTGCTCGTTACTGACGGCCTCGCGCGCCTCTTCGAGCAGCGAACCCGTTTGCAGCCACTCGTTCCCGGCCGCGGCTGCGCGTTTCCTGACTGCTTCGGCTGCCTTGATCGCACTCTCTGCCTGGTCTGCGGTTATCGGCAGTTCCCTGCTCACTTCCAGCCCCAGGAGCGGGCCGGGCGCAGCAGCCAGGAGTGATACAGCAAGCAGCGGGAAGAGAATCCGAAAGTTCATTTTCCTGTGCTCACTTACGCGCCCCGGGCCCGTTTATGATCAGGCCATTGCTCATGTACGTCAGAAAATATTCCAGATTTCTGTATTCAATACTCTGTTCCTCAAAAGGCCTGGCCCTGACGTCGCGAATGCAGCCGTAGAATCGGCTATGCAAACTGATCATTCTGCCCAGCTTGGAACGGTAAACCGGAAAATGGCTGGGGTGCCCCAGGCTGGCGCTGAGGTGGTCCGCCCGAACATACAGGCCCGCGGAAGTGACATGGCAGTCTGAACAGGCGAAATTCAATTGGCCCCGTTTACTGTAATAAAATTGCTTTCCGGATTCATAGGCGGCCAGGGCCCGTGGATCCTCCGGAATAACGACATTGATTTTTTTGCCGCGGGAAGTCCAGGCCATGTAGGCGGAAAGCGAGACCAGCTCATTGCTTTCGTAATCATAGGGAGGCTCACCATTTAGCTGGCGGCACTGGTTGATTGCCAGCTCGAGCGTTACCACTTCGCCCAAAACGGGATCAAAACGCGGATAATCCTGCCGCACACCAATGCCCTGGTTGTCGAAGCAATCGCCGTATGTGCGGCCGTTCCCAAAAGGCCGATCGAATAAAAGCTGGCCCTCTTCTACAGCAAACTCATAGGGTGGAAATTCTTCGATCTGTTCCCATTGCTGCCGGGCGTTTTCATCCAGCGCATAGATGCCGTTCACATAATCAGAGAGCGGTACCTCGGGAAAACGAGCCTGGAAATATGCCTGGAATGCGATCCGGTCCTCTTCAGGTCCGCCAACAGCGTAAGCCGGCCACATCAGCCAAAGTGCAAGTGACCATAACTTGAGCGTATTCAGCATATTGACTGCTTTTTAAGCATGCGTGCCAACCGGTAGGATCACGTTAGAACGACTTCCGTGCTGTCGCTTTCGCCCTTGTTGTCAACCCAGCTGACAGCAAACGTATCGCCCGCCTTGGCCCCGGCAAAGTTAAAGCTGAAATAGGGGTCACGGGAAACAGCAGTGCTGCAGTTAACGATCATTACCGGTTCGTTGTTGTTAGTGAATGTAAGCTGGGTTATGTGGTGAGCCGGGATGGTGGCGCCAGTATCAGGATCCTTTCGGGAACCTGTTTCCATCGGGTGCATCATCAGGCTTTTAACCTCGGCGACATCACCGTTGAGTTTGACTTTCACTTTTATCTTACTGGCCATAATTAGTTCCTTGTCATGGCAGATGGGTTGATCAACCGCCGCAGCCGCCGATGGTTACTTTCACTTCTTTTTCGGTGCTGAAAAGACCGTCAGGTGTTTTTACAATCGCACGTACCGGTGACGTTTCACCCATTTTGATTCTGCACGCGACATTGGCTTGAGTTCCCGGAGGGATCTCGAATGAAACTGCAAGAGGCCGGGGATTCTTATCCACGATGACGCTGATGGATTGCACGTCAGGCAGTGATGTTTCGATCGAAATAGGCACGACTGCGCCATTCTCGGCGATTTCAGGAGCGCCGAGCGTAATGGCGTCGGACGGGGTAGACTGGCTGGTTCCAAACAATTCATTCATCGCATCACTGGCGGCCACTGCGCCAAACGCGTTTGCGGGCCAGGCCATGGCCAGCAAAGCTCTGGGAACCGCAGTCAGCGCGGCCAGCGCCAGCACTCCCCTGATAAATAACCTTCGACCCGGTTGCATATGGTTTTCTCCTTTAGGGCATGTTCGATTCACAGCGAATAAAGATATTCCACGATTACGTCAATTTCCTCTTCGGTGAGGATTCCATGTTTACCGAACGGTGGCATCCGACTGTTCGGATTGCGTTGCGTCGCGTCCCATATTTGTTCACGAAGGACCCTTTCGTCCGGAAACCTCATGCGCATGGATAACAGCGGCGGGCCCAGATTACCGGGCAACTTGCCATCGTCTATGGCGTGACAGGCCAGGCAGTTACCTTTGCTTCGAGACATGACGAACTGCTTGCCTCGTTCGAGGTTACTGTCACTGCCCGAATCTGCATAACCGTCAGCCAGCGTAAGGCAGGTCAGGGCAATCAACAGAGTGCTCAGATATTTCAGGAATTGCCCGGCCATCGAATTTAAAATTTTCTCCGTTCGAAGGATTGTCTGTCTCCAGTTATGACGCACAATCCGGGAGTTTTATTCCATGAAACCTTCGAATCAGGCATATGCCGCCCTGAAAATCAGCGCATCGCCGCAAAACACTCGATCTCCACCCGTGAATTCAAAGCCAGGCCGCTGGCCCCGAGGGCGCTGCGGGCTGGTGGATTCTCCGGAAAGTAGGTGACGTAGACTTTGTTCATGGCGCCCCACTCGGCGATATCAGCCAGGAACACCGTGCACTTGACGACCTCACTCATCGATGAGCCGTATTTCTCCAGGCTGGCCTTGATGTTTTCCAGCGTCTGGCGGGTTTCGCCGGCTATTCCGCCTTCGGCGAGTTGAGAGGTGCCAGGGATGTTTCCGATCTTACCGGACAGGTACAGCATGTTGCCGACCCGGACTGCATCAGAGAACGGCATGGGCACGTCTTCGTTTGCGCTGTAATGCTCTACTTCCGGTCCGCCTGCCTGGACGGGGCCTGTGATCACGATGAAAATACTGATCAGTACTAAAACTATTGATTTCATATCTCTCCTCCTCTTGCAAATTTCGTGATGTGTTCCGCTGCCCGGAAGGCCAGCGCCTGGATGGTCATGGTAGGTTGTCCGCGCCCGGAAGTAACCAGGCTGGAGCCGTCGCAGACGAACAGGTTGGGTACGTCGTGGCTGCGATGGAAGGGATCGACCACAGAAGTTGTCGGATCGTTGCCCATGCGGCAGGTGCCGAGTAAATGCGCCAGCACATCAGTCTTGCTGACCGGCTCCCGCCAGATGGTGTTGGCCCCGGCCGCCTCCATGATTTCCACCGAACGGTCCTGCAGGAACCCGGCCATGGCCAGGTCGTCGGCATGGTCGCTGTAGGTGATGCGCATGGCCGGCCGTCCCGCGGCGTCTTTGAGTTCCGGGTCCAGCGTGATGTTGTTGGACTCCAGCGCCAGCGAGGTGCAACTGCCCAGCAGCGACAGGCGCCGGGTGTAATTATGCCGAAGAAGGTCTTTGTGGGCCTTGCCCCAGCGTGGCGCATCCGGCGGCAGTCCATCGAGCGCAAACATCATCGGTGAGCCCTGTATAAAGGGCCGTGCGTCGATACCGCCGCCCCCGTAGAAACCACGAGCGGGGTCGTTATCATAAAAATCATGCACAATCCGCGTTACCTGGACGCTCTTGTATTCGTTGAGCTGTTCGTCGAAAAACGCATTGATCCGGGAATGTGCGTTCGCCATCAGGTATTTTCCAACCAGGCCGGAGCTGTTGGCCAGTCCGTTCGGGAATTTCGACGACTCAGACATCAGCAGCAGACGCGGTGTTTCACCGCCATTGGCGGCAACGATGACGGCTTTCGCTTTTTGAGCCTGCTGGGCACCCTGCGCATCCAGGTAAGCCACTTCCGTGACCCGTCCGGCAGCATTGGTTTCAATCCGGAAAACGGTGGATAGCGGACGGATCTCGCAACGCCCGGTGGCTTCGGCCAGCGGAATCATGGTCGCCAGGGTCGATGACTTGGCGTTCGCCTCGCAGCCAAATCCCATGCAAAAACCGCAATGCATGCACGACGGCCGGTTGTTGTATGGCTGCGACAGAATGGCCATGGGCGCGGCTTGCGGATGCAGCCCCAGCTTTTTGGCGCCCTTTTCCAGCAGTGCGCCGGAAGACTTCAGCGGTAGTGGGGGCACCGGGTAAGGCCGCGAGCGGGGCGGGTCAAACGGCCCCGGTGCGCCCGACACGCCGATTTCCCAGTCCACCTTGCTGTAATAGGGTTCAAGTTCCTCGTAATTGATGGGCCAATCAGTAAAACCTGTGCCGCTGATTTCCCCCAACAGGCTGCGTTCCTTGAAATCGACCGGGTGCAGGCGCCAGTAATTGGCGGTGAAATGCACACTGCTGCCGCCGACTCCCCGGGCATAAAGCGCAGGAGGTGGACCGCTGGACTTCACCGTTGCTTTTTCAGACGCGGCGTGCCGGAAGGTCTGGGGATCACTCCAGCCCGGATGGCTCGTCATTTCGCGCTGCATCATGACTTTCATTTCATCGTGGCTGAAATCCGCCGCAGTGCGATAGGGGCCCTGTTCCAGCACCACGACATCAAAGCCCGCCGTGGAGAGTTCTTTGGCCAGTATTCCTCCTGATGCGCCGGATCCGATGATGACGAAATCCACTTCCTTGCGGGTGTCGAATACCATTATGAATTCTCCCCGGCGTCCGCCAGTGCGTCGTAATATCCGAATGGCGGTTGCCAGGCGTGCCTGTTATCGAAACCGAGCATGTGCCAGCCAACCCGGTCACGGTTACCGCCCCAGGAAGGCATGGAAAACATTCCGCAATGCGTCAGGAAGATCATCGTGTTGAAAAAAGAGGTGGTTTCGATGGCCTGCAAAAGTCCGGTCTGCTGTTCGAAAGTCAGAGCGGCGAATCCGGAGCTGCCCGGAACCGCTTCGATCGATGCCGCATCGAGATCCGCCAGGCCCTGTCTCAGCATTCCACCCGCACCGGTCATGAAGCCGCCGAGCACGTTGTCGATGAAATAAACCACGCCAGCGTCCGATGCCCCGGGTGTATCGTCGGGCGGGATGATCTGGTCTGCTACCGCAGCAAAGGCTGCCGCTTCCTGCGCGGTCATATTGGCCCAGCCCTTTTCCGAAGCACGATGCGCTTCTGCTGCGTGACCGGCGGCCAGCAGCATCGGCGTGTTAAGCGCCAGCCAACCGCCGCCGGCCAGCTTGCCCGTCTCTGAAAGAAAATTCCGGCGGTTCGATTTCTGGCTAATCACAAGCGATCTCCCGTTGGCATTCATTGGGCAGGCATCAGTTCGATGGCTGCAGTTACGGTTGCCTCAACGCCAGACTTGATGCTGGGTGCGGGCTCGATTTTGAAAAAAGGCGAGTGGTGCGATGGGGCATTATCCAATTCATCTTCA
>Ga0316191_10003016_pt1 | contig 12332 bp, 9 predicted proteins | sample Eddworburr2cm_MG_FD_204928 | JGI IMG/M metagenome (GOLD analysis project Ga0316191, IMG submission 204928) | Coastal sediment microbial communities from Maine, United States - Eddy worm burrow 2 cm | ecosystem: Environmental > Aquatic > Marine > Coastal > Sediment | place: USA: Maine | collected...
CGTGCCATTTCGGTGGTGTGGTACTTGGCAATGGCGGAAGGGACCGAGGGTTTCTCTCCGAGGTCAACGGCTGTAGCCGTCATCCTGGACAATGCCGAAGTTGCATAGGCGTTCCCAGCAATTCGTGCCAATGCTGCTTCGATCCCTTCGAAACGCCCAATCGGCATGTTGAATTGCTTCCGAATCCGGGCATAGGCGCCGGTGGCCAGGGCTCCCGCCTTGGTGCCGCCCGTTGAAGTGGATGGGAGTGATATGGCGCGGCCTACGGATAGGCACTCCACCAGCATCCGCCAACCCTGGCCGGCCATCTCTACGCCGCCAATCAACGAATCCAATGGCACGAAAACGTCTTTGCCGCGGACCGGCCCGTTCTGGAACGGCAGGTTCATCGGCATATGGCGACGTCCGATTTCCATTCCCTTGGTGTTGCGTGGCACCAGTGCCAGACTGATGCCCAGATCCTTGGTGTCGCCCAGCAGCCCGTCAGGATCGTACATGCGGAAGGCAATTCCGACGATTGTCGCAATCGGCGCAAGCGTTATATAGCGTTTATCGAAATTCAGACGAATCCCGAGGACTTCCTTACCCTCGTATTTGTCTTTGCATATGATGCCGTAATCGGGAATGGATGTGGCGTCGGAGCCCGCTGTAGGCCCGGTCAGCGCAAAGCAGGGGATTTCCTCGCCACGAGCCAGTCGAGGCAGAAAATGGTTCTTCTGTTCATCGGTTCCATAGTGCAGCAGGAGTTCGCCCGGTCCCAGTGAGTTGGGCACGGCCACGGTTGAAGCAGTGAGTGCGCAGACGGAGGAGATTTTCTGCAAAACAGCACGGTGCGCCATGGCGGAGAAACCCAGGCCACCGAATTCTTTCGGAATGATCATTCCAAAGAAACGATTGCGCTTCAGGAATTCCCATGTTTCCGGGTTAAGGTCCGCGTCGTTATGGGTGATCTCCCAGGTATTCAGCATATGGCACAGTTCGTCGACAGGGCCGTCGAGGAAGGCCTGTTCTTCAACCGTCAGCGTCAGGTAGGGCTGCTTCTTGAGAAGACCCCAGTTGGGTTTTCCCGCAAACAGTTCGCCTTCCCAGCCAACGGTTCCGGCATCCAGTGCCACCTGCTCGGTTTCCGAAATTTCAGGGAGCATGCGCCTGAACTGTTTGAGGAAAGGTCCGCTTATCAACTGCTGACGCCATGGCTTGACGTTAAGCGGGACCGCTATGATTGCGAAGATGACGGATATCACCAGCAGGCTGAAAAGTGGCACGGAGCCGGTGGCGCCAAGAACAACGATTCCCGCAGCCATCGCCAGTGTCCAAATTAACAGACTGGTGCCATAAAATGCGCAGGCGAGCGAAATACCCAAAAGTGTTAACAGCAATAACCACGTCATGACAGTCCTCCTGAACTCAATAACCGATGCCGATTGTCTATCCACAAATCGTGCATCTTATAATTTACCATACGCTGGAGTATGGTAAAGGTGAAGATGCAAGTCAACCGGTTCTTTAAGCCGGCTCAAAAAGCGTTACACTTGCTTCCTGGTCGGCAAGAAAATCTCTGAAAGCGGTATGGCAGTTGTGAAAAAAAATGAGAAAGTCACGCTCTCGGCCGAAGACTGGATGCGGGCGGCACTGGAATTGATAGCCGAGCAGGGTGTTCAGGCCCTGGCAGTTGAGCCGTTGGCGCGCCGGATGGGCATCACCAAGGGCAGCTTCTATTGGCATTTTTCGAGCCGGGAGTCGTTGCTTGAACAGGCCCTGTGCCGCTGGGAAGAGCACGATAGCCGCAATGTAAACAACGCTCTTGGAGAGATCGATCATCCGCGCGACCGCCTGAAATCATTTTTCAGGCGAGTTGGCAGGGAGAAACTGACACACGAAGTTTACAGTGAACTGTGTGCGGCGGCGGGACATCCACAGGTGGAGCCAGTGCTGGAACGCGTCGCCGAACGGCGCATGTATCACTTGTCTGCGGCGTTCGAGGAACTTGGCATGGATCCGGTTATTGCGCGCCACCAGGCACGGTTGACGTATTCTGTTTATCTCGGATTTCTCCAGTTGCAAAGGCAAAACCAGACGCCCAGCCTGAGCAGTGAAGAATATGAGGCGTATATTGAACACGTTATCGGGACATTGATACCAACCTGATCTGTCTCCAGATTTAATGTTCATTCAATGATTTGGCTCATTGTATTGAACTTGCGGAAAACATACTTTCTCAATTGAACGCATCAAGCTGATAAAGGCGACAACTTGACCGAGGAATTTATTGTGACCACCAACCAAGCATTGCAAAACTGGATCACTGAGATAGCCGAACTGACTCAACCGGACGAGGTTTACTGGTGTAACGGTTCGGATGAAGAATATGACGCCATGGCTGGAAAGCTGGAAGCGGCAGGTGGTTTTTACCGGCTCAATCCTGAAACTCACCCGAATTGCTGGTTGCACCGGTCTGACCCTTCAGACGTGGCCCGAGTGGAGCACCTCACGTTCGTCTGCACCTCCGATCAGGAAGACGCCGGTCCCAACAACAACTGGATGGCGCCTGGCGAAGCACGCGCCAAGATGGAAGGTTTGTTCAGAGGTTGCATGAAAGGGAGAACAATGTACGTGATCCCGTACTGCATGGGACCGATCGATTCTCCATTGTCGCGTTGTGGTGTAGAGATTACGGACAGTACCTACGTGGTCTGTAACATGAAATTGATGACCCGGATGGGTACGCCTGCTTTGCGGCGAATTGAAAGAGAGGGGACCTTTATCAAGGGTCTTCATTCGGTGGGCGATCTGAATCCTGACCGCCGTTTTATCATGCATTTTCCGGAAGACCTCGAAATCCAGAGTTTCGGCTCAGGTTATGGCGGCAATGCCTTGCTGGGCAAAAAATGCCATGCGCTTCGCATCGCCAGTTACCAGGCCCGTTCGGAAGGCTGGCTGGCCGAACATATGCTGATTCTCGGCGTGGAAAGCCCGGAAGGCAAAACACACTACATCGCAGCCGCATTCCCGTCGGCTTGCGGAAAAACCAACCTGGCCATGCTGATTCCGCCGGAAACCTACAAAGGCTGGAAGATCTGGACACTGGGTGATGATATTTGCTGGATGCGTGTTGGAGAGGATGGCCGCATGTGGGCAATCAATCCCGAATCCGGGTTCTTCGGCGTCGCGCCGGGTACGGGGGATAAAACGAATCCGAACGCGCTCGCCATGCTGGATCACGATGCGATTTTCACCAACGTCGCGGTAACGGACGATAACCAGCCCTGGTGGGAAGGCCTCGACAAACGAGTGCCAGTAACGGACTGGAAAGGAAATCCTTTCGATCCTGCCAACGGACCCGCGGCCCACCCGAATTCCCGTTTCACGGTCCACATGTCGCAGTGCCCGACATACTCAGACAAAGCCGAATCAGCGGCAGGCGTGCCGATTTCAGCCATTGTATTCGGCGGCCGCCGGGAACGTCTCGTGCCTCTGGTGATGGAAAGTGAGTCCTGGAATCACGGTGTCCTGATGGGCGCGTCAATGGCATCTGAGACAACTGCGGCAAACATTGATCAAGTCGGTGTCGTTCGCCGCGACCCGATGGCCATGAAGCCTTTCTGTGGCTATAACTTCGGTGATTACTGGACTCACTGGCTCAGTTTTTCCGATAAGTCAGACAAATTACCCCGCATCTTTCACGTTAACTGGTTCCGGAAAGATGCCGATGGCGGGTTCATGTGGCCTGGCTTCAGCGATAACATGCGAGTCCTGGATTGGATCATCAAGCGCTGCGATGGAAAAATCGGGGTTGTGGAGACGCCTATCGGTAAACTGCCGCTTCCCGGTGACCTCAACCTCGAGGGAATCGATGTTCCCGCCGCTACCATGGACGCACTGCTGGAAGTGGACACGGCAGCCTGGCAAGCTGAAATTTCCGAGATTGGCGATTACCTGGAATCCTTTGGCGGGCGCACTCCGGACGCCCTCAAGGCTGAACAGAAACGCGTGGCAGAAGCGCTCGCCCAGACCTGAACTTTCAACCTTGCCGGTGCACGGATTCGGGCGCCGCGGTTTTCGAATGATCTGAAAACCGCCGCGCCCGTGTTTCTATGCAGCACTGCAATGCGTCAATAGAATAAACTTAACGGGTATATTTAAACCCTTTCATCCCGGTTAGAGTCTAATTTTTCACAGGAGGAGCACGCTGTGGCATCGTGGGAAGCGAACACCGCACATCACGATGATGAAACCGCACTGGTCAGTCTCGCCAGAGACGGCGATCGCGTCGCTTTCGAAAGGCTTTATAGGCAGCACCGGGATCGAATTTATGGCTTGGTCTGGCGATTGTGCGGCGGTGACAGCGCCCTGGCTGAAGATTTGTTGCAAGAATCTTTTGTCCGGGCGTGGCAGAAACTGGACAGTTTCAGGGGTGACAGCCGTTTTGGAACCTGGCTGCACAGGTTATCTGCCAATGTCGCGCTGAGCGACCGGCGTTCGCGGATCAGGTATATCGAACGCGAGACCGCTTTGGAAGGTGCGGTAGAACGTGGAGCCACCGGTGAAAAAGATGTTTACGCCGGGCTCAGGATGGACCTGGAGCAGGCTATCTCAAAGCTGCCGGAGCGAGCACGGACCGTACTTGTGCTGTACGACATAGAAGGATATAGCCATGCCGAGATCGCGGAAATTGCCGGCATGGCGGTAGGGTCTTCAAAAGCCCAGCTGCATCGGGCCCGAAAACTGGTCCGGGAGGAATTGGATAAATGAGTCCGGGAATGAATGAAAAGGAACTGCTGGATCAACTGGCGCATTTGCCACGGGAAATTCGTCCGGCACGGGACCCCTGGCCCGGGATTCTGTCGCGGATTGAGGGGTTGTCGACTGGCAGAGAGTCCTCTGGCGCAAGGCCAGGCTGGTGGTTAAGAGCCGCAGCAGCGTCCTTGCTGTTGGCTTTTGCAGCGGGCTTGTTGCTGAAACCCTTGTTGAACGAAAAACCCCGGTTGCCGGACTCTATGGCTTCGAATATCCCTGAACAGGCTTCGGGCAGAAGCCCGGCGCTGCTCAGCACCGCCGATGCAGAATACGTGGCGGCGTTCAGGGAATTCATCACGATCGGCAAGTCTGGTGCGGATCTGTCTCCGCAAACCGTTGAAAAAATTGAGGGCGGATGGGCTGACCTCCGAACAACAGAAGAGGCCCTGGCCGCAGCGCTGGAACAAAACCCTGGCGACCTGTTTCTGAATGAAAGAATGCTGGAGCTTCGGGCACGGCAACTTGGTTTCCTGAAGCAACTCGCCGCACTGGATCGAAATAATCGGAGGATGACCATATGAAAACCAAACTTATTGCCGCGGGGCTCGGTGCCATGGCAGTGATGCTGCCTGTCACTGCAGTCAGTGGCGAAGACATTGACAAGACACTCAACATGTCCACTGATGGCCTGGTTCAGGTCGAAAACATGGTTGGCATCATCGAGTTTTCCGGTTGGGACCGGCCGGAAGTGCAAATCAGGGGCGAGGCGGGAGACGATGTAGAGGAAGTAGAAATCACCTCGACTTCGACCGGCGTAAAAATCAGGGTTCACAACCGCAGCGGTAAACGGAATATCGAGGGCACGGATCTTTATCTGCGCATTCCCCAATCTGCAAGTATCGAGGCAGACAGCGTAAGCGCAGACATTACAGTCAGCGATAACCTTGGTGAACGAATCCTGTTGAATACGGTAAGCGGTGATCTGGAAATTGATGCATCGCCCGAACTGCTTGAAATGAACTCGGTCAGCGGGGACGTGGAATTCAGAGGAACCGCCAACCGTTCGTCAGTGGAAACAGTCAGTGGAGAAATAGCACTGGTCGGGCCTTCCGGTGAAATCAGCATCAATACGGTATCTGGCGACGTCTCACTGGAAGCCGGCGAGGTATCACGCGGCCGGTTTGAATCGGTATCCGGTGATATGACTTTGACACTTTCACTGGGAGACGGCGGCCGTCTGAGCTGTGATTCCATGAGTGGCGATGTGAAGCTGCGGCTTCCCGCTTCCCAACAGGCAGAATTTACGGCCCAGAGTTACAGTGGCGACATCAATTCAGAGTTCGGGAGTTCCGCCAGGGTTTCGAAAGGTCCTGGACAAATGCTTAACCACAAAGAAGGTGACAACGGTGCAGAGATACGTCTTGAAACCTTTAGTGGGGACGTTTTCATACGATCACGATGAGCTTTGTTTTCCTTTCAATGCTGTAACAAGGTCATCGCGCGCGGTCCTGAGTAAAGAATCCCGGTCCAGCGACGCAAGGATGGAACGCGCTGTTTTCTGCGGGCCGGCATTGCCCCAGGACTTGCCTCTCGAAAACCAGGTTTGTGCCATTTTTCCCGTGAGGTAGGTGGCATACCAGGCCAGGGCGCCCTGCGCAGTTGCCGTCAGAGCAGTGGAAAGTCCGGCACTGACTGTTTTCATCGCGCTGGAAACCAGGTTCATCCCCCAATAGGCGCCCATCAGGGCAACGAGTTGGGCAGATATTGTGAACAGCAGCTTGGAGGCCTCTCTGCGCGAAAGCTTGAAGCCGTAAACTTCGCCCAGGTGGATGACCATGGCTACATCGCTGCCCGCGGCTGCGAGCAAATCAGTGACCGGTACAGGATTGAAAGCGACCAAAAGCCCTTTTGCGATGCAGTAATTTCGAATGATTTTCTCGGCCACCGACTTGCGCGCTGCAACAATTCGGGTTGCGATTTTTTCATCCAGTTCACTCGCAAATATCGCGGCATTGAGTGCGGCAAGGGCCTGGCCTTCGTTTTCGAGAATTGACCAAAGACTCTCTTTCAAAAGGGCAATGTCCGGTGGCGGTTGTCGGCTCGATTCATGTTCCTTGCCGGATGCATCAACGTGGATGACGGTTTCCCGCCGGGGATCTGCACTGGTGGGGATAATCCGCTCCCCGGGCAACAGCTCCCGGCAGCGCTCCCTTAGCCTGTCTAACAGCACGTCCAGATCCGGTGCGGTATACCGGTCTGATTTGTTCAGGACCAGCAAAACGGTCCGGTGCGCGGAACACAGTTGCTTCAGCGCCTTGTATTCAGATTCCGTGAGGTCACCTTCGCATAGCATCAAGGTGACATCGGCCCGCTTGCTGACTCGCTCGGCCAGCTCTTCACGTTCCGCTCCATCCAGCTCGTCTATTCCGGGTGTGTCGATCAGGACCACATGACCGTCGCGAAGAGACTGCCATTCCACGCGGTTTTCATGCCTGGTTTCACCGTGCAGAGGGCTCGTGCTGAAAACCTCGCGGTTCAGCAGTGTGTTGAGCAACGAAGACTTACCGACACCTACCCGGCCAAAGGCAGCAATATGGATTTCTCCATTGCGAAGCTTGCTGGATATCTCCTCGATTTCAGTAAACTCTGAAGAAAGTTCCAGGCGCACCGAAGCAGGAATATTCGGATCTTCAATCAGCTCCCTGATGTTGCGGTTTGCCTCCAGCAGGTGTTGATCAGGGCTGGCCGTCGGTTCGGTCTTTCCGGGAGACAGCCAGTTTCGCAAAACGGACTGCACCTGATTCCAGATGTTCATGCAAGAGGTCCTCGAACGCTTCCGCTGCGGGGTAGGGCCGCAATTCTCCACGGCTGGCCATGGTTTCGGCTGCTGCCTTGCCAAGGCTGTCAAAGATCATGCCATAAGCGATAGCATGTATCACCCCCCCTGATATCGTCCCCAGGCCTGGAAACGCCTTCAGTGCATTACCCGCAATGGCAAGTGTCAGGGCTGTCATGTTCCGCACTTTACCGCCGGCGAGCTGGAGGAAGGATTCGATTTCAATTTCCTTGACGGGAACATCGTACAGTTTCGAAAGCTCCCTGATCAGGCGAGTCGCCAGGACACCCTGAATGACCAGGTCCGACCCTGGTGCAACCGCTGCCAGTGCGCCAAAAACCGCGCGCCGGGAGTATTTGCTCACCAGTTCGTCCGCTTTCTCCTGCCGGTGGAGGTCTTTTGCTGCGTCGAGTTTCTCACTGGCCAGTGTGAGTACTGCCGTGTCGCGCAGGCTTTCCATCAATTGCCGGTCCTGGTCCAGGTGGCGCTGGACACAGTAGCGCAGGTCGGCTATTTCCGGGCGCCGGTCACGTGAAGTTCGTTGCTCGATGCCTTCGCCCAGCATCCGGATCACATCTTCCTTGCCTCCCGCACTCACGGCCACGATGTTTGACCGCGGTAACCCGGTCTTGTGGCTGATTTCATCCAGTAGATCAGCCAATTCATCACCGGAATAACGATCTGATTTGTTTAACGCGAGGATCACGGGCTTTTCCTGTGCGATCAGGAATCGCAATTGTTGAACCTGGCTGTGGGTCAGGTCGCTGTCGCAGAGGAAAATCACCAGGTGTGAGCGGCGGGTTTCCTCGAGGGCTGCCGTGTCGTCCTCAAGGTTGAAACCGGGCAGGTCCGAGATAATTACGCGGTCGCCTGAAGCTGCCTGCCAGGAATAATGATGGACGGCGGTGGTAGTGCCGGCGCGCGGGTCTGTATCGATCTCCGCATCAGGCAGAAGGGCTTTGACCAGGCTGCTCTTGCCACTGCTTACCTCGCCATAAACAGCTATGAAAACCTCCCCTGTGCTATGCCGCCTCCGTTGTTCCCTGATCTCTTCGAGGGCAGCTGAAACGTCAACTCCCTGCCTGGCGGATTCCAGCAGTTCGTCCTGCAGGTTTTCAGAACTCAATTCCCGTTTTTCCACTTTCTTTTTCTTTTTTGCCGGTCGGAACCAGCTCCAGAACAGCACCAGGGTTAATAAGGGCAAGCCAACCAGGATGATCACATAGCCCAACTGTATCCACAGAGGCGCTTCTTTCAGATAGTGCCAGACAGTGAGAGCCGTCTCGGATGCGATAAGCACCAGGAAAAGCACCAGGAAAGTGATGATAAGAATTGCTATGGAAACAAGTAGGCGTACTGGCATGGCCTGACGAATTTGACGGTTCCAGGAGAAAATATCAAGTACAGCTTGTGCATAACCTTGTTGTCAGTTGATTGTTGCCGATGTAGATTAATAGGCAAGGGCACCGCGCGCCCCGCGTTTTCCGCTCCGGGAAAACGTAACGTGGTGCAACGGGGTTTCATATGAAGGGGCGAAAGGGCGTAATCACATCACCTGATTTACCGGATGATCTCGACATGGCCATTCTCGGTCATGAGCTGAACAATGTCCTCAACGGCATTCTGGGCATGGCGGAGTTGTTGGGTGAGTCCAATTTAACGGCAGAGCAGCAGCGCTGGCTGGGCGCCATCGAACATTCCGGCTGGCAGATGCAATCGCTTATCCGCACGGTCCAGCCTGCGATAATGCCCTATGCAACCCGCTTCGATGGTGTCGAATTGCTCGAACATGTCATGGTCAGCCACACTGCTGCGGCCCGATCAAGAAAAAACAGGTTGCTGCTGACCGTGCATTCGAAACTGTCAAGGTACTGGCTTCTCGATGCCTGCCTGGTCCGGCAGTTGCTGGACAATCTCGTTGGTAATGCCATCAAGTTCACCTCTGGCGGGGACATCATGATCGAAGTTGGGCCCGTCGCTACCGATCAAAGTGATAAAGAAGCGCTCCTGTTCAGGATCAGTGATACCGGACCGGGTTTCGATATGGCAGAAGTTCAGCACATTTTCCAGGCATACACCCGTTGCATTTCATCCCCGGAACACGCTTCCAATGGGTGCGGCCTGGGATTGTATATCTGCCGGAACATCGTACGCGCCATGAAAGGCCGGATTTCCTGCTCAAGTCCGGCGCATGGCGGCGCGTGTTTTGAAATCACCTTACCCGGAGCGCTGCGCGGCGGGAAAACGCCCATACCCGTCTTGCGCAGTGATCTGTTCACGCAAACCCGCTGCGAGCTGGACCTGGCCAACCCGATGCGCCGAAGCGTTGCAGGGTTTCTGGACCGGCTGGGTGTCAATCACAGCAAAACTTCCCGTCAGCTCTCTGACAGAGTTCTCGTTCTGAACATTAGCGAAACCCCGCAGCAACCGGCCGGGGGTTCTTCAGGTTTGATTCTCACGCCCCAGGGCGGTCCCGGAACGGTCCCCGAGGCAAGGGTGCTTGATGCGCCCATACTGGAATCCAGCCTGGGCAGACTGTTGCTGGAATTCACCCTGGAGTTGCGCAGCCTCGCAGTCAGGAATGCAAGCCCGGGCTCAGTTCCCGCACTGCGCTGATCAGCGCGGACAGGTTGTCAGGGTCCACATCAGGTGTGATGCCATGGCCAAGGTTGAATACATGACCGTTACCCTGCCCAAAGCTGTTCAGCGTCTCGTTAACCTCGCGCCGGATGACTTTTTTGTCGGCCAGCAAGACCGATGGATCAAGGTTGCCCTGCAATGCAACCCGGTCACCCACACGGCTGCGGGCTTCGTCGAGCGTAATCGTCCAGTCCACGCCCAGTGCATCGCAACCGGTATCTGCCAATGCCTCGAGCTGAGTGTTACAGCCCTTGCTGAAAAGAATCACAGGCACGCGCCTGCCTTCGTTTTCCCGTTTCAGCCCTGAAACGATCTGCTCCATGTACCGTAGCGAAAACTCCTGGTAAGCCCTGGCAGACAACGCTCCGCCCCAGGTGTCAAAAATCTGAACTGCCTGGGCACCGTTTTCGATCTGCGCATTGAGATAGTCCGTGACGGTTTCCGCCAGCTTGCCAAGCAGTTCGTGAGCCAGCCTGGGATCCTGGTAAATAAGCTTTTTGGCCCTGCTGAAGGTTCTGCTGGAGCCGCCTTCAATCATGTACGTGGCGAGTGTCCAGGGGCTGCCGCTAAAACCAATCAGGGGAACTTTGCCATCCAGTTCCTTTCGGGTCAGTGAAATGGCATCCATGACGTAGCGGAGAGATTCGTTGACATCGGGGCTGGGCAGTTTCCGGATGTCATCTGCGGTCCTCAACGGATGTTCGAATTTAGGGCCTTCTCCCGTGACGAAATAGAGCTTTAGTCCCATCACATCCGGAATCGTCAATATGTCTGAAAAAATAATGGCTGCATCCAGGTCAAAGCGCCGCAAAGGCTGCAAAGTGACTTCGCAAGCCAGTTCGGGCGTTTGGCACAAATCCATGAAACTGCCGGCTTCGGCCCGGGTTTTCAGGTATTCGGGCAGATACCGGCCCGCCTGGCGCATAATCCAGACAGGTGTCCTGTCAACCGGTTGGCGCAGGAGCGCCCTCAGGATAGTGTCGTTCTTCAGTTCCATGTTGTTCTACTCCGTGATTTCTGTTTGGTGCAGGTCCAGGCTTTGGTCCATCGCTGTGATGATGTCTTCCGGATCACTGTCGTTACTTATTATTGCCTTGCCAATCCCAGTCAGGAGAATCAGTCTCAGGCCGGAGGCCACCGCCTTCTTGTCGAGATTCAGCGCATTTTGCAGACCCTTGATCGAAATCCTCGCCGGGATGCTGACCGGAAGATCAAAACGGCCAAGCAGGGCAGAAATACGCGCCGTAGTCCCGGAACCGCACAGGCCGCGGGATTCGCTCAAGCGGGCTGCTGTAACCATTCCAATTGCAACAGCCTCGCCATGCAGATATTCCGAATACGCGGTCTCTGCCTCGAGCGCGTGTCCGAAACTGTGTCCGAAGTTGAGTAAGGCGCGGATTCCGGCTTCTTTTTCATCGGCAGATACAATTTCAGCTTTGTTCAATACCGACCTGTGAATGAGGGACTCAAGTGTTTCAACTTCACGCCCGTTTATCTCGCTGACATGGTTTTCCAGCCACGCAAAAAAAGCAGCGTCACGAATTGCGCCGTATTTGACCACTTCCGCCATGCCGGCATTGAATTCCCTTTTTTCCAGCGTGGACAGTGTGGCCGAGTCGATCACTACCGCCGCTGGCTGGTGGAAGGCGCCGACCAGGTTTTTGCCTTTCTCATGATTGATGGCGGTTTTTCCTCCCACCGAGGCATCGACCTGAGCCAGGAGAGTTGTAGGGGCCTGCAGAAAACGGATTCCCCGCATGTAGCAGGCGCCTGCGAAGCCGGTTATGTCCCCCACCACGCCACCTCCGAGGGCAACGATATTCGCGTCGCGCCGGGCCTGCATTCCGACCAGCTTGTCGATGATGCCGTACCAGGTTTCCACTGTTTTGAACGGTTCACCATCCCTGATGATGTGTATATCGATATCCCGGCCGCTCAGCGCCGATTTCAATGCGTCAAGATACAGTGGCGCAACCACGTCGTTGCTCACAATCAGGGTCTTACCCGCCGCAAGATGCCTTTGCCAGATTGATGGATCAGTCAGCAGTCCCTGGCCCAGGTAGACCGGGTAGGCATTGCTTGAGAGTTCAACGTTGATGATTTTCATTGCAGGGCTCGG
>Ga0316191_10003017_pt1 | contig 12330 bp, 13 predicted proteins | sample Eddworburr2cm_MG_FD_204928 | JGI IMG/M metagenome (GOLD analysis project Ga0316191, IMG submission 204928) | Coastal sediment microbial communities from Maine, United States - Eddy worm burrow 2 cm | ecosystem: Environmental > Aquatic > Marine > Coastal > Sediment | place: USA: Maine...
AACGATTACTTCATCTGCTCCGCTTTGCAGTGCCTGCTCATGCACATACTGCAACATCGGACGACCGGCAATTTTGAGGAGCGGCTTGCCTGGCAAGCGGGTGGATGCATAACGTGCGGGAATGACGACCTTGAATCTGGTATCCATTAAAGATCAGCTCAGAGTTCCTGATCTGCCGGTATTTGCCGGGCCTCTTCTTCCAGCATTACCGGGATATCGTTCCTGATCGGATAGGCCAGACGATCGGGTTTGCATATCAGTTCGCCGGCTTCCTGATCGTAGACCAGGGGGCCTTTGCAAACAGGGCAAGCCAGTATATCCAGTAATTTTTTGTCCACGCTACACTCCTTAAAAGTTTATGTCTGTTGAAACCGCCGGTCAGGCAGGCACACTCGTCCTTGCTTGCAGCAGCTCGTCCAGGCGCTGGCAAAAATCTGCCGACATCTGCACTGTAACAGGTATATACCAGTCATTCTCACTGGCAAAGTAACGGCATTTTACCGCATCTTTTTCCGTCATGATGACTGGCTTGTAATCACCGAAACGAATATCCGTCGCAGTGAATGTATAATGATCCGGAAACACATGTTTCTCCAGCTGCATACCCAGCTGTTCCAGAGACTGGAAAAAACGTTCCGGATTACCAATACCGGCGACGGCATGCACCGCCTGACCGCGAAAATCGGCGAGGGGTCGCTTGATACTGCTGTCAGTCAGGCTGTGCGCATTACCCGGGCGCATTCGCATGATGTGCTCCTGACCACCGCCCAGACCGTTTATCACAACAAGGTCAGCTTCCTTCAGGCGTTTGGCAGGCTCACGCATGGGGCCGGCAGGGATTGAGAAACCCGTGCCGAAACGCCGGATACCATCAATAACGATAATTTCTATATCCCGTTGCAGCGCATAATGTTGCAGACCATCATCGCTCAGTATGACATCACATTCACTGTGCTTGATCAGTGCTGTGGCAGTTGCCACCCGGTCTGGTCCGACAGCCATCGGACAACCGGTCGCACCGGCCAGTAACACTGCCTCGTCCCCCACCATGGCCGGATCACTGTCCGGCCGCACCTGCTGCGGCCAGCTGCTCGCCTTGCCGCCATAGCCACGTGAAATAATCCCCGGGTGGTAGCCCTTTTCCTGCAGATATTCTGCCAGCCAGATAACCAGTGGCGTCTTGCCGGTTCCACCCACAGTAATATTACCAATGATAATGACCGGCAGCGCGACACGCTGGCTGCGCAGCAGACCGGCCCGGTATGCGTTGCGCCGTAACCAGACAACAATACGAAAAACCAGCGATAGCGGCGTTAGCAGCAACAGCCAGGGGCTGCGCGCATACCAGTAGTAGTCCAGGCGCTTCATTTCACCCTGAATGCCCGCAACAACAAACGGCTATTCGTCCTGAATACTGGATGTGGCCAGCGAAATCTGCGTCAACCCAAGCTGGCTGGTCGCATCAAGCGCAGTAATGACCGCCTGGTGTGGCGTACTGGCATCCGCACGAATTGTTACCGGTACCACCTTGCGGTCACCCAATGCCTTGCTGATGGCACTCTTGAGTGTTTTCAGCTCGGTATTCACCACCTGCTCTTCACCGATAAAGTAGCGTCCCTCAGCATCAATAATGATTTCTATCGATTCTTCTTCCCTTTCTTCCGGCGAAGCTGTGGCTTCGGGCAGTTCTATCTGGATGCGAGACTGATGCTCAAAGGTTGTAGACACCATAAAAAAAATCAACAGCAGGAACACCACATCTATCAAGGGTGTCAGGTTGACTTCCGGTTCATCCTCTCCTCCGGGTTGCAGATTCATACCTTGCTACTCCGAATCCGGGTCAGGTTTACGCTGCCCGTGCATAATTTCAACCATGGTGAGCGCCTCCTGCTCCATCTTCAGCACCAGCATCCTGACCCTGCCGCGAAAATAGCGATAGAACATCAGGGTTGGAATGGCCACCGACATACCGGCAGCGGTGGTAATCAATGCCTCTGAAATGCCACCGGCCAGCGCACCGGGATCACCGACACCCTGGGTGGTGATGGTCGCAAACACCTTGATCATGCCGATAACCGTGCCGAGCAGCCCCAACAACGGCGTGATGGCTGCAATGGTACCGAGCGTGTTGAGGTAACGCTCCAGCTCGTGAACGATATGCCGGCCGGTATCCTCAATGCTTTCCTTCATCACTTCACGACTCTGGTGACGATTGATAATGCCGGCCGCAAGAATGGAGCCCAGCGGCGAACTTGCCTGCAACTCCTTCATATGCTCGTCATTCAGCTGATGGATTTTTTCCCAGCGCCATACCTGCGCCACCAGATGCTTTGGCAGCACACGCCGTACCTGCAGCGACCAGAGACGTTCAGCAATGATTGCCAGCGCAACCACCGAACACAAAATAATCGGCAGCATCAACCAGCCGCCTGCCCTCACAAGTTCTAGCACACTATCACCATCCTTTGTTTATCCGTAATCCGGGAACGAGCCAAATCATACTGTATTTAACGCGGCAGCCAAACAGCTGTTTTACTATTATTTTGCTACTGCCAGTAGCTCGGCTGGCTATCCCGATAGCGCTGGATTTCCAGCACATTTGTATCCTTTGCCAGCACCACCGAAAGCGCACCACCCAGGCCGGTCTGCGCTACGGTTGCATGGATGCCCGCATATCTGTCCAGGATCTCCGCTTTCGGGAAACCGTAGCGATTTCGATAGCCACTTGGCATCAGCGCCAGCGCCGGATTGACCGCTTCAACAAAAGCGGGGCCTGATGATGTCTTGCTGCCATGGTGCGGCACCACCAGCACATCGACCACCAACCGGGCAGCTACCGACTCTAGCAGCTGCTGCTCTGCCTGGCGTTCAATATCCCCCGTCAACAAGGCTGATTGTCCGCCTGCGGCCTCAATACGCAACACGCAGGAGGCATTATTTCCTGTCAGGCTGCCGCTGTCTGCCGGGCTCAGGATTTCAAAGTGGACACCATCCCAGTTCCACTGCTGCCCACGCCGACAGGCACCGGCATGGGCAGCAGGTATCTCGTCAGGCACACTGGAGATGATACGCGTCGCGGGATAAGCCGACAGCAAAGAGTTCACACCTCCGATGTGATCATTGTCGCCATGGCTGACAACAAGTACGTCCAGACGCCGGACACCCTGGTGTCGAAGATAAGGCACCACCACCGCCTGACCGGTATCGAAAGAATCACTGAAACGGGGGCCGGCATCATAAACCAGCACATGCTGCCGGGTTTGCACGACGGTCGACAAGCCCTGCCCCACGTCCAGCAAGGTAACAAGAGCCTCGCCCTGTACGGGTGTCGCCGGTTTGACCAGAAACAAGGGGAGCAATAACAGCACACCAACCCATCGTGCCGGCAAGCCACGCGGCATAAACAAAACAAACACCCCGAACAATGCCGGTATCAATGTCCATGCAAGCGGCTCATGTTGATGCCATTGTGAAAATTGAAGCCCTGACATCCACTCTAATAACGGCCATATAATGTCGAGTAACAGGCCGGCAAACTCCAGCAGCCACTCGCCTGCCGTTTCATTCAGACTAAATACCAGCGTTCCGACAAGCGCCACCGGCACTACCAAAAAACTGACCCAGGGAACCGCGACGATGTTGGCAAACGGTGCGATCAATGACGCCTGTTGAAAGAACATCAGCAACAGCGGCAGCATGGAAAATGCCAGCACCACATGCAGGTTCATCCATCTCTGGGGAATGCTCTGTTGTCCATAGCGACCGCTTACCATGTAAGCAATCAGCGTCACTGCCCAGAAAGACAACCACCAGCCGGCTGCCAGGACGGATAGAGGATCAATCAGCAAGGTGGCGAGCACGGCCAGACCCAGTGCCTGCTGGAACGAGGCACAACGATCAGAGATCAGCGCCAGGGTTAATACGCAAACCATCACAAAAGCACGACGCACAGGAATTCCGAAACCGGATAACAGGGCATATAACAAAGCAATCAGCAGGCCGGCAACCGCTGCTGCTTTTTTCGCCGGCATCTTCTCTGTGAGTGTCCCGCAGCGTAACCACAACCGGTATGCCAGCCAAAATACCAGACCGGCAACCAGGCTGATATGCAGTCCAGAAATCGCCATCAGGTGGCTGGTACCGGTGGCACGCAGAACTTCCCACTGATCGGCAACAAGTGAACTGCGATCACCAATTGTCAACGCGCGTATCATCGACAAGGACGCGCTGTTTTTATCGGCTTCTCGCTGCATTAGATCGAAAGCCGACATTAATTGATTACGCAGATGAGAGATCGGTAAAATGGTATCGATTGACAGGCGCCGGTTACTCAGCGGATCATTGCGGATGTATCCGGTTGCCCGAATACGCTGCTGAAACAGCCAGCGTTCATAATCAAAACCGCCTGGATTGGAAAATCCGTGCGGACGTTTCAGACGTACCGCGAACTGCCAGTGCTCACCTGCAACCGGGTCTAATCCGGTTGCATACACGTCCAGCCGTACTTTTGCAGGAAAATCCGTCCAGCCGTTGCCACTGTCCAGACGCTCGGCCGCGAATAAAAAACGCAGTTGTCGAGCCGACATCTGTCGTGGCATCTCGAGTACTTTGCCTTCCAGAATAACGGTTTTACCTTCTATTTCTGATGGCAGCAGTGGATGCATTGCAAATTCAGCGCGCAATCCCGCCCACAAGAACCCGAGAATCAAGACAGCAGGCAGGCGGGCGACCTTCACCCTGAGTAATGGCAGTACCAGCACCATGACAGGAAAGGTCCATACCGGCGGCAACCAGGGGCACCACTGGAGCACCAGTACCCCCGCCAGAAAAGCAAGGGATATGATTAACATGTTCCTCCCTGAACAGTTAACGTTGTTCTTGTTTATATGGCCGTGCGTACTGCACAGCTAAACTAATTTACCATCCTCCAGATGAATAACCTGGTCCATACGCTCGGCAATCATCGGGTCATGCGTTGCAACCAGCACACTGGTGCCGAGTTCACGGTTCAATTCCAGCATCAATTCAAACGCCTGCTCGGCATTTTGACGATCAAGGTTACCGGTTGGTTCATCAGCCAGCACACATGCCGGTCGGGTAACCAGCGCGCGTGCAATGGCTGCACGCTGCCGTTCACCACCGGACATCTCACCGGGTTTATGCGACAACCTGGAAGACAGACCTACCCGGTCAAGCAAGGCAGCTGCCTGCTGTTTTGCCAGTGCCGGGCGTATCCCCCTGACCAGCAGCGGCATCGCAACGTTTTCAAGGGCAGTGAATTCAGGCAACAGATGATGAAACTGGTAGACAAAGCCCAGTGTTTTGTTGCGCAGTCTTCCCAGTTGCACAGGTGACAGTGAAGTCAGCAACTTGCCAGCCATACTGATCTCGCCACTGCTGGGCTCATCGAGCCCGCCAAGCAAGTGCAGCAAGGTACTCTTGCCACTGCCTGAAGCTCCCATGATGGCGATGCGCTCTCCACTGTTGATGGTGAAATCAACCCCTTCCAGGATACACAGCGCCACATCGCCATCACCAAATGTCTTACCCAGCTGGCGGCATTCAAGCACACTACTCATAACGCAGCGCCTCCGCCGGTTGTGTGCGGGCTGCACGCCAGGCCGGGTACAGTGTCGCAAGCAGACTTAGCCCGAGCGACACCGACGCCATTATCCAGACATCATTCCAGTGCAACTCCGATGGCACATCACTGATGTAATACACATCTGCGGCAAGAAACTCGACGTTAAACACGCTTTCTATGGCCGGCACAATGGTTTCTACATTTAAGGCAAGCCCGACACCACCTGCCACACCCAGCGCCGTCCCCATCGCACCTATAACAATACCCTGGATAATAAAGATCGTCATGATTGAACCCGGCGATGCCCCCAGGGTACGCAATATTGCAATATCAGCGCGTTTGTCTGTGACCACCATAACCAGGGTAGAGACAATATTAAATGCGGCAACAGCGACAATCAGTGTCAGAATTATGAACATCACGCGCTTTTCAGTCTTGACCGCGCGAAAGAAATTCGCATGTTGCCGCGTCCAGTCTTCTACGCGGTAGTCCAGCGGCAATTCTGCAGACAGGGCCCGGGCTATTTGCGGTGCAGCAAAAATATCGTCCAGCCTGAGACGCAACCCGGTAACATTATCATCAAGCCGAAACAGCTTGGCCGCATCCTTTATGTGTACCAGTGCCACGCCACGGTCATATTCATACATACCGACCTCGAAGATGCCGGCAACAGTAAACCGCCTCAATCGAGGCATAATTCCGGTCGGCCCGATGGTCACCTGCGGCGCAACTACAGTAATAGAGTCACCGATACCGGCACCCAGTGCGATCGCCAGTTCACTTCCTAGAATAATGCTGTATTTGCCCTCTTCAAGCAGACCAAGATCACCGCCATTGATGTGTGATACGACATCTGAAACATCACCCTCCATACCTGGTAACACACCACGCAGCAAGGCACCACTAACCTGCTTACCCAGGCTCAGCATGGACTCGCCACGTACGTAAGGTGCCATGGCTATAATGCGTTCGTTGTCGGACAGCGCTTGCTGCATACCCTGCCAGTCCGGTAACCTGCCGGTGTAGGTGGTCACGGTTGCATGCGAGGCCATACCGAGAATGCGGTCCCTCAACTCCTTCTCAAAACCATTCATCACTGACAGCACAGTAATCAATGCCGTCACGCCGAGTGCAATGCCCAGCATGGACGTCATGGAGATAAAGGAAATAAAGTGGGTGCGACGCCTGGAATGCGTATAGCGCAGGCCGACGAAGAGCTCGAATGGTCGAAACATAGGCCGCGATTAGACCACATCTTTCGACGAATTTCGCCTGTTGTCGCGAATTAATCGTGTCGCACAGGCCTCTATCGGTCAGCCGGAAAAGGTTTGCTGTTAAGGCCTTGCCGTCATTACAAGAACCGGATAGCCATTAGTGCAAACGAGGTATGCCCGGAGAACCTGGCAATTCCCCGGAAAAATCAGCCAAACCTGTCTCCCGCCCCAATCGCTTGCGTAATGGCTGCACCATGCCACGTGACAGCCACGCTTCACCTGCGAATATTGCCGAGACTGCCTTGCACAACATAGACGTTATTGAGGCGCGCGTTATAACGCCAATAACACCTAAAGACAGGACGGTGACCATTTCCTGCCGTGATTCATTTTCGATAATCATTAACGATTTGAGTGAAGGAAAACTGGCATGGATATCCCGCACCGCATCATGGCCCTCGTTCTCCAGCAAGGCCTCATCAATCAGCAGTACATCACTGCGTCCCAGCGCGACCCAGGCACCGGCTTCACTCAATCCGCTTGGCCGGGCGATCACATTAATTGACGGACAGTCCTCCAGCAGCTCAATGCAACCCGGGTAGGTCTCATCCCCAACGCAAATTACCGTTATATTTATTATTTTCATAAGTATTTGTTTTTATGAGACAAACACAGCTTACGTCGTAAGCAGCATCGACACAATTGGACTTAAGTACCAAAAATATACCGGCATGAAGCAGGACATTAGCTCCAACCTGGCCATGAAATCACTAATACAGCAAAAAACGTCTAAGCAGCTGCAAGCCACGGCCGATAACAGTAAAGAGCGCCCTGATTGCAAATATGCCGACATATGTTCCCAACCCGCACACAAATCATCGAATCAACACGTTACATCATGCTTGTTACGGCGGCCCTGGCATGCCTGCTGACGTACCATGGATCACTTGCCGAGTCATTTCCCATGTCTGGCCGGCTACTAAACAAAACGGAACAGGAACATCCAGATTTTGCCCATGAACGCATAGCTAGCTGGGAAAAACTCATCAGTCATTATAAAAATACCGGCCACCAGCAAAAACTGTATGTAGTTAACCGCTTTTTCAACAAGATGAAGTTTATTAACGACCAGGACCACTGGGGCATGGAAGACTACTGGGCAACCCCGTTGCAAATGTTGACCAGCAACGGGGGTGACTGCGAAGACTATTCCATCGCCAAGTACTTTACGCTTCGGAAAATGGGCATCCCTGCTGAACAAATGCGATTGACCTATGTAAAAGCGATAAAGCTAAAGCAGGCACATATGGTACTGGCCTATTATTCCACACCGGATTCGACTCCCCTGATACTTGACAACCTGGTCAATGAAATCCAAACAGCCACAAGCAGAGATGACCTGCAGCCTGTGTACAGCTTCAACAGCACGGACCTGTGGCTGGTAAAGCAACGTGGCGGCGAACAACACATTGGCCGCGCAGGTCGCTTAAGCCGTTGGCAGGAAGTGATTGCAAGAATCAGCAGCGAGCAGCTGTCTTACCATCAATAGCTACAGGGCAACTGGCAACTTCCCCGATACTAAACTTGATCAGACAACGGCCGATACCTAACTGACGAAAATGACGTAACACCAGCTCTACCTATGTTGCTAATACTAATGGCGTTTTATTAATTCTTGCCTGGTTTGTGCATCAGGGTAACCGCATGACGCGAATGGTAACCGACTTAAACAGGGAACAGGACAATGCCAGCGAGTGACGCGCACACCAAAGCCAGTATTCTGATTGCGAGCGGCAATACAACGTTGGCAACGCAGTACAAAGAAATTCTCGCTGATGAATTTTCAACCTCAATTATAGATCGGGCAACAGCTACCTGTGACTGCATTGCTCAGACACATCCGCACCTCGTTATCCTTGATCCATCTCTGTTTAGCGATTCACTGCCGGAAAAGATAGGCAAGATACTGAAAAAAACCCCACATACACGCATCATCGTACTCAAAGGAACAACTGAAACCCCGGTCGATGAAATGCTGTTATTCAAGACCGGCGCACACGGTTTTTGTGATACAGAAATCCAGCCGGACCTGCTCATCAAGGCCGTACATGCCGTTTGTCATGGTGAGATATGGGTTCCAAGGCAATTGATTACACAGCTCATCGGGGAACTCGCTCGTGAAAACAGTTCAAATGGGTTAAAGCTTAGCGGTTCCGGTGCTGAATCAGTTGCACATCTGACACCCCGAGAACTGCAAGTTGCAAAAATGGTACATCTCGGCGGTAATAACAAGGTGATTGCAAGAGAACTGGATATATCAGAACGTACAGTCAAGGCACACCTGAGCGCTATATTTCGCAAGCTGAACATAGAAAACCGTTTGCATCTGGCCCTGTTCTTTAACGAAATCAGCTAAGCTGTCTCCACTGCTACTTACCGGCTTTTGGTAAACTGGCGTCTGCTATTTCGCTGACAGCCCATAGTTCTTTATTTTGATCATTACTGACGCTAGGATGTGTCGGTAATGCTTGATGATTCAATAATTTTCTCAATATTCCTGATCTTTACCGGTGCTGCCGTGCTGGCGGCACTAGCATTGTTCGCGCGCCAGTCACTGCTGGTTGCCTATATCCTGCTTGGCGGCCTCGTCGGCCCCTGGGGATTCCAGCTGGTAAATGACCCGGACCTCATCCGGGAGATTGGTAACATCGGTATCATGTTTCTGTTGTTTCTGCTGGGGCTCAATTTACAACCCGCACAACTGGTACGCATGCTGCGCGAAGCTATCGTAGTAACTGTTGTCAGCTCACTGGTGTTTGGTGCGATCGGGTTTGGCATCAGCCAGGCATTTGGATTTAGTCTGCATGAAAGTATAGTGATCGGTTCTGTGATGATGTTTTCCAGCACCATTATTGGCCTGAAGCTGTTGCCGACGACAGCATTGCATCACCGTCATGTCGGCCAGGTAATGATCAGTATATTGCTATTGCAGGACATCCTTGCTATCGGTATTTTGCTGGTGCTCGAAGGTTTCTCGCAATCCGGTATGGAGTGGCAACAGGTCGCATCACTGGCGGTGTCATTGCCCGCGCTGGTGATATTCTCACTGCTGTTTGAGCGTTACATACTGCAACGACTGATTCAACGTTTTGACACTATCCAGGAGTATATCTTCCTTACAGCTATCGGCTGGTGCCTTGGCGTGGCACAGCTGGCTGAACTACTGGGGTTATCCCATGAGATCGGTGCATTTATTGCCGGCGTTGCACTGGCAACAAACCCGATCGCACTGTTCATTGCTGAAAGTTTCAAACCTCTCAGGGATTTTTTCCTGATCATGTTTTTCTTTTCTCTGGGCGCAGGTTTCAACATCAACATACTACCTGAAGTGTTATTGCCCGCATCCATCATCGCGCTGTTAATGCTGGCCTGCAAACCCGTGGTATTTTCCTGGTTACTGAAGAAATCGGGAGAAGTCGGTGGATTACCTAATGAAGTAGGTGTACGACTCGGGCAGGTCAGCGAGTTCTCGCTAATGATCGCTGTACTGGCGCTCAATACCGGCGCCATTGGCGCGAAAGCCTCCTACCTGATACAAACGACGACACTCATTACGTTTATCGTATCTTCTTACGTGATCATGCTCAGCTATCCGACACCCATCGCTGTCAGTGATCGGCTCAGAAAAGATTAATTACATGCAAAAACAAGCCCGCTCAAAGCGGGCTTGTTTATTTATGGCGTCCCCAAGGGGAGTCGACCTTATCCCCCAACTGAGAGTAGCCTCGGAAAAGATCGCAATTTCCTGATTTTCCACAGTTCTGCACAACTCCTCCAGGATTGATCCAGGCACCGACAGACAACCGCACCAGCTCTCTGCTAACCTGACTCCAAACCACCACGACGAAGGATGCGATCATGGCCCAGTCGGCAAGGATGCCAGCCCGGCCGGAGGCGCTGTTCGCTATGCAAGCCACCGCCAGGAAACCACCCTCCTCTACCAACTCGTCGACGAGTACTACCCCGCGTTCACCGATCAGATAGCCGCGCGTGGCACTCCCTTATTGGTCGCACAACACCAGCCTGGATTTGATATCTATTTTAGACATTGTCAGAGATCAAGTCGGGTTGATAAACTTCACAGGAAGAATGAAGACACCCGCTTCCCTGGATAAGTTATTGCCTTTTTTATGGATTTATTTGGGAAATTCCAGTTATCCAGCGCAGGCAATATGTGACGTCCCTGTCCACGGCTATCATGGATTTGATGGCGACGGGTACGCCCTGACGTCTGTAGAGCTTATTCTGCTGGAAACTACAGTTTGGTGCTGTTCAGGTGCGGATTTTGGGGTAAACTCAACATTCTATAAAAAAGCATGAATGAACCGATCGAGTCCCGGAGCTGAAATCATGAGACAAATATTTTCGCTGCTACTTATAACTGTATTTTTAATCAGCTGTTCGACCGCCAAAAAAGTCACACAACAGGATATTCAGACTTATGCTGAAACTCTTGATTACGGTGACTTTACTTCTCAAACACTTACGACCAAAGCCTGGGAAGCCCTGGCTGACAAAAATTATCCTGCAGTGTTCGCCTATACGCAGAAGTGTGTGGAATTGTATGGTGATGAAGGCAAACAAATGAATGATAAATTGGAATATTTCGCATCCCCGGAAGATGCTGCACAGCTATGGGCGCTGAACGATGTCGGTACCAGTCTCTATATTATGGCAACTGCATATGAAGAACTGGAAATGTACCCTCAAGCAAGTGAGGCTTACAAGAAATTGGCAAATGACTATGCATTTGCTCAAACCTGGGATACAAAGGGGTGGTTCTGGCATCCAGCGACGGGTGCTGCCAGCAAAGTAGAGCAGTTCAAATACAAGGAATAATTATACGCAGTCCTGTTTGGCCGGTTAGCGGAGGAGTGCACACGGCAAGGATGCATAATGTCTGCCTGATTCAGCCAAACAGGCAGGGGAGTAGGTGTACGACTCGGGCAGGTCAGCGAGTTCTCGCTCATGATCGCTGTACTGGCGCTCAATACCGGCGCCATTGGCGCAAAAGCCTCCTACCTGATACAAACGACCACACTCATTACGTTTATCGTATCCTCTTACCTGATCATGCTCAGCTATCCGACACCCATCGCTGTCAGTGACCGGCTCAGAAAAGATTAATTACATGCAAAAACAAGCCCGCTCAAAGCGGGCTTGTTTATTTATGGCGTCCCCAAGGGGGGTCGACCTTGTATGATTCCGGTGACGGCGCCCCACAATGGCGCACTAACCATGAGTCGCAGGCATTCCGAACAGCAGTTACGCAAACTTCAGAAAAAGCGGGCCTCAGCTGCACATGCTTCAATCATGAACCATCCATGGCCGGCATTGTCAGAAGTTGAGTTAAAACTGATGACCGACTAATGCTACGCCTCATCGTCATTGCAGTATTGATTCTGTTCGGCTCCGCTTGCAGCCGCAGCGAAATCGCTTATCAAAATGCGGACTCGCTGCTGCAGTACTATG
>Ga0316191_10003018_pt1 | contig 12325 bp, 10 predicted proteins | sample Eddworburr2cm_MG_FD_204928 | JGI IMG/M metagenome (GOLD analysis project Ga0316191, IMG submission 204928) | Coastal sediment microbial communities from Maine, United States - Eddy worm burrow 2 cm | ecosystem: Environmental > Aquatic > Marine > Coastal > Sediment | place: USA: Maine...
ACCCGCCCGGACATCGGGGCCGGCGCATGTGGCCTGATCCGGCGCGCTCTCGAGGAATCGATCGCGTACGCCCTCGAGCGCAAGACGTTCGGCGTGCCGATCGCGGAGCACCAGATGGTGCAGGCCTTGATCGCGGAGATGGGCATCAAATACGAGGCAACTCGGCTCCTGGTGCACAAATCGGCCTGGCAGATCGACCAGGGCGGCCGCAACTCGTTGGTCGCATCGTACAGTAAGGCGTTCGGCGCCGACAGCGCCATGCAGGTCGCCACCGACGCGGTGCAGGTCTTTGGCGGCAACGGCTACATCACCGAGTATCCGGTCGAGAAGCTGATGCGCGACGCCAAGATCCTTCAGATCTACGAGGGTACATCTCAGATCCAACGGATGGTCATTGCCAAGAATCTCTTCGCGGGCGTTCGCTAGCTTCGTTCTGGCGGCGGTGGTTGCCGGTTGGCTGAGCTCAGTGGCAAGCGCCGAGCTCGAGCCGCTACCCCGGTTCGTCGGCACGGACCTCGGACAAGACGAGATCCTCGATGTGATCGCGTCGGCGAGGTCACGCAGCTTCAAGCCGGTGGGGCACAGCTCGGTCGTCTTGCGGATGAGAACGGTAGCGCGCGTGACCGCGGCATTGCGAGTCCGGACCCACGAGATTCAGCGCGGCTATCAGCACGAGATCGCCGCGTATCGCGTTAGCCGGTTGCTCGGCCTCGATAACGTACCGCCGGCGGTCTACCGCCGCGCCACGTGGACTGAGATCCGGCAGCGATTTAACGACGAAATGCTCGACCGGCGTGGTTCGGTCCGACGCGCCGTCCTGTGGGACGAGGACGGTTCGGCTCCAGGCGCCGCGGTCTATTGGGTCAAGGGCCTGAGGTCGGTCGGTCTCGAGAACAAGGCAAGGTGGCAGACCTGGCTTCAGGATGGTGAGGTCCCAAAGGGCAAAGCTGCGCTGGCCCGCGACCTCTCGACGATGGTCATGTTCGACTTCCTGATCGGGAACTGGGATCGGTTCAGCGGCGGCAACCTTCCGACCGATTCGAGCCAGCAGCGCGCATTTCTGCGTGACAACGATCGCTCGTTTTCGACGCCATTGCTGGAGCGACGTTATGAGAAGCTGCTCGAAGGACTTACCCTCACCGAACGGTTTTCGAAAGACGTGGTTCGTCATCTCGAGGCCCTCGATGAAGCATCGATCAGAGCCGAGCTCGCGCAGGACCCGAGCCACCAGACGGACCCATTGTTGAACGCCGCGCAAATCGCAGACGTCCTAGACCGTCGTGCGACGATTCTGTCGTACATCGCGGCGCTGATCGAGGAGCGCGGCGAGGATGAGGTGCTCTTCTTCCCTTGAGTTATGGCCCGTGGTAGGGAGATGGCGTGACGAAGCCCAAGGTCATCAATGCCGACGAGATGGGGAATGTGTTGGGTCTGCTCGTTCATGACCTCCGAAACCCTGCGGCGACGATCACTGCCAACGCCGATTTCCTGCAAGAGGTGGGCCTCGTCGACACCGACGCGGTCGAAGCGCTGCAAGATGTCAAGCTGGCCGTCGGGGAGCTGCGCCGTGGCCTCGACATGCTCGCGTGGATCAGCCGCTGGTTCACGGGCCACGTCCCGCTCGAGGCTGCCAATGGCGATGCCGGCGTGTTCTTGGAACGGCTCGAGCGGGCGGATACGCCGGTCCCCGTGACCGTCGAGATAGCCGAAGGCGATCAGCTCTATGCGCGGGGCGCACAAGTCGCGGTCGAAGTCGTTGACCTTCTTCTTCACAACACCATGGCTAACGTCGCTGATCCGCATGCGACCGTTCGCTTGTACCAGCAGGGCGGTCATGTCGTGATCGAAGTTCAGGACGCGGGAGAGGCCATCGCTCCGGAGCTTCGGCAACTGGCGTTCACGCTGGAGGGGCAGAACGCGTTGAAGGGGCGCTTGGACGGGCGTTACAGCAGGTTCGCCGGGCTCTTTGCCGCGGCTGTGGTGCTCGACGGCGTGGGCGGCACGATCGAGGCTGACGGCGAACGAGGCGCAGCCATCTTCAGGATTTTCCTCCGTGGTGCCCGCCCGACCCGTCCGCCGGCCCGCCGCCCTTCGCCTTAGCCGTCGCTCGGAGCTCACCGAGGCGCTCGCGAATCCGCGCTTCGAAGCCGTGGTCCGTCGGACGATAGTAGGTGCGGTCGGCAAGCTCGTCGGGAAGGTAAGTTTCTTCGGGACTGAAGCCGCTTTCGTCGTGCGGGTAGCGATAGCCATCTCCGTAGCCCCAGGACTTCATCGCCTCGGTCGGGGCGTTGCGGAGCTTGAGCGGCACCGGGAGCGCCCCGTGCTCGCGCACGTCGTCTTGGGCCATCTTCCAGGCCTTGTAGCTCGCGTTGCTCTTCGGCGCGCTGGCCAGATAGGTGCAGCACTGGGCGATCGGGAAGATGCCCTCAGGCATTCCGAGCCGCCGAAACGCGGCGTCCGCACTGACGGTGACCTCGAGCGCTCGCGGGTCGGCATTGCCGATGTCCTCGCTCGCGAAAATCAGCATCCGTCGAAGGACGAAGAGCGGGTCTTCGCCGGCCTCGAGCATGCGCATCAGCCAATAGACCGCCGCATCCGGGTCGCTGCCCCGCATCGATTTGATGAACGCGCTGATGACGTTGTAGTGCTCTTCGCCAGATTTGTCGTAGAGCAGCGTTTGGGTCGCAAGCGCTTCCTGAACGATCGCGACCGTGAGCGCTTCGACACCCGCCGACTTCGCGAAGTCGCTAGCGAGCTCGAGCGCCGACAAGGCGCGCCGGGCGTCACCGCGAGCGTTCTGCGAAATCGCCGCAAGCGCATCGTCATCAACCGTGTGAGGCACGTGGCCGATCCCGCGGTCGTCGTCGGCGAGCGCCCGTTCGAGCAGCTTACGCAAGTCTTCGGCGTCGAGCGGTTTGAGGTCGAACACGCGCGCCCGAGACAGCAAGGCGGAGTTGACCGCGAAGGAAGGGTTTTCCGTCGTTGCACCGATCAAAGTCACGGTGCCGTTTTCGACGTGCGGAAGGAGCGCGTCTTGCTGCGCCTTGTTGAATCGGTGAATCTCGTCGACGAAGAGGAGCGTCTTCTTCCCGTAGTAGTTCTTCTGCTCCTTGGCGGCCGCGATGATCTTCCGAAGCTCGGGGACACCGCCGAGCACCGCGCTGAACGGCACGAAGATCGCGTTCGTCTCGTTCGCGATGACATGTCCGAGCGTGGTCTTACCCGTGCCGGGTGGCCCCCAGAGGATCATCGAGGGGATGCGGTCGGCGCGGATTGCCTGAGCTAGGATGTGTCCGTCCCCGAGCAGGTGCGCCTGGCCAACCACGTCTTCGAGCTGGTTTGGCCGCATCCGGTCGGCGAGCGGGGAGCTGGTTTCCGCTTGTCGCTCGAAGAGGTCCACAGGGCGCTTATAGCTCAGCGGAGGATGCGGAGTCTCTTGGGACCTTCGCCCTCGGGCGCGGCGTCGCTCCCGCCGCGGCCGAAGTGTTCCTTGGCGACCCGCTCGGCGAGGGCGTCGGCCACTGCAGCGAACGCTTGGCCGGCGGTAGAAGCCGGGGCGGCTTGAACGATAGGGGTGCCCTGGTCGCCCCATTCCCGCACCTGGACGTCGATGGGCACCTGTCCGAGCAGCGGGGCCTCTGCGAATTCGGCGATCTTCTCGCCGCCCCCGCTGCCAAAGAGCTCGTGCTTAACGCCCACGCTGTCGATGAAATGGCTCATGTTCTCGACGACCCCGAGAATCGGGATGTTGAGCTTCTGGCACATCGATACAGACTTGTAGACGTCTTGAAGCGCCACCTCTTGCGGCGTCGTGACGATGATCGCGCCTGTGATACTGAGCTTCTGCGCCAGCGTCAGCGCCACGTCGCCGGTGCCCGGGGGCGAGTCGATGATGAGGTAGTCGAGCGCGCCCCAATCCACGTCACTCACGAACTGCCCGAGCGCGCCGTGAAGCATTGGGCCTCGCCACACAATGGCCTGCTTTGGATCTTCGAGCAGGAAGCCAATGCTCATCAGCTTGATGCCGAAACGCTGCAGGGGCTGAATCCGCTTGCCGTCTTTGGAAGTCGGCTGACCTTCGATGCCCAACATCGTAGGCAAAGATGGACCGTAGATGTCGGCGTCGAGTAGACCGACGCGTGTGCCTAGGCGTCGTAGAGCCAGCGCGAGGTTCGTCGCCACTGTACTCTTGCCGACCCCGCCCTTGCCGCTCATCACCAAGATCACATTCCGGACCTCGGGGATCGGATCGGTGCTGGTCGCCTCACGAGTCGGCACATTGACGTCGAGCTCCAGCTCGACGAACTCGAGGCCGAAAGGCTCGAGCGCCGCCTCGACCCGGGCCCGGATCGTTTGCCGAACCTCTTCGGAGGGTGAGCTCACCCGGACCTTCGCCCAGATCCGGCCCTCTTCGAGGCGTACGTCGACGAGTGTCCCCAAGGCGCCAAGCGGCTTTTGAAAGATCGGATCTTCGACGTTGCGAAGGGCTTCAGTTACTGCGTCGAGGGTGGGGGACCCCATCGAAACCTCCAGGTCGGTACAACCTGAGTCCTCTAGAGCGCTCGTTTCGCCTCGTCAAGGTGGACAAACTTCGGATCGCTCCCGGGGCCGGTTATGCTGCCGCCGTGTCGGTTTGGGAGCGGCGGTGGACACTTCCACTTGCGATTTTCGCGCTGTGTGCGGGCATCTATTGCGCGACCTCGGCGCAGCGGCTCCTCCGGCCCTCGGCGAACAATCACTACGTGCATCTGGCGCACGCTTGGCTCCAAGGCCGACTCGACATTGGGGGTGATCCGCCTGGGACCAATGATTGGGCCTGCTTCGACACCGTGGCGCATGGGCCTTGTCCAGCGGGACACTACGCGTTCTCGGGGCCCGACGCCGAGCGCTACCGCTGGTACGTCTCGTTTCCCCCGCTACCGGCCGTCCTTCTGCTGCCGGTCGTCGCGATCTTCGGACTCGGCACCTTGGACGCGCTCTTCTGGGCGCTCGTTGCCGGCCTGGCACCGACGCTGCTTTTCATCGTTCTGCGTTTTCTGAGGGAGTCCGGGCGAAGCGGGCGGTCGCAGCGAGACGATTTGCTCGTCACGACTCTCTTCTCAGTCGGATCGGTCTACTACTTCGTCGCTGCGCAGGGGACCGTCTGGTTCGCCGCCCACGTAGTCGCTGCTGCGTTCGTTTGTCTGTACCTCTTGTGCTCCTTTGGCGCCCGTCGCCCCGGAGTAGCGGGCCTCGCCCTCGGCCTGGCGTTCCTGTCCCGACCGGTGACCCTGCTGCTCGCTGGGTTCTTCGTGCTTCAGGCGATCAGCTCCGCACGGGAAGAACGTCGCCCGTCGCCCGGCTCCGCGCAGCACCTCCCGCGCACGCTGGCGATGTTTGCACTGCCGGTCGCCGCGGCTGTTGCGTTCGCGATGTGGCACAACACGGCGCGCTTCGGTGACCCGTTCGAGTTCGGGCACAGCTTTCTCCAAGTCCGCTGGCGATCGAGGATCGAGACATGGGGTCTATTCAGCATGCACTATCTGCCAAGAAACCTGGCCGTCTTCTTTCTCTCCATGCCTTGGCTCATCCCGTCGAGCCCCTTTGTTCGCATCACCAGGCACGGGTTGGCGCTCTGGTTCACTAGTCCGAACCTGTTGTGGAGCCTTGCGCCGAAGAAGCTCGACGCAACGATCGTCGCACTCTGGGCGGCCGTCTTGCCCACCGCGCTTTGCGCACTGCTCTACCAGAACACCGGCTGGGTACAGTTTGGCTACCGATTCTCTCTCGACTACCTCCCGCTCTTGTTCGTGCTCGTCGCCCTGAGCGGACGGCGATTCGGCGCCGCATTCCTGAGCTGTGCCGTGTTCGCGATCGCGGTCAACACGTTTGGCGCCGTGACGTTCGACCGGTATCACGAGTTCTACGACGACGACCCGACACAGAAGGTCATCTTTCAGCCGGATTGATCGGCTTCGCTCAGCAGTTGCTCCGCGAGAGGGCTGGCCGGGCCACTGGGAAGCGTCACACGCTCGAGACCGGCCCGTCCCGCCTCCTGCTGCAGCGCGCGCAGCTCATCCAGCGCGGCTTCCGTCTCACCCCGTTCCGCGAGGACATGCGCGTGAACGAGGCGATGCGAGGCTCGAAGAGAGGGATGGTCTTCGACGTCCTGCCCTCCGAGGCGCGCGAGCGCTCGTTCGCCTTCGCCCCGAACGGCCATCAGCAGAGCCTCCATCGCCACCAACCACACCTCGATGGAGCTTTCGGTCGGCCGACGGATCCTGTCGATCGCGCGCTGCGCCGCGTCCACGTCATCGAACTGGAGCTCGCAGGTAGCGAGCGCTTGGTTCCGAAGGACCACCTGCGGCTCCGACAGTGCTGCGTCGTCTAGACTCCTCAATCGCTCCCGGGCCTCCCCCCACATGCCGGCCTGCGTGAGCGGTCCGGTCGCCATCAGCACCAGGGCGATGTACCTCTGCGGGTCACCAGCACGCACTTTGTCGAGAAGGCGACCGAGCGCAGCCGTTGCGGTCGGCCGCGCGTCCTCCTCTTGTAGGCGCTGGCACAGGATAGAGAGCCCACGCACCTGGCGCAGCCTCCGCGCCGAGTTGAGCAACAAGAGCAAGCCGACCGCTCCGCCGAGCAAACCAGAGAGTAGGTTGACCTGGTTCGCGGGTATGGACGTCGCGCGGAGGGCGAAGAAAGAGGCCGTTCCGATCAACAGCACGGTCAGCGCCGACCCCACGAACGACCGAAGCACCGCGGCAATCGACAAGAGGCTGAACGGAACGCCCCAGATCCATCCTCGGATCACCGGCGCTGCCAGTCCAACGAGCGCCGCGACGATGAATGTCAGAGTCATGGGCTAGGGCACGCTCTCGGCACGGTATGCGTAGTAGTGCTTGAGCACGCGGCGCACGTAGCGTTGCGTCTCTTTGTAAGGCGGGATCCCGTTGTACTTCTGGACCGCGCCTTCGCCAGCGTTGTACGCCGCGACGGTCAACACCAGGTCGCCCTTGAACCGATTGGCCAGAATGCGAAGATAGCGTGCGCCGCCGTGGATGTTCTGGCGCGCATTGAAAGGGTCCGATACGCCCATCGACCGCGCCGTCTTCGGCATCAGTTGCATCAGGCCCATCGCCCCAGCCCGGCTGATCACCGTGGGATTGAAGTCGCTCTCGACGCGCATCACCGCGCGAATGAACGACTCGGGCAGTTGGTACAGCCTTGCAGCTTCGCCGATCAGGCCGTTGTAGCGATTGTAGCGGGCCGGATCTTTCTGGCGGCTACTGGTCGTTCCCCTCGTTCCAGAGCTTTTCTTGTTTGCGCTGGCCTTCGGCTTCGACTTCTTGCTGCCACGCACGACGAGCTGGCAGCGGCGGCCTGGCTCCCTGATGTTCGTATAGTGCAGTGTGCCGTCGGCGCGCTTGCATCGGTAGATGTCCGCGTGCGCAGGCGTCGCTGCGCCCACGATCAGGCCCGCCACGCCTACTGCCGCCAACACCCGCAAAACCATCGTTCGGGAGTGTATCCCCGGGTGCTGACTCACGCCAAAATGCGCCTCCCACGCTTGCGCTCCCCGCACTTCTGCGCATGATGGGTCGTCCGATGGCGACGCCGAGTTTTTTCGAAGGCCCCGAAAAGAAGCTGGAGGTCGTGGTGACTCCGGGCTTCCCGCCCTTGCGCTCCTTGGGCGACGAGGCATGGCGGCGCGTCGTCGAGGCTGCTGGTGCCAAGGTCGTCTCGGTCCTTCGCAGCGAGCACTCCGACGCGTACCTCCTGTCCGAGTCCAGCCTGTTCGTATTCGACGATTGGTTCGTCCTGATCACCTGTGGCCAAACGACGTTGGTCGACGCCGTCCCGCAGATCCTGAAGTCCGTTCCGGAGGAATCGATCGCCTTCCTCGTGTACGAGCGCAAGAGCGAGCACTTCCCGGAGCACCAATCGAGCACGTTCTACGATGACGCGCGTCGTCTCCAGACGATGCTCCCTGGGCGAGCCATTTGCTTCGGTGAGGAGCATGGGCGCAACGTTCAGATGTTCCATACGACTCGTCCGTACACTCCCGAGAAGAACGACCCGACTCTCGAAGTCCTCATGCACATGATCGACGAGGACGTCGTCGAGAAGTTCACCTCGACGCGTGCTCCCGAAAGAACATCGCTTGCCTTTGCGTCCGGTATCGATGCCATTCTGCCTGGGTTCACCACCTCTGAACATGTCTTCAACCCGGCCGGTTATTCCCTCAACGCCGTGAAAGGAGAGGAGTACTACGCTCTCCACGTCACTCCCGAGGCCACAGGGAGCTACGTCAGCTTCGAGACGAATTACGATTTCCGGGGTCATCTCAGTGGGTTGGTAGGCTCGATCGTCGAGCTCTTTCGTCCGCGCGCCTTCGATGTGGTCACGTTCGTGCCCGAGGCCGAGCCCGAGCTGATGGTCGCCGGGTATGAGCTCGCGGATCACATCGTGCATGGGCTTGGTGGCTACCGCGTCAGCTACTTCCAGTATTTCGCTCCGCCTTCCGGCCCGCGTCCAGCTCGCGAGCTCGAGCTGTAGTCCTGCGCGAAAACCTCATGTCAGACTGCCGCGTCGCCTGTTAGACTGGCTCGTCCATGCGAGCGGAATGCGACTACCTGGTGTTGGGTAGCGGAGCAGCCGGCTTGAGCTTCGCGCTCGAGGCGGCGCGCCACGGCCGAGTGATCATGGTCACGAAGCGAGGCAGTACGGATTCTGCGACCAACTGGGCACAGGGTGGCATTGCCGCCGTCCTCGACCCTGCCGATTCGTTCGAAGCGCACGTCAACGACACGATTGGCACTGGCGGAGGGCTTTCGCACCGCGAGGTCGTCGAGATGGTCGTCCGCGACGGCCCGGGGCGAATCAAGGAGCTGATGGACCTAGGCGCTCGGTTCAGCCGAAGCGAGGAGGGTCTCTCGCTCGATCTCACCAGAGAGGGTGGTCACAGCGCCCGGCGCGTCGTTCACGCGGGAGACATCACCGGCGAAGAAGTCCAACGTGTGCTCCTCCAAGCGGCGGCCGCGTCCCCCCGCATCGAGATCATGGAAGACCACATGGCCATCGACCTCGTCGAGGCCTCGAAGTTCGGTGGGACCCGCCGAGTCGTCGGCGCGTACGTCCTCGACGAGAAGGCCGGAAGGGTGAAAACCTATCTGGCGCGCGCAACGGTTCTGGCAACGGGGGGCGCCGGCAAGGTGTACCTCTATACGTCGAATCCCGACGTCGCGACCGGCGACGGTATCGCGATGGCCTTCCGTGCTGGTGCCGAGCTCGCGAACATGGAGTTCTTTCAGTTTCATCCCACCTGCCTGTTCCACGCCGAAGCCAAGAGCTTTCTAATCAGCGAGGCGCTGCGAGGGGAGGGTGGCATCCTCCGTCTGCGAAGCGGGGAGGCTTTCATGGGGTCGCATCACGAGATGAAAGACCTCGCTCCTCGTGATGTGGTCGCTCGTGCGATCGACTATGAGATGAAGCGCGGGGGTGACGACTGTGTCTACCTCGACATGACCCACGAGCCCGCCGACTTCATCCTGGAGAGGTTTCCGAACATCCATGCACGGTGTCTTCAGTTCGGCATCGACATGACGAAGGATCCCATCCCCGTGGTTCCCGCTGCGCACTACATGTGTGGCGGCGTCGTGGTCGACGACAATGGTCGTTCGACCATTCCCGGGTTGTGGGCCGTGGGCGAGGTGACCTGCACCGGCCTGCACGGCGCCAATCGCCTGGCCTCCAACTCGCTCCTCGAAGGCCTGGTGTACGGCCACCGGACCGCGATCGCCGCGCGCGAGTCACTTTCTACGATGCCGGAAATGGAACTGGCGGAGGTCCCCGACTGGGACGTCGGCGAGGCGGTGCCGAGCGACGAGGCCGTCGTTGTGTCTCAGAACTGGGACGAGATACGCCGATTCATGTGGAACTATGTGGGGATTGTTCGTACCGATCGTCGCTTACGCCGGGCGTCGCGCCGCATTGCCATGCTGCAGGACGAGATTCGCGAGTACTACTGGGCGCACTTGGTCAATCGCGACATGCTGGAGCTTCGAAACATCGCTGACGTGGCCGAGCTGATCATCCGTTGCGCAGGGACGCGAAAAGAGAGTCGCGGGCTGCATTACAACCTCGACTACCCGCACGCGGGCGAGGAATGGCAAGGCGACACCCGCATATCGCGGGACACGCCCCCTCACATCACTCACGAGTGAGCATCCGCGTTTTCGCGCTGCTACCTTGTAGGAGCGCGTTTCGTACGCGTTCTTACTTTCGGGGGAGAGATGCGGTTCCTTCTTATCATAGCAGTTGCATTTTCGTACTGGGTCTCTTCGGCGGGCGTCCATGCGCAGAGCTCGCAGTCGCGCGAAGCGCGAATTGCGGCCGCGAAAGAGGCGTTTGCCGTTGGCACCCAAGCGTACGCCGACGGAGAGTTCAAAACCGCGCTGACGAGCTTCCAGCGGGCCTATGACCTGACGGGAAGCCCCGATCTTCTCTACAACATCGCTACGGTGTCGGACCGAATGCGGCGCGACGAACAGGCCCTCGAGGCCTACGAGGGCTATCTCGAAGCACGACCCAAGTCGGCCGACCGAGAGCACGTCGAGAGTCGAATCGATGTCTTGCGCGCGGCGATTGAGGCGCGCAGCCGCGCGGAGCTCGACGCCGAAATCGAGGCGCGGAGTGCGGCGATCGAGGCCGCAGCCAGGGTCAAGGCGGAACGGCCTCTCACCCAGTATGTGGGACCGGGCCCAGGGCCCTGGATCACGATCGGTGTCGGAGGCGCCGCCGTCGTTGCGGGAGCTGTGCTGGTCGGGCTTGGGCAGCGAGACCAGAAGAGCGTCGAAAGCGCGGTACCTGGGTCGAGCTATTCGACGGTCCAAGAGATGGCCGACCGTGGTCCGCGGCGTACCAAAGCCGGCATCGCGCTGATGGCCGTCGGCGGAGTCGGCGTCATCGGTGGCGCCATCTGGCAGCTCACCGGTGGTCACGATGAGGCGATGCCAGAAGTCAGCATCGGCCCGTCTGGCATTTCGGTGAAGGGAACATTCTGATGTGGCTCCGCTTTGCACTGATCCTCGGCTTCGTGGCTCTCGGTGGCTGCGACCTTGCCGTTCCAAACGGTCTCTTCGGCTGTGGCCAGCCTACGGACTGCCCGTCGGGGTACTTTTGCTGGAATAGCGACAGTCGTTGCTACGATTCGAAAGAGCCTGCATGTGCGCCCAAGACCTGTGACCAGGTGATCGGTGACTTCGCTTCCCTAGGCATTCCGATCGAGTGCGGCTCTCTGCCGGACGGGTGCGACGGTTCGATCGAGTGCGGGGGGTGCGCCGAAGGCAGCGTTTGCGGCGCGAACGGTCAAAATTTCATCTGCGGATGCGAGGAGAACACCTGCGCGAACTTCGCGGGCGGGGCCGAGTGCGGTGTGATCCCAACCCGTTGCGGCGGGCAGTCGGAATCCGTCTTCTGTGGCAACTGCTTGGGTGATGGATTCGTGTGCACTCAGAACGAGTGCGTTTGTCCTCCGGGCGTCAATTGCGACACCGGCTGTGGCGATCGGTGCGCCGCCCAGGAGGTTTGCGTGGACGGTCAATGCTGCGAGCCGACCTATCCCTGCGCCGACAACGAATGCGCTCCGCCAGGAGGGCTTCCCGACGGCTGCGGCGGTGTAACCAGCTGCCCACCGTGTGCAACAGGCGAGGATTGCGTCCTCTCGGAGGCCTCCGTGTATGAGTGCCTTGGCGACTGCACCTGCGAGGCGCAAGGAGTCGAATGCGGCAACACCACGGTCTGCGGGTCCCCCACGCTTTGCGGCACCTGCGCGGACAACGGGTTCGAAGATGGCTACCATTGCGACAGCGGGCGGTGTGTCTGCGAGGACCTGTTCGAGTTCAATGACTCGTTTACCAGTGTTGCGTTGATCTGCGGAGAGGAAACCGGCCTCAACTGCATGCAGGATGCCTGGGGTGTCGATCTCCAGGCCACACTCCACAGCTCGAAGGACATCGACTACTATGCGCTCCAAGTCCTCGACTCTACTACGCCGCTCATCGCGCAGGCCTACGGTGGGGAGAGCGCCCGAATCCTCTCCATGACGTATCTCTGCCCAGACGGATTCGAGGGCATCGATAAGTGTTCGGAGTCGACCGACTCCGTTGGAGGCATCAAGTTCTGCGTCTCCGAGACCGACACCGTCGGCATCGAGCGTCGCTGCGACTCCAGCGGGAGCTCGGAAATCGGGACGGTCCTAGTCGGTGTCGAAGCCAAGGAGTTCCGGACCGACTGCGACGGCTACGGGCTGAACATCTACGCGACCTACGCCACGGAGCTCCCA
>Ga0316191_10003019_pt1 | contig 12324 bp, 10 predicted proteins | sample Eddworburr2cm_MG_FD_204928 | JGI IMG/M metagenome (GOLD analysis project Ga0316191, IMG submission 204928) | Coastal sediment microbial communities from Maine, United States - Eddy worm burrow 2 cm | ecosystem: Environmental > Aquatic > Marine > Coastal > Sediment | place: USA: Maine...
CACCTGGTCCTCGATGTGCATGGCACCAGCGCCGAATTTGATCAGGGATTTCACCGTGCGGGCGATGTTGAAGGCGCCGCCAAAACCGGTATCGACATCGACCAGAAGCGGCAATGAGCACACGTCCGTAATCCTACGTACGTCGGTGAGCACGTCGTCCAGGCCCGAGATGCCCAGATCGGGCAGTCCCAGCGAACCGGCGGCAACGCCACCGCCGGACAGATAAATGGCCTTGTAGCCGCTGCGTTCGGCAAGCCGCGCATGATAGGCATTGATTGCACCGATGACCTGCAGCGGTTGTTCCGCAGTCACAGCGTCGCGGAATTTCCTGCCTTGGGATTGGATAGATGTCATGTTGGTTGGTCCTCAGGGTTTCGCATAATCTCTGCGATCTAAAGATCGATTGCAGATGGTTTGCCGAGTGTCGGGAAATCTCTCGGGAAGAATGCCTGCTCGGCATTGCGCGGCAGTTGCGCGCCGGTGGTGCGGGCGCGCTTGAGCAGATCCCAGAAATAGCGGTAGCTGGCCCGGTCGTGCATTTCGCCGTTGTGGGATATCGGCCCCCAGTCCGCGGACTGGGCCGCAAGCAGGATTTCCGCGGCGCGGGAGATGTCGCTCGCGCCCGGGCGCATTGATTCGACGATTGGCTTGATCTGTGCCGGATGGATGCTGTACATCCGCAGAAAGCCGAACTCTTCGCGCGCAATGCGCGCGTCTTCGCGCGGCACTGCCTGATCGTCGAATACCAGGCAGGGGTTGTGTGTCGGCACCAGACCGTTGACAAGCGCTGCCGCAGCGACCTCGGTCTTGCCGCGGGCGATCAGGCGGTGCTGGAACTGCCCCGGTGATCGCATGGCGGAGGCGGGGACGGCGCCTCGATGATCGCTGACGAAATCGAGTAAGCCGAATACCAGTGCCTGCAAACCGGGGAGAGCGGCAATGTCGAAAATCTCGCGTAGCGCGCTTTGCGTTTCGATCAGGATGTGAACCGGCGGTGGCGCGGTTCCGGCGGCGGCGGCCCGGCTGTGAATGTAATCGACTGCGCGTGCGGCGTCGTCGCGCGAGACTGGTTTGGGAACGGTGACGTAGGCGATGTTTTCGCCAGCATCGCCGATCAGAATGTCGACGTCGTGCTTCCAGGCATCATGGAGAGGGTCATGTATCCGAATGCCGGCACGCTTGAACGTGTTTTCCGGGTCGTTAAGCAGGCGGGCAACCATTGACGCGTGGCTGCGCTCCTCTCCGGCGGGTGCGCCGTCTTCGCAGTCACAGGTGATATCAAAAATACCGCCCAGTTCCGCTTGCAGCGCAAAGGCCTTGCGGATGAATTTTTCATTGCCAGCGAAATGTTCACACGCGGGCAGGGCGGGGAGTGCTTTTTCCGCCTGGAACAGGACCATGTCGGGATGTTGCATGGTTACTAGCCCGGCTCAGCGCGGCATTGCCGCGCATGCTGCTGGTGATGTGAAGTCCCGTCGCCGCATGGCGGCTTAACCGACAAGATGCTTGATAGCGTCGCGCTCTTCTGCGAGTTCCTTGAGCGTGAGATTCATCTTTTCACGGCTGAAGGAGTCAATCTCGAGACCTTTGACCATTTCGTAATTGCCGTTGCTGCAAGTTACCGGAAAGCCGTAGATGATGCCGGCGGGAATGTCGTAGGAACCGTCGGACGGGATACCCATGGTCGTCCATTTGCCACTGGTGCCGAGCACCCAGTCGCGCACGTGATCGATCGCCGCATTGGCGGCGGATGCGGCCGAAGACAGGCCTCGCGCCTCGATAATGGCGGCACCGCGCTTTCCGACCGTCGGGATGAATGTGTTCCGGTACCACGCTTCGTCATTCACCGCTGCGGCCGCCGGCTGCCCGGCAATGGAAGCGAACCGGTAGTCCGGATACATGGTCGGGGAATGATTGCCCCAGACCACAAGTTTCTCGATCGAATCAACCGGTTTGCCGGTCTTCGCTGAAAGTTGCGACAGCGCGCGGTTGTGATCGAGGCGCAGCATGGCGGTGAAATTTCCGGCGGGCAGGTCCGGCGCACTCTTCATGGCAATGTAGGCGTTGGTGTTGGCCGGGTTACCAACGACCAGGACCTTGACAGAGCGGCTGGCAACTTCATTAAGTGCCTTGCCCTGACCGGTAAAGATCGCGCCGTTGGCCTCCAGCAGGTCCTTGCGTTCCATGCCCTTGCTGCGGGGGCGGGCGCCAACCAGCAGGGCAATGTCGGCATCCTTGAACGCGATTTTCGGGTCATCCGATTGCACGACACCGGCAAGCAGGGGGAAGGCGCAATCATCCAGTTCCATGACCACACCCTTGAGGGCGTTCAGGGCTGGCGTAATCTCGAGTAGTTGCAGAATGACGGGTTGGTCGGATCCGAGCATTTCTCCGGACGCAATACGAAACAACAGACTGTAGCCAATCTGACCGGCGGCACCGGTTACTGCAACACGGACGGGGGTCTTCATTTCAGCTCGCTCCCTTGAAGAGGTGTGTGAGAACAACGGGCATGCGCATCGAATTGCAGCCGGGTTTACCCTTGTCTGGCGGTATGCGCCAAGCCCGTAACCTGCATAATGCCGCCGCGATATTAATGAAGGGGCTTAACCCTGTCAATAATTCTTATATAAGACATAAGAGACATCTTTTGATGGACGCGCCCGTTTTATTAGGCTTAGAATCGCTATCCATATGAAAGTGGCGACCCCAAACGGACCTGCCTATCAGCCTTTGTACAGGCAGATCAAGTACTTGATTACCGAGTCCCTGGTCTCCGGCGAATGGCGCCCGGGGCAGCCCATCCCCAGTGAAATCGAACTTGCCCATCGCTACAGCGTGAGCCAGGGAACGGTGCGCAAGGCCGTTACGGAGCTGGCGGACCAGAAGTTGCTGGTCCGGCACCAGGGCAAGGGTACTTTTGTTGCCTCGCACTCCGAAGAGCGCACCCGGTTTCCGTTCCTTAGAATGCGCCCCGATACCGGCGATGTGACCTCGCTGTCTGCGTCTTTGCTGGACTTCTGGCGGATCAAACTCGATGCAAGATCGGCCGCTGAACTGCGATTGAATGTTGGTGCCAGCGGCTGGTTGCTTCGCCGTCTGCTATCTCCAGCGGGTACGCCTGCCGTGTACGAAGAAATTCGCCTTCCGAGTTCTCTTTTTGAGACCGTCTCCGAGACGGTGATCGAGAAATACGACTGCATGCTCTACAGCATGTATGAGTCTGCCTTCAACGTGCGCATCGTATATGTGGAAGAGCAGCTGAAGGCGCAATCGGCGGAAGGCGAAGTCGCTTCCCGTCTGGATGTCAAAGCGGGCTTCCCGTTGCTGGTGATCGATCGGGTTGCGTATACCTACGGAGACCGGCCGGTTGAGCTGCGTCGCAGCTACTGCAACACGGCAGAGCATCACTACCGAAATCATATTCTCTAGGGCGCTGAACCGTACCGCCAGGATAACAAGGACAAAAAGACATGCCTCCGACTAATCGCCCCAAGTATCTGAACCTCACGCAGATACGGCTTCCCGTTCCCGCGCTGGTTTCGATTCTGCATCGAATCAGCGGCTTCGGAATGTTTACTTTCGCCTGGGCCATGCTCTGGCTATTGCAGTTGACGCTGCAGTCCCCGGAAGGCTATACGCAGGCCGCCGGTTTTGCCCAGAGTTGGGTTGGAAAGCTGTTCCTTACAGGAATCGGCTGGGCATTCATGCACCACTTCTTTGCCGGGCTGCGTTTCCTGCTGCTCGATGCGCACATCGGGACGGAGCTTCAAAGCGCGCGCCGCTCGAGTTGGGTGGTGCTGGCACTGGGCATTGCGGGAACGTTGGTTCTGGGGGTAAGTCTATGGTAACGAGAGTCGTCACAGGCGCGCATTACGGGCTGAAAGACTGGCTGATACAACGGGTTTCGGCAGTCGTCATGGCGACCTATGTGGTGTTGTTTGTCGCCGCCATGCTGGTTTGCACGCCAGCAAATTACGAAGAATGGCGTGACGTTTTTGCACCGCAGTGGATGCGCCTTGCAACCCTTTTGTTTTTCCTGAGTCTGTTCTGGCATGCATGGATCGGCATGCGCGACATTCTCATGGATTACGTGAGTTCGACTGCTGCACGCCTTGGGCTGCAGGTCGTCGTGGTATTGCTGCTCGTGGCCTATGCCGCCTGGGCGGTTCAAATTCTCTGGAGTATCTGAATGACGCTTGCGGTGAGGAAGTTCGATGCAGTGATCGTCGGTGCCGGTGGTGCAGGAATGCGCGCGTCACTGCAACTCGCCGAAGCGGGTTACAAGGTGGCGGTGCTTTCCAAGGTGTTCCCGACCCGGTCACATACCGTAGCGGCGCAAGGCGGCATCGGCGCTGCACTCGGCAATATGGGTGAAGACAGCTGGCACTGGCACATGTACGACACGGTGAAAGGCTCCGACTGGCTTGGCGATCAGGACACCATCGAGTTTATGTGCCGTGAGGCGCCAAAGAGCGTGATCGAACTGGAGCACTTCGGCATGCCGTTCGACCGCAACAAGGACGGTACTGTTTATCAGCGTCCATTCGGCGGGCACATGCAAAATTTCGGTGCCGGACCCGCGGTGCAGCGCTCGTGTTGCGCGGCCGACCGGACCGGCCACGCCATGCTGCATACCCTGTATCAGCGTAATGTCCGGGCGAATACCCATTTCTTCGTCGAGTGGATGGCGCTTGACCTGGTACGGGACGCATCAGGGCAGGTCGTCGGCGTTACCGCGATGGAAATGGAAACCGGCGATGTGTACATTTTCCATTCGCGCGCGGTGCTGTTTGCCACCGGTGGTGCGGGACGGGTGTTCGCTTCCAGCACCAATGCCTACATCAACACCGGCGACGGGTTGGGAATGGCTGCTCGCGCTGGCGTTCCGCTTGAGGATATGGAGTTCTGGCAGTTTCACCCGACCGGTGTTGCCGGTGCAGGGGTGCTGATTACGGAAGGCGTGCGTGGCGAAGGCGGCTATCTGCTCAACAAGGATGGCGAGCGTTTCATGGAACGCTATGCGCCCAACGCCAAGGATCTGGCCTCGCGTGACGTAGTGTCGCGTGCCATGGCAACGGAAATCAAGGATGGGCGCGGCTGCGGTGCTGAATCCGATCATGTGCTTCTCAAGCTTGACCACCTTGGTGAGGAACTGATCGAGAGCAAGCTTCCGGGTATTCGCGAGATTGCACGAAAATTTGCCAATGTCGATCCCGTACGCGACCCGATCCCGGTCGTGCCGACCTGTCATTACATGATGGGCGGCATCCCGACCAACTATCGTGGCGAAGTGGTTGCGCCGAACGGCGGTGATCCCGAGGCGGTGGTTCCGGGTTTCTATGCCGCCGGTGAATGCGCCTGCGCCTCGGTGCATGGCGCCAACCGCCTGGGAACCAACTCCCTGACCGATCTGCTGGTGTTCGGCAAGGCTTCGGGTGATACGACGATCCGTTTCCTGAAAGAGAATCCGACCCACAAGGACCTTCCGGCCGATGCCGGTGACAGAACACGCGAACGCCTGTCGCGGCTGGACAGCCAGGAGAACGGCGAAAGCGTTCATGAGGTGGGTACTGAATTGCGCCGGACAATGCAGCAGCACTGCGGCGTGTTCCGCTTTCCGGATTTGCTGGAAGAGGGCGTGCGCAAGATCAAGGAAGTGGAGCAGCGTGTTTCCCGCCTGGCGATCAGCGACAAGAGCCGCACTTTCAATACGGCGAGAGTGGAGGCGCTGGAGGTCGAGAATCTGATTGAAGTGGCGGTTGCCTCACTGGTTTCGGCCGACGCGCGCAAGGAAAGCCGCGGTGCGCACGATCGTTCCGATTTCCCGGATCGCGACGATGCGAACTGGATCAAGCATACGCTCTGGTACCGGGAGAACAGCCGGCTCGAATACAAGCCGGTTCACATGAACCCGCTGACCGCGCAAACCATCGAACCGAAAGTGCGAACCTACTGAACCGGCTTTCGCGCCGAAGACGCCAAGGAAAACAGACTCATGCTTTTCAGAATATATCGTTTCGACCCCGACAAGGACGCCAAGCCGTACATGAAGGAGTACGACCTCGAGCTGCAGCCGACCGATCGAATGCTGCTCGACGCGCTGATCCGCATCAAGGCGCAGGACGACTCGTTGTCGCTGCGGCGTTCCTGCCGGGAAGGTGTGTGTGGTTCTGATGCGATGAACATCAACGGCAAGAATGGGCTTGCCTGTATTACGAAAATGTCGGACCTGAAAGGCCCGGTCGAGCTGCGTCCCTTGCCGGGGCTGCCGGTGATTCGCGATCTGGTCGTCGACATGTCCCAGTTTTTCAAACAGTATCACTCGGTGACGCCGTATCTGGTCAATAACGACGCATCGGCGGATACGGAGCGCAGGCAGTCGCCCGAGCAAAGAGATGAGCTGGATGGCTTGTACGAATGCATACTGTGCGCCTGCTGCTCGACTTCCTGCCCGTCGTTCTGGTGGAACCCGGACAAGTTCGTTGGCCCCGCGGGCTTGCTTCAGGCCTACCGTTTTCTCGCCGACAGCCGGGATCAGGCGACCAGCGAGAGGCTGGATAATCTCGAGGATCCGTACCGGCTGTTTCGCTGCCACTCGATTATGAATTGCGTCGATGTTTGCCCAAAAGGGCTGAATCCGACCAGGGCGATTGGCAAGATAAAGGAAATGCTCGTCAAACGTATGGTCTAGACGCAAATGGGCGAAATCGACCGGGTGCGATGGCATTGCAGAAGGGGTCTGCTCGAACTCGATCTGGTGTTAAACCACTTTGTGGAAAACCGGTATCAGCAACTGACGCCCGACCAGAAAAACGCGCTGACCCGTTTGCTCGACCTGCCCGACAACGATTTGTGGGATCTCGTCACCGGGCGCGCCCGGATCGATGACGAAGCTTGTAACGAAATTGTCAGTATGCTGCGGTAGAAAAGCGCCACCCCCTGTTGCCCGGTTAGTGTGGTTTTGGGACGGTAATTGCTAGTAGACGACGCATCGCTTTTTTTCCGGACTTCGAACCAGTAATCAGAAACAAGTCAGATAAGAAAGTACATTATGGAAAAACAAGAGAACGCATCACTGTCGTTTGGAGACGGTTCAACCGGAAGCGATTTCCCGGTGCTTTCCGGGACGGTTGGTCCGCAGGCCGTGGACATCCGTTCGATGCTCGGGACTACGGGCAAAGTGACCTATGACCCCGGGTTCCTTTCGACGGCGAGCTGCCGCTCCTCGATCACCTTTATCGACGGTGACAAGGGTGTGCTCCTGTACCGGGGTTATCCGATCGAACAACTGGCGGAGAAGTGTGACTTTCTCGAGGTCTGCTATCTGCTGCTCAATGGCGATTTGCCGAATGCAGCGCAAAAGGAAAAGTTCGACGGCACGGTGATACGCCATACGATGGTGCATGACCAGATCAACAACTTCTTCCGCGGCTTCCGTCGCGATGCCCACCCGATGGCTGTGATGGTGGGAACGGTGGGTGCCTTGTCCGCTTTCTATCATGACTCGCTTGACCTCAATAACGAGTCTCATCGCCAGATATCGTCCTTCAGGCTGATCGCCAAGATTCCGACGCTCGCGGCCATGGCCTACAAGTACACCATCGGCCAGCCCTTTGTATATCCGCTGAACTCGCTTTCATACTCGGCGAACTTCATGCGCATGCTGTTCGCCGTGCCCGCCGAGGAATACAAACTCAACGATGTGCTGGTTCGCGCGCTTGACCGCATTTTCATTCTGCATGCCGACCACGAGCAGAACGCATCTACCTCTACAGTGAGGCTGGCTGGCTCATCGGGCGCAAATCCGTTTGCCTGCATTGCCGCCGGTATCGCTTGCCTGTGGGGGCCAGCGCATGGCGGCGCCAACGAGGCCTGCCTGGACATGCTTGAGGAAATCGGTGACGTGTCGCGGGTCGGCGAATACATCAAGAAAGCCAAGGACAAGGATTCGGGCTTCAGGCTGATGGGGTTCGGCCACCGTGTCTACAAGAACTATGACCCGCGTGCCAAATTGATGCGCGAGACCTGCCACGAGGTACTTGGCGAACTCGGTCTCCAGAATGACCGCCTGTTCAAGCTCGCAATGGAGTTGGAACGTATTGCGCTGGAGGATGAGTATTTCGTCGAGCGCAAGCTGTATCCCAACGTCGATTTCTATTCGGGCATCGTGCAGCGCGCGATGGGCATTCCCAACAATATGTTCACCTGCATTTTCGCTCTGGCACGAACCGTCGGGTGGCTCGCGCAATGGAACGAAATGATCGCCGATCCCGAGCAAAGAATCGGTCGCCCCCGCCAGCTTTATACCGGTTCTGCTTTGCGTGATGTCGCTCCCATGTCGGAGCGCAGTTAATTGTGGCACTCCATGTCGGAACGCAAGTGTGTGTGGCACTCCATTTCGGAGCGCAAGTGTGTGTCGTGCCCGAAGCCGGTGCGCAGTTGAGCACGGCTGTGGCCGAATTGGGCCGTCAGGCCCGGGAGAGTGCGTCATGATGAAAGAGTTTCAGAACAATTCCTATCTGTACGGCGCGAATGCACCGTTTGTCGAGGAACTCTACGAAGCCTACCTGGACGATCCGGAAACGGTGGCGCCGGAGTGGCGGCGGTATTTCGACCAGCTGCAACAGGACGATGCCGGGCGCGATGTGGCACATGCGCCTGTTGTCGAGTCCTTTATCAGGTTGGCGAAGAACAAGAACAGCGCTGCCGCGGCGATTGCGGGTAATCAGGCCGTCACGCAGGAGAAGAAACAGGTTTCGGTTCTGCAGATGATCAACGCGTACCGCTTCCTGGGCGTGCGCAATGCCGATGTGGACCCGCTCAAGCGCTTTGACAAGCCGTTGGTGCAGGAACTCGACCCTGCTTTCTATGGCCTGGGCGAGGCCGATATGGACCAGACGTTCAATAGTGGATCTCTGGTCGGACCTGAGCAGATGCCGTTACGCGACATCCTGCGCGCAGTACGGGAAACGTATTGCGGATCCATCGGCGCCGAGTACATGTATATCAGCGACGTGCAGCAAAAGCGCTGGATTCAGGCACGACTCGAGGGGCCGCGTTCACAGCCGAATTATCCGAATGATCTGAAAATTCATTTGCTCGAGCGTGTTACCGCTGCCGAGACGCTGGAAAAGTACCTGCACACGCGCTATGTCGGTCAGAAGCGGTTCTCTCTCGAAGGCGGCGAAAGTGTGATCGTATCGCTCGATCACCTGTTGCAGCGGGCCGGCACCGCCGGGGTTCAGGAGGCGGTGATCGGGATGGCTCACCGCGGCAGGCTCAATGTTCTGGTGAACACACTGGGCAAGATGCCCAAGGACCTGTTTTCCGAATTCGAAGGCAAGCGCGTTGAGCAACTCCCTGCTGGGGACGTCAAATATCACCAGGGGTTTTCGTCAGACATCATGTCACCCGGCGGGCCGATGCATGTTTCGCTCGCGTTTAACCCGTCTCATCTGGAAATCGTCAACCCGGTGGTGGAGGGATCGGTACGAGCCAGACAGCACCGGCGCAAGGACCGCGACGGAAAGCAGGTGTTACCGATTCTGCTGCACGGCGACGCCGCGTTCGCTGGTCAGGGTGTCGTAATGGAGACACTGAACCTGTCGCAGACCCGGGGTTATGGCACTGGCGGTACGGTGCATGTCATTGTCAACAACCAGATCGGTTTCACGGTTTCGGATGTCCGTGATGTGCGCTCGACCTTGTACTGCACCGATATCGCAAAGATGATCGATGCGCCAGTGTTTCACGTCAACGGAGACGACCCTGAGGCAGTAGCATTTGTCACGGAGATTGCGCTGGACTACCGCATGGAGTTCGCCAAGGACGTGGTGATCGATCTTGTTTGTTTCCGCAAGCTGGGACACAACGAGCAGGACGAGCCGATGGTCACCCAGCCCTGGATGTACAGTCTGGTGCGCAAGCACACGGGGACGCGCAAACTGTATGCCGACAAGCTGCAGCAGCAAGGTGTCATCGGTGATACGGAAGCCGATGACATGATTCGTGTTTATCGCGATGCACTGGATGCTGGCTATCACACCAACAAGACAATACTTTCCAATTTCAAGCCGCCGTATACGGCGAACTGGGCGCCGTTTCTGAACATCCCGTGGAATTACAAGGCGCCAACGGGTATTCCGATGGAGGCGCTCAAGGCGCTTTCGGAGCGCCTGACGGCGATCCCGGCCGGTTTCCAATTGCATTCACGGGTGGAGAAAGTCATCGGCGATCGCCGGGCGATGGGGCAAGGGAAAATCCCTCTTGATTGGGGCATGGCCGAGAATCTTGCTTATGCCTCATTGCTCAAGGATGGTTATCCGGTGCGGATTTCCGGCCAGGATTCCGGTCGGGGTACGTTTTTTCACCGCCATGCGGTGTTGCATGACCAGAAACGACAGAAAGGTGATGAGGGTACCCACCTGCCGCTGCGCCATATTGTTGAAGGTCAGCCGGACTTCACGGTGATTGACTCGATCCTCTCCGAGGAGGCCGTGCTCGGTTTCGAATATGGCTATGCCACCGCGGAACCGAATGAGCTGGTCGTCTGGGAAGCGCAGTTTGGTGACTTTGCCAACGGCGCCCAGGTGGTGATCGACCAGTTCATCGCGTCAGGGGAAGTCAAATGGGGGCGTATCTGCGGCCTGGTGATGATGTTACCGCACGGCTATGAAGGACAGGGCCCGGAGCACTCATCGGCGCGCATCGAGCGCTACCTGCAGCTGTGTGCGGACTACAACATGCAGATATGCATACCGACCACGCCCGCGCAGATGTTCCATGTATTGCGCCGCCAGATGGTGCGCCCTTACCGCAAACCACTGATCATTATCAGCCCCAAGAGCCTGCTGCGTCACAAGGAGTCGGTTTCGTCGCTGGAGGAACTGGCTGAGGGTGAATACCGCGCTGTCATACCGGATACGGAGCTGGAAAACCCCTCCAAGGTCAAGCGAGTCGTTTTCTGCAGCGGCAAGATATATTTTGAGCTCGCTGCGGCCAGGCGCGAGAAAGGCCTGGACGACGTTGCCATTGTTCGGCTGGAGCAGTTGTATCCGTTTCCCCATGATTCTTTCCAGGAGGAAATCAACCGATACAAGGAAGCAAAAGATGTTATCTGGTGCCAGGAAGAACCGGGTAATCAGGGGGCTTGGCATCGCATCCAGCACTACATAGAGCGACACTTGCTGTCGCATCAGAAACTCGGTTATGCGTTGCGCGCTTCGTCGGCTTCACCTGCCGGGGGATACGTCGCGCTGCATGTACAACGTCAGACAGCGGTGATTGAGGCTGCACTCGGAACAGGTGCCTGAGCAGGCCATCGCGTTATTCGAGATGCAGTTAAACAGTAGAACAGGAAGGAACGCATGTTAGTCCAAGTGAAAGTGCCAGCCTTGTCGGAATCCGTTTCAGAGGCGACCTTGCTTTCGTGGCATAAAAAACAGGGTGAGTTCGTCAAGCGTGACGAGAACCTGATCGACATCGAGACCGACAAGGTCGTGCTCGAGCTGCCGGCACCGGATTCGGGCGTGCTCACGAGGATTGTAAAAGGCGATGGCGGCGCCGTGGTCGCCAATGAAGTGATCGCCGAGATTGATACCGAGGCCAAAGGCGAGACAACGGCTGCCGCACCGGCGCAGCAACCAGCAAAGGCGCCACCACCGGCTCCTTCGATGGCGGCTTCTTCACCAGCGTCGGATACAGTCATCGTCATGCCGGCGGCGCGAAAGCTTGCCGCAGACAGAGGGCTCGACGCCGCATCCCTGAAGGGGACCGGACGCGGCGGCCGCGTGACCAAGGAAGACGTACTGGCGGCAGGGCAAGCAGCGCCGCCGAAACAACCGCAGGCGAAACCGGCCAGCCGGGGACCTTCACCGGTAAATATCGATCAGTTCCTGGGCGACAGGCCGGAGCAACGGGTTCCGATGTCGCGGCTGCGCAAGCGAGTCGCGGAACGTTTGCTGGAATCACAATCAAGTGCTGCGATTCTCACCACGTTCAACGAGGTGAACATGCAGCCGGTGATGGATCTGCGCAAGAAATATCGCGATCGATTCGAGAAAGAGCACGGCGTGAAACTGGGCTTCATGTCGTTTTTTGTCAAAGCGGTGGTCGCTGCGCTGAAGAAGTTTCCGGTCGTCAACGCGTCAGTTGACGGAGGCGATATCGTTTATCACGGATTTTTCGATATCGGGATGGCGGTCGGCAGTCCGCGCGGTCTCGTTGTCCCCATCGTGCGTAACGCTGACCAGATGAATTTTGCGGATGTCGAGAAACAGATCGCGGATTTCGGCAAGCGCGCCCAGGATGGCAAGTTGACCA
>Ga0316191_10003022_pt1 | contig 12317 bp, 12 predicted proteins | sample Eddworburr2cm_MG_FD_204928 | JGI IMG/M metagenome (GOLD analysis project Ga0316191, IMG submission 204928) | Coastal sediment microbial communities from Maine, United States - Eddy worm burrow 2 cm | ecosystem: Environmental > Aquatic > Marine > Coastal > Sediment | place: USA: Maine...
GGCGAACAATCATGGGTTGGCCGAAAATGTTTTTGCGTCCTTCGGCTGCCCATTCATCAGCGATTTCACCCATGGGTGAAGACGGCGTGATGGGATAAAGGGTAGCCACATCGCTCATGGCGTAAGCCACATGAGCGGCTGCGGTGTTCCCATCCATAGTTTTCATATCATTGGTTGCCATAGTTTGCTCCTTATTATCTGTTGCGTATTTCGTGTTACGGGTTGTGCGTTGCGGGTTGCGTGTTCAGTATTGTTAATCGATATTTCATTCTTAACTCGTAACGCGAAACCCGAAACTCGTAACACACCTTAATTTAGAAGTTGTTCGAAAAAATCATTGCCCTTGTCATCAACAATGATAAAGGCTGGAAAATCCTTTACGGTAATCAAAAAAACCGCTTCCATGCCAAGCTCTTCATATTCGACGGTCTCAACGCTGGTGATGCATTCCTTGCCAAGCCTGGCTGCCGGCCCACCGATGGAGCCCAGATAGAATCCGCCAAACTTTTTACAGGATTCGGTGACTGCCCGTGATCGGTTTCCTTTTGCCAGCATGATCATCGAACCCCCCTGGGCTTGAAAGATCGGCACATAGGGATCCATGCGACCGGCAGTGGTCGGCCCGAACGAGCCCGACGCATACCCGGGCGGCGTTTTGGCCGGCCCGGCATAATAGATGATGTGGTTTTTAAAATAATCCGGAAGCGGTTCTCCGCGATCCAGGCGCTCTTTTATTTTGGCATGGGCAATATCTCTGGCGACCACAATTTTTCCGTTCAGCAGCAAGGGTGTCGCGACCGGAAACGCTTTCAACTGCGCCAGTATCTGATCCATGGGCTGATTTAAATCAACACGCACCGCATCCGTATCCGCGACATCGACCTGCGGTAAATATTGGGCCGGATGGGTATCCAGCTGTTCTAAAAAAATACCCTTGGCGGTAATTTTGGCCTTAATATTGCGGTCGGCACTGCAGCTGACCCCCACCCCGATGAAACAGGATGCGCCGTGACGGGGTAATCGGATCACCCGGACATCCAGACAGAAATATTTGCCGCCGAACTGAGCACCAATACCCAGTTCTGCTGACATTTTAAGCGCCCGTTCTTCCAGTTCAAGGTCCCGAAAAGCATGTCCCGATTCGTCGCCTTTTGTCGGCAGGCCGTCCAAATACCTGGCACTGGCCAGCTTAACTGTTTTCAGATTGAATTCGGCAGAAGTTCCGCCGATAACAAATGCCAGATGATACGGCGGACAGGCAGCGGTCCCGAGCGATTTCATTTTGTCCTTCATAAAATCTAACAGCCGCTGTGGAGTCAATACCGCTTTGGTTTCCTGATAAAGATAAGTCTTATTGGCGGATCCGCCGCCCTTCGCCAAAAACAAAAAATGATATTCATCTCCCTGTACCGCGTACAGTTCGAACTGGGCCGGCAGGTTGCAGCCGGTATTTTTTTCTTCGTATGTGGTCAGGGCCGCATTCTGAGAGTAGCGCAGATTGCCCTGAGTATATGCATTAAAGATGCCTTTTGAAAGCGCTTCTTCATCCGAATAACCGGTCCAGACGCCCTGGCCTTTTTTGCCGATAACGATTGCCGTTCCGGTATCCTGGCACATGGGAAACTCGCCTTCGGCGGCAATCACCGCATTTTTTAAGAGCTCCAGTGCAACGGTTTTATCATTGGCCGCACTCTCCGGATCATCGAATATGGCCGCCAATTGTTTTAAATGCGAGGAGCGTAAAAAATGCGATACGTCATGAAAAGCCTGTTCGGCCAAAAGCGTTAACCCTTCCGATGCCACCCGCAAAAGCCGGGTTCCGTCAACCTCAACCTGAGATATATGATCCGCTGTCAGCAGGCGATATTCGGTGGGATCGGCCTTCAGGGGAAACATTTCGCGGTAGGTAAAATCAACCATCAAACAATGCTCCTGTGCAACATCCGGAGTTTTGGGCCAAAAGACATTTTTGAGATGGGTTCTAATTAAGAGGGTTTAAGTAGCAGCCGGCAGGTAAACTGTCAAGGTATTTAGACGCGGTTGCGGCCGGATCGATCAGAGAAAAAAAATTCAAATTCCCAAATGAAAATCCCGCCTGTAAAAGGCGGGATTCGCAAATTGGGGGTGCTGAGACCTTCTGACTCCATATTCAAGGCTGTATTAATTCCGCAAAGGCAATATTCTCAAAAAAACTTAGATTCTCTCATTCACCACAAAGAACACGAAGCTACAAGAAGATTGATAAAAAATTTATTAATTTCTTTTCTTTGTGTCCTTCGTGAACTTCGTGGTAAAAATTAATGGTTTTATGCATGAAACTCCGCTTTAACACGCTTTAGCATATAGAATTTCATGACATTATAGCTCTAATTTTACACTTATCTATTCTTCCGGTTCCTCCGGCGGTTTGAGGTGTTCCGGAACCTCGATCATGTTGATTAAAAGCGGTTTTAAAAATGACCAGCGAATTCCGATTTTATAAACTTCTTCTAAATCACGGATGGCATCCCAGCAATTGTGGCAGGGCGCAATCACCAGTTTTGCCCCGGTTGCCAGTATCTGATCCCGCTTGACTTTCATGCCGATATTGCGCTGTTCCCGATAACGGCCGATTCCGTTTAAGCCGCCGCCGCCGCCGCAGCAAAAGTTATGTTCGCGGTTCGGCGTCATTTCGCGGAAATCCTCCGCAATATAGCTCATAATTTCTCTGGCCACATCTGCAAGACCGCCGTTACGAATGTAATTGCAGGAATCCTGGTAGGTTACCGGCTCTTTGATTTTCTTGGCCGGATCGATTTTCAGCTTGCCGGTGCGCAGGGCCTCGGCCACCCATTCAACATAGTGCAGGCTGTCAATTGGCGTTTTGCCGGTTTTAAGACCGGCCCAGTATGGGCCTTCGATAACGGTTGCCCGGTAAGCATGGCCGCATTCGGTGACCACCATGCGCTCGGGTTTTAGACGCTCCATGGCATCATAAACCGACTCGACCTGTAATTTGGCGGCTTCCCAATCACCGGCAAACATGGCCAGACTGGTTTCCTCCCAGCCCTCGCTGGGAACCGTCCAGTTTTCACCGGCCACATGAAATAAAATGGCCGCTTCAGCAATATCCTCCGGGTAATGCTTGGGCTCCCGGGCATTGACGGTATAAATGATGTCCGCATCCTTTTTGTCCACCGGAATTTCCAGGCCGGGCCAATCCTCCTCGTATTCTTCCGCCATCCACTCACAGGTATCGACCCAGTCTTCGGTGGTAATATCCATCTGGGCCCGGAAGATGCGGTGCATACCGGAGCCGATCTTCATTTCCCAGGGCACAAAACCCTGCCCGTAAAGCAGGCCGCGCAGATAGCTGAACATAATGCCGGTATCAATACCAAAGGGGCAATAAACCCCGCAGCGCGTGCAGCAGGTGCACTTGGAATAGGCCCAATCCATGCTCATCTGCATAAAGGCATTGTCGACGTCGCCTTTGTGCCGAATTAGCTCACCCAGGGTTTTTTGAATCTTATAAGAGGGAACCTGCTTGGGATCCCGCTTGTTGGCAAGATAGTAAAAGCAGCTTTCGGCGCATAAGCCGCAGTGAGAACAAATCTCCAGCCACGTTTTCGTGCGTGATTTCAAGCTTTTTTGAATCGTTCCCCACAGGGCTTTGCTGTCCACCTCCAGTTCATTCATCTCTTCATAGTATTGTTTCCCGCTTTTATCAGCCAACAGGGCCTGGAGCTGCTCTTTAGTCGTAACCGGTATTTTGTTGCAAAGTGTTCCTTCTGGCATGTCTCTAAATCTCCACAGCGTCTTTTAATTTAATTATTATTCTTTTGACTGGTTATTATTGTTTTAACTGGCTTCGAGGCCATATATAACAGGAATAGTGAAATAATGGAATAATGGAATAATGTTATTTAAACGAATATTTCCATTTTCAAACCAGTATTCCATCATTCCAGCGTTCCAGCTATTCCAAACCTAATTTTTTATTAAAATTAAAATTTCACGAAGTGAAATTTTACCACGCCATACCTTTACTTTTCATTCCACCGCGCTTGATACCGTAATCCATGCCGAGTTGCGCCCGGGTCATGAAGAAAAGTAAGAAATGCGAAAGTTTGGTAAACGGTATGGCAATTAAAACGATATGGCCGCTGATAATATGTGCCATCAGCCAAAAATAGTAATCGGGCGCGCGGTGATAGGCTAAAAAACCGGTAATAAAAGGCGCCACGGCAATCAACAACATCAGATAGTCGTACCAGTTGGTGATAATTCGGACTTCGGGAAGCGCAATGCGGCGCAGGATTAAAAAGAGGACCGAAATAATAACAATAACCGTCAAGCCGTCCGCCACGGCTTCCGGCAGCGTCCAGAGGCTGAAACCCCATTTTTCATTGAGCAGAACGTTATGGCCCAGCAGTAAAATCGGCGTAAACAGCAAACCGAAATGCATCGTAAATACCCAAAGCGTAAACCAGGGGTTATTGCGCCAGCTCCGGGTTCCGTATGGAAAAATCCAGTATAATATGGAGCGCAGCGCTCCTTTGACACCGTAAGACACATTCTCGTTGTAGGTGACCCGGTCAAGTTTCCAATCAAGGCCTTTGATATAACGCACGCCCCGAACAATTAAACCGATAATAAAAATTCCGAATGATATCCATACCATCGGGCCGGTTAAAAACTCATACATGCGTGACTCCTTTATTAATCGAATTACCGTCTATTCTTCATCATCATCACGTTGGCTCAGAAACAGCCAGAAAAAGGTGATGCCCAAAAGCGCACCGACGATTAAAATGTAAGTGATGCTTTCCGTGTGAAGCATATATTCCTGTAACGTATGAATGGTACCCTCCATAATATCAGCCTCATTTAAATTATCGTCCGCGATTTATTCTATATTTTAGATAACTTCAGCCGCCATAACGTATTCCAAATATATCGGCTGATGATCGTCCCATAATAAGCGGGACTAGAGGAGCGTTACGCAAAGTATCTTTGCTCCACTAAAGGAGCGCTTCGCTTGAGGCAAAGTCTAAACTTTTTTTACCTCCAACCTAAAGTTCCGCGAAGCGGAACGCTCCTCAAGGCCCAGTGGGCCGCTCCTCAAGTCTCGCCAGCGGCGAGACGCTCCCTTTTTAATGGTCTTCATAATCCGGATGCGAATACAAAATCGGCATCCGGGTGACGATAAAGCGAAACGCAACGATGCCCACTGTCACCAGAAAAACCGAAATGACGATTTCCATCCAATGCGGAAAATAGCGTTCACTGGATGGCAGATGCCAGTTAAATGCCACCAGAGAAATATTTAAGCGGTTGACCATGATGCCCAGCACCGTCCAGGCTGCCGTCCATCTAATCAGCTTTATATTTTTATCACGCACCCCGACAGCATACAGAAAACAGGGCAGTGCCACAAAGCCCAGCAGCTCCACCAGATACCAGAGACCATAATGGGTTGCCAGCAGGTGCCAGTTATTGCCTGCCGATATGCCGATGACCTTTACAATAAAATAGCCGGCCAGCACCAGCGATGCGGCCTTGCCAAATCCCAGGGCTACCGTATCTTTTTCTTTCAAATGAGCCTCGTCCATTTTATGGGCGAAATAACGATGGGACAGGGTGCTTTCAAAAATCACCATCGACAGGCCGGCAATAATCGCCGACACAAAGAAAAACACCGGCAGATAAGGCGAATACCACAGAGGATGCAGTTTTGCCGGTGCGATCAAAAACAGCGCACCCAAGGATGATTGATGCAAAGTTGACAGAACAACGCCGAAGATAGTTAAGAGCAATGTCAGTCTAATCACAAGACTGCGTGCCCGTTTCAGACCCAGCCATTCCATGGCTGCCGGCGAAAATTCAATAAAAAGCACAGTGAGGTAAAGCGCTACACAGGCTGCCACTTCAAACAACAGCGAGGTGGTACCCTGCTGCATAATAAACGGGTAAGGCAGACGCCAGGGCCTGCCAACGTCATAATTCAATGCGATAACAACCAGGGTATAGCCCAGAAACCCGGTCAGAATCGCCGGCCGCACCGCTGAATGGTATTTTTTCATTCCAAAAATGTATACCGCCGCTGAGGTAACGAATCCCCCGGCTGCCAGGGCCACACCCACCAGAAGGTCAAACCCGATCCATATCCCCCAGGGATTATAATCGGACAGATTGGTAACGGCGCCCAAACCGCCTGTAAAGCGCAAGACCGTGACGATTAATCCCAATATAATAATAATTCCAGCAACCACGTTAAAGGGGGTCAAAAAAGATTTGCTGGTTGTCGCAGCTTCATCAGACATCAGGAATCCTCCTCGCTTGGCTTTTTATCCGCTTCTTCCGGTGGCGTATCGGAAGCTTCTTCCGCTTTGGGTTTGGCAGCCTCTTCAAGTGCCTTTTTCACCGCGTTTTCGATCTCTTTTTCCTTAAATTTCTGTACCTGTTCCATTTCTTTGGCATACTTGGCTTTCGCCTCAGCATTGGCCTGCTCAACGGCAACTGCAACCGCCTGCTCGGTTTCCTGATTCGCGATTTTCTCTTTGCGCTTTGACATGGCGTAAATACCGGTTAGCAGTACCGGCCAGATCCCGGCAACAATCGGCACCCCCAGCAGTGCACCGGAAGTCAGGTTGGGTGCCGGCGTATACCCCAGGTCCTCACGCATCCCGACCTCTTTGAAAGGCACCGCGGACAGATACAGCCAGCTGGTACCGCCCATTTCATTTTCGCCGTAGATGTGATCCACATAGCGATCCGGAAATTTAGAGATCCGCTGACGGGCGATTTTCAACAAATCGGTACGCTTGCCGAAGGTCAGCGCTTCCGTCGGGCAAGCCTGCACACAGCCGGGAAGCAGCCCTTTTTCAATGCGCGGATAACACAGGGTGCATTTCATCACCCGCGGTTCCAGGGCTTCATCGTATTCGTAGGTTGGAATTTCAAACGGGCAGGCAATCATACAGTAGCGGCAGCCTACGCAAACCGATGCATCGTAAATCACGGCTCCTTTGGGGGTCTTTGTAAAGGCCCTCACAAAGCAAGCAGAGGCACAGGCCGGCTCCAGGCAATGGTTGCACTGCACTTTGCGGTACAGCGGCCCTTTCACATTGACATTGCTGACAGTATCGTAGCGATTGACAATGGTGTAAGCCTTGGCGGTGGTCCGGCGTTTGGTTTCCAGAAGTGAAAGATCATCGAACGGTAGATCCGGAGCCGGCAGCTCGTTGACGGTGTTGCAACCTGCTTCACATTTGCGGCATCCGATACAGCGTGTGTTGTCAAACAACACGCCCATGCTTTGGGTATATCCGCTAAAATGCTTGTTTGATGCCGCGCTGGCGGTTTTCCCCAGCGTCGTGCCCGCAGTTGCAGCACCCAACCAGCCTAAAAACTTTCTGCGTGTGATCGACATAATTTCCTCAACTTTTCCAATCTGCAATTAAATGAGAATCTGAAGCTATCCTTTTTTCTGGTGACAGGCGACACAATTGGTTGCCACTGGTTTTTCAATGCCCATAGCTTCATGGCATTCCATGCACTGGCGATGGTAAGCCGCCATGAGCCCCGGCTTCGACGGATCCCTCTCATCGAAGGGCCGGCCGTGGCAACTGGCGCAACTCGGCGGCTTTTTGGCCGCCGGGCTATGATGATGGCAGCCCTGACAGAGCATGTTTTGGTCTCGATGAAAATAGCGGACCAGCTGGTTATCTTTAATATTGCCCGACAAGGTCTGGACAATTTTGCGATGCGGCAGCTTCACCGGCCCGTATTGGTTCATCAACGTCTTTATCTCGACATTTTCCGGTATGTCCGACTCAGCAAACGTATGGGCTACGGGGATGCGGGAATCAAGCATCCTGGCCGCCAGATCTTTTTCTTGGGTATATTGAATGCTTTCGGCAACCTGGTTCACATCCGCCATATGGCAGGCCTGGCAGGCATTGGGGTCCTGCTGACGCGCCCTGGCGATACCGGCGTGACAGCCGGCACATTTGGGGTCGCGCTGGTTTAATTCATGACAGCCCAAACAGCTCATATTTACATTGAGACGGTGCATTGACGCATCAAGCGTTACCTGATTACCTTCTTTGGTGCCCTGCAGTGTGTGGCACTGGACACAGGCATTTAAATTGGCGTGGTGGCAGACCCGGCAGGTATCATTGTATTCTTCATGGGATTTGTGACTGAACGGCACCATCTTCATGCGTGTGGCCTGCTTGGGGTCTATGATTCCGGACTTGCTAGTGCGGACAAAAACCGTATCCGGCTGGTTGCGCTTCATGCGCGGGACGACTTTGAGTCTTTCAATCAGCTTTTGCTGGGCGGGATCATGACAGCCGCTGCAGGTAATCGGCCCGGCATCATCAAATTTGGCCAGGGTTTTGCTATGACAATCAATGCAGGCAAGATGCGACGCCAGGCGCAGTGAAATCCGGTTTTCTTCGGTGATGTCTTGATGACAATAGCGGCAGGTGCCCTCTTTGCCCTCGGCATAATATAGTTTTTTTGTGACTTCATTATATTGATGATGGCAGCGTTCACATTTTTCTTTCTGGGCTTTGGAGTGCCGGTAATGTAAAGATTTGTCCATGCCGATCGGCTGCCATATGGAAACAAGCTCCGGTCTGTCCTTATGGCATTCACCGCAAACCACCGGTCCGCTTTTAGGCCCGCCGTCAGCCGTTTCTTTGTGACAGGCAATACAGTTGACATGGTAAATTTCCATCACTTCCTGTTTGGCGGTGCTCTTCAGCCGCATATATTGGGGGACCAGGCGATTGTTCTCAACCAGATGACAGGCGGTGCAGTCTTTGTTTTTTTTTGCCAGCGCTTCAGTGTGTTTCTGGTGAAGAAATGTCACCGGCGGCCGTTCCAGCTTGCCAAAGGCCTTCATGGAATCAATGTGAATGATGTCTGCCCGTTTTTGAGCCGCAGATTCAGACGGCCCTTTGGCCCCGTAAATTCCGGTACCGGTCAGGCAGATAGAAACCGTAAAAACAATAAGTATAAGTCCAATCCAGCTTAGCCGTGCTCTACCTTTTCTCATCTTCTAAGCCCTCATTAAGAATAGCAAATTATATTTTAAGCCATTTTAGCGCTTGTGCCTGTTTTTTTTCTTTCCTTGTCGATTAAATTCTGTATGGTTGTCTCATCATAAATTCTAAACATCGCTTCATTTACCTTAGTCCACATGGAAGCGAAGGCACATTCTCCGTTAAATGGGCAATCATGCTTGGAAATACAGGCAACACAATCCATCGTGCGAGTAGGTCCCTGCATAAATCTCAAAACATCGCCTACCGTAATGTCTCCGGGGGGGCACTTGAGTAAATAGCCGCCATAAAAGCCGCGTTTGGATTCCACCCAGCCGGTTCCTTTCAACTGGCCAAGAATCACCTCTAGAAACCGCAAGGGGATTGCTTGCGCATGTGCAATTTCAGAGATTTTTGTGGGGCCTTTTCCCCGGTGCTTGGCAAGCTCAAAGATGGCCCGCAGGGCATATTGATTTCTTTTGGGTACAATAGCCATACCACTTTATTCCCAACTGTTTTATTAGGGATCTTTCTTGACTTTCAAAGTCAAGAAGTTTCTCGACTCTCATAGTCAGGAAAGCGTATAATGTCAAATCTTTTTTTTCGATTTTTTTAACTTTTATAACTTATAATATTAGATGGTTATGAGGAATTCCTACAGCGTGGGACATGCAATATCACATTGTAGTAGAGGGGAAACGCGCGGTCAAAAGGTGTATTTCAGGTGTCAGGGTCCAATAGGTTTCAGGTGTCTGGTGTCAGGTGTCAGCATTCGCAAGGCTGAAACCTGAACACTGACACCTGACACCTTATGATTAAAAAAGGGCAGCGCCATCTCTGGCGCCACCTTTTTCGGATTGTATCAAATATGGATACGGATGCCCGGCAGGCATCCGTATCTAACGTCTAATGAATGGACACTTCATGTGCTCCGTCCATGGGATCTCTGAACGGTATCGTGACTTTGAGGACCCCATTTTCATATTTGGCTGATGCGTCTTTGGCATTTACCGGACAACAGAAAGCCGCCGTGGTAACGTAGTCATAGTCCTTCCGGGGAGCGTTGAGACTGAAGCTGTCATCAAGCATCTTCAGATGGATATCTTCCTTTTTAACCCCCGGCAGGCAAATTTCCAGATTTAAAAGCTTACGGTCATCGTCCACATATGAACACACGTCTGCGGCCATCTTAAATTTTTCTTCTGCCATAACAATCACCTCCCTTACATCACCGCAGAAACGATTAACGTTTCTGACATTCAAATTAGGACAAGGCCCTTACCTTTCAGTCCAAGATAAGGCTGTCCAGTCAATAAGTTATGGTAATGCACAACCGGCCAAAAGCAAGCGCCGGGTAAAACACCTAAACGATAAGCAAAAATATTAGAATCAACCTGGAGCTTTTCAAACAAAGTCGATTGACCCAGAAGAAAATAAGTCTTAACTTCTCTCAGATTTTACTGCTTATCTCGAAAAAAATACGCATTCCGGAAAGGATAAAATCAAACTATGAATATCGCCGTGCCCAAAGAAGTTCATCCCGGCGAAACCCGTGTGGCGCTCATCCCTGAGCATATTGCCAAGCTGGCAGAAATGGGAGCGCATATTACGGCAGAAACCGGAATTGGACAGAAACTGAACTTCTCTGATGAAGACTACGTGAAGGCGGGAGCCTCTTTGGAGGCAGACCGAAGCAATTTGCTTCAGACTGCAGATATGGTTCTGCGCATCCGCAAACCAGCGCTGGAAGAAATTGATTTGCTGAAAGAAGAGAGCACTTATGTAAGCCTGCTGGATCCGTTTAACGAACGGGAGCTTATTGAGGCCTTGATGAAAAAGAGAATCGCCGCCATCAGCATGGAGATGATCCCGCGCATCACCCGGGCACAGAAAATGGATGTGTTAAGCTCACAGGCGAATTTAGCCGGTTATGTTGCCGTAATTATCGCCGCCGAACGACTGGACAAAATATTTCCGATGATGATGACGCCAGCTGGAACCATTGCACCGGCCAAGGTATTTGTCATCGGTGTCGGCATTGCGGGTTTGCAGGCAATTGCAACTGCGAAACGCCTGGGGGCCCGGGTGGATGCCTTTGACACCCGGCCAGTGGTTGAGGAGCAGGTAAAATCATTGGGGGCGCGCTTTGTGAAGATCGACCTGGGTGAAACCGGACAAACCAAGGACGGATACGCCAAAGCACTCACAGACGAGCAATTGCAGAAACAGCGCGAGGGAATGGCTAAAGTTTGTGCGGCCGCAGACGTGGTGATCACAACCGCCCAATTATTTGGTAGAAAAGCACCGTTAATTGTCACTGAAGACATGGTGGCGGGGATGGCAAAAGGATCGGTGCTTGTTGACCTGGCTGTGGAAAGCGGCGGCAACGTCGCCGGGTCACAAGCGAATAAGGAAGTTGAGGTGGATGGTGTTCGCATCATCGGCCTGGCCAACTTGCCGGGAGAAGTGGCGATCAATGCCAGCCAAATGTTTTCATCCAATCTGTTTGCCCTTGTCGCCGAGTTCTGGAATAAAGAAGAAAAACGCTTTGTGCTGGACTCTGAAGATGAAATTATTCAGGGGTGTGTTATCACCCATCAGGGTAAGATTCTAAATGAAATGATCCGGAAGCATTATCAGAAGTGAAACAATTTATTGGAGTAATGGAGTATAACCAATTGCGGATTTTAGATTGCGGATTGCAGATTGAAATATCAGATGTGTCGTGCATTTAAAATCCAAAATCTGCAATCTGCATTCCGAAATCTTGTTCGCTCCAATACTCCAGACCCAATAAGGCACAAAGGCAGTATCATTAAACCAATGTGATTTAGAATTACAAAATTACGTCCAAGAGGAGTGAACATCATGTCCATCGGTCTCTTAATTTTTGTATTTATTCTGGCCATCTTTCTGGGTGTCGAGCTGATTACCAAAGTGCCGTCGCAATTGCACACCCCGTTGATGTCGGGAACCAATGCCATATCCGGCATCACCATCGTCGGGGCACTCACGGCAGCCGGAACCGGTGCCGACACCGTAGCCTCCATCGTGGGCACGATTGCGCTTATTCTGGCCACCATCAATGTGGTTGGCGGGTACCTGGTTACCAATCGTATGCTCGCCATGTTTAAACGTAAGGACGAGGAGCAAAAATGATGGTCAATATCGAGGTTCTAATTGATTTCGGTTACATCGTTGCTTCGGTGCTCTTTATTATCGGGATCAAGATGCTCGGCCGACCGGAGCGTGCGCGCCGCGGCAACATGGTCTCCGCCCTGG
>Ga0316191_10003025_pt1 | contig 12315 bp, 11 predicted proteins | sample Eddworburr2cm_MG_FD_204928 | JGI IMG/M metagenome (GOLD analysis project Ga0316191, IMG submission 204928) | Coastal sediment microbial communities from Maine, United States - Eddy worm burrow 2 cm | ecosystem: Environmental > Aquatic > Marine > Coastal > Sediment | place: USA: Maine...
GCGTGCCGTACCAGCCGACAAGGACAAGGAAAACAAGCATCCAAACCCAGGCATTACGTTTTAGTGTTTCCAGCATCTCTGTCCACGTCATTACTGAACAATGCTGCAGTATAGCGTTGACCAGGCGTCAGAATGCGCCGAATGCCAAACCGTTTGCTAGTAGTGGAAGCGGACGCGCGCATAGGCATTGCTCGCGTCGTCGAGTTGATTGAAGAACGTGTCCGGCTCGTTGCCACCAAACAGATTAGCGCCAAAAGCCAAAGACCACTGATCACTGTGGCGGTAGGTGTACACCGGTCGCAGGTAGTAGTCATTGTCGCTTGGGGAGTAGAACGTAAATAAAGAGAAGGTGTGTTTGTCCCGACCGGCGCGGTAGGTGAGCCGGTTGGTTAGCAGATGGCGGTCTTCATCAGAAGTCGACTCCAGGTAGTACTGCAGGCCAACGCTGAAGTTCGGTCTTGCCTCCCACTCATAGCCCACCAGGAAGCGCAGCTGATCGTTGTCGCCTTGCGAGGTGTAGTAGGAGGTTTCCGCGTTCAAGAGGCCGGGTCCTGCCGGGCGCCGGATGCTGGCACCGTAAGCGTTCATCGCCACAAAGGGTGGCTGCTTGGAGAATCCGCGATAGGCATAAAATGCGAACTCAGTGCTCTCGACGGTACGAAACAGGCGCAAGGCAAATTCGCCGTTGGAAAACGATTTCTCTGGTTCTTCTGCTGAGAAAGGCGGGCGCGGAGCAACCTGCATCCCCGCCAACGGCGAGTAGAACGAGAAACGCTCGCCCGTCAGGTAAACATCCGACTCGAAAATTGGCGTCCAGACAAAATCGACATTCACCAACGGCGAAAACCGTGTGACTCGAATCGCGTTGCCCGGTGCCTTGAGATACTCGTCATCGCGTCCGGCAAAAAACGACACGAAGTCCTTTGGGAAAAGATCGTTGAGAAAAACAAGATCGCCGGTACCCCAGGTCTGCACCTGCCGGCCGATCTTAACGTCGATATTGTCACCGGGAGTGAAGCCAGCGCTTAAGTCTCGGACATCGGCATCCCAGTCGCTTTCGATGCCGTCATAGTCCACGTCAGCCTTGAGTCCGACGGTGACATTTCCGGGCTGCCATTCTGTCTCGAAGCGCCAACGCACTTCCTCGAGTGTGTTGCGCGTATCTATCAGCTCGTCTTCGCTGAAACGGGTTCCCAGCCCCGCCTCTACAAAACCACTCCAGATGATTCCTTGCTGCTCTTCGTCCCAGTCTTCTTCCCACGCATCGTCGTCCCACACGTCATCCTGTGCGAACACGGTGAGCGGAAGAAAAAGGAGCAGCGGCCAGCGAGTCATATCAAAGGGGATTTATTCTGCTGGCCGCTTAAGCCAGTCGCGAGGGGGGGTTCGCAACGAGCGCTCCGTAAAAACTGAATCGGGCAGATCGACATCGTATTTGATGTATCTGAATTGCATATCCGTTTTGCCGCCGGTGAGAATGTCAGATACGCGGCTGCTGGTAACCGTCGGGTGACCACCAAACTCTTCGATCGTGAAGACCTCAACGCGGCGGTACAAATTGCCGGCCGCATTCGTGTAGTCGATTTTCATCGGCAAGAATGTCTCGCGGTCAATCCAGGTGACGTAGCTCGAAAACTCGACACTCTGGGGGTCGATAGGGACATGCTTTAGGACATAGAACGCATCCGTGGTTTCGACAAGTTCATGTGTGTCATCCGCTGGGCGACGACCCGAAACATCCTCGTAGAAATAGTGCGCGCCTACGAAACTGGTGCGTTTGTCGCCAGCAGAAATGCGTTTTACCAGGTCGAGTCCCGGGAGATACAACCAGCGGTCGTCGTCGCGATCGATATGTTTGTTCACAAGAAACGCAGTGTTGCGCACGTCGGAAGGCTGACTGAACACAACCAGGAATTGCTGGTCGCCGCCATCGGCAACATCTCGGCGCAGAACAGTAAATTGCCGACGTTGCTCGCGGCCTTGTGCGTCGCTGATGATCATGCGTACTTCAGAGCGGCCGTCGGCGCCGGCATAGTACGCAGCGAGATCCGCGCGAGCGATGATGTCATTGGCGTCGCTGAGCGTCTGCGCATGAGCAAACGCGGCGAAATTCAGCGCCAGTGCGGCAAATACAAATCGTCCCAACATTTCCAAACTCCTTCCGTTCAAGCGCGCGTCGGCTGTGCTACTGAAGTCGAGAACACGCCCTGCTTTTTCATCTCGGGGAATAACCAGGGTCCGGCCCAGGACATCAGGGCTGGTAAAAGGATCAGTGTGGTTACACCGGATAAACCCATGATCGCTGCCATAAATGCACCGACGGTGATGTAAGGCATCAGTGGCGCAAAAAACAGCGGTGTGAAACCGATCGCAATGACGATTGCGTTGCGGGCAATGGCTCGCGCCGGTTCTTCGAATATTTGTTTTTCAGCCTCAGCAAGTGAACCGCTGCTCCTGAGCAACGAGCGAGTGCGTTCAATAAAGTGAATTGCGAAATCGACCGACAGGCCAAGCGTTAACGAGGACAACACCGCTATTGGCATGTCGTAGTCCTTGCCAATCCAGCCGATTATGCCGTAAACGCCGAGGATCGTGACCGACAGCGGCACCATGGCAAGGAGACCAAGCCGCGCATTGCGAAACAGAAGCGCCATCATAAAAAATACGATGACAAACGCACCCATCAGGCTTTTGAGCATGCCGTTGACCATGACGTCCTGCCACACAACATTGATGAAGGTCTTGCCCGCCCAGCGCATTTCGACATCACCAGGCAGAGGGTTTTTCGCCAGGTAGTCATCGAGAAAATCCATGACAACGCTCATGTCCTGGTTGTCGCCGCTCTTGAGTTGCAGCCAAAGTGCCGTAGACGTGTAATCAGGTGTCACGATGTGCCACAAATCATGCGGCCGATGTGACGATTGATACTGTAACAGCGTTTGTGCGACGGCAGCGGCTGAGCCTGGGATTCGGTAGTCGGCATCGGCCCCGCCGCGTAACTCACGGTTTACCACCTTAACGACATCGGACAATGCGTTCGACTTGCCAACGTAGCCGGAGTTATTGAGCGCTTGTTGTATCTCGCCGATGCTCGCCAGGATGTCCGGGCGCAAAAAGTATTTTGAATTGACCTGCGCCGATTCAGCGAGGGCCATAAGACGCTCGAGCGACTGAATGCTTGCGTCGTCGCTTGCCTCAAACAGTGCATCGTCTGTCGCGGCAACGAGGCCGCCATAGTACGCGCCAATATCGTCAGCATCCGCAGCGAGCAGCTCGCGTATGGGTAGTGCGTATTGTTCGTCGGCACTATCCAGCAGGTCTTGGGCGTTGATGATGAACTCGGGCAGCGCGCTTTCATCTTTATGCGTCAGCACGACGAAAGCGTCGTAGGTACCGGCGAAGTGTTCATTAAGCACATCGTCCGCAATGCGAATCGGGTGATTCGCTTTGAACCAACGTATGGGATTGTCATTGATTTCAATGCGCTGAATGCCAGCAACGCTTATGGCAACAACCAGCACCGATATCCCGGTGATTATTTTGCCGCGGCGCATAGCGAAGGCGCCGGTACGGCGCAGTGCGCGGGCCAGCAAGGTATCGGTATGTGGCGTCGTCGCCCGTGTTGCGAGTTTGTCGAGTGCCTCAGGCTTCATGCGCACAATGTAGGCCGGAATCAGGACGATGGTGAGCACGAAAGCAAGCAGGATGCCAAAGGCGACGAAGCCACCGAATACTTGTACCGGTGGAATCGGCGTTAGCATCAATGAGAGGAAGCCGACCGCCGAGGTGAGCGAGGTAAAGAGCATTGGCGTGAAAAGGTGATCAACGACGCGCGAGATGACCACTTTTGCATTCGCACCTTTTCGATAGGCATCTGCGAACTCGGACATGATGTGTACCGAGTCAACGACCGCGATCGGCATCAGGAAGATGGGGATCATGGAGCTCATGATATGAACCGTGAAGCCCATACCGATGAGCAGGCCCATGCTGATAATGACAGTCGCCATGGCGACGAGCATTGGTGCCAGGACGAGTTGGGCGCTGCGAAAGAAGTACAGCATCAGTGCGAAAATCATCAGCCCGGCGAGCGGTGCGGAAATACCCATTTGTATGAACATGTCGTGTCCGAACGTGTCCTCGGCAACAGGCAAGCCGGTGATGTGATATGCGTCGCTCGAATCAAGCTTTTCAATTAATGCCTGAATCTCCTGCGATAACGGGTAGCTCAAGTCTTTACTCGCGATCGGGACGTAAATGGTCGCTGCTTTGCCGTCGCCCGAAACCAGCGAGTCTTTTAACAAGGGCAGACGATCGACCTTGTCGCGGATTTCCAGGGCCTGTTTCTCGGTAACAGGTGCGTCGCGCATCATCCACTCAAAGCGGATCATGCCCGGACCTTCCTGGTCGATGTTGTCGACTTCGGAGAGTGATGCCAGGTCAGGCGCGATGACACCGTCCAGCGCAAGTATGGATTTGCTCAGGCTATGCAGTGCCGTCAGCGATTCGACGTTGTAGATGCCATTTGGATGGTCTTCATTTACAACACCGATCACGATCGCGTCGTTGTAGGTAAAGCGCTTCTCAACCGCGTTGTGAAACACGCGATCGCTTTGATCGATGGGCAGCATGTTCTCGGGATCGGTATCGATCTGTATGCGCGTCATCAGTGCGCCCATGATCACTACGAACAGCATGATGACGGCATAGACCGTTTTTGGCCGTTCGGTGGCGACATGGATAACTGCGTTTTTCATCGGGCAAGAATCCTTCGATAACTTCGGTTCATATCAGAGGACGCTAATATATGCTAATAAAGTAATTTAGTAAAGACTAAATTATAGACATCTAAATTAGTATCGTCTATATTACACCCTATCACTACCAATGCTATCGCGGTGAAAAGGCCATGAATTCACAAAGAACCACGAATAAACCGGTAGCTATGCCTTCTTCAGTGGAGCAGATGAGCGGGCACGCCGAAGATGCGGCGAGCCTTATGAAGGCGCTCGGCAACGAAAGCCGCCTGATGATCCTGTGCTTGTTGGCCGATGGTGAACGTTCGGTCAGCGACATCAATGAGGTTGTTCGGCTGAGCCAGTCGGCGCTTTCCCAGCAACTTGCCCGGCTTCGCGCAAAGGGCCTGGTCAAGACGCGACGTGAGTCGCAGGCTATTTTTTATTCGCTGGCCGAAGGGCCGGCCGATCAGGTTATTCGCCTGTTGCACGACATCTACTGCGGAGCCGGCCTGGTTGCGCATAAGGAGAACCACTAATGGAATGCGGATATGGGTTTGGCAAGAAAGTTGATCTGAATTTTGATGCGGCTATTGCGAAGGTCACCGAGGGGCTGCAGACGGAAGGTTTCGGTGTTCTTTCCGATATCGATGTTGCGGCCAAACTTAAAGAAAAGCTCGGTGAGGACATCCCTCGTTATCGAATTCTGGGTGCCTGTAACCCGGCACTGGCACATAAGGCAATCAGCGCCGTTCCCGATATCGGTTTGTTGTTGCCTTGTAATGTTCTGGTTCGCGAAGATGATGACGGCGCCGTATTCATCAGCTTTATGGATCCGAAAAGTGTGATGGCACTTGTTGATGACCCGCGTGTCGAGCCCGTCGCCGCAGAAGTAAAAGCCAGATTGGAGCGCGTTCTCGAATTGCTCTAGAGTGCGCCGCTCAGCGCGCCGATCGCGCTGCGTCATGTTTGAGTTGCATGACCTTGCCGCGACTGACGTAGAGCAAGTCGCTTATCTTCAGGACGAGCGAATCTTCGTACTTGTCGAGTTCACCGTCCGCGTAAGCAATTTGCCAAAGCAGCGCAATGATTCGCGCTTTGTCGACCTCATCAAGATGCTGGTGCAATAATTGTGTGAATTCGTACACGGATACGAGTTCTTCTGCGGCCTCACCCGCGACATTGACGAGTTCAGCAGCCTCTTCGGGCGTGAGCTTGAAATGCGATTCGATTAGTTTCAGGACACGATCGAACTCGCTCTCCTGGAACACATGATCCGCGCGAGCGACATCAACCATGAGTACAGCGGTTGCCAGACGTATCGCCGCATCATGATCTTCAGTAGAGGCCGCGGCCGAATCAGCGCCGGCAATGGTCTCGACGACTTGAATGAATAGTCTCCTGAGCATGACAGGACATTAGCATTGTTCATGTAGAATTCGCACCCCGAACAACGAAGAGTACGAATCTAATGAAACGTCTGAGCGCCCTAATCGCAACGGTCTCTCTCGCCACACTTGCGTGCAGCCCGAATGGGCAGCTCGTTGCAGTCGACGGCGCATCGGCCTATCAAATTGATGACGCGAGCGTCGATGGCATCGGCAAGTTCTATATGGGCCGAGAAATCTCACATGTAATGGGCCATCTCGCCGCAGCCTGGCTTGAGCGGCCTGACCGCGAACGCGAAGAGCGCACCGACTTGTTGATCGACAACCTGCCGCTCGCCGAAGACAGTGTCGTCGCAGACATCGGTGCTGGCAGCGGGTATTTCACCTTTGAAATCGCGCAACGGGTGCCGCAGGGAAAAGTGCTCGCCGTAGATATTCAGCAGGAGATGCTCGACATCATCGCCGCGCGGCAGTTGGCGGGCGCGATTACGAATATCGAGACAGTAATGGGTACGGAAGACAACCCGAACTTGTCGGCAAGCAGTGTCGACCTGATTCTAATTGTCGATGCGTATCACGAATTTTCTTACCCGTACGAAATGGGCGTCGCCATGGCAAGATCGTTGAAACCCGGTGGTCAACTCGTGCTCATCGAGTACCGCGCGGAGGACCGCTCGGTACCCATCAAAGAGCTGCACAAGATGAGTCAAAAGCAGGCGAAACAAGAGATGGCTGCGGTGGGCCTCGAATGGGTGCGCACCGAGGATTTCCTGCCGCAACAGCATTTCATGGTGTTTCGCCGGCCGTTATAGAGCTGCTGCCTTCGGGAGGCAGGGGCCGGAAGTTCGAATCTTCTCACCCCGACCACGTTTTTCCCGATTTATCAAGTACTTAAAACCCCGACAAATCCTGTCAAGGTTACCTAAAGAGTGCTTGTCACACTTTTGTCACACTCGTTTCTGACGTAAGGATGAAACGATGGCGTCGTTTAGAAAGCGTGGATCGAACCAATGGCAGGCGCAAGTCCGCAAGAAGGGCTACCTGTGCCTCCTATTTAATCGTCACACTTGATTTTGTTATCTTTTTTCGTTGAACCAAGTGGGCGTATTTACGTGTGGAAGTGGCTCAAAGTAATCCTCGGAACGCTTCGATCGAGCGTTCGAAGCCGGCATGAGTAGGCACTCGAGAACCTGGCACTGCGACAGCAGCTGGCAACGCTGAAGTTTCATCGTTCCCGGCCACGATTGTCGGATTCCGACCGTTTGTTTTGGGTGGCATTGAGTCGCTTTTGGCCCAAATGGACGAATGCCGTCCATATTGTGCAGCCGGCGACCGTGATTCGCTGGCATCGGCAAGGATTTCGTTACTACTGGCGCTGGAAGAGCCGGCGCCGCGGGCGTCCCCGGATTGATACGGAAGCCAGGCAACTAGTGCGGAAAATGTGTTTGGCAAATCCACTTTGGGGCGCGCCGCGAATACACGGAGAGCTTCTGAAGTTGGGTATCGTTTTCTCTGAAGCAACTGTTTCCAACTACATGGTTCGCCGCCGCTTGGGCTGCACAGCAACTGGTCGAAGCTTGTGGCATGGACGAAAAACCGAAATATCTACTCTGTGATCGCGATGCCATTTACGGAAAGCAATTTTCGCAACGAGCTCAAACTCTCGGCATTAAGGAAGTTCTCACTGCTTATCGTTCGCCGTGGCAAAACCCGTACGCAGAACGCGTCATCGGTTCTATTCAGCGCGAATGCCTGAACCATGTCATCGTTCTTGGTCCCAGACACTTGAAGCGGATCCTGACTCGATACGTCGACTATTACAACGGTGTGAGGACACATCTCTCCTTATCTAAGGACGCACCCGATCGAAGGCCGGTACAAACTGCCTCCTGCGGCCGAATTGTCGAACTAAGAAGAGTCGGTGGGCTCCACCACCAATACATGCGAGTAGCGGCTTGATATGGCCATTTTGATTATTTAGGAGGGACAGGGGCAATCTAGGCGACTTGCTTGCGTACAAATGAAATGCGTGGAGTCTTACCCGCCTTGGCGGCCATTTTCACCAGGTATTCGATGGAAAAGCCACTTACTTTCCCGCTGATGATCTTGCTGATCTTCGGTTGAGGCACATCAAAATACGCCGCTGCCTTCGTTTGCGTCAGCTTTTTCCGTTTAATGAACTTCTCGATCTCGACCGCCAAATCGACCCGCATTGCCAATGCCACAGCTTCCTCGTCCGTAAAGCCAAGATCCTTGAAAACGTTGCCCTTCGTAACCTTTCTCTGCATAACTAGTACTCCCTTTCTCTACTTTCTCACTTTCTGTCAAACGCTTTTAGTCGCTCTTTCGCGGTATTGATATCGCTCTTCGACGTTGTTCTGCTTTTCTTAATAAAACAGTGCAGCACCACGATATCGGTGCCCTTTCTGGCCACGTACATCGTCCGAAACTGATTGTTGCGATCGCGTGCCCGCAGCTCGCGGACGCCTGCACCCACTGTTCTCATTGGCTTCGAGTCCAATGGCATTTCGCCAATCTGCAGCCGCCGCAGATCTCCGCCCAAATCCGCACGAACCGCTTTAGGGAACGCCTGCAACACGTCGAGCGAATCGCCCAACCAGACAACGTCCTTTTCGTCCTTGCTCATGGACGATGATTATACCAAATAAGGTCTAAGTAACAATCGTAGGCCGTCACAATTTTGTCACAGTGCGAAAGTGATCCAACGTGATGTAGCGTGATCGAACGTGATCCAGCGTTACCGTATGTGATTGATCCGATTCGTGTTATTCTTGTAACTCATTGATAACCAACGAGTTGATAATTGCCTTCGGAGGGCAGGGTTGAAACTGCTAATTTTCGGAGGGTCGGCGAAACTCGAAATCTGCGTTTAGTGATTCGAGGACACGGGCATCGCGCTGGTAGATGTCGTTGTAGAACCGAACGTATTCCATGTCGGTGACACCAACGGTGCCGTAGAGAAGCATGACGGTTAGCGGTTCGTCCAGGAACACTGTTTGAGGCTTCTCGCTGTCCAACAATGCCTGTATCGATTCGGCGTTCCATTTGGCCGGGCTGTTGAGCATCAACTCAGCTAACACGAAGGGGTTTTCGACCCGAATACAGCCGGAGCTGAATGTACGCTCCGCGCGCTCAAATAATGCTTTGCTCGGCGTGTCATGCAAGAACACGAAGTGCGAGTTCGGGAAGATGAACTTCACACGACCCAGGGCATTTGTTGGTCCGGGTCGCTGCACGAACTGGTAGGGGGGCAGCCGTCCCGCTCTGTATTTTGACCAGTCTACCGATGCAGGGTCGACCTTGCTGCCATCACGATCAATCAGATCCATTTCCTTTCTGGCAAGATAGCCAACGTCTTTTTGGACAGCGGGAAGGATATCGTTGGTCAAGATACCAGGCGGTACAGTCCACGTCGGATTGAACTGGAGGTACTTTATCTTCGCTGTGAACACAGGGGTCTGTCGATAGAAGCGACCTACCTGTGACCGGCCCGACCAGATAATCTCGCGGTCCCGGACAAGAAACGTCTTAAAGGCGGCGATGTTGGTAATAACAAGCTCATCTTCGATATCGCGAGCAACCCAACGGAGACGTTCAAGGTTGACGCGGATCTGGTCAACGCGCTCGTCCACGGTGATATTCATGGCAGCTAGCGTCTGTGCGCCGATCACACCGTCCGCGCCGAGATTATGCCTGTCCTGGAAATTCCGCACGCCCTGTTCCAGTGCCGCATCAAATACCTGGGAACGATTATCTTCCGATTGGGACAAGTCCGCCGTTACTGCCAACCGCTTCCGGATAACCGAAATTCTCTCGTCTTCCATGCCCGATCTGAGTGTTGATCCGGCGTCGACAAGCGGCCAGCCCCCGGCTTCCTTCAATTCCCGGTACTCGGCAAGCACCTCCCTCAAGCGCTGGTAGATTGGGCCACGGTCAAGAAAATTTTCGATAAAAGCCGCTATCGAATCGGCCTCGATAGCTTGCTGAACCAGCGTTACCGGATCGCGCCCATCCGGCCTCTGAATCCAGTTCCAGTTCTCATCGAGTTGCGCCAGGTCGACTTTGCCGAAAACCAAATGACTGCCGTAACGACTGAGGCTTTCGGTAAGCAGTATGTCCAGTTTTCCCTGGAGGTCTGCGTCATCAGGATTCTGACGGTATGCGTCGACAAGGCCCGAAAGTTCGGCGTGTAGATAATCGCCGGGGTCCAGTCCTTCTTCGTACGCCTTACCAATGAGATTGACGAACTCGCCAATTTGATCATCGTCGGTCCAGGCCGGTGTAAACTCCCGACGTGAGTAAAACTCCGGGATGATGTTGGACGCGGCCAGAGCGGCATCAGCAACCGTTACCTTAGAGCCGAGCAACAGCTGCTCAGATAAATACTGAATCTGCTCGTTGCTGCTAGTCTGAGCCTCTGAAGTGGCGGGCAAAGATGCGAGCAGTGTTAGAAACAGAACTGAGACTTTCAAGACCATGGAGATACCTTCGTGCGAAATCACTCGACCATTCTATTAATTCTCATTCTCGCGATCGCGCCTGTCGCAACGACAGACTCGAAGGTGGATGAACGACAACTGTCGTTCTATCATACACACACGTCGGAGTCGTTAACGGTGACGTATTTTCGTGAGGGTCAGTACGTGCCGTCAGCGCTCGCCGAGCTCAATCACTTCCTGAGGGATTTCCGAACAGGTGATGCCGCGAATATGGATCCTGCCGTGTTCGACATTCTTTTCGATATACAGATAGAGTCTGCTAGCACCGGCACCTACCAAATCATATCGGCATACCGATCATCTGCGAGCAACGAAATGCTGCGTGACAAATCGAATGGCGTAGCCAGGAACAGTCAGCATTTGCTGGGTAAAGCAATCGATGTGCGGCTGACCGACATCGACACCGCTAAACTACGTGACGTCGCATTGTCGCTACAGCGCGGTGGCGTTGGTTACTATAAAAAATCAGACTTCGTACATGTGGACACGGGGCGCGTCCGGCGGTGGTAGTCGATCGAAATCTCTGCCAATTCGATATGGCCGCTGGCGATTTATCATTCTTAAGCGGCACTTGTTTTACCGCCGTCGCTGCCTGCTTTGTCCGGCCCGCTGCTGCCGTTCAAAACTCTGCGAGCGCTGTGCGCCATGTTGGCGCGCATTGTAATCCCGCTCCAGCTGCGGCCTGACCGCTTGTTGCCCCGACCACGCGCCGCTGTTTTGCCGTTGACGTGAATCGTAACCAGAGTAAGTCGATGGTCGATTCGACGGCTGCTGTGCTGGGCGCGTTACCGGTTGCTGTGCGGGACGCGCTGCCGGTTGTTGTGCCGGTCGCGACGCAGAGGGTTGTGCTGGCCGGGTAGACGGCAACGATGTAGCCCTGTCCAGATCTTGCGGTCGAGACCACTGCCCATCGTTACGTTGCTGCCAGCTGCCGCTGGCATCTCGTTGATAGACGTTTCCTGAACGATCAGTAAGCACGTCGTTCTGGATATTATTTGCGGGCCTGGCCTGACGATCAACTGGCGTGGTAGGTCGACTCGCAACTCGGTCTCGTGATTCCGGTCGGTTGTAAAGATTGGGTCTATTTGCCGGCCTGTTCGCTGGCCGATTACCACCGCCACCGATGTTGATACTGTTGTCGATGTTGATGTTGGTTTTGCGGTAGCCGCCGTAAACAACGGGCCGCGGATACGGACGATAACCGCCAACACCCCACCACGCCCCATGTCCATGGCTTGAGAAGGTGAAGCGGAACGGACCGTTAGTCCACGAAACGCCAACGCCCCAGCCATACCAGGGGTTATAGGAGACATGAAATCCCCAGGTCGGATACCGGGGGTAATAATAAGGGCCATACCATGGGTTGTAGTACCAGCCGGAGCCGTAAACAACGGAGCCGCGGTAGTAATAGCTGCCGTAATAACCTGGCGTGTACCCGACGTATACGACTTGCGGTGTCACGTCATAGACCTTCACATATGTAACATTGTGGTGTGGGTTAGAGGTCGGGATTTTGTAGATGGCGTCGGGAACGTCCGTCGCGACGGCCCAGGGACCGGTCGCCAGATTAGAGACGTACCAGACACCGTTGTCGCAGGCGTAAAAAAGATTGCCATAACGAAATACGGCAGAGCTTGTGTTCTGTGCGTACTCGACGCGGATGTCCTCGAT
>Ga0316191_10003026_pt1 | contig 12313 bp, 12 predicted proteins | sample Eddworburr2cm_MG_FD_204928 | JGI IMG/M metagenome (GOLD analysis project Ga0316191, IMG submission 204928) | Coastal sediment microbial communities from Maine, United States - Eddy worm burrow 2 cm | ecosystem: Environmental > Aquatic > Marine > Coastal > Sediment | place: USA: Maine...
CCACGCGCACCGGCGAAGTGCTGTCGCGACTGACGACCGACACCACGGTTTTGCAGTCGGTCGTGGGCTCCGGCGCGTCTATCGCGCTACGCAACCTCCTGCTGTTGCTGGGCGGATTCGTGATGCTGGTCATCACCAGCCCGAGACTGACCGGCCTGATCGTCATCATGATCCCGGTCGTTCTGCTGCCGCTCATCCTGTTCGGCCGGCGGGTACGCAAGCTGTCCAGGCTGAGCCAGGATCGGATCGCCGATACGTCTGCACTGGCCAACGAGGCGCTGACCGCGATCCAGATCGTCCAGGCCTATGTCCGCGAAGCCTGGGAGGCCGCGCGCTTCCGGGATGCCGTCGAAGAGTCTTTCCTGACCGCTCTGAGACGGATCCAGGCGCGCGCGCTGCTGACGGCGATCGCCATCCTGTTCGTCTTCGGCTCGATCGTCTCGGTCCTGTGGTTCGGCGCCACTTCCGTCATCGAAGGGCGCATGACCGGCGGCGAACTCGGACAGTTCGTCCTTTATGCCATCGTCACCGCCGGTGCGTTCGCCGCGCTGAGTGAAGTCTGGGGCGAAGTACAGCGGGCGGCGGGCGCCATGGAGCGGATCCTCGAGCTGCTCGAGACACGGCCCGAGATCGCCGATCCTGAAGAGCCGATACCCTTGTCGGACTGGCAGGGAAAAATCGAAGTTGATGATGTCAGTTTCTGCTATCCGTCGCGCCCGGATGACAAAGCGCTGGACGACGTGAGCTTTCAGGTCAATCCGGGAGAAAGCGTCGCACTGGTGGGCGCGTCAGGGGCGGGAAAGACAACCGTGTTCCGGATGCTCCTGCGTTTCTATGACCCGGCTTCCGGCGTCATCCGCATCGACGGCACAGATATCGGCCGGGCACGCATTGCCGAGGTGCGCGACCGCATTGGCATCGTTCCCCAGGAGACCGTGATCTTCTCCGCCAGCGCCCGTGAGAACATCCGCTACGGTCGACCCGAGGCCACCGATGAAGAGGTGATCAACGCAGCGCAGGCGGCGCTCGCCGACGAGTTCATCCGGCCTCTGCCGGGTGGCTACGACGCTTACCTCGGCGAAAGAGGGGTTCGCCTGTCGGGCGGGCAACGCCAGCGGATCGCAATCGCCCGCGCCATCCTGAAGAACCCGCCGGTTCTTCTTCTTGACGAAGCCACCAGCTCTCTCGATGCCGAGAGCGAACGCAAGGTCCAGGAAGCCCTGGACCGACTGCTGGAAAATCGCAGCACGCTCATCATCGCCCATCGTCTGGCCACGGTGGTCAAGGCAGATCGGATTATCGTGATGGACGCCGGGCGGATCGTCGCCACCGGCACTCACGGCGAGCTGCTGTCCCAGGGAGGTGTCTACGCGCGGCTGGCGGAGCTGCAGTTCGGTCACGACGCAACGGCCCGCGCTACCGCATCCGGCAGCTAGCGCCGTCGATTCTCGAAGACCAGCACCATGATCGCCAGGGCTGCCTGGCCGAGTGACTCGAGCGCCAGCATCGGCTCCCGGTAGGCCCATTCCACGCCCATCTTCAGCGTGGCGATGGCGGCGATAACTGCGGCGGCGGCAACCCGTGTACTGCGTGGCAACAGCAATGCGGCCGCCAGCAATTGCAACGTTCCGGCCAGGTAGATCGGCCAGGCCGGGAAGCCCAGGGCGGAGAGCCTCAGGATCGCGGTCTCGGGTCGGGCCAGTGCGGTCACGGCCACCGCTGCGAACAGTACCGCCGCACCCAGAGAAATCCGGTCGATAAGCACACCGGGCTTGCTGGTCACTGCGGTCACCGATCCGCCGCGCGATCGAAGATATTGCCGATCTGTCGCTCGGCCCAGCTATGTAAACGATAGTCTTCCACGTAGCCGCAGTGGCCGCCGCGCTCGGTCATGGTGACAACAAGACTTGCAGGCCGCGCGACCTTCGCCATGTCGTGGGAAGGGATCACCGGATCATCCCGGGCGGCGATGATATGGCAGGGAACCTGCAGTCCTTCGAGAACATCACCGGTGAGTGCGTAGCCGCGCAGATAAGCGCCCAGGTCGGGGAATCCGGAGTAGTGTTCGACGAAAAAAGCGGTCAGGTCAGTGATCGTCTCGATGTCTTCCACATGGGAAAAGTCGTACCTGTCCGGGAAGGCCTGGGCCTTCTTGAGCAATGACCGGCGCCACCTCAACAGGAAATACTGCCGGTAACCGAACCAGCCTGTCTCCAGCGCCTGTAGGGTGGTCACGGGATCCAGCACGGGACAGACGGAGACCACCTGGCGCAGATCGATACCCCGGGCTGGCGCTCTCATGGCCACCCGGAGAGCGAAATTACCGCCAAGCGAGAAGCCTGCCAGAAAAAGCGGCCGCGCTTCGAATCGTTCCTGCACGCTCTTGACAGCCCCCACCACCTCCGCGATCCGGTTGGAATGGAAAAGCTCAGGGTTCAGGTGGTGGCTCGGGCCGTGGTCGCGCATGTTCAACCGGAAAAGGTCATAGCCGCGCCGGCGCAGGTGGCTGGCAGTGGACAACAGGTAGAGCGAATCCGCGCTGCCCTCCCAGCCGTGGATCAGCACCACCAGGCCTTTACTCTCTGAGTCCGGAGCGCCGCTCCGCGGCGCGTAATAACCGTGCAGGCGAACGCCCCGCCCGCAGTCCAGGATCACGTCACTGGAGGCTTCGATGAGATCCCGGGCGCGCCTCTCGACCAGCGGCCGCCGCAGCGGCACGCTCGCCAGCACCGACTGGGCATGCGGTCCACTCCACAGGCGTGGCGGGCTGAAATCCGAGATGGAGATCTCCGGATCGGTCTTCATCAGCTCATCCCGGGCTGCCGCACGGCTATTTGTCCCCATCGCCCAGATCGACGACGTCGCCGAATAACTTGCGGCCGGCCCGTTCCGTGCTCCAGTAGAACAATCCCGGCAACAAGCGCTTGAAGTGATAGGCGACGCTGGCCTCGCGATGGCCGAAGACGAAGAATTCGTTCTTGTCGATCGCCCTGATGACGGCGGCGGCGATATCGTCAGCGGTCAGAGACGAACGCGCCATCAGCTTGTCGGCAAGCTGGACGCCGGGCTGCGGCCCGCGGTAGGACTCGAGCAGATTGGTGGTGAAGAACGACGGGCAGACGACAGACACGCCGATCCCATGGCCCGCCATCTCGCCGCGCAGAGTCTCGGAAAGCGCGATCATCCCCGCCTTCGTGACGTTGTAGCTGGCCATGCCCGGTGACTGGACGACCCCGGCCACGGAGGCCACGTTGACGATATGCCCGCTACCGGCGGCCTGCATCATTGGCAGGAAAGCGCGGCAGACCCGGACTGCGCCGAGGAGATTGATGTCGATGATCCAGCGCCAGTCGTCCATGGCAGTGTCAGCGACGGTACCGGCGGCGGCCACGCCGGCGTTATTGATAACGACGTCGATACCTCCCCAGGCCTCCTGGACGGTCTCCGCCGCTGCCGCGACCTGATCGTCGGCGGTGATGTCGCAGTGGATCGAAAGCGCTTCACCGCCTGCGCTCACGATATCGCGGGTCGTCTCCTGTGCGCGATCGCTGTTCACATCGGCGACAGCGACCCTGGCACCAGCGCGACCGAAGGCGAGCGCAAGGGCACGGCCGAGCCCGCTCGCCGCGCCCGTGATGAAGACTCTTCGCCTGTTGACTGTTGCCATAATGGCTCCCGGCGCGAAAAGTGTGGAATGATGCACGAATCCCCGCATCAGGCAAGGCGGGCCGCAATTGTTGACACCCCGGCAAGCGGTTCCTATCGTTCATCCGGGTTCATCATCACCAGCGAGATTGCGACCAGCGACAGATGGCCGTCATTTATTTCATCCGTCACGGCCAGGCCTCTTTCGGGCAGAAGGATTACGATCAGCTGTCCCGTATCGGTGAGCGCCAGGCACGCATACTCGGCCACCATTTCCAGCGCGTCGCACCGAAACTGGACCTGTTCTGTTCCGGTGGCATGACGCGCCAGGATCACACCGCAGAACTGGCGCGCGAAGCCATGGGCAGCGCGGCGCCTCCGCTACAGACCGACGCCACGTTCTCGGAGTACGACCACGAGGCCCTGTTCCGGGCTTATCTTCCAGGGTTCCTGCAGCGCGAGGATGCCGGCGCGACAAGCCTGGAGGAACTGCTGGCCGATCACCGTAAGCTGGAGCGCGCACTGCGTCATGTGCTGGCGGCCTGGATGGAGGGCAAACCCCACGAAGGACCCGAGCTAAAGAGCTGGAGTCGGTTCTGCGACGGTGTCGTCGCGGGCGTTGCTGACATGATGGCCGGACTGCATCCCAGGTCCCGGGTTGTCGTATTCACCTCGGGAGGTGTCATCACGGCGGTGCTGCGCTCCGTCCTGGGCCTGTCCCACCTGCGCACACTGGGACTGACACTCAGTATCTACAATGCCTCGGTGACCCAGATCTACTGCCCCACGACCGACAACTTCAGTGGCGCACTGCTGCTCGGATACAACAACATCTCGCACCTCGAGATGACCGGCGACCGCGATCTCATCACGTTTCGGTGACCTGAATGGACTTCTCTATCCCCGTCGAAATACAGACCCGGCTCGACGACATTCGCCGCTTTGTCGACCAGCAACTGGTGCCGCTCGAAAGTCGACTGCTCGCCGCGGACTGGGACGGGCTGACCGACGCCCTGGACGAAAAGCGCTCGCGGGTGCAGGCGGCCGGCTGGTGGGCCCCGAATCTGCCGGTCAGGGCCGGCGGGGCCGGCGCCAGCCTGGTGGAACTCGGCCTGATCTCCGAGGAGCTCGGCAGAACCCCCACCGGTCACTATGTCTTCGGTTGCCAGGCCCCTGATGCGGGCAACGCGGAACTGCTGCTGCTGCACGGCAGCGAGGAGCAGCGCGGCCGCTACCTCGAGCCCCTGGCGTCAGGGCAGATACGCAGCTGCTTCTGCATGACTGAGCCGGAGTTCGCCGGCTCGAATCCGGTGCAGATGGGTACCGTCGCCCACCGCGAGGGCGGCGACTACGTCATCAACGGCCACAAATGGTTCGCTACCGCGGCCGACGGCGCGCGCTTCGCCATCGTAATGGCGGTCACCAATCCCGACGAGGTCAAACACCGTCGAGCCAGCATGATACTGGTCGACTGCGATCAGGACGGGTTCAGCCTCGAGAGGAATATCCCGGTGATGGGCCATCCCGGCTCCGGATACTTCAGTCATGGAGAGGTGCGGCTCACCCAGTGCCGGGTGCCGGTCTCACAACGCCTCGGTGAGGAAGGCGCCGGCTTCATCATGGCCCAGGAACGTCTCGGACCGGGTCGTATCCATCACTGCATGCGCTGGCTGGGAATCTGCCGGCGGGTGGTGGAACTGATGTGTGACTACGCCCTCACGCGGCAGCTGAATGCCGATACGAAGCTGGCTGATACCCAGATCGTGCAGGCCTGGATCGCCGAGTCGGCGGCCGAACTGCTCTCGGCCAGGGCGCTGGTGCTGGAGACCGCCTGGATCATCCAGGAGAAAGGCTTCAAGGCGGCGCGCGACAACGTCTCCATGATCAAGTTCATCACGGCCAATACCCTGCAGCGCATCGTCGATCGGGCGATCCAGATACACGGCGCCCTGGGGGTGACAGACGACACGATCCTGTCATTCTGGTACCGGGAGGAACGGGCGGCGCGCATCTACGACGGTCCTGACGAGGTTCACAAGCTGGCGGTCGCCCGGCATCTGCTCAAGGCCCGAGCCCGGGCGGGATGAGCGAGCTGCAAGACCGGCCGGCGCCCCCACGGGAGGGCGAGGAACTCGATCCGGCCGCGATCCGGGCCTACCTGGACTCCGTCTTGCCGCAGTTCGACGGCGACATCGCCGTCCGGCAGTTCCCCGGCGGTGCCTCCAACCTGACCTACCTGCTGACGATAGGCGACCGGCAACTGGTGCTGCGCCGGCCGCCATTCGGGACTAAAGCGAAGTCGGCTCATGACATGGATCGTGAGTACCGCATCCTGAGCCGCCTCAGCGACGTGTTCCGGTACTGCCCCAGGCCGCTGGCTTACTGTGACGACCCGCTCGTCCTCGGCGAGCCTTTCTACCTGATGGAGCGCATCGAAGGCATCGTCCTGCGGCGCGAACTGCCGCCAGGACTGTCACTGGATCCGGCCGCCGCCGGCAAACTGTGTCGCAATCTGATCGACGTCCATCTGGAACTGCACAGCATCGATATCGAATCGGCCGGTCTCCGCGACCTTGGGAAGCCCCAGGGTTATATCGCCCGCCAGGTGGACGGCTGGAGCGGCCGGTTCCGCAATGCGCGCACCGAAGACGTGCCGGACAACGAAGCCCTGATGGACTGGCTGAAAGACAATCAGCCATCTGACACCGGGCGCGGCGCCATCATCCACAACGACTACAAGTTCGACAACGTAGTACTCGGCCAGCACGACCTGGGCATCATCGGCGTGCTCGACTGGGAGATGGCGACACTGGGCGACCCACTGATGGACCTTGGCTGTTCGCTCGCGTACTGGATCCAGGCGGACGATCCCCGGGCGATGCAGCAGCTCAGGATGATGCCCACCCAGCTGCCCGGCATGATGACCCGGCGCGAGCTCGTGGATTACTACTCGGAGCGCGCCGGGGTGGCGGCGGGCGACTTCCGTTTTTACTATGCGTTCGGCCTGTTCCGCCTGGCCGTGATCGTCCAGCAGATCTACTTCCGCTTCGCCCGGGGGCAGACCCGGGACAGGCGTTTCGCCGATTTCGGCCAGATGTGCTCACTGCTTTCCGGAACCGCCCTGGCGGTAACCCGGGGTCAGCGATCACTGTGAGGATGAATGAACCATGAAAGAACATGAACTGCTCGATTTCTCGGGGAAAGTCGCCCTGGTGACGGGAGCCAGCCGCGGTATCGGCGAGGCCACCGCCCGGCTGCTGGCCGCCTGCGGAGCGAAAGTCATCGTCTCCAGCCGCAAGACGGAGGGGATAGCACCGGTCGCCGAGTCCATTCGCGAGGCCGGCGGAGACGCCGTCTCCATCCCGTGCCATGTGGGCGACAGTGATGCGATCGACCAGGCCTTCGAGCAGATCCATGCAGATCTTGGTGGTCTCGACGTGCTGGTCAACAACGCCGCCACCAACCCTCACTTCGGCCATATCGCCGAGACGCCCCTGTCCATGGTGGACAAGACCGTCGAGGTCAATATCCGCGGCTATTTCTACATGTCACAGAAAGCGGCCCTCTCGATGCGCGAGCGGGGCGGCGGAGCGATCGTCAATATATCGTCGATCAACGGCGAGCGGCCGGCACCGTATCAGGGGATCTACTCCATTACCAAAGCGGCGGTCATCAGTATGACGAAAGCCTTCGCCAAGGAGTGCGCGCCGTGGAAGGTTCGCGTCAATGCGGTCCTTCCCGGCCTGACCGACACCAAGTTTGCGGCGGCGCTGACCTCCAACGAAAGAATGCTCAACATGATCATGCCGTTGATCCCGATGAGCCGCATCGCGGAACCGGAGGAGATCGCGCCGGCCATCGCATTCCTCGCATCGGATGCCGCCGCCTACATCACCGGCGCCTGTCTGCCGGTGGATGGCGGTTTCCTGGCCTGAACGGCGCATGAGTACCCTGGCCATTACGCGGCCGGTCAGCGCATCGATCGGCCGCTGCGAATTGAGTTTTTCCGAGCGCGTGCCGATCGACCTTGAACGGGCCCGTGCCCAGCACGCCCTCTACCAATCGGCCCTGAGAGGACTCGGCTGCCGGGTGGTAAGCCTGCCGGCGGCCGACGACCTGCCCGATGCCGTGTTTGTCGAGGACACGGCGGTGATCCTGGACGAACTGGCCATAATCACGCGGCCCGGCGTCGTGTCCCGGCGCCCGGAGATCCTGGCGATCGCCGAGACGCTCTCCAGTCTCCGGCCACTGGCGAATATCGAAGCGCCCGCGACGCTCGACGGCGGCGACGTCCTGCGCGCGAACCGGACCCTGTTCGTCGGGCTTGGCTCACGGACAAACCGGGCCGGGGCGGCGGCGCTGGCCGTTTTGGCAGAACCGCTCGGATACTCGGTCGTCCCCATGAGAGTGGCAGGCTGCCTGCACCTGAAATCGGCGCTCAGCTGGCTGGGGGAAGACCGCCTGTTGCTGGACCGGGAACACGTGGACCTGCAGTCTCCGAATGGTTTCCACCTGACCAGCGTACCCGCAGGCGAATCACCGGCCGCCAACGTACTCTGGATTGCCGACACCGCCGTAGTGTCCGGCGGCTACCCACGGACTCGCGAATGCCTTGAAAGGCTTGGCCTGTCGTGCGTGACAGTTGAAAACAGCGAACTCGCCAAGGCCGAGGGAGGCTTGACCTGCTGCAGCCTGATCGTCGAGTCTAGCGGACCGTCGACCCGGCCAGACCGGCAACCACCGAAAGGACACGCCACAGATGAGTCTTGATGCCATCGAACCGTTTTGCAGCCTGGCCATGCGCGAGGTCGACTGCAGTCCCGACAGGGTCGCAATCTCGGTGCCGCTGGCCGGCAATCGTAATGACAAGGGCACGCTGTTCGGCGGAAGTATGTATTCAGCCATGGTGCTGGCCGGATGGCGGCTCAGCAACCTGAGCGCCGACCAACTGGGTCGAAGCGGCGATGTCTACGTCAAGGACTCATCGATCGAATTCCTGCGGCCGATCCGCTCGGACATGCAGGCCGTCGCGACACTCGGCTCGCCGCCCGCCGAGACCCGCACCGGCAACCTGGCGTTCGAGGTGATGATCGAGGCCGTAGACGAGGACGGCGTCACCTGCGGGCGCGCAACAGCTTCCTTTCGACTCCTGAAGGACAAGTAAACGGATATGCAGAACATGACACAACCCAGGACACTCGTTGCCCTCGTCTCCCTCCTGACCATCACCAGCGCATGTTCACCTCCGGAGGACACGGAGGAAACCACATCCGGGGCGCTGCCCGCCGCGGTAGAGGCGCTGCCAGAGTCTTTCGCGCAGATTGAGGCCGGGGCCCGGTCCATGCCCGTCATCTCCGGCGAAGAGACGCTCGGCGACGCGAATTTCAGCTATCAGATCTACGTGGCTGATGGACAGCCTGCATTCATCGACGAATCGGTGGCCGTGGGGGACAACGCCGATATCCGCAATCGCATGTACTTCGATAAGGGCAAGATCGTCCACTATCGTCGCGACGGCAGTCAGCTGGTCGCGGACCCGCCGAATCCGCCGGCAATCGGCAGCGTCTTCATCGCCGTCGACTACGACGACAAAGAGGGCATCGCCCACGTCACCAAGCAACTTGGCGGCAAGGATGCGGACATCGAGACCTATGAGCTGACGGCGATCCGCTCCCGGCTGAGTCGCTACCGGAAGATCGTTGCCATCGACCAGCATCCGCCCCTGCCCGAGGACGAATACCAGGGTTACCTGGTTCTCGGCCACGAACTGAGGACCTTCCAGCCCTGTGGGTCGCCGACCGTATACTGGGCTGAGGCCGACGAGTCCATCCGCGACGTCCTCCGGTCTCTCTACGACGAAAAGGCGCAGGTCCCGCACCAGCCGCTGTACGCGCGGCTCAGGGGAGCTATCGGCGATCGGCCCGAAGGGGGATTCGCCTCGAACTACCCGGCGGTATTCGAGATACGCTCAGTGTCGATATTGCGACCGCGGGAGGAGATGGACTGCCCGTGAGCCAGTCGCATACAGGCCCCACCAGCCAGCCCACAGTCGTCTGACGGGGATGCCTGACGATCGCATTGTGCCCGCGCCTTGGCGGCTGGCCGGCAACGGACTCATCATCGTGAGCCGGCCGGAGAGCAGCGATCCGTCGCGGCACCACTTCACGCAGGACGAACTCCGGCCCCGCGCCCTGGCCGGTCTGAGTGTCACGATGTTTGTCGACTACTGGCGATCGGACGCGGGACCCTATCGGGAACTGCTTTTCATCCCGTGCCGATTCCGCGTCGGCGGTGCCCGGCGATGGAGCATCTCGCGCATCTTCGTCAGCACGCCGGAGAGCGTTGTCGGCGGGCGCGCCAACTGGGGCATCCCAAAGGAAATCGCTTCATTCGACGTGGATGGCGCCGCCGGCCAGCGGCAGTCGGTCACGGTAAGCCGGGATGACCGATTGATCGCCGCCCTGGAATTCGAGCCTGTCGGACCCGAGATCCCCGTTACGACGGCCCTGCTACCGTCCAGGCTGCTGTGCCTGGCTCAATACCGGGATGGTCAGACCTTTACGTTCGCGCCGGCCGCTCGCGGACGGATGCGCCTCGCGCGGCTGCTCGCGGCAGACAGTGATCCGCAGGCCTTCCCCGTGCCGGGTTGCGGGCGCCTGCTCGGAGCCTTCAGTGTGACGTCCTTCCAGATGCAGTTCCCGGCATCACGCATCGTTGAGGGTCTGCCATGATCCGGACAGGATGCTTCGACGCGGTGCCGCTGGGGGCGTCGGCCGCCACCCCGGGCAATCAGGTTTCGCGCAAGGCCCGCCGCAGGATCTTGCCGACATTGGTCTTGGGCAGCTCATCACGGAACTCCACCTGTTTCGGCACCTTGTAGCCGGTCAGGTTCTCCCGGCAATAAGCGACGATCTCGTCTGCACTGACCTCGGAGTCGGGCTGCCGGACCACGAACAGCTTGACACGTTCGCCGGACTTCTCGTCCGGCACACCGATGCACGCAGCCTCGAGCACGCCCTCATGGTGAGTCACGACATCCTCGATCTCGCATGGATAGACGTTGAAGCCGGACACCAGGATCATGTCCTTGGCACGATCCACGATCTTGATGCGGCCCTCTTCGTCCACAGTAGCGACATCGCCGGTGCGCAGAAACCCGTCCTCATAAAAGGCCTCCGCCGTGGCCTCCTCGCGCTGCCAGTAGCCTTGCATGAGCTGTGGCCCACGCACGCAGAGTTCTCCGGGTTCACCCTGCGGTACCTCGTTGCCCTGCTCATCACGGACGGAGATCTCCGTCGATGGCAGCGGAACGCCGACGGTGCCGGTAAAGATTTCGGTCTGGTTCTTCAGGTTGAAACTGACCACCGGGGAACACTCTGTCAGACCATAGCCTTCCTGCAGCAGATGGCCGGTCAGATCGTGCCACTTGTGCGCCACCGCACTTTGCACCGCCATCCCTCCGCCGCCGGCCTGCTTCAACGAAGAGAAATCCAGCTTCAGGAATTCCGGCTCGTGGATCAGTGCGTTGTAGAGGGTGTTCACTCCGTAAAACGCGGTGAACGGCCACTTGGCCAGCTCCTTGATGAATCCGGGCAGATCTCGCGGGTTCGGTATCAGCACGTTGAGGCCGCCCAAACGGACATAGCACATGCAGTTCACCACCAGCGCATAGATATGGTAGAGCGGCAGAGCCGTGATCACGATTTCCTTACCCGGCTCACTGTAAGGCTCGGTCAGGGCTGACATCTGCAGCACATTGGCATACACGCTGCCGTGGGTGAGCATGGCGCCCTTGGACGGCCCGGTCGTGCCGCCGGTGTACTGCAGGAATGCCAGGCTCTCGGTCCCCAGATCGACGGGCCCGGGTTGCTTGCCGCGATGCTTCGATAGCACCCGGTCGATCCTGAGATGCCCCGGGAGTTCAAAGGCCGGCACCATCTTCTTCACCCGGCGGACGACCAAGTTGACGATGGCGGACTTCGGGAAGCCGAGCAGATCGCCCATGCCGGTGACAATCACCCGCTGCAGCTGGCTTGATCCGATGACCTGTTCGAGGGTGGCGGCGAAGTTCTCCAGGATAACGATCGCCTGGGCCCCGGAGTCCTTGAGCTGATGCTCCAGTTCCCGCGCGGTATAGAGCGGGTTGACGTTGACCACCACCATGCCGGCTCGCAGGGCGCCGAACAGCGCCACCGGATACTGCAGGATGTTGGGCATCATGATGGCGATCCTCGAACCGGCCGCCAGGCCCGAATCTTTCTGCAGCCAGCTGGCGAACGCCGCCGACAGGTGATCCAGCTCGGAGTAAGTAATGGTGCGGCCCATGCAGGCGAATGCCGGGCGATCCGGATAGGTGACGAAACTGCTTTCCAGCATGGCGACCAGGTTGTCTGACGACGCCATGCTGATCTCCGGGTCCATGTCGGCCGGGTACTGTTTAAGCCAGATCTTTTCCACGACTCCCCCTTGTCCCGTGGCGTCTGTCGACGCTCTCTCAGGGTAACCAATTTAGCACGGCGGCCGGGGCGTCAACGGAGGGTCGCGCGACTGCCGCCCGGCCGGCAGGCCCGGCATGCCGGCGACCGTATCCGGGGCTGGCGCGGCTCAACCCGTCTCGAGTGCCTTGTCGAGGGTGTGCACCAGTGCCGCGGTGTGGGCCCGGGTCGCC
>Ga0316191_10003027_pt1 | contig 12312 bp, 10 predicted proteins | sample Eddworburr2cm_MG_FD_204928 | JGI IMG/M metagenome (GOLD analysis project Ga0316191, IMG submission 204928) | Coastal sediment microbial communities from Maine, United States - Eddy worm burrow 2 cm | ecosystem: Environmental > Aquatic > Marine > Coastal > Sediment | place: USA: Maine...
GCTTGCGCTCGCGAACGAGTCTTTGCACCCGATATTGCGCTATATCGGGGTATCAGGATCTGTCGAAGGCTGGGCGTTGTACACCGAACGCCTGGTAGATGAGATGGGGCTTTATTCCAGTGACGTCGCGCGGCTGGGCATGCTCTCGAACGAGGCCTATCGTGCGGCAAGGCTCGTGGTCGATCCAGGCATGCACGTGATGGGATGGACCCGCGACGACGCGATTCAATACATGCTGGAGCACACGGCAGAGGGTATCGATTCGCTCACCTCGGAGGTCGATCGCTACGCGGCCGTGCCGGGACAGGCCACGTCGTATCTGCTCGGCAGCCTCGAAATTCAGCGGCTGCGAAAGAAGGCGGAGCTCGCCTTGGGCGACGATTTCGACATCCGCGAATTTCACGACCGTATCCTCGCTAACGGTGGCGTAACACTGCCGATGCTCGGCACGACAATCGATGCCTGGATCGCGGAACAATAGGCTCAGTTTCTGTCTAATCCCCAACAACGATTGGGGAGCATGAAATGCACAAAGCCACAATGCTGGCAACCGCGGTACTCGCACTGCTGTTTGTCACCAGTTCTTTCGCCGATGAAGATGCCGCGGTCGATCCGCAACATACCTGGGATCTCACGGATCTGTACCCGTCGGTTGATGCGTGGAATGTGGCGCGCGAAGAAGTACTGGCCGAATTCGAGAAAATCGAGGCTCGCAGCGGGTCGCTGGGCGACAGTGCCGATTCCTTGTACCAGGCGTACCGGCAGGTCTCAGACACACTCAAGAAAGCCGGGCGCGTCGCAGTTTACGCATCGCTGAACTCTCATGAAGACCTTCGTGTCACCGAGACCCAGGAGCGTGATCAACTTGGCGACATCCTGTTCGCCCGTTTTTCCGAGGCGACGGCCTGGATGCAGCCCGAGTTGATGGAGGTGGGTCGCGAGGTCATCGAGTCCTACATCAAGGAAGATGAGCGTCTCGCACCGTTCGCGTATCAACTGGACAACAGCCTGAGGAATGCGCCACACACGCTCGGCGCCGAAGCCGAACAGACACTGTCTTATTTCTCTCAAGCTAACGGCTCGCCCGTTAGCACCTACAACTTACTGGCTAACTCCGACATACCGTGGCCGAGCATAACGCTCACAACGGGCGAAGAGATACGTCTTGACTCGCAAGGCTATGGGCGAGCGCGGCGGACCGAGGATCGTGACGATCGCAAACGTGTATTCGATGCATTCTGGGGTAAGTGGCTGGAGTACCGAAATTCTGTCGGGATGGTGTTGAACTCGCATCTCCAGACCCAGGTTGCATTGGCCAAAGCGAGAAACTACGACGGTGTGCTGCACCGTGAACTGCATCAGGACAATATCCCTCCTGCCGTTTATCACACGCTTGTCGCCGAAGTGAATAAGGCGCTTCCCACCTTGCATCGTTATTTCAAGTTGCGTGCGCGCATGCTCGGCATCGATCAAATGCACTACTACGACATATACCCGCCGCTCGTTTCGCTCGATAAGACTTTCGACGTCGATACAAGCAAGAAGATAACGCTTGAGGCCATGTCAATCCTTGGCGACGACTGGACCACGATGCAAAAAGCCGCCATGGACGAACGCTGGATGCACGTCTTTCCGCAACGCGGCAAACGTCCAGGAGCTTACATGCAGGGCTTTGCCTATGACGTGCACCCTTACCTCTTGCTCAATCACAACGATGACTATGCATCGCTGTCGACGTTTGCGCATGAGTGGGGCCATGCGATGCATACGCTCTACGCGCGTCAGGAACAGCCATTTGAAACCGCGAGCTACGCGACCTTCATCGCGGAAATTCCGTCAACATCGCTCGAGTTGATACTGCAGGACTACATGACAAAGAACGCCGAGACCGTACAGGAGAAGCTCTACTACCTTGGTCACGGCCTCGAAAGCATGCGCGGTACGTTTTTTCGCCAAACGATGTTCGCGGAGTTTGAGCTTGCGATTTACGAGGCCGCCGAGCGTGGAGAGGCCCTCTCAGGCGAGGGCATTTCAGCCATTTATGGAAAAATCCTGAAGCGCTACCACGGTCATGACGAAGGCGTCGTTCTAATCGACGACCTGTATACAAACGAGTGGATGTTCGTGCCGCACTTCTACCGCAACATGTATGTATTCCAATACGCGACATCCAAGACGGCGGGAACAGCGCTCTATGAAAAAATTGTCAACGAAGGAGACGCGGGCGTCGAGAACTACAAAAACCTGCTCAAGGCCGGCGGTTCCAATTATCCATATCTTTTACTGGTAGACGCGGGCGTCGATCTTGCGAAACCAGAACCGTATGAAGCCATCGTCAAGAAGATGAACGCAATCATGGATCAGATGGAGGCGCTATTGGACGAGAAGCAGTAACGCGGTTAGTCGACCATTTCGGCCGCGATAACGGCAGCAGCGCATTGGCTTCCGGGTGACGGCGTCAAACCAGTCTTCACACTGGCAACCTTGCCGGGTGCAATCTGGCCACTGAAATTCTGCGTACGTTGCCGTTGGGTACCCCCGGCGTCAACGTACTGGAACTGCACTATTACACCCTTCACCGAAACTGGCGTGTCGTTACGCACCTGCACCATAACCTGCCCGCTGCCATCGTCGCCACAGGCTGATGCAATATAGGCCGACGGGTTTGTCGGTAACTCCAGTCTTGCGAGCTCGGTCTTCGCCGCATCCCCATAGGGGCCGCTGCTTTGTGCGACGGCTTTGTAGTGCTTTATTGCCTCATCAATGGCACCACGATCCTGACTGATCTTACCCAAGGCGAAATGAGCCGGGGCTGTCGGTAATAAAGTCAGGCTGCGTTCCAGATCAACTACTGCGCCATCAGTCTGACCAAGCTCTTTCTTCGCTATACCGCGCTGCAAGTGGTAATAGAAGAAACTGCTTCGCCGGCTTATCGCACGATCGAAGTTCGTAATTGCCATGCTGTACTGCTTGTCCACGAGCCGGAGATCACCACGCAGGGAGTGAAAATTAGCTTCTTCAGGAAACAGATCCAGCGCCTTGTTAGCCAGCACAAGTGCCTCGTCCGTCTTCTTGTCAGACAGCGCCTTGCGACCAGCGTCGTAGGCATCGTAAGCAGGTTTTACAGCCAGTGTCTTTTTTAATGCGGCATTGAAGCTTTCCACACCCAGCTTACCGCCAGCTCCGAGCTTGGCGGCAGTCTTCTGGTTTTCAGTCAGGCGCTCTCTGGATGGCGGATGGCTCGCGAATAATCCGCTCAGCCAATCCTGGTTACGGCCCTCACTCAAGCGCAAGAAAGTTTCCTGCAATGCAACGGCGCCTTGCGGGTCGTAGCCGGCTTTCGCCATGTACCGCATCCCGTATTTGTCCGATTCGAGTTCGGCACTGCGTCCATACTTGGTCGAGAGCAGCTGTGCTGCAACGCTCGCACCGCCGACAGCCATGTTGCCGTAATCGCTATCACTCGTTGCGATACTCGTCCCTATGACCAGGCCCTGCAATAACATGCCTTTCGACATTTGCTGCGCAGTATGTCGCGCCGCCGCATGCACGATTTCATGGCCGAGCACTGCAGCAAGCTCGGCTTCCGACTTCAACTCGACCAACAAACCACGATTGATCGCAATTTTGCCGCCGGGCAGGGCCCACGCATTTGGCACCGAGTTATTTAGCACTGTGAATTCATACGGTAGCTTTGCGTCGCTGACGGCAGCCAGGCGATTGCCGACCGATCTGACATACTCGCTTAGCGCCGGATCGGTATCGTAAGAGCCACCTTGCGATTGTTGCATCGGCGCGTAGTTCTGGGCGCCCATCGAGAGTTCCTGCTCACCGCTTACGAGTATGAGGTCCCTGTCCCCGGTGACGGGGTTGACAGCACACCCACCCAGCCAGGAGAGCAATATCAGCACAATGAAGGGTCTGTTATTCATGCCGGTATTATAGGTCAAATGCTGTTGCAGATAGGTGGATTCCCGAATGTCTACAGCTGCTCCGTACGCGCAACATGAAACGGTGCCTGGATTACAGAGATAATAATATGACAATACTCCTGACAGATCTGCTCGCTGACCTGCGCGAAGACCATCGCAATATGGCGACCATGCTCGACCTGCTCGAGCGCGATCTGGAGCGCATCCGTCACAGCGAAAAACCGGACTACGAGCTTATTCACGACATCCTGCGCTACATGACTGTGTACTCAGATGCCGTACATCACCCGAAGGAAGATCTCCTTTATGGCGCGATGAATACCGAGGATCCATCACTCGCCGCCGGACTGGAAAAAGTCGAACCGGAGCACCGGGAGTTGGCAATTCTCGGCGAGACGCTGCGCAACGATGTCGAGGCTATTGCCTCAGGCGCGACCGTTACGCGTTTCCGCCTTATTGCCGACATGTCGGACTACGTCCAGCGCCTTCGCGAGCACATGTCGTGGGAAGAGGGAGATCTGTTTCGGCGTGCCGACGCGCTGGTCGCCGCTGAGTCCGCGATGTTCGTCAGAATCTCGCACCTGGATAAACTGGATCCGGTATTCGGCCCTGAGCGCGAGCATTCGTTTGCGAATCTCCTGCAAAACATCAAGGATCTGGCCGCGGAATCGTAGACGCCACTAAGCTCCGGTCAGAAGTACCAGGCGAGCTGTGCGAAGACGCCAACGTCCGTCGAAAGGTACCTGCCCGGCACGCCCGAATCCGGGCCGCCAAACTCCGTTCCATTAGCGCCAAGCGGGACATTCAGGCTACCCAGGAACGCCATGTCGTCCGAAAGGCTGTATTGGGTAACGATTTGCAGCAGACCACTTGGGTCATTGACATTGCTCAGCACCGTTGGCGTTAGCATCCATAACGGCGACATTTCGATCGCCAGGCTGCCGGCGACATAGTGCCTGTCGAAGCCGTCGTAGTAATACTCGAGCGCACCGCTCATGTTCCTGGCGCCCCAAACCCACGAGTAGCTGAGGTTGGTCACCAACTCAATGTACGTGTCATCGCTTGCATCGGTCACGACCACATCGCCGCGCCAAACGGCACCACCTATGCTGCGTACGTGGCCGACCCCGACGACCGTGTCGCCATAGCTCTCAGCCACCAGTACATCGTATTCGTGCTCCCCTGCGAAGCCGTGATACTTCAACGCAATAGTCGCTTCATCCGATTCAACGTCGCCGGTCAGAACATTGCGACGAAATACTACCGCTCCCTGAACATCATCACCGCCATCACGCAGGTACTGCACGTACAGCATGTCGTCACCAGTCTTGTACTCGGTGTCGATCGTCGCCGGGTCGAAAGGATTAACAAGATCCATCGGTGCATACAGCAGGCCGTTACCCCATGACAGCGCCTGGCGACCGAAACGCACGACAGTTTTTTCGCCGGCATAACCCACCCAAAACCGATCGAGCCGATGCAGAACGGCGTTCTTGTCGCTGTCATGGAGAACGCTCGTCAGATCGAATAGCCTGCTGTCGTCTCCGGGCAGACCTGCCGCCAGGAAGTCACTGTTTATCGCAACTAACTGATAATCGGCGTGCAGGGACCATTTGTCGTTTTTCGCCGCGGAATTGAGGCGCAGTTCGCCGGCCCCGTCGATCGAATTCGTGCCGATCAAATCTCGAAACAGACTGTCATCCGGGTAACTCTGAGCGAGCATCCTCAGTTTTGAGTGGCCGCCAAAATCGTAGCTATTGCCGTCAGCTATCGCGACACTGGAGGCAACAAGCAACAGGAGTACGCAGCTAGGCCGCATCTTGGTTGATGTCGTCAACAATGCGCCCGTCCAGCATGCGAACGAGCCTTTTCGCGTAGCTCATTACTCGCTTATCGTGAGTCGCAATGACGAATGTCGTGTTGTGATGCTCGTTGAGTTCGCGAAACAACTCCATAAGGCCGTCCGCAGTTTTGGAATCGAGATTGGCCGTGGGTTCGTCAGCAAGCACCAGCGCTGGTCGTGACACTATCGCCCGTGCAACCGCAACACGTTGCTGCTGCCCGCCAGACATGTCCGCAGGCCGTCTGTCCTCGAGACCGGCCAGACCGACTTCCTCGAGAATTTCGACCGCTCGCTGACGCCGCTCTGCCGCAGGCACTCCCTGCACCTGCATGACGAACTCGATGTTTTCGCGTGCCGTAAGTACCGGGATCAGGTTAAAGGCCTGAAAAACGAAACCAATTTGCCGCAGACGCAGTTCGGCCAGCTCGCCTTTGGACAAATTGTCGATACGGCGACCATTAATCATGACTTCACCGCTGTCGGGCCTGTCGAGACCGCCAATCGCGTTAAGCAACGTTGTCTTGCCACCACCGGACGGCGCAGAGAGACAGACGAAACCGCCCTCATCAATCTCGATGCTAACGTGATCCAGGGCTTTGATATCTTGCTCACCCTGGCGATACGTTTTGCACAAATCAACGCAAGTTACTGCACTCATGTTCAGACCTTTGTAATTGCTTCAATCGGTTCATAGCGGGAAGCGCGCCAGGCAGGCGACAGGCTCGCAAGGAACCCCAGCGCCAGCACGACAACATTCGCCAACACCACATCGGACAGCAGGAGCTCCGGATACAAAACACTCGACATGCCCCACATATCCATACCCTCGCCCACGATCGATACGTCGATGCCATCTTTGATGGGCTGCACCGACACCCAGGCAAGCGCGCTGCCCATCGCCAGGCCAATCGCCAACAGCAGCAAAGACTCAACGATAATTTGAAAAAGTATATTGATGGGCTTCATGCCAAGCGCCAGCATCAGCCCAATCTCCCTCACACGCTCGAACACAGCCATGACGAGTGTGTTTACGAGACCAAACGACAGCGCCAGGAAAATCACCACGATCCATACCAGCACAAAACCGTCCATAACACCCAGCATCGTTCCAAGGTAGGGATCAAGTTCGAACCAGCGTTTCACCTCGACATTGCCGTCGACGAGTTGCGAGACCTTTTCGAATTCTGCTTCAACATCGCGATAGTCGTCACCAAGCACGACGAATTCAGAGACCTGGTCACCGATACGCAACATCTTCTGCACGGTCGCTTTTCCTGCAAACATGTAGTTTTCTTCAAACGACTGCACATTTGCTTCGAACAGGCCGACGACCCGGAATCCGCGGTCGGCGATATCATTGTCCGGGTCCTGGCTCATCAGGACGATCCGCTTGCCGATTTGTGTGTTGAGTGTTGAGGCCAGCTTCCTGCCGATAACGACTCCGGAATCGTCACTGGAATTGAGGAATCGGCCTTCGACAGTGTCGTAATCCACGAAGGTCAGATCCCGTTCAGTGTCAGGGTCTATGCCCAGGAGCGTCAGTCCCCGCGACTCGTATTCACTCGTGATGACCGCGGGCACGCGAACGCGGCTTGCCCACTTCACAAAACCGGCGTCCTCGAATCGTGCTGACAACTCGGTATCGGTGATGGGTATCAGGTTTGCAATGCTCGGATCGTCGCGATAATCGGGGTGATGCACCTGTACGTGACCGGGCAACGCGCTGATACCGTCCGCGACCATCTGCGACACCATGCCGCGCATCAGTGCGGTCATAAATATCATCGCCCACACTCCAAGTGTGATGGCTGCCAGCATGATCAGCGTACGACGATGGTTGCGCCACAGGTTGCGCCAAGCCAACCGAAACAGCACCGCGAGCATGTTCATCAGACTGCCCTCATCGCTTCAACCGGATGCAGCTTGCGCAGGCGCAGCGCCGGGTAGACTGCCGCCAATATCGTGAACATGAAGACCACAGCCGGGCCGAGCAATAACGATGGAATTGAAATCTGTGGATAAAAACGGGACGGCAGGTGGAACTTGGCGGTCATCTCTTCCATACCCGGGTAGGAGAAGCCATAGACGCTGAACCAATACGTGACCAGTGCGCCGAGAAGGGCACCGAATAGCAGTCCCAGAAGCCCCAAAATGGCCGTTTCGAGCAGAACCAGCCGCCCCAACCTGCCTGGCGTCAGGCCCAATGACATGACGATGCCGAATTCATGCGTCCGCTCCAGTACCGACATCAGCTGTGTATTGAGCACGCTGAACGCAACCAGGATGACGAGGATGCCGTACATAAAAAACGCACTGCTCATGTCCGCCTTGATTGCCTGTTGCAGGCCGGGTTGCAACGCATCCCAGTCGTGCACGACGAGGTTCTGCCCACCAGCTAACAACGCCTCGACCTGCTCCTGGACTACCGGCACATCATCGATCAGCGGCAGATTGATAACGATATGATGGCCGCTGCCATCCATGTAGAAAACGTCCTGGAAAAAACCGAGAGGAATCTCAGTAATGCTGCGATCGAAGTCCGCGAGACCGCTTTCGAAAACTCCGACGACGTTGACGACAGCAGCGGCGAACGATCCATCGCGACCACTGCCAATAAGCGTCAATTCATCGCCGAGCGCAACGCGCAGGTTTCTGGCCAGTGCAGCACCAATGACTATTTCTGCCGCACCCTGCTCGCCCAGATACCGCCCTTGGCTGACCAGCTCTGGCAATGTAGACACGTTGCGCTCAAAGGCCGGTTCTACGCCGATGACTGCAGTTCCGTAACTGCGTTCTTCGCTGGACACCAACGCAAATGCCGTGGCGCGTGCGGCGATGCGGTCGGAATCAAAATAATCACGGAGTTTTGTCGCAAGCGGCACGACATCGTCGACCGTCTGGCGCATTTTCTGGTCGTCGATATAACCCGGCGCCTGAATCTGCAAATGCCCTGTGAACGCCTGCAAAGTGTTGTCGATCATCAGGCCGTACATGCCGAACTGCAGCGAGATCATGAACACCAGCAACATGTTCGAGAACATTATTGCGCCGACGGTCAGCCAGGTGCGCCGCGGGTGCCGCCAGAGGTTGCGCCAAGCCAAACGAAAAACGAGGTTCACTGACCTTATTCTCTTGGGTTTCTGAGATTCGACAATGTAAACAAACTATCTTTGAGGTCGACGTCGTAGTTGATGGAGTCCATCTGGATTTCCGTCCACTCATCCGGCGCGTCGACCTTGCCCATACGCTGTCGAAGCGCGACCACCCGTCCGCCCATCTCGCCAATCTCGAGTGATACCAGCTCCTTGACCAAATCGCCGTCCTGATCAAAAAATCGATGCGTTTCTACGACATGATCGTCACGGATACGCAGGACTTCACGCCCCCAGACGACCGGAGCATCTTCATGCGGTATCGACTCAATCTCGTAGACCATCAAGCCATCGACTTCCTCGGCGCTCAGAATGGAATGATCGTATTGATCGACTATTTCGTCGGTGCGCGCGACGTCTTTATTGGAGAAATCCGAGCCCATCCAGCTCTGGCCCATCATCGATGACGGTATCTTGATGACACGATTCACCTTGGGCGAAAACGTCCACATATTGTCATCGTCGGTCAGCGTCCCGTTGCCCCGATCTTTCTTCGGTTCGAGCACGCGCACCAGCGAGTAATCCTCGCCTTTTGTCCAGGCCCGCATCGTCATTGACCGCTCCCAGTCGGGACGGTGAATCACCATTGTCATAACGCTTTCTGAGGAGACGCCGCGCCAGTGGTTGACGGCGTCACGCACTATTGTCGTGGCATCGCGCTCATTCGCGCTTGCAGGCACTGAGAGACAAAGCGAAAACACCAGAAACAGGTAGCGTGAAAACATGTCTTTTTGGACAGGATTTGGAGCTGATTGCTCAGTATTTCACAGCCCTCTAAGCATCGCCATCCCGGTGTTTGCTCTGTTAAGCTTGGCGTCCGCTCAAATAGGTTTGGTAATGCGCAGATTCCTGCAAGAAGTAAAGCGCCGTAACGTCTTCAGAGTTGGCCTGATGTACATCTTTGCCGCCTGGCTGACGATTCAGGTCGTGGATGTGATGTTCCCGGCCCTGAACGTCCCGGAGTGGGTCGTCTCGGCTGTCGCGGTGCTGCTTCTCATCGGCTTTCCGTTTGCACTGATATTTGCCTGGGCATTCGAAATGACCCCGGAAGGCATCAAGCTCGAGAAGGAGGTCGATCGCAGCCAGTCGATAACACCCCAAACCGGCAAGAAGCTCAATTCGCTGACCATGCTCGTACTTGTGGCGGCCGTTGGTTTTTTGCTCGTTGACAAGTTTGTCCTGCAACCCGACAACCTCAGCGAGGCCGAAGAGCAGGCACTTGGAGAAATAAGGCCTTCTATCGCGGTTCTACCGTTCGTCAACATGAGTGACGATAAAGCAAACGAGTATTTTTCCGATGGTTTGTCAGAAGAGCTGCTGAATGTTCTGGCCAAGATTCCGCAGCTCCACGTTGCCGGCCGAACGTCATCTTTTCAGTTCAAAGGAACCAATGAAGACCTGCGACTGATCGGGCAAAAACTCAACGTTGCCAACGTGCTTGAAGGCAGTGTTCGGCAGTCGGGCGCGCACTTGAGAATAACAGCGCAGCTCGTCGACACGGAGAACGGCTACCACCTCTGGTCGAACACCTACGACCGTGAGATAACCGATATTTTCGCAATTCAGGATGAGATTGCGGCCAATGTCGTCGATGCGCTGAGGGTTACATTACTGGGTGAAGAGACCGCAGTTGACCACGGCACAGACAATCTGGAAGCCTACAACCTGTTCCTGCAGGCCTCGTATTTTTGGGATCAGACCACGGCGGAGAGCTTCAGCAAAGCGGAAGAAGCCCTGCGACAGGCGATCGCGCTGGATCCGGAGTATGCCCGGGCATACGCCAAGCTAGCGAATGTTTATCAACAGAACGTAAGCGGTTTCACTGGCAATGGCGTTGAAGACTTTATTGCAGCATTCAAGGTCGTCCACGAATACGCAGACAGGGCTCTTGAGCTCGATCCTACGCTCGCCGACGCCCTGGTCGCCAAGGGTCTAGCGATTTCTGCCGGCGAATGGGATTATGAATCCGCCGATCAATATTTTTCACGGGCGCTGGAGCTGGTTCCTAACCATATTGACGCGTTGTCCTGGGTTGGAAACACGAGGATCATTCAGCTTCGAGCCGATGAATCGATTGCCGTATTCGAGAGAATTCTCCAGCTCGACCCGCTTTCAATTTCAACCCATCGTGACCTTGGCGACGCCTACAGCGCTGCGCGGAGATTTGATGAGGCACTCGCGATATATCGCAAAGCGCTACGGCTGAACCCGGGTACGGCCCGCGTCCACGGCCGTATGGCAGCCATTTTTCTGTCCCGTGGCGAATTCGAGGCCGCCGCCGAGGAAATTCGACAGGAACCCGTTGCCTGGAACCGGGACATGCGAGCCATCATGATCAACAGTCGTGGGCAGGATTCTGCGGCATTTCAAGCGGCCGCAAAGGCCTATGAAGAGCAATATGGTGTCTCAAACTCGTACCAGCTGGCAGAGATCTATGGCTATGTCGGGGATTTAGAAAACACGTTCAAGTGGCTGCAAATGTCCGTAGATGTTCACGACCCGGGCCTGCCCTGGCTGCAGGTGTCGCTCTTCCTTGACGCTGCCAAAAAGGATCCGCGCTGGCCTGCGATGGTGAAGCTCGCTGGTCTGTAGGTGTTTTACCCAATGGCGCGCATGCCGCCATTGGATAGACTCAAGTGGAGACAAAAACGAAGGAAACGGTCATGTTCAGCCTCGATACGATCATGAGTACGGACCTCATCACGCTAAAGCCGGAAGCGACTCTCGCCGAGGCACGAGCCCTGATGCAATCGAATCGTATCCACCACCTGCCGGTCGTCGACGACGATGAACAGCTTGTGGGACTCGTTACACTGACAAATGTCCTGGCCGCCACTGATTCGATATTGCGTGACTTCGAAAGCCGGATTCACGCAGCTGACATCCGGGCCAAGGATGTCATGGTCACCGATATTGCCACGATCGACGAACACGCGAGCCTGCGACAAGCCGCTTTGTTTATCGAAAAGCACAAGATCGGCTGCTTGCCTATCGTCACGAATGGCAAGTTGCGCGGCATTATTACCGAAACAGACTTTGTCGCCGTTGCTATCAACCTGCTCGAGCAAATTGAGAGCACGGAACCGATGGAAGCGGACTTCGCCTGACGCGCGAACCTGAGCTAGTCGCTTTCGGGTTTTCTGCGTAGCTGCAGGGCGTACTCAGCATCGCGTTCGGATCCAAGCAGTATTGCGATCCAACGGGTTCGTTTGTCACTCTCGAGGCCAAGCTTGAGCGTCATTGTCAGTGGTACAGACAACAACATGCCGACCGGGCCAAACACCCAACCCCAAAAAACCAGGCCGATAAAAACGACGAGTGGTGAAATTCCGACGCCATAACCCATCAAGCGTGGTTCGATGAAATTGCCAAACACGACGTTAAT
>Ga0316191_10003028_pt1 | contig 12311 bp, 9 predicted proteins | sample Eddworburr2cm_MG_FD_204928 | JGI IMG/M metagenome (GOLD analysis project Ga0316191, IMG submission 204928) | Coastal sediment microbial communities from Maine, United States - Eddy worm burrow 2 cm | ecosystem: Environmental > Aquatic > Marine > Coastal > Sediment | place: USA: Maine | collected...
AGAAATATGTAGAAAAGAGAGTTAAAATTTTTCATGGCAAGTGCGGCTAGAACCTCATGCCTATGGTTGTGAAGACAGACATTCCCTCACCGACATAAGATGTGTTTTCCGCTATGCTGCGGTAGGTCACAGAAGTCCCCAGTTGAGTACGGTGACTCAGGTTCATGCGATAGAAGGCTTCGAAATCAAGTTCACTGCCTTCCGGTGCAAGTGAAACTCTGGTACTGTCTGAAACGATGTTGCGGGAACCGTCAAGAGATTGTGGTACAACCAGATCTGCCTTACCGTTACTGACGCGTAGCGGACTCGAAATAGCAAAACCGGCACGGTCGTTATAGCGAAACAGACTGCTGCCAATGACGCCTGTTCCCCAGGACTGGCTTCTCAAGCCAGAAAATGACTGCAGAAATGAACCTTGCTGCTCACTAACATTGGTGAAGCCTCCGGTAAAACTCGCAAACAGCGAGAATTTATCAAACACCTTGTACTTGCCAGTAACACCGACCGCCGTAGTGTTGGCATTTGAGACACTAAATGCTCCGCTAGAAGCACCACCAAGCAAATTGCCATTTTCATATAGATTATTTACCCGCAATGAAACACTGCTTTTCTCAGTCGGTGCATAACTTCCCTGCAGCATAACCGCGTTGCTGCTTTGTCCATTCTCAAGATTATCATCTACGCGATTAGCGCCTAACTTGAAGGCCAGTTTGTTGTTTGCCTGGTAGCCCAGGCTCAGGGAATCAGAAAGGTTACCGAAGCCCATATACTGTGAGCCGTAAGAGCTGGACCAGATGAAGTTTTCACTTAATGACAAGTCTCCAACTTTATCGAAACCACTGGAAGGAGCGTAATTGTGTTGCATACTGAACGACAGCCCATTCTTGAAATTGCCCGCCATCTTCATTGCCAGATCCTCATCTCTGACCTGTTCATCTACCTCCAGGAAAGGATCAGAATCCTTCAGAAAGACATAGTCTGTTGGATTATTTGTACGTGCATGCATGGTCAATGAAAGTTTGTCAGACATATCTATACCAACTGAACGCGTCTGGCGGTCGAACATATTCATCACGTTAAATAAGGTCGGTGCACTATTTTGTACCGATAACGCACGGTTAAGATTCATGATGTAGGGGCGGTCATAACCATCAAAGACCAGTGTTTTATCCAGGCTTTCCTTCGCTTTTTGATTCTTGTTCCAAAAATAGGCTATGCCTCCGCCTACAGCGAGAGCAGCAATGCCGACACCGAGCGCGGCGCTGGAACTACTAGATGAAGAGTCAAGATCTCCTTGTGCAGAAAGAGCTGCAGCTGCATTCAATAGGCCATGTCCATATACCGGATCAACACCCGGTGCACCCAGGTCGGTTGCACTGTTAAACAGGATCTCCGTCACTTCCTGGCTAGAAAGACCCGGGTTTTGTGACAGAATCAGCGCAGCAGCACCTGCCACATGTGGGGTCGCGATAGAAGTACCTGTCCATCTCGTAAAACAATCGTTGCAACCATTTCCCGGTGCATATATTCCTTCGCCCGGTGCAACCATGTAAACATTAGCAGCGGCACCGGCTTTATTTGAAATCGAGATAAGGTTGTTGCCTCCACCAAGAGCACCGACGATGATTCCTCGGCCATTAAACTGGTTGTAGACAGAAGGGGGTACGTCAGGATTTGCCTGAGAATCGTTGCCGGCCCGCATCACTATTAATTTACCTGCATTCATGGCATTAATGATGGCGCTGTTCTGAGGTTCGGAGAAAACGGTAGCATAAGTAATTGAGATGATGCGTACATCACCACGAGATGCGGCAAGGTTAATGCCTGCAGTGGCGCTGTTAGAATTGGCAAAACGTCTTGAATCAGCAACGCCAATGGGCAGAATTCTGGAATCATAGGCAACACCGATCATGCCCGCACCGTTGAAACCCGCGGCAATAACGCCGGCTATCGAAGTTCCGTGTCCACCTCCTCCATCTACATCAACGGTACTGCCGCCAGCGACTGAAATGACTTTGTCTGCCAGTTCGAAGTGGCTGGCGTTTACCCCTGTGTCGAGTGAAGCAACGACAATCCCACTTCCTGTGGTGCTGTTCCATGCGGGTAAAACATTGATAGCACGCAGTCCCCATTGATTAAGGAATTCCGTAGATGTCGGGTCTGGAGTAGCTGAGAGAGTTTGCCCCGACAGGCTAAGCAGGATAGCAGCGGTAACTGCCTTGCTGAGAACAGATTTAACTTTCATAACATATCACACAAATATTTTATTGGTTCTTATTAAATTAAGGACAACTATGGACCGACGAGTATAGTCATAATTTTTCACAAACTCCAATACTACTCTGTGGCGCCCATCTATAACGGCATGTTTCTGTAAAGGTGCAGAGTATAAATGGAATTTTAGAATGAATTATATAAGCCATATTTGACATAAATATATGCTGAAACATTTGATAATTATCTGAACATTATAGTAACTGTGGCATAGGTAAAGACAAATAGTTACGAATTAAATAATAGATAATTAAACTAATATTGATAAAATGCACATAGATGCTCAGAAAATCAGCTTAAGTTCGATTAATTCACCACAGGCATATATAGCAATGAATCGTAGCGCTTACGACTACACCTGCCAGCATTGAGCAGTAATACAATAAAATATAAAAATAATTAGCTTAATGCAGTGACTATGAGAACCGCATTAATTTATTCTTGCAGGGAGTTCAGGCGTGCGAAATAAATCGGCTTATTCATCACCGGAAAGGCTAAATTTCAAGCAGTTTACTGCTTATGCAGCAGCTCTACTGCTGCTCTTTTTGCTGATTTCCTCCACTTCACTGCATTACTGGGACGAGTATTTTTATATTTACTCGGTCAAGCTGCATGAGCCTGGTGCCCTGTTATCAATGGAAAAAAACCTGTTGGGTTTTTTTCCACCTGGTTTTTTTGCCGGTAAAGTCGGCTTCATTTACCTGCTGGACTGGATAGTAGACCTTACTGATGAAGGAGCCGCAGCCCTGTATGCCGTGCAGGCATTTTTTAGCTTTCTTACCATACTATTCGTCATTACTTCTTATTATTTACTGGCTTTATTATTGCCCCAGCGCGATGCTGTTGCCGTCAGCATTGTTCTGCTTTTTACGCCGCTGGTTATGTATTTTAGTGGGATGGTGTTAACGGAAGTGCCGAGCCTTCCTCTGGCTACCTTTGCCTGTTTCAGTTTTCTGAAAACTTTTGACGGGTCATCAAGAGCAAAGTGGATATGGATCTGGATTGCCACAGCCTCTGTTTTTCTCTTTCTAGCGATCTGGGTTCGGTTCATCTCCGTCATTTTCTTTGCCGGAATGATCCTGGGGCTGTTTGCCATGCACGACCCGCGTTTTCCATTCTGGAAGGTATTCTTTCGTTCGGCAATTACCGGAACTCTGGCTGCCGTCCTCATTGTCATTTTCTGGCTGACAGTCTTAGAAGATCCAGCGGCAAGCATTGCAGGTCTCCTGGGGCACCTGGTTGAGCGTTCCCAGGGTATAGTGATCAGGATCTATGCTATTGCGGTTTTTGTGCAGTTTTTTGGCTTCTATCTGATATTCGCTGTTTGGCGACCCTGGACAGCCATGCATCGCTTTGCCATTGTCTGGCTGCTGTTCACTACTGTGCCTTTTCTTATCGGTTCAAGCTATGCAGAACCACGTTTTTTCTACCTGGCGCTAGTTCCATTTTCAATCCTGGTATGGCTGGGAATGCTCAGGCTTGCGAGCCTCTGGCCAGAGCTTTTTGCAGGGAAAAAAGGCTGGTTTTTATTCGCTGTACTGGTCATTTTAAATCGCTGGATTTTAATCCCACTGATGCCCACTGAGCATGATCAGGGTGCATATAGGGCATTGATGGATAAGTCGATCGCTGAGAGTAATGCGCTATACCTTGTACCATGGCTGTCGGATTATACTTTACTGCGTCTAATGTATCCGGAGCAGGCTATTTATCTTACGGTAAACTGGACAAGAAATGGGGACAAGGACTTCTTGAGTTCAGAGCCATCGAGAAAATGGATCGGAACACCCGGGTATCTGGCAAATATGCAAGAGTTATCCCGCCTGCCATTACCCTGGCGCTATGTAGGATGGGATTACAATCACGTCATAAAGCGAATGCAGTCATATGCCGAATTGGCCGGTTTGTCAGTAGATGGCTTCAAGGAAGGGCAAAAGAACCATTACACTATTACCTGGCCTTGGCAGGAACAGCAGCTGATCAAAACGAAGCTATTCGCTGTCGACAATTACGTAATGTATGATGTTAAGCCAATCAGTGCTAAATGATTCAAGTCACAAACTAATTCCAGCACTGAGAGCGTAACGGCAAACATACATATTTATTCAGCGCTATAGAATAATGCCTCTCCGGGTGCATTGAAGATGGATGTGTTGAAAACATGCTGTTCAAGAAAGATAAGCCTGCAGATCATGTTCTCTATATCTTCGTATCGTTAGCTAAGTTGCAAGCTTATTCCCAGTCAACGAGCTCAAGTTGATTTTCTTTTGCTTTGAGAGTGAGCTTCGCATCAGGATTTACCACTATTCCACGCTGTGCGATCTTTAATAGTGGGAAGTCTGTCTCATGATCACCATATGCCACCAGAATGTTGCTGGCTGGGCGATCCTCTAACCACTGATGAATGCGTTTGAGCTTGGTTTCACCGTAGCAATTTCCACCATCGAGCTCACCGCCGAGGACATCATTATCCCAGGTTGTTCTGGTGCAGATAATGTTTTTAAAACCGAGCATTTCACCCAACGGCTCTACGTAAATGTCCAGGCTGGCAGAAAGCAGAACCAGTTCTGCACCGCTCTCCTGATGTTGTTTTACACACGCAAGCGCGTCGCTGTAAAGTCCGGAAGAAATAACATTCTGGGAAAAAGACAGGGCCCAACCATTAATGGTTTGCTGATCATGCCCAGCCAGAAGGGCGCTCAAAAATCGCTTCTTTAACCAGCTATTGGTCTGTGAACCAAGCTTATGACGAAGCACATCAATTGAAAGTAATGGTAAGCGAGCTAGCTTTAGCGGCTTTCGAGAAATAACATAAAGGAGAAAACGAACGTAAGTATCGTAACGAGTAATCGTTCCATCGAGATCAAAGACGATAATAGCTATTTCGTCGCGAGACTGTTGCTTCATATAGCCGGTGTTTTACTGAACACTTCGCTTAACCACGGTATATCTATGAACATCAACGCGACCATAACAATGGTTGTTATCAAAAGCAGCGTCATCAGGCCCCTGTTTTTATAAAGCTTTTCCGGGTATTGCACCGGACTGTCATAATGAAATCCTATGTGAATATACCAGGCAATAACTGCTGCGATCAGCGGGATAGAGAGAATCAGTTCGGTGCGGTAGCGGATCAGGAAAATACCGAAGAACAGCCCGAAGGCCGCTACGTAGTAGATGATACTGATCAGCAACCGTTCTTCCGTGTAATGCTTGAATGACATACGATATTCCCCTGCCTGGACAGGGTCATCGATATGTCGATATTCTGCAAAGCGCTTAACCGCCATAAAAAAGGCGCCTATCATCCAGTAGGCAAAGACCAATGATATTGGTGGAATAAGGGCCGTACCGGTAGCATACCAGCCAAGCAAAAGGCGAAGAGGGTTGTTTAACGATTCAGAAAGCACATCCAGGTAAGGCTTATCCTTGGTACGTACAGGTTTTATATTGTACAGACAGCCCATTAACCAGAGTATAGCTGCTGAGGTAAAAAAAGCGGTCCCCAGCATTAATGAGCCGAACACCCCCGCTGCTCCCAGTAGCAGCCATTCAATATAAGCGATCTTAATATTGACACGTCCGGATGGAACGGGTCGATTACATTTTACCGGGTGTTTTTTATCGGTATCCGCGTCGAGGACTTCATTCAGTACGTAATAGCTTGAAGCAACTAGCCCTACGAGTAAAAAGGCTAATAGCAATCGGGGCAAAAGTTCGGCAGACCAGACACCCTGGTCAAGATATAAGGCCATGACGATGCCGGGCAGCATAAAAACATTTTTGAACCAGTGATCAACACGGGCGATCTGTAAATATGGGTTGCTAAGGAGTGACATTGGTAATATCTAATATAATCAATGGTTTAGTGAGGAAGTGGAGAGAAAGAATACATGCTGCGTAATTTCTCCTAAAGTTTTAGAATCATACCATTATCGCTATCAGGCTTCCAAATGAAGGGGTATCTGATAATTGCGTGCTTGTATGAGTATGACAGGTGCCGTTGTGGAATAGCAGCAATTACGACAACCTCAAAAATTCCCTGAGGCAGTTTGTCATTCTTAACCTGCAGGACAAGAAAATACCGGCGCATCGTGCACTACATATACAATTGCTATAGCGGGTATAAACGACAGTAAAATACTATAAATATCCTTCACTCCGATACCACTCGGCCGTTTTGGACAGGCCTTCATCAAGGCCAACCTTGGGCTGATATCCCAGTTCTTTTTTCGCCCGGGTAATGTCGAAGGCACGGTTCTGTCTATACCAGTCAACACGCCTGGGAAAAATCGGAGGTGTAATTTTAAAAGGTTTGCATGCTTTTTCGAATACGTGTCCTGCAACAATCAGCGGCCATATGGGGAAATGCTGTATTTTTACATCGACACCGAGAGCTTTACCTATCCTTCTCACCAGGTTTTCGATGGAAACATATTCTTCATCGGCAATGAGAAAAGTCTGGCCATCACCTTTACCTGGCTCCATAGCCAGCATATGCGCATCCACCAGGTTTTCCACATAGAGTGGGTGATACAAGGTTTTGCCGCTGCCGAACATCGGGAATTTGCCCTTGTTAACGCGTTTAAAAATCATATAAAAACGTTCAGGGTCACCGGGTCCATAGATCGCGGTGGGTCTTATGATGACCGTTTTCATTCCCCTTTTTGCAAACTCATTAACCACCGGCTCAGCAGCATATTTGGTCTGTTGATAATAGTCTGCGGCATTGATAGGTGCATCTTCATTAGCAGGTGGGTTTTCAACATTTCCGTGCACACCGCAAGTGCTGCAGTAGATGAATTTACTTACCCCCTGTTTTTCAGCAGCTTCGAGGACGTTACGTGTTCCGCCAACATTAATTTCATCGTAATAGCTATTTGGTACGTCAAGTTCCCTGAATGCCGCAGCCAGATGCTGGACGATATCGACACCCTGCATGCATTTTTCAACCACGTCCTTATCTGCCACGCTGCCAATAACCACCTCGGCACCCATGTCGCGTAGTTCATCGGTTGCCAGCCCTTCCTTATAATCAAGTGCTACAACTTCATGGCCTTCATTGATCAGGCGCCTGACTAAAGCCTTGCCTGTAAAACCTGTACCACCCGTTACCAGTACTCTCATCTACTAACCTCTAAAGAAATCGTTTTCGTGACGTTGATTCTATATCCTGTGACAAACATGAATAATAAATGTCTTGAATCTTCTTACCCGCGGCATCCCATGAAAACTCATCATAAGCAAGTTTTCTTGTTGCAGCGCTCGCTTCAGCAGCCTTGGCCGGGTCAGCGAGTACAGCCTCTATCTGGTCAGTCAACGATACGTGTTTTGTTGACTCATAATAGCCAAAATCGCCCAGTATTTGCCTGTTGCTTGCTGTATCAAAGCAGACGACAGGCAGTCCTGCACCCATATAGTTCAGTATTTTCCCGCTCGCTTCACCAGAACCGGAAAGCTTTGGCTCAACAGCTATATCAGCAATCTCGAGATAGGCCCCGAGCTTTTCATAAGGCACGCGACCCACGACGGTACATCTGTCCAGCAATCCGTTTCGGGTACAAAAATCACGTAATTTCTGCTCAGGATAACCAACTACCAGGAAGTGGCACTGTGTGTTGCGCTTGCTGGATTCCAGTATAGTGTCGCACAGATATGTGAGCCCTTTAGCTTCGACCAGACCACCAGTGTAAAGAATAATCGATTTGTCATCAGGTAATGACAGCTCTTTTATTACAGCCTTATCCTCACTGTGATCAAATTCATCAGCACCATCATTGACGAGGTTGACGTTTGCCATGTTAACGTTAAACTCGTTGCGCAAGATATCAAGACTGTTTTGTGACGAACACACAATCTGGTCTGGCATACGAAGAATTAAAGATTCTATATAACAGAATAGATTTCTTAAAAAACCGAACTTTTTAAAATATCCGTGTGCTTCCAGCTCACCCACAAGGCTTCCCTGCATATCAAACACCAGTGGAATTTTTTGCCAGAAAAATAAAAGCCTGGCAGTCCAGCCCAGTAATGCTCCTTCATGCAGATGAGTATGAATAATGTCCGGTTTTCTGCGTGCAATAAGTGCGCAGACTTTGAAAAACAGTAATATGTCTGCAAGGTATTTAAACACGGAAGGGCCGGCTTCCTGTTTTGTATATCCGGGAATTGCAGCAGTGCGAACTATTTCAATATCGTCGACATCTCGTCCAAGATTGTAAGTGCAAAGAACGTTTGTCACTAAACGTTTGTTAAGTGCATTAATAATGCCTCGAATGCGTACATGGCAACCTCGATCTGAAAAAAATGGCGTAGGTGCGATGTGCAGCACTTTGATGGGGCGACCTTCCGGTTGTGTTTTATTTAGCGAATCCATTGCAATTGTTTACGGCGCGTGCCCATTAGCTGGAAAAGCTTTTAAGGTTTGAGCCACTTCTTTATTCTTGCGCTGCTGGCTCCAGCCCAGTTCTTCCCCCATCAGGTTTGCGCAATATTGCAAAACCTCCTTGCCCGGATTTCCCAGGGTGCCCAGACCTGTGCGCCGAAAAATAAAATCATCCAGATGGCAGGCCATTTCATTTCTGGCTGAATAAATAACTTCAGCTGCCACAACCAGCCTGCCAGGCAGTAGTTCCTGGGCAAGAGTATTGTCTGATTCGATTAAACTCATAACCCGGTGAATGTCTGTGCCATAGTTGGTAACCAGATTAATAATAATCTTATCTGGCAGAATGGCGCTATAGCGTGCACATTGTTCTGATCTGAAAAACGCTATATCGTCAATGTTGCCTGAATTCAGTTTTGCATTGCGCGTCGCGCATGGGCCCGATGGTTTATTCAAGCGTGGTGTAATTTTATCAAGTGCCTTTTCTGCCAGTAGCCTGGCAGTGGTGAATTTAGCACCAAATACGGATACAAGGCCGTCGAGACTATCGGTTTCTGCATGATCAATGATCTGGTACTCGCCTGTACCCTGGTACACATTGGTATTGATAACATCATCAATTAATGGATATATGCCCACATAGGCATGCAGTACATCCTCTCTTTGTAAGACATCTTTACCCATTGCCGAGTTAATATCGCTTAGCATTTCATCGATGTCAATTTCAGTGGCGCATACATCATCTAACGCACCATCATACGACTTATAGGTTGTTCCGATTAATGAGTGACCACGCCACGGTATAATGAAAACATGTCGTCCACCCCGGTTGATGACTGCCTGGTTCTGTTTTTGGGTTGGTAAGGCAACGGCATGCCCCTGTGTTAGCTGACGTGTAATGATATGCGCTCCCTTTGAATATGCATTGACAACGCCTTCGACATTTTTCCCCTGTCCAATATTATGATTTAGCAATGGGATCCAGGGGCCTGCCGCATTGACTACCAGGCGGGCCCTGATATCAAAGGCATCTCCACTCAGCAGGTCTCTGACCTTAACGCCGCTGATGCACCCTTTCCGTGCTTCCAGGAAAGATTCTACTGCAAGGTAATTGGCAATGTTTGCGCCATGTCTGTGTGCCGTTTCCAGAAACGCCAGTGTCATTCTTTCAGAACTGAACATATGACACTCATAAAATACGACCCCGCCGGTTATGTCATCAGGCTCAAGATCAGGTACCGCATCGATAACTTCCTGTCTGGAAAGAAAATGACTTGTCGGCAATTTTTTAGACGGATCGCTAAGAATCCGATCCTGTCCTGTACATGTAGCCTGATACAGGATCATTGCCGCTTTCATTACCAGCTTACTCTTGCTGAATTTTTTATACGTGGGGATTATGAACGGAATATAATATGTCAGGTGCGGGGCCAGCTGCTGAAAATACATCCTTTCTTTTGCAGACTCACGCACTTTCGCAAAATTTAGCTGTTGCAGGTAACGTATACCACCATGCAGCAATTTTGATGAAGCTGATGAGGTCGCAGCACCGAAATCACTTTTTTCAACCAGTGCCACTCTCAACCCGCGCAGTGCAGCATCAGCGGCAAGACAGGCGCCCGTGATACCCCCGCCAATAATGACAAGATCAAAGGTTGCTTGTTCGAGTTTTTCAAGGTTTCTCTTCATTTGTTAGATTGTTATATTTTAAAATTAGTGAAGTGAAAACGTCATCCTGCCATCATATATGATAGTAATCGTAATGAATGACTACTGTCTCACTGCATCCAGCCTCTTTTACCTGTGGCAAGCCATATTATCCAGTCATAACGAAAAAAATCCTGCTTCTGTTGAAAAAAAAACACTCTACATTTAATTACGGTCAACGGCTACGTTTGGATATCAGTTTCCCGGTGTTTGCACCAGAGTATCAGCGAGTTGAAGAAAAAGGGGGGGCGTTGATCGACCTGGTTAATTATAGAAATATGCTCTCCGTCGACATGAATGCTGCACTGATTCTATATATAATTGTTCTATATATAATTGCCACCGGTCACTTGGAATTAGTGTTCGCAACTGACTCCTGCATACAAGCACCATGCAGGCCTTTTTATCAACCCAGTTTGCGCTGATTTTCCATGATAATATTTTTAACAATATAGATATGCTATTTGTCCCGCAGTGTGCTGATGAAGGTGAAGGTATCGTGTGGAAAAAGCACAAGTGGAAAATATTTACCTCTAAGTTCTTTTTTATACAGAGAGTGTTTCACTGTTTAATGAGCCGGCTCGGCCATTATCTGATATCGCGTGGAATTCGAGTATCGACGAAAATTTCTCGATGAATGGAAAAAAACAGCAAACAATGCCCTGAATTCAAAAAATTACTAATTAAAGTCTGGGTTTTATACACGGCGCTGTTAGAATACGCTGCACTTACTATTTTCACCAATAACCTTACCAAGTAACCCTGCTGAAAATGACAAAACGAACACGATTTGCTCCCAGTCCAACCGGATATCTCCATGTCGGCGGCGCTCGCACCGCACTGTTTTCCTGGCTGCATGCCCGCAAGCATGGCGGTGCGTTTGTCCTGCGTATTGAAGATACTGACCTTGAGAGATCAACGGCAGAATCTGTCAATGCAATCCTTGAAGGCATGACCTGGCTGGGGCTGGAATATGATGAAGGGCCGTTTTACCAGACAAAACGTTTTGACCGTTACAACGAAGTCATCGATGAATTGATGGAGAAGGGTCTTGCCTATCGCTGTGGCTGCTCGCGAGAGCGTCTCGATAAATTACGTGAAGAGGCAATGGCGAATAAGCAAAAGCCCCGTTACGATGGCCACTGCCGTGACCTCGATGTTAATCCCGATACCCCGCATGTTGTTCGCTTCCTTAATCCGCAGGACGGCATCGTCGTCGTTGACGACATGGTGCGAGGCAGGGTGACATTTGATAATGCCGAGCTTGATGACCTGATCATCCGCCGCACTGATGGTTCACCGACATACAACCTGACAGTGGTGGTCGATGACAGTGATATGAATATTACCGATGTCATTCGAGGCGATGACCACCTGAACAACACACCCAGGCAGATCAACATTCTTAAAGCCCTCAACAAAGAGATTCCCCGTTATGCTCATTTGCCGATGATTCTCGGTGATGATGGTGCGCGTCTGTCCAAACGGCACGGTGCGGTCAGCGTGATGCAATACATGGAGCAGGGAATACTGCCTGAAGCACTGCTGAATTATCTCGTTAGGCTGGGCTGGTCGCACGGTGATCAGGAGGTGTTTTCGCAGGATGAACTGATTCAGCTGTTTGATATCGATGCAGTCAATAAGTCCGCCTCCAGCTTTAATACTGAGAAACTGTTATGGCTAAATCAGCACTACATTAAGGAAGCCGATCCACTGCATATTGCCCACCTGTTGAGTCCTCACCTGGGACGCATGGGGATAGATCCAACAGACGGGCCTGAACTTGTGAAAGTTGTTATTGCTCAGCAGGAGCGCTCGAAAACGCTGGTTGAAATGGCAGAAATCAGCGAGTTTATCTATCGTGACTTTGACGACTTTGATGAAAATGCAGCTAAAAAGAATCTGCGGCCGGTTGCCAGGGTGCCGCTGGAAAAAATGAAGCAGG
>Ga0316191_10003029_pt1 | contig 12311 bp, 10 predicted proteins | sample Eddworburr2cm_MG_FD_204928 | JGI IMG/M metagenome (GOLD analysis project Ga0316191, IMG submission 204928) | Coastal sediment microbial communities from Maine, United States - Eddy worm burrow 2 cm | ecosystem: Environmental > Aquatic > Marine > Coastal > Sediment | place: USA: Maine...
CAATATTGGCGCGGATTTGCGGCAGGTTGGAGCGATTAATGGCGCCCGTGTGCAAGTCAATTCCGACATCGGCTTTTGCAACAATCTCGCTAAGAAAGGTATTAGCCAAGCGCGACGCGATGGAGCCCTTGGCGCTACCCGGAAATGATCGATTGAGGTCGCGCCGGTCGGGCAGGTAGCGCGACTGATTAAGAAACCCATGCACATTGACGACGGGTATGGCGATAAGCGTCCCGCGAATAGATTTGAGCGCTTTTCGTTTCAGTAGCCGCCGTATGATTTCGACGCCGTTCAATTCGTCACCATGCACTGCCGCAGAAACAAAAAGAATCGGGCCGGCGCGATTCCCGCATACTACTTTGACCGGCATAGCCAGCGACGTGCCCGTATACAGGTCAGCAACCGGCAATTCAATGGATGCTCGTGTTCCTCGCTTAACAGTGGTATCGCCGATGGTAATGGACTTATTGATTGTCATGGCTCATTTCTTTTTCTTTTTAAGACGTTTGCCGAGGCAATAAGAACGCGACGGGTCTACGACCATGCGCCCGCGTAATGCCGTTCTGCCGAGTAACATGCGAAACAACATGTCATCGCGCGATGTCAGTGTCATTTCGATTGACCACATATGTTTGCCGATGCGAACCGGGGTTTCGATGACGAAGCGTTGCTCGCTGCGGCCGCCAGAGTCCCGGACTTTGCGCTCGTCTATGACGTCGGCAACGCAAACGACAACGGATTCATTGTCGTGCTGATTCGGGTGTAATTTGAATTCCACGCGGCGCTTTCCGGCTTCGGTAAACGGCCTGACCTCGAATGCATGCAACGCAGATGTTCGAGCGCCGGTGTCTACTTTCGCCTTGATATTGCGCAAACCGAGTTCGGGCAGTTGCACGTACTCGCGCCAGCCCAGAGTCAGCAATTCGCATTTATGGTCGGTCATTACAATGACATTACAGGAAGAACGAGGCTGGCGAGACTCTGCGGCACGGCACCGTTTTCATCCCAGGTTTTATTTTGCCACTTCTCCATAATTTTTCCTTGAGCGTTGGTTGAAATTTCTATCGTCGTTACTGATCAGGCACTAGAATGCGACATGCTTGAAAGCCGAAGTCTGCACTTATTCCTAGCCGTTTCAATGGGAAATGTAAATCGATGAACCGATCACTGGCACCCGTCGCCGCATTGCTCATCAGCACCTCGATTCTACTCACGGGACAGGGGCTGCAGGGTACTTTATTGCCGGTCAGGGCCACGCTGGAGAACTTCACGACGCTGGCTATTGGCGCCATGGGTGCCGCTTATTTTTTTGGCTTCACGCTCGGCTGTCTTAAGGGCGGTGCGCTCATTGGCAAGGTAGGGCACGTGCGCGTGTTCCTGGCGATGACGGCGCTCGCGTCAGCTATTCCGCTCCTTCATGGTCTCCTGTTGACACAGTGGGCCTGGAGTCTGATGAGACTGGTTACCGGATTCAGCTTCGCCGTCATCTATATCGTGATAGAGAGCTGGCTTAACGAACGTTCGACAAATGAAAACCGCGGCTTTGTGTTTTCGATTTACGCAATGATTACCCTAACCGTTTTGGCTATCGGTCAGATGATGACGCTGCTATATGACCCGTCAGGGCTGCAACTTTTCGCCATTGCTTCTGTGCTTGTTTCGGTTGCGGCGATACCGGTGGCCTTGTCCGCTTCACCGACACCTGCGGCACCACTGGCAGCCGAAGTCGATCTGAAGCGGCTGTTCCAGGTTTCGGCAACGGGAACGATTGGCTGCCTGGCAACAGGGTTGGTAAACGGGTCATTCTGGGCGCTCGCGCCTGTTTTCGTACAGGGTGCCTCAGGCAATGTAACCCTCGCGGCGTGGTTTATGACGTCTGCTGTCATTGGCGGGGCAATCACGCAGTGGCCGCTCGGTGCGGCCTCAGATCGCTTCGGCCGGCGTTCCGTGCTGGTTGGTATCGTATTGGTCGCCGGTTTGGCCAGCGTGGTCCTTGTGGCTTTTTCCAGTGGCATTTCTTTCCTGGTGATTAACTTGCTCGGTGTTTTCTGGGGTGCGATGGCGTTTCCTCTTTACGCGATCTCTGTTGCATTCGCTAACGACTATGCTGAGCCCAGCGAGTATGTGAATGTTTCAAGTGGCCTGCTCTTTATGTATGGCATTGGCGCTACTCTTGGACCATTTCTTGCCTCGGCGCTCATGACGGCGACCAGCTTCACCGGCTTGTTCCTGTTTGCGGCATGCATTTACGCCTTGTTGCTGACAGTCGCCCTGATAAGGGCTGTTATCCGCCGCGGTGTATTGATTGAGGACCCGGTTTCATTCAGTGCATCATTGTCGGCAGCCAGAACGTCTTCACAGGTTTACGAGGAAGAAGTCTTACAGTCTGACTAATCAGACCAGGAGTAGCCGTGATCAGTATCCGGGGAAAGATAGTCTCTGCAGTGGCAGTCTTCCTGCTCGTCTCGCCCGTCTGGGCCGATGCCTACAGCGATGCGCGCGCCGAACTGGTCACCGCCTATCAAGCCGAGAACTTCGCGGCCATGCGACAGGCAGCCGACAGGGCGTTGCTGGCGCGTCCGGGTTACCCCAGCGCTGTTTTCAATCGAGCTTTGGCTGAAGCGCTGGATGGCGACACTGCTGCGTCATTGTCTACGCTGATGGAACTGGCCGAGTCGGGTGTTGATTTCCGCGCTGCCGAGACCGAAGAATTTGCGCCCTTGCAGGCCCTGGACGGGTGGCCGGCCTACGAGCAACTCATAGCAGAGTTGAACGAACCGGTTGGCAATGCGTCAATTGCTTTCACCCACGACTTGCCCGATTTCGTCCCCGAGGGCATCGCGATCGGTAGCGGCGGCGAGTTGTACCTTGGCAGCATTCGGTATGGACAGGTTGTGCGCGTCGACGACACGACGACAATACTGAGCAACGCGAACGATCACTGGAGCGTATTCGGGATGCGTTTGAACGGCGCCGGTGAGCTCTGGTTCGCCAGCGCCTCAGTTCCGGAATATGCAGCGATCGACGACGAGAGCAGGGGCAGTACCGGACTTTTCCGGCTGGAACTGGAGAGCAAAGAAATCACTCACAGGGCGTTATTGCCGCCGAGTGACAAGCCGATGGTGCTTGGTGACCTGGTTCTTATTGACGACGATACGATCCTGGCGACCGAGAGTCTTACCGGCGCACTGTATCGATACTCCGTCTCGCGCGCGGAGTTCAGTGAATTAGTTGGCGCGGGTTCACTGCGTTCCATGCAGGGTTTGGTCATGGACCAATCCGGCGACTACCTTTACGTGGCTGACTATGTGGGTGGACTATTCAGGATTTCGCTGAGCGACAACTCGATCGCACGTGTTCAGGCTGACGATTCGGTCAGCCTGTTTGGCATTGACGGCCTGTATCGATATGGCAATGAATTGATCGCGATTCAAAATGGTATACGGCCGCATCGAGTCGTCGCTTTTTCGTTGGCAGACAATGGGCTCGAAATCACCAGCAGTCGCATTCTCGCTCGAAATCTGCCGGAGTTTGATGAGCCGACACTTGGCCAGGTCGTTGGTAAAGAATTCTACTTCGTTGCCAACAGCCATTGGAATCGCTTCGATCGTGACGGCAATCTGCCAGCCGGACTGGCTGGGCCGATCGTGCTGAAAATTAAACTTTAGAAGCGGCGCTGCTACTGCCCACACACCGGGCAGTCCGCGCGCTTGGCGATCGAGACCGACCGAAACTCGCCACTCATTGCATCGAACAGGCGCAAGACACCACGTGGCGAGTCGAGACCAGCGAGAAACTTAAGCGCCTCGATCGCCATCAGCGTGCCGATGGCACCGGGTACCGGTCCCAAGACGCCGTTGCCTGCGCAATTCTCAAGCGATTCATCCGCTTCTCGATAGAGGCAGCGATAGCACGGTGAGGTCGCATAATTCGGACCGAATTCGGTGAGTTGTCCCTCGAATCGAATCGCAGCTCCCGAAATGAGGCAGGTACTCGCCTGGACACAGGCCTCGTTTACCTGAAAGCGGGTCGCGAAATTGTCCGAACCATCGAGCACAACATCGGCACGCGCGACGGTTTCTGCCAGTGCAGTATCGTCCAGGCGCCGCGTAATAGCCGTGATCTGAATATCGGGATTCATGTGTTGCAGTCGGGCTACGGCCTGGTCAGCTTTTGATTTGCCAACGTCTTCCGGCCCGAACAGTGTTTGCCGGCCGAGATTGGTCGCGTCAACGGTGTCGAAGTCGCACAGCAGCAAATGGCCAACACCGCTCGCCGCCAGGTAGCTGGCTGTCGCGCAGCCAATGCCGCCAACACCAATCAAAAGCGCGGTGCCGGCGGCAATTCGGTCCTGACCCGCGGGGCCGACTTGCGACAGGGCGAGGTGGCGAGCGTGTCTGGTCAGCTGCGGATTGCCGGGCATTTAGTCGTCGATCGTGACTTCCGAAATCGTCACCGTGTCGAGCGGCACGTCCTGATGTCCGCCTTTGCTGCCGGTGGCGACCGCGGCGATTTTGTCGACAACATCCATACCAGCCGAAACCCTGGCAAACACGGCGTAGCCGAAGTCGCGACTACCATGGTTGAGGAAATCGTTGTCGCTGATGTTGATAAAGAACTGCGAGGTGGCGCTGTCAACGACGCCGGTACGCGCCATCGCCAGCGTTCCGCGAACATTTGACTCACCGTTGTCAGCTTCGTTCTTGATCGGGTCCCGTGTCGGCTTGCTGGACATGTTTTCGTCCATACCGCCGCCCTGGATCATGAAATTTGGAATTACGCGATGAAAAATAGTGCCATTGTAATGACCGTCGGCGGCGTACTGACGAAAGTTCTCGCAACTGATCGGTGCTTTATCTTCAAGCAATTCGACCGAGATGTCGCCGTGGTTGGTTTTGATCGTAATCATGTTTTCTCACTGGTTAGGAAAATGTGCGCTGCTCACCCGCGGCAGCCCAGAATAGTCATCGTAGCATTGGATGTCCTGCCAGCCATACGACAAAAGAACATCGGCAACCGAATCTTTTTGATCTGCGCCATGTTCGAGCACTAGTAAACCACCGTCCTCAATGACAAGCGGACAGGTTCTGGCCAGGGTTGTAATGGCGTCCATACCATCTGCGCCAGCCGCGAGCGCCAATCGCGGTTCTGCGCGCAGAGCGTCCAGCGCCTCGTCATCCTCGGCAACGTATGGGGGATTCGAGACGATCACCCTGAATTGCCGGCTAGCCACGGGCTCGGTCCAGTTGCCATGCACGAATTCGACATTGCTGGCCGACACGTAGTTGGCGTTGGCCTGCGCAACCCGCAACGCGTCCTCGCTGATGTCGACTGCGGTAACCGCGCACAGCGGGCGCTCCCGGGCTATCGCCATCGCAATCGCACCGCTGCCGGTCCCAAGGTCGAGGAGTTGCCATTCCGCTTTGCGCGGAATTTCCCGCAGCGCGATGTCGACGAGAAGCTCGGTCTCCGGACGCGGTACGAGCGTCGCTGGCGTTACCAGCAGTTCCATTGACCAAAACTCTTTTACGCCAGTGATATAGGCCATGGGCTCGCCCGCCAGACGCCGGGCAAGCGTTTGTTCGAGCCGCCCGAGCGCTGCGTCGTCAAGGGTTTCTTCAGGATGCGCGAACAAATAGCTGCGCGGCATGTCGATGGCGCGCGCGAGCAGCAATTCGGCATCAAGGCGGGCAGATTCACTAATCTCTTGCAGGCGTGCAGTGGCATTTGTCACCGCTTTTTGGATCGAAACAGGGTCACTCATGGCGGAAGATCACGTACACTCGCTGGCAAATCCAATCGAGACTATACGTCATGCAAGTCTATTCCAACGTTCTGGATATGGTCGGCAAAACGCCGATGCTCGAGGTCAATAAGATCGATACGGGCTTGTGCCAGTTGTTCCTCAAGCTCGAGCTCGCAAATCCAGGTGGTTCGGTCAAAGACCGGATCGGCATTTCCATGATCGAAGAGGCCGAGCGTCGCGGCGATATTCAACCCGGCGACACGATCGTCGAGGCGACCGCCGGCAACACGGGTATCGGGCTGGCGCTGGTCGCGGCGCAAAAAGGCTATCAACTGATTCTGGTTCTTCCCGACAAAATGAGTCAGGAGAAGATTTTCAATCTTCGCGCCATGGGCGCAGAAGTCGTGTTGACCCGTTCCGATGTTGCGAAGGGGCATCCGGAGTATTACCAGGACCTCGGCAAAAGTATTGCGGAGGAAAAAGGCTGTTACTTCATCAATCAATTCGGCAATCCGGATAACCCACTTGCGCACGAGAAGACAACGGCACCCGAGATCCTCGAACAGCTGGATGGCAAGGTCGACGCGATTGTAATGGGCGTCGGATCGAGCGGCACGGTCTCGGGTTTTTGCAAGTATCTCGATGAGCACGCCCCGAATGTCGAGATTATTCTGGCGGATCCGGTGGGTTCGATACTCGCCGAGTACATTAATACCGGCAATCTCAGTGACAAGAGCAGCAGCTGGCTCGTCGAGGGCATTGGCGAGGATTTCATTCCGGAAATTGCGAATTTTTCGAAGGTGACGAAAGCGTATTCAATCAGCGATGCGGAGTCATTCGCCGCAGCGCGGGACTTGCTCAAGAAAGAGGGAGTTCTGGCCGGCTCCTCGTCCGGTACCTTGCTGTCGGCCGCGCTCAAGTATTGCCGCGAACAAACGGAAGCCAAGCGCGTCGTGACGTTCGCCTGTGATACCGGCAACAAGTATCTGTCCAAGCTGTTTAACGATTTTTGGCTGGAAGATCAGGGGTTTATAAAGCGTGAGGAGAAGGGTGACCTCAGCGACCTGGTGGGCCGGCCGCATGATGAACGCGCGACGATCACTGTAGGCCCCGGAGATGTCCTTACAACGGCGCATAACCGTCTGCGCAACGCCGGGTTTTCGCAATTGCCGGTAATGGACGAGGGCAATCTTGTCGGAGTGGTGACTGAGGAGACGATCATTCAGCATGTCTACGGTCAGCCGGACCTCATGAATGCGCCGGTCGCCGACGCGATGCAAACGGCGTTTATCAAACTGGATAAGAACACCAGCGTAAATAACCTGGTATCGATGCTGCAGGTGCAACCGTATGCGGCGATTCTCGACGGCGATCATTTCCTCGGCCTGGTTACGCGCTCAGACGTATTGAATTACCTGCGACGACAGATGCAGACCGCGGCGGGTGCATGAACGATTTATCGCCCGACGACGTCCTGAAGTTCTGGTTTGAGGATATCGAGCATTCCAGTTGGTTTCGCAAGGATCCTGATTTCGACCGGGACCTCGAACTGCGTTTCGGCGACCTGCTCGTGCTTGCCAAAGATGGTCAGCTCGACGACTGGTGTGCCTCGCCTAAAGGACGGCTGGCTTTAATTGTGGTTCTCGATCAGTTTTCGCGAAACATATTCCGCGAATCAGGTGACGCGTTCGCTGCGGATTCCATGGCGCTCAAACTGTGTGTGGAAGGCATCGAGACACGCCAGGATCGGGAACTTACGCTCGAGCAGCGATCGTTTTTCTATCTTCCGCTGCGCCACGCGGAAGACCTCGAGATGCAGGAACTTGGATTGACCAAGACCAGGGAACTCAATGATGCGGGTTACGGCACTGACAAGTACGCCCTCAATCACCTGGAGATAATCCAGCGGTTCGGACGGTTTCCGTACCGCAACAAAGTTCTGGGCCGGCGCAATACGCCCGACGAGGAAGTCTATCTCGCGGATGGAAAGGCCGGTTTTTAACAGGAGTAACTACGATGTCTGGCTACAAACTTACCTACTTTGATTTTGACGGCGGGCGCGGCCAGCCAATCCGCGTCGCTCTCCACGCAGCAGGCATTGAATTTGAAGATAACCGCCTCTCATTCGCCGAGTTCGGTGAGATGCGCGAGAGCACACGCTTCAGTGCGCTACCTGTCCTGAATATCGATAATGAGGCAGTTACTCAGTCCAGTGCTATTTTGCGATATGTGGGCAAGATGGCCGGCCTGTATCCCGCCGATGATCTGCAAGCCCTTTACTGTGACGAAGTAATGGATGCCGTAGAGGACCTCAGTCATCACATGGGGACTACGTTCGGATTACAGGGAGAGGAACTGCGACTGGCGCGCGAGAAGTTGGTGGACGGATGGCTATCGATATTTCTGCGCGGTCTGGACGAACTCTTGAGCCGCGGAGGCGGGGAGTACTTCGCCGCCAATAGCCTGACCGTGGCGGACCTGAAGGCTAGCTATGTAATTCGCTGGTTGTGCTCGGGAAGTCTGGATCACATCCCGGCCGACATTGTGCAACAGGTGGCGCCGGGTCTTGTGGACCATCAGCAGCGAGTCGAGAGCGACAGTCGGGTAGTGGCTTACTACGCTGCTCGTTCCTAATAGCTCAGTCGTTAAGCGCCGCGAGTTGATCGGCCTGGTATTCGTTGATTAACGGCTGCACGACCTGATCCAGCTGGCCCTCGAGGATCTCGTCGAGCTTGTACAACGTCAGGTTAATGCGGTGATCGGTGACACGACCTTGCGGGTAGTTATAGGTTCGAATGCGTTCCGAACGATCACCCGAACCCACCTGCAATTTCCGTTGCTCGGCCTGCTCAGTTGCCTGTGCCGCGGTTTTCGCATCCAGCAGGCGCGCCTGCAATAAGGACATCGCCCGGGCGCGGTTCTTGTGTTGCGACCGCTCATCCTGACATTCGACAACGATCCCGGATGGCAAGTGCGTCAGGCGCACGGCGGAGTCCGTCTTGTTCACGTGCTGTCCGCCGGCACCCGATGCCCGATACGTATCAACACGCAGATCGGCCGGGTTAATCGCTTCGGCCTCAACCTCATCGGGCTCTGCCAAGACCGCAACGGTGCACGCGGACGTGTGAATGCGGCCCTGTGATTCGGTGGCTGGCACCCGCTGCACACGGTGCGCTCCGGATTCGAATTTCAGTTGGCCGTAAATGTCGCTGCCTGTGATGCGACTAATGATTTCTTTGTAACCGCCGTGCTCGCCCTCGCGGGCGCTAATGATCTCGACATTCCAGCGCATATTCTCCGCGAACTTGGAGTACATGCGAAACAAGTCGCCGGCGAAAATTGCCGCTTCATCACCGCCGGTACCTGCGCGAATTTCCAGGAAGATATTGCTTTCGTCGTGCGGGTCGGCGGGTATCAGTGATTTTTGCAGGTCGAGCAGTAATTTATCGCGGCGAACGGTCAGGTCATCCAGCTCTTCGTGACCCATCTGGCGAATTTCTTTGTCGTCGTCGTCTGCCATCTCCCGGGCGCTGGCAATATCGTCAGTCAGCGTCTCGAACGCAGTAAATAATTTGACGATAGGTTCTAGTCGCGAATATTCCTTCGATAGCTCGCGAAACTGATTCTGGTCGGAAATGACACCGGGATCGGCGAGTAAGCCGGCAATTTCCTCGAAGCGGTCGCTAACCGACTCCAGTTTGAAACGAATGGAGTCTTTCACGTCAGCCCTTTTCCTTGTCGTCGATGTCGAACAGACTTCTGGCTGCGTCGATGATCGCCTGCTCCTCGGCTTCGCCAGCGGCACGGAGCCGCACGCTCGGATGATGCAATATCTTTTTCATTAGTGACGCCGTTGCATACTCGATGACCTCATGGCTGTCGACGCCCTTGTTGAGTCGTCGTTCCGCGTCGCGCAGAACCTCGTCGCGAATAGACTCACAATGCTCGCGCAGTGCAGTGATTACGGGAGACACTTGCTTGGCGCGATTGATCGTCAGGTAGCGGTTGATTTCGTCATCGAGGATACGGTTTGCATCAACCGCCGCGGCTTCGCGACTCGTTTGACCGTCCTGAATAACCTTTTGTAAGTCATCAATAGTGTAGAGATAGACATCGTCGAGTTTGGCAACCTCCGCCTCGATGTCCCGCGGCACCGCAATGTCGACTGCGAAAACGGGTTTGCGCTTACGCGTCTTCATTGCCGCTTTGACCTGCGCGACCGTGACAACGGGCTCCGGGCTCGCCGTCGATGTAATCAGGATGTCGGCTTCTGGAAGCGTACCGTCGAGTTCGGACAACGGCAGTGCATAACCACCAAACTGGCTGGCGAGCAGACGTGCCCGCTCGACATCCCTGTTGGCAACAAACAGGCGGCCAATATCTTTGCCATGCAGGTGTTTGGCCACGAGCTCAATGGTTACCCCCGCACCAACCAGCAATGCTGTGTGTTGATTGAAGCCTGCAAAAAATTGCTGCGCCAGCCTAACGGCTGCAGATGCGACCGATACCGGGTTGGCGCCGATTTCCGTGTCAGTGCGAACTTTCTTGGCGACAGAGAATGTATGTTGGAACAAACGACTCAATTGCTGGCGTACAGCGCCGGCCTGTTGGGCATCCCGATAGGCGTTTTTCAGTTGGCCGAGAATCTGCGTCTCGCCCAGCACCATAGAATCCAGGCCGCAGGCGACGCGGAAGATGTGTCGAATCGCCTCGTCGGCGTCAAAAGTGAACAGGGAGTCTGCAAATGCGGGATTGAGATTGCGCTCGTCATGCAGCCAGTCCCTGAGCCGCTCGCGCCCATCGTCGTCGCAAATTGCGTAAAGCTCGGTCCGATTGCAGGTCGACAAAAGAACGGCTTCGTTCACGCCGGCCAGATCTTTCAGGCGCACGACAGCCCGGCCGACCTCATCACCCGCGAAAACGACTTGTTCGCGAACTTCGATAGGTGCCGTGTTATGGTTCAGCCCGAGTATTTGCAGCCGCATAGTTGATAATTGTATGCGAACTGACGGCTCAGTTCCTTGTCTGTGATACCTATACAGCGCAATAATGCTCGGCGATTCAGATGACCTATAGAGTTCGAATGCACCACACCCGTTACCAAGTACCCGCAATTCTAATGATTGCGGCGATTATTCTTGCCCTGCCGGCGTTCGCGCAGAGCGGGGTCGCCGATTCCGATTTGGTTGCTGAACACTTGCTGCAGGCAGAAATTGCGCTGCAGGCGGATGACTATCGCGCAGCAGCCATTGAGTTCCGTAAGGCCGCGGAACTTGGTGAAAGTGTCGAGATAGCGAGACAGGCAACGCTTCTTGCATTCGACTATGGCTTTAATGATGAGGGCGTGCGGGCCGCGAGCCGCTGGCTTGAGCTTGCTCCTGACAATGACGAAGCGCTCGTTCGTCTCGCGCATATTCAGTTGCGACAAGGCGATTTGCGCAGCGCGACGCGTAATTTCACGACCTTGATCGAACGCGGCGAGCAGCCAGCAGAAGAACGCCTGGTTTCACTGATGGGCTTTATTTCTCAGGAAGATGCCCAGATTGCGTACAAACTGATGCGGGCACTTGCCAAACCGTACCCGGATTCTGCATTGGCGCGCTATGCGGTCGGAGCGATGGCGCTGCAGGCCGAGGATCTGGACGCCGCTTTCGAGAATTCGCAACTCGCCATGGAACTTGATCCGGACTGGGTCAAACCCAAACTGTTGTACGGACGTACCTTGTTAATGGCTGGCAAGATCGACGAAGCAATTGACTATACCGCCAGAATTATCGGCGACGACCCGGACCCAGACCCGGATGCGCGCATGGAGCTGGCATTGATGTACCTGAGCGCCGACCGTGATGACGATGCGCTGAGCCAGGTCAATCAGGTGCTACTCGAGCGTGCACAGAGGACAGATGCGCTGCGCCTGATGGCGATCATTAATTTTCGGCAGAACAATCTCGACGCCGCCCAGGACGATTTTGAAGACCTTCTTTCGAGTGGTGATTACACGTCTGACGCGCTGTTTTATCTTGCACGAATCGCCGATCTTCGCGGCGACCATGATCGGGCAATTCGCCTCTACTCCGAAGTAATGGTCGGCAAGAACGCGATCGCATCACAGCGACGGGCGAGTGCATTGCTGGCGTTTGATAAAGAAGATCCGGATGCGGCTCTGCGCCAACTCGAAAAATTTGCCGATGAACGGCCGATCTATGCTATCGACATGCTGTTGGCCCGGGCACAGTTATTGAGCTCACTGGGTCGGGAAGACGAGGCAATTGAAGAGTATGGCAAGGTTTACGCCTATCGTCCCGATGATCAGGACGTTGCGTTAGGTCGGGCGGCGTTACTGCTGCGCGTGGACAGGGTCGACGACGCAATTGCGGCGTATCGGCAAGCGGCAAAACGCTGGCCGGAAAATCCGGGCATCCTGAACGCGCTGGGGTACACCCTGGCCGACCGAACGGACGAATACCGGGATGCTGAGAAATTTATTCGCAAGGCGCTAAAGTATGACCCGGAAAGCCCGGCCATCATCGATAGCCTGGGTTGGGTGCTGCACAAGCGTGGCAAA